>Ga0302319_10021202_pt1 | contig 11712 bp, 10 predicted proteins | sample Bog_T0_2_FD_203319 | JGI IMG/M metagenome (GOLD analysis project Ga0302319, IMG submission 203319) | Peat permafrost microbial communities from Stordalen Mire near Abisko, Sweden - Bog_T0_2 | ecosystem: Environmental > Terrestrial > Soil > Wetlands > Peat | place: Sweden: Abisko, Stordalen Mire...
GGTTCGGCATCCTTCTGCCGCAACGCGCGGGCGATCCGCTGAGGTTCGCTTTCCGCTAATCGCGCAAGTGCCATGACCGCCGCAACCATACACACTGTATACGCAGCGGAGCGCCGGAATTATGCATAGCCTGGAGTGGGGAGGGTTGTTAACGTGCGGACCGATTGTTTATCGGCAATCGCGAATTGAGGCTGTTCACGCGCCGCCCGGTACCGGCAAGGCGGTCGGAGCCAGTGCCTGTACTGTTCGTTCCATCGTTCACCTACTTCTTGTGGATCAGAATATTGCCGTTCATCGTCTGGAACGTATACTCCGGCCCGCCGCCGTTAATCGTGCCGGTCACATTGCGGTCCACCGAGATCTTGTACTTGCCGTTCTGGCTGCGCGAATCTTCCACCACAGGCTTGTTCGAATCCGCCTCCAGCTTCACGTCGAAGTCGCTGTAAATCGCTCCGTTGTCGGATTTGAGCCGCAGCCGCGCCTTCGTATCGCCGGGCAGCGTGACGTCCACCTTGCCGTTCAGCGACGTGAACGACATCGCCTTGTTCCCTGTGATGCGATCGAGCGACGCCGTCACCGAGCCGTTCAGAGTATGCGCCACCACAGACCCCGATACGTTCGTCAGCGTGATTGAGCCGTTCGTGTTTTCAATCTCGTGATCTCCGTTCACTCCCGTCACGTCGATGGATCGGCCGTTGATCGTCTTGAGTTGCAGGTTCGTGTTCACCGGAGTCTCAATCACGAGGTCGGCGCCGGCTCCCGTCATCGAACCCGCGGAGATCGTGACCACGTTGTGGTCCTCTTCGATATCCAGGCCCGGCCGCCCGCCGATACGAGTCATCCCGGGAGGCGCCGAATCCCGCCGGGAACTCCGCCCCGCGTCGCTGCTGGTCACGACAAGTTCGCGCCCGGTTCCCGCGGTCACTTTAATACTTCCCGACAGCAACGTCGCCTTGATGGTCACAGGCTGCGCCGGATTCGTCAGCGGCACCGTGATCCTGTCCTGAGCCGCCGCGCTCAGCGCGCACACAATGTTCAGCGCGCACGCCAGTGAGATGATTGCAGATTTGCCGATTTGCATGATGGTTTCCTTTACTTCGTCTGTTTCCTGATCTGTATGCTGCCGTTCACGGTCTCAATGCGGATCTGCGGACCGCCCGCGCCGACCCGTATCCGCGACTCGCCGCGATTCCTATAAACGAACTTGCCGTTCTCCTTCGCCTGGGTCGCCGTCGGAGCCAGCGCCGTCGATTCAAAATCGGTAAACATGCCGCCGTTCACCGTCTTCAGGTCGAAATCGGCCGACAAGCCAGGCTGAAACGTCACGTCGATCTTCCCGTTCACCGATGTGAACGCGCTGTCTGCCTTCGGATTTTCGCGGAAAGACACGGTGTTTGTCCCGTTGACCGCGCTCGCCGTTCCCGACCCGGTGACGTTGGTCATGGTCAGCGGACCGTTCACGCTGCGCACTTCGAACGTCCCGGACGTATCCTCTGCCGTCACGCCGCCGTTGACCGACCGCAGCCGCAACGCCGTCGCGTGCGGTACGTGCACCGTCAGGTTCCACGCGACATTGTACTGGCGATCCGAAGTGTCGTGAAAACCGTGATCGTCGCTCGCATGATCGTTACCGCGGAAGGGCCCGTTTTCATAAAGCTGGGCCACGCCGTCTTTTTCGTTGATATCCAGCACGTCGTCCCGCTTCGCGCGCGCCACCTGGTCCTGAGTCGCTGCGTGGATCACGCGCTCACCCTCCACGCGGATCGTATTAGCGCCGTCGCCGATGACGGTCACCGATCCGTTAACAAGATCCACGTCGATCGTCTGATCGCCGGTGAACGTATGGTGAACCGGCTCGCGGTCTTCCACCTTGTAATCCTGATGCGAAGCCGCGCCCAGTGCGATTGCCGCCCCGATGATAGCCAAACAAAGTTTCTGCGTCATAAGTCTCCTTTACCGGCTGATCCCGTCGGTGCACATCAGGCTCCTGCTTTGTGGGGCAGGCGATCTTGTCGCCCGCCAGTTCGACACGGCCTGCCGTCCGAAGGCGGCTACTGAGCCAGTTGCTGCACGGCATACGCCGCCCGCTCCCGAACCGTGGGATTCACATTCGGCCGCGCCACCAGATCCCGTATCGTGCCCACTGCACTCCGGTCGTGCGCATCCACGAGATAATCGATCAGCGCCGCCTGAACCATCGGCGAATCCTGCTGTATCAGCGCTTCCTGCATCGAGGAGCGCACATGGGTGTCGTTCGCGACCTTACCCAGCGCGTCGATGGCCGCCAGCCGCACATTGACGTTCGAGTCGCGATTCACCGCCTGCACCAGAGCTTCGATCACCTGGGGCTCCATCGAAGACATCCGCTGGCTGTAATCGACGCCGCGCAGCCGTTCCGCCGCCGATTGCTGCTGCAGCAACGACAACGCCACCATCTCTTTGGTGCTGGCCACTTCCTCGCGGAGCCTCGCGACCTCGTCGCGCTCCCCGCGTCCGCGTTCCAGATACGCGCCGGCGCCCAGTCCGATCGTCAGGCCAAACGCCAGACAGAGCCCGGCGACCGCGATTTGCCAGGCCGGATTCGCCGGCCAGAGGTTCCGCCACCAGACTCGCCGTGGCTCCCGCGCCGGCACGACAGGCCGGACCGCGAGCGACTCCGGTTTGCGCTGACCGGCTGTCAGCGACTCCAGAGTCTGCTCCCAGCGCACACGCATCGCCAGACTCGGTTCGGGAACCGGCAAATCGCCCAGCTTTTCCCACATCGCGCTCAGAGCGGCCATCTCGGCGGCGCATCCGGCGCAGCCATCCAGGTGCGTCCGCAACGCGGTGTCGGTTTCTCCCGCCCATACTCCGGCCATCGTCTCTCTGGCCTGTTCGCACGAGTAATCCATCATGACGCTTTCTCCCTGCGCAGGTCGTGAAAGACCCGCCCCATTTCCTTCATGGCGCGAAACACGCGAACCTTCACCGTGCCGGTCTCGCAGCCGGTGATCTGGCCAATCTGCTCATACGTCAATCCCTGAAACCGGCTCAGTACGATCAGCTCGCGCCTGTCGTCGGGCAATTCCCGGAGCGCGCGGTGCAGCAGCGCCATGTCCTGCTGCCTGACGGCGGCCTCGAACGGCGTCGGCCGCCCGCTTTCCAGCAGTTCCATCTGGCCTTCGCGCGCCGGCGTTTCCAGCCGGTGCTTCTTTGTGTGATCGGCGAACACATTGCGCGCGATGCGGTACATCCACGACTCAAACTGCTCACCGGACTGGTAAGTATGCCGGTAACGGATCATCCGCAGAAAGACTTCGTGCGTCAGATCTTCGGCGGGAGCCTGCCTTCCGACGAGCCGGAAGAAAAAACGAAACAGCGCCCGGTGCCGACGTTCGTAGATTTCGCTCATGCCCGCCAGATCCCCGCGCGCCACCGCCGTCATCAGCTCGTGGTCCGTATTGTTGTTCACCGTTCTCATTCAGGCTAACCGCGCATACAGGAAAAGGTTACAGTAATACGAGCGCACAGGCCGCTCGTGTCCGTTGTGCGCGTCAAGGAACAGCTTGCAGCTCCCGCTCCCCACCTTCAGCTTCATCGACCTCTTCGCCGGCATCGGCGGATTCCGCATGGCGCTCGAAAAACTGGGTGGCGAGTGCCTTTTTTCCTGCGAATGGGACAAATACTCGCGCCAGACCTACGAAGCCTGGTTCGGCGACCTTCCGCACGGCGATATCCGCGAACTCGACGTCGCCGCCATTCCGGACCACGACCTCCTCACCGCCGGCTTTCCCTGCCAGCCATTTTCGCTTGCCGGCGTGTCGAAGAAAAACAGCCTCGGCCGCGAGCATGGATTCCGCGACAAAACCCAGGGCACCCTGTTCTTCCAGTTGGCCGCTATCATCGAGGCGAAACGCCCGCCCGCCATCCTGCTCGAAAACGTCAAGAACCTGCGCTCTCACGATAAAGGCCGCACCTGGCAAGTGGTCCGCGAAACGCTCGAAGAGCTGGATTACTGGATCTTCACGGAAGTTATCGACGCCTCCGGCTGGGTGCCGCAGCACCGCGAGCGCGTCTACATCGCGGGCTTCGATAAGCGCCGCTTCCCCGGCCAGCCGGATTTCCATTTTCCGACGCCCCCGCGCAGCCGCAAGACATTCGGCGGCATTCTGGAGCGCTCGCCCGACCCGAAATACACCTTGAGCGACAAGCTCTGGAACTATCTGCAAAGGTACGCAGAGAAGCATCGGGCGAAGGGAAACGGTTTTGGATTCGGCATTGCGGACCGCGAGGGAATCGCCCGCACGCTCAGCGCCCGGTATCACAAGGACGGCTCCGAGATTCTGATTGCGCAGGATAACGGCACGCCGCCGCGCCGTCTGACGCCGCGCGAATGCGCCCGGCTGATGGGTTTCGATGCGTGGTGTGAAGACCGGATCGTGGTCTCCGATACGCAGGCTTATCGCCAGTTCGGTAACGCGGTGGTGCCGAAGGTGGTGGAGGCGATCGGCCGGCAGATGGTGGGCTTCCTGTGACCGACGTCCACACGCCCGAGCAGCGCAGTCTCAACATGTCGCGCATTCGCGGCCGCGACACCAAGCCCGAAATGCGCGTGCGGAAACTGCTGCACGGCATGGGATTCCGCTACCGGCTGCACGTGAAGGATCTTCCAGGAAAGCCCGACCTGGTTTTTCCGCGCGCGAAGGCGGTTCTCTTCGTCCACGGCTGTTTCTGGCACATGCACCGCTGCAAATACGGCAAGCCCGCGCCCGCGACGAACAAGACGTTCTGGGCCGAAAAGCGCCGGTCGAATGCGGAGCGCGATAAGCGGAACCGACGGCTGCTGCGCGCCGACGGCTGGAACGTCTTTGAAATCTGGGAATGCCAGACGCGGCAGGACGAAAAGATGCAGGCGAAGCTCTCGCCATTGCTGGAAACCCTTGTAAGGTAAAGTGGGCTTCGGCCTACGCCGCATCCTCCCAGGTTTTTCGATTCGGAGACTGCCCGCACATCGCAGGAGGGCGCGGAGCTGGAGTTGTTTTCAAAATCCGATATCACCGTACTGCTTCAGAACCTCTCTGGCCAGGTCCAAAATGATGATGGCCTCTGCCCTTTGCGCCACGTATCCGGATCTTCGGCGCTCGAAACCGGCCCTTTGCGATACGCGGTCATCCATCGTCGCTCGATACGCGGCTGGTACGCGCAACGAACACGCCGCAATCTATAGTCCTCACTCACTGTTCCCTCAAGCGCGCCGCCTAATGCTTCGGAAATCCTGTGAACATGCGGCCTGACAACGGGCCAGTTGATGGCGGACATGATCATCACGGCAAACGGGCGGCCCTCAAGCCGCTGCTGGTCTTCCATGTTCTCGTCTCCAGTCAGAAAAACGTCGAACCGCTCCCGCTCGATCAGCTTCAGGAGCGCGCCATTCCCGATGCCGCCCCATTGCATACTCACCACTGTGTGAATCTCATGCCGGGGCAACGACCGGGCAAGCTTGCGCGGCACGTCCTCGTCGAAAAGAACCTTCAATGCTGCGCCTGAAGCTGATGGGCGTCCCGATAGCTGAGAATGGTTCTGATCGCATCCAGCCCCGCTTCCGGATAGCAATCGAGGGTTTCGGCGATGGCTGCGTCCGGCGATAATCCCTCATCGCGGAAAGCGTCATAATTCCCCGTGATTGCCGCCACCGGCAAACGTGTATCCTTGAGCAACGGCGCACCGCCGACCTTGCCCGTGATCGCTTCAACCAACGGACATTGCGACCAATCGATATTTTCCATATCTTTCGCCCTGCCTTCATAGTAGCCCTTCGCCGTGTTCTGCGGCGGCTTTACATGCCGATAAGGCCATCCCCTTCCCCGACCGGCCGGGAAGCGGCGAATACCGTCTGTTTTGTGGCAATTCCGAACGTTACCGCAAAGTCGGGGGACTCATCGACGGCGAATCGGGACTCATTCCCGGTCGGTAACCTGGCGTTTGTAGTTGCTCTTATCCCGGACTTTGGAGAAACTGGAACGGAACTGCCGCCAGCCGCAGCGCGAACAGCGAAAAGGCAATAGCACGGGCGCCATGAGGATCTCGCCGAAATTGCGTATTCCCGACCGGAACAGCTCCCCGCCGCACTTGTTGCAGAGCGTCAGCAGTTCCTTGTTCGGCTCCTTGTCATCCATGCGAATTCCCCGTATTCCGCGCCGTTTGTGCCGCCCTCACCGCGAGCCGGGCTGCGAACACCGACCGTTTTGCCAATTCTAACAACTCGGGCTTGCCGATATCAATCGGAGTACGGTATACCGTCTGGCCGCCCCGATCAGTTTCGCGGCACTGAAACCGTAATATTGCGGAACTTCAGCCCGCCGGTGTGGTCGCCCTGAATGTAGAAAGGCCCGGGGTCGCCCTCATTGGCGTCGAGCGCGCCGCCGGTGATGCCTTCGACCTCCTTGTGATCGATCGTCAGTTTGCCGTTGCGGGAGATGGTAACCGTCCGGCCCACGAGCATGACGTCGAAGGTCTCCCACTCGCCGGGCGTTCGCGGGAACGCGACGGCCGGGGTGAGACGGCCGTAGATGGAGCCCATCATGCGCTCGGGCGGATCGGTTCCGGCGGCCTCGTATTCGAGCTGAACTTCATAGCGTCCGCGGAGGTAGAATCCGCTGTTGGCAAGGTCGGGGCAGTTGACCTCAAAGTGGAGTTTGAAATCGGTGTAGGCGGCGGTGGACTTGAGGTTGGCGCCCCGGGTCGTGTTCACAAGGAGGCCGTCCTGCACAAGCCAATGGCTGTTGGCGGGATTGCCGATGGGTTCCCAGCCGGTCAGGTCCTTGCCGTTGAACAGAGCGACGGGCGTGGTCCAGGCTTTGGGCTCGGGGCGTTTGAGTTCGGGCGCGGGCAGACCGGTCAGAGGAGTGGAGCCGGCGGGACCTTTGATAAAGCCAGTGAGTTTACCGCCGGCGGCGTCGAGTTCCCATGTGGTTGCGGCGCTGGTTGCGGTAGCGGCGGTGACGGTGACGCTGAGGTGCGAACCCTCGGCTTTGAAGTCCTTCATCCGGATCACATTGCCGCCGGAGGGCTGATACCAAACGTCGAGAGCGCCGTTGTTGTCGGTCACGCCGAGCCAGTAGGCGCTGGTGGAGTTGGGTCCCGCGACCGTGAAATCCCAGCGGCCGGCGAAGGGGCTGGCAGCCGGACAGACGACAGGGGCGAATGTCGCAAAAACGAGGGCGATGGCGGCGCGGTTCATAACAAGGATTGTATACGAGACCGGCGAGGTTCGATTCAAGTCCGGCATCTCGGCATCTCGAGCGTCCGCGGATCGCCCCGCAACGCCGGTTGTCGCAGCCGATCGTCACGATGCCGCCGCTTCCTGCGGGCGGGGCCGGTTTATTTGAGAACCGCGAGGGTGACCGTTGCGGTATGCGTCAGTCCGCCGCCGGTACCCGTTACGACGACCGGGTAAGTGCCCACGGCCGTCGTCGATCCGACCGTCAGAGTCAGGGTTGAAGTCCCCGAGCCCGGCGCCGCGACGGACGTCGGGCTGAACGCGGACGAAACGCCCGCGGGCAGTCCCGACACGCTGAGCGCTATCGCCGAGTTGAAGCCGCCCGAGACGGCTGTCGTGATGGTCGCCGTCCCTTTGGCCCCATGGGCGACGGATATCGATGTGGGCGCCGCGATGGTGAACGCAGCGGGAGCGCTCACGGTGAGCGAAACGGACACTGTATGTGTCAGTCCGCCGCCCGTTCCGGTCACGGTGAGCGGGTAGATCCCCGCGGCCGCCGACGCTCCGACCGTCAGCGTCAACGTCGAAGATCCCGAGCCCGGCGCGGCTATGGACGCCGGACTGAACGCAGACGTAACGCCCGCAGGCAGGCCCGACACACTCAGAGCGATCGCGGAGCTAAACCCGCCCGAAACCGCGGTTGTGATGGTGCTGGTGCCTTTGGCTCCCTGGAGGACGGATACCGATGCCGGAGATGCCGCGAAGGTGAACGCGGGCGGAACGCTGACCGTGAGTGAAACAGCCGCCGTGTGCGTCAGTCCGCCACCGGCGCCGGTGACGACGACCGAATATGTGCCGGCGGTCGTCGCGGATCCGACCGTCAGCGTCAGGATCGAAGAACCCGAACCCGGCGCGGCGATGTAAGCCGGGCTGAACACCGCCGTCGTGCCCGCGGGCAATCCCGACACGCTCAGGGATATGGCGGAGCTGAAGCCGCCGGAAACCGCCGTTGCAATCGTGCTGGTTCCCTTGGCGCCCTGGGCAACAGAGACCGAGGCCGGAGATGCCGTTATGGTGAATGCCGGAGTGGTCACTACGAGGGAAACAGTGGCTGTGTGCGTGAGTCCGCCGCCCGTGCCCGTTACGGTGATCGTATATGAACCAGCCGCTACGGTTGAGGCCACCACCATGGTCATCGTGGACGATCCGGAACCCGGCGCGGCGATGGAGGCGGGATTGAAGCTGACGGTCACGCCCGTCGGTTGACCGGTCGCGGTCAGAGCGATCGCGGAGCTAAAGCCGCCCGAGACCGCTGTCGTGACGGTCGATGTGCCGTTGGCGCCGGGAGCTACGGAAACCGAGGCCGGAGAGCCGGATATCGTGAACGCCGGGGCGGTAACCGTCAGCGAAACAGTCGCCGTGTGCGTGATTCCGCCACCGGTTCCCGTGACTACGACCGGGTACGTGCCGGCAGCGGTCGTCGACCCGACCGTCAGCGTCAGAGTCGAAGATCCGGAACCCGGCGCCGCGATGGATGTTGCGCCGAACGCAGCCGTCGTCCCCGTGGGCAGTCCCGATGCGCTCAGCGCGATGGCCGAGTTAAAGCCGCCCGAGATGGCTGTTGCGATGGTGCTGGTTCCCTTGGCTCCCTGGGCGACGGATACCGATACCGGCGATGCGCTGATCGTGAATGCCGGAGCGGTAACCGTCAGCGAAACAGTTGCCGTATGGGTGACGCCGCCGCCGGTTCCGGTCACGGTAAGAGTGTACGAGCCGGCTGCGGCGGTGGAGGCCACGGCCATGGTCATCGTCGAGGTACCCGAACCTGGCGAGGCGACCGACGATGGGCTGAAGCTCACGGTCACGCCTGTCGGCTGCCCGGTCGCGGTCAGAGCGATCGCCGAGCTGAAGCCGCCCGAGACCGCGGTAGTAATGGTCGATGTTCCGTTGTTTCCCGGCGCCACTGAAACCGTAGCCGGCGAGCCGGATATCGTGAAATTGGCGGACGTGGAAACTCCGGCAAGCGCGGCGAGCAGGCCGGCGTTCGGACTGCCCCAGCCGGTCACCAGGTCGTAGCCGGTTACCGCCGAATAGCTGCCGCTGGTTCCGCTGGCGATGTCGTGAAGATCGGTGCTGTAGGACGATCCGGTGCCAATCGAATAAATGGCCGGATTGATAAAACCGAGCGTTGCATTGCCGTTGGCCACCGCCTGCTGATTGACGAGGGCCAGATAACCGGCCCACATGGGCGCGGCGAAACTGGTGCCGCCGAGGTTGTTTGCGGTGCACGTAGTCTGATTGGCACAGACATAAAACGTGAAGTTGGCGTTGGCCGACACGTCGGGGCCGTTGCGCAGGGTCGTCGATCCCTTGTTGGACGAGTTGATCACGCCCGAGAGCTGCTGCCACGCGGGAATCGCGATACTGTCCGGGGAGATGCCGCCGCCGCTATCGACCCACGCTGTTTCCGATTTCCACGCGCCCCCGGCGCTGGCAGTTGTCAGGTCCGTGCCGCCGACTGCAACGACGTACGCACTGTCCGCCGGCCAGGCCTCGTTTGAAGCCGACCAGGTGGAAGCGTCGCCGGATGCCGCAAAGAAGTTCTGGCCCTGGGCGGCCATCTTCTGGAAGTACGGGTTCAGCGTCGTCGGATCCGCCGGCGCCCAGCCCCACGAACAACCGATTGTGGCAGGCAGCGGGCTGTGCGTCGTCATGGCGCTGATTATGGCCGTATCGCTGGAGCCGACGTACACCACGAGACTTGAGAGGCCCGGAGCCATGCCGATGGCCTGGGTGATATCGAGCGTCTGTTCGGTGTCGTCGCACTTACTCGCTTCGAGACAAGCGGTACTGGTCCCGTCCGTGGAAAGCAGGGTTACGGGCACGTTGTTGGTTTGCCCTATGTTCTTGAAATAGGTGGTCACGTCGGCGAGGTCGGTGCCGTAAAACTCGAGCAATCCGAGGTTCTGGCCGGCGCCGGTCAGGGCGGTTCCACCATAGTAAGCGGCGCGCATGTCGCTGCCGAGATATGAAGCGGACGGTCCGGAGCCGGTGGTGGCGGCGGAGACCTGGGGAACTCTGCCATGGGCTTTCTCGTAATCGCTCTTGTCGACGAAAAGCGGGTGCGGCAACGAATAGTTATCCAGGCCCGAGACGTGCCAGAGAGCGAACGGCAGGCCGACCGTAGGTTCGCGGTCGGGCGAGTAGAAGGTGCGGTTTTCGGTCGGGTGCTGGTAAACGCCCATGCTCACGTGGAAGGCTGTCCCGATCGCGGCCACGGAACCCTCGACCTGCAGGTCCATTCCATCGCGGGAACCGCCCACCACGACGAGACCGTTCGATTCGAAGTAGCGTGTGGCAGCGGCGTAGTCCTGCTCGGTGGGACCGAAGCGCGCGGTGAATTCCGGCACGGTCAGGAAGCGGCGGAAGGAGGGGCTTGAGGGATCGTAGAGTTCCCGCAGAAACGTATCGAGCCCTGCCTGATCGCGCAGCGGCAGGACAATGTGGAGGCGCAGGGACTGCGAAACGGGCAACGGGCCGATGAACTGTGCCTCGCCGCCGGCGACTGCCTCGCGTACGTGACGCGTCAGCGCGGACTGCGCCTGGGCTGGCGCTTCCATTACGACGAGGAGCGCGGCGGAACACAGCGCAACACCCAATCCTCTGAGAATTGCGCCTCGATGACTTCCTGCCAACTGGTTCATTACCGACTCCTCCGATATTCTTCGTCGACTGTGCAGGCCGCCACACATTACACGCGGGCGTGCCTGGTACTCCGGGTGCACCGCATCGCAACTCAGGCACACGTCCTGCGTTACGGCGAGCGTTTGCTGAACCGGGAATTTCTATTCTGCCACTAAGACCGTGCTAAGTGTTACTCCTCGTCACCTATTGAGGCAGTTTAGAGGGCGTTTTTCCGGTAGTTGGTACTGGTACCTAACGATGGGTATCGGCTGGTACTTGTGGTCGGCGGGCCGGAAAGAAGCGGCACATTTGCGCAGTATGCCTGCGCAGCCAAACTGGCTGGCTGGTCGCGGATGGGAGCATGAAGACCACAGGCTGGCCGATCTGGTTTGCGAAGCGGGGGCTTATCGTTCGTCCCTTGCGAACCCAAGCCGGCTCTCCAATCGCGTTAGGGGTGCTTGGCCGAGTTTGGGAGTTGGACGGTTTTCGCGCCATATTCCCCGGGAATGGCGCATGGATCGGGCGCGCTGGCAGGTTTGGTTTGCCGTGGGCTCCTGTGTGGCCGGGGCCTCGCGCTGGCAGGAGACAGGATCGCCTGCCCCACGATGGGAATCATGCGGCTTTGCCCGCCGCCCGGGTGATTTCGGTCAGATGGTTCCTCTTGCGGTAATCGGTTTCGGTTTTTTTTGCCAGAATGAGCCTATGGTGACGCTCGGTATGCGCCCTGATAAATTGCAAAGAAAAAACAAAACCGTCTTTCCGGGGATCGTACGCTAAGCCCTGTGTATCCGCCAGTTGGAAGAGCAGGCGGGCTTCTTCGAGTTCGGCCG
>Ga0302319_10021205_pt1 | contig 11711 bp, 7 predicted proteins | sample Bog_T0_2_FD_203319 | JGI IMG/M metagenome (GOLD analysis project Ga0302319, IMG submission 203319) | Peat permafrost microbial communities from Stordalen Mire near Abisko, Sweden - Bog_T0_2 | ecosystem: Environmental > Terrestrial > Soil > Wetlands > Peat | place: Sweden: Abisko, Stordalen Mire...
ACCAGCGGCAGCGCGTCGCTGATGGTGGCCGGATTCGACGGCAGCGCCTTCACTTCGTCGGGATGCAGTTCATAGTTCTGCGACGAACTCTGTTCGACCGGCGCGGGCGACGACGCGCTCACATCGATGCTCGACCGGCTCGTCTGCGGGTCCATCGTCAGCGTGACCTCGAAGACCGAGTCGCCCTCATCCGTGATCCCGACCGTCGCGCCGGCGTTCTCGAAACCTTCCTTGGTGGCCTTTACGGTCCAGGAGCCGCAGGGTACATTTTCGAACTCCGCCAGTCCCGAAGCCGGCGTCGACTGCGTCGCCACTTCGACGGAATCCGATCCCACGCGAACCTTTGCGGCGAAGATGGTGGCTTCCTGCGAATCTTTCACGAGCACGCGAAGTTCGCCGGGCTGGCACGTTTGCGCCCTCGCCGCGGCGCACGCGCACACCAGCAGCAGGCCAGCCAGGACGCAACGGATGGCTGGCCGCCGAATGTCGGTACCGCGCTCGTTCATCGCTCGGCGCATGCCTTATTATCATCCCGATAGTACTCCGGGTGAAAATGCATCGGCTCTTCCCCGGCGGCGAGTTAGAATCGGCGAATGGCGTTCCTGAACGCCGGACAGGCGTCGGTTAACCTGAGGACAGAGGACGCAGCGATGACCCTGACCATAGAACTTCCCGAGGAACAGCAAGTGGCATTGGCGGCGAAGGCGCAGGAGCGCGGTGTGTCCGCGGAGGAATACGCCCGCCAGGTACTGTCGCACGATCTTGAAGCGGGCGTGAAGCCGCGCCGTCACATCTCGGAAATCATTCGCGAGAACATGAGCAGGGTTCCGCCAGAAGATCTTGCCGCTTGGCCCCGGGACGGTGCCAGTGAGCACGATCACTATATTTACGACCTGCCTAAAAGGAACTCGTGAGAGAGGTCTTCGCCGATACGTTTTACTGGATCGCGCTGACGCTTCCCCGAGACTTGGCCCACGGATGGGCTAATCAGATCACGGACGACGTCGTGACCACTGAGGAAGTGCTGACGGAGTACCTCACGTTTTTTTGCGAGGCCCCGGAATACATGCGGCGGGAAGTTTCGGCCAATGTTCTGGCCATGTTGACGGATCCGGGCATCCGTATCGTTCCACAGAGCCACGACTCCTTCAGCGCGGGTTTTGAACTTTACCGGACTCGGCCCGACAAAGGCTACAGCCTGACCGATTGCATTTCGATGCAGACGATGCGCCGGGAGGGGCTGACCGATGTCCTCACGAACGACCGGCATTTCGAACAGGAAGGTTTCCGCGCCCTGTTTCGCGACACAGAACCGTGAGCCTGCAGGGAGGGCGCCCGTCCCCGATCGGCCCCTTGCCACCCGATGCGAACGTCGGCCAGACCCGAAACCGTATATACTCTTCGGGGAAGGAGAAATCCATGTCCGCAAAACCCGCCGCCGTCTTTCTGCTGCTCTCCGCCGCCAGCGCACTGGGGGCCAACGGCGATTCCATCGCTCTCTGGCCGAACGGCGCGCCCGGCTCCGAAGCGATGGCCGCAAAGCAGGAAGTACTCACGCCCCCGGCTCAGCCCGGCGGGTCCACGCACGTATCGAGCGTTCACAACCCGTCGCTACTCGTCTATCTGCCTCCGAAAGACAAAGCAACCGGCGCGGCCATGATCGTCGCGCCCGGCGGCGGTCATCAGTACCTTTCCATCGATACCGAAGGCACCAACGTCGCGCAGTGGCTCAACAGCGTCGGCGTAGTGGCCTTCGTACTCAAGTACCGTCTGGCGCGCGAACCGGGATCGACGTACAAGGTTGACGTCCATCCGTACGCCGATGCGCAACGCGCCATCCGCACTCTCCGTGCGCGTGCCGGAGAATGGAATATCGACGCCAGCCGCATCGGCATCATGGGTTTCTCGGCCGGCGGCGAAGTTGCCGTGATGGCTGGCACGAAGTTCGACGCGGGCAATCCGAATGCGGCCGACCCGATCGAACGCCAGAGTTCCCGTCCCGACTTCCAGATCCTGATCTACCCCGGGATTCAGGCCGAAAAATACCAGGTGACGAAAGACACTCCCCCCGCATTCATGCTGGCCGCCGATAACGACAAAGGGCCATCCACCGCGATCCCGTCGCTTTACCTGGCGTTCAAGAACGCGGGCGTGCCGGCCGAGATCCACATTTACAACAGCGGCGGCCACGGCTTCGGACTGCGAACACCCGCGCCGCGCGCGAACGTCATCTACTCCACGTGGGTTCTGCGCCTGCAGGACTGGATGGCGGATGCCGGTATGTCACCGGCAAAGAAAATCAATACGCCGAAGTAGAATAATCAAGGTCCAACTATGCGAAGATTCTTATCCGTAACACTTCTTGCAGCCGCGTGCCTGTGGGCGCAGGCGCCCAACCCCTCGCCCTATAAACCGAGCCCCGAAAATCAGCCGCAGCAGAACACGCCGAAAGGCACCGTCACGCGCGGCGTGCTGCCGCCGGGCAAGTACTACCCCGGCGCTCCTCATAACTACTCGGTCTACGTTCCCGCGCAGTACGACGCAGCGAAGCCGACCCCGTTCATGATCTTCCTCGACGGCGGCTCTGCCAACGTGATCTTCGACAATCTGATCGCGAAGGGCGATCTGCCGCCGATGATCGGCATCTTCATCAATCCCGGCGTTCTGCCTGCCCTGAGCCCCCAGGTGCAGAGCCGCTTTGAACGCATCTTCGAATACGATTCGATCAACGGCCGTTACGCGCAGTTCCTGGTCGACGAAGTGATTCCGGAAGTGGCGAAGAAGTACAACCTTTCGAAGGACCCGAGCGACCGTGGCCTGGTCGGCAACAGCACAGGAGCCGTCGGCGCGTTCATGGCCGCGTGGGAACGGCCCGACCAGTTCCGGCGCGTGGCCAGTTTCATCGGCACGTTCGTCGCGATGAAAGGCGCCGATACGCTCCTCGCGCAGATTCGCAAGTCGGAGCCGAAGCCGATCCGCATCTTCATGCAGGATGGCAAGAGAGACCACATCGTGCCGGAACAGCCTTACGGAACCTTCTTTGCGGGAAGCTGGCCGATCAACAATCAGGTGCTGTACGACGACCTGCAATTCGCCGGTTACGACGTGAAGTTCGAATTCGGCGAGGCTGGCCACGACGGCACGCAGCGCGCGGCGATTCTGCCCGACGTGTTGCGATGGCTGTGGCGCGATTATCCGAAACCGATCGTCGCGCAGGCGCCCGCCGCGCTGGGCAAGCCAGGATGGGATCCGCGCGCGCAGGTTTTCTCCACGGTCTCTCCGGATAAGCCGTGGCAGCAAGTCGGTGCCACTTACAAATCGGCGGTCAGCCCCGCGCCGGATAAGGACGGTAACGTGTACTTCGCCGATCCCGCCGCGAACGTGATCTACAAGTCCGATGCCGATGGCAAGGTCTCCACCTTCAAGAGCAACACCGGCGGCGCCAAGGCGCTGCGCGTGGGAGCCGATGGACGCCTCTACGCATCGCAGCCGCAACAGAAGCGCATCGTGTCATACGGGGCGACTGGCGATGAGAAGATCGTCGCGCAGAATGTTGTGGCCGACGATCTGGCGGTGACGCTGAAGGGCGCGGTTTACTTCGTCGACAGCGCGCACAAGACGGTGGGACTCATCGACGCCGGCGCCGCTGCAACGGCAAAGCCCCGCGTCGTTTTCGAAGGCACGGAAATGCTGCTGCCCGCGGCGCTGACGCTCTCGCCCGATCAGGCGATGCTCGCGATCGGCGATGCGCAGAACAAATTCAGCTGGTCGACGCAGATCGCGGCCGATGGTTCGCTGATCAACGGAGAACCGTTTTATCGCGTCGATATGCCGGACATTTCACCGTGGAGCGGCGTCTCCGGCATCACGATGGATTCGGAAGGCCAGGTTTACTTCGCGACGGCGCTGGGGATTCAGCTTTGCGAGGCCAACGGCCGCGCCGCGGCGATCCTGAGCAAGCCGGAATTGGGGATGGTGACCGGCATCGCATTCGGCGGCAAGGATCTCAACTGGATCTACGCGACCGAAGACGGCAAGCTGTTCCGCCGCCCGTCGCTGCGCAAGGGCATTGCGGCGTGGGTGGTTTCGAAGCCGCCGCAGCCGCCGCTGTAGGCGGAGTCTGGGCATCGGTTAAGCGCCCGACGCCCTCACTTTGTTATGGTCACGTAAAGCGGAGCTGACACTATGATCTTGTACTTCCCGTGCCGAGAGAGATCGAAGATCCTGCCTGCTTCGATTCTCTCTCTCCATGTCTCTCCGGGTTTCAACCTTATGTCAACGGCGCTGCTGGGAACTGCGAAGGTTCGGTTAGTCCGGACCGCGTCCACCCAGACCGGGGAGCCGGTTGGAGCTTTTATACTCGTGCACGCAGAATCTGCCTTGGCGCAGTGCGGCTCGCGACAGCTCGGGAAGCCGCCGGCCTCAAGGGTGGCCGTGCACGCTGACCACGATGCAGCTAACTCATCTTGACCGTTGACCGCCAGCCTTATGGCGGGTTGATGACCGCTGACCATCGAGTCCAGGGCTCCGTCGTGCCGGCTACGGCGCGCGACGCCCAGGGTAGTGATTGCGCACGATCGCCAGGCCCGCGAACGTGACGCCCATCGACAGCGCCAACAGCGCCAGGTACGCGCCGCTGCCGGCCTGAATGATCGCCGCGCCGGCGAGCGAACTCAGGATGCCGCCGCAGCGTCCGGCGGCTCCCGCACAGGCGATGCCGGTCGCGCGGACCCGCGTCGGATAAACGTGGGACGCCAGCGCATACATCGTGGTCTGAACCGCGTTCACGAAGAGTCCGTGCAAGCCAATTCCCGCGATCAGAAGCGCGTGGCCGCCTGTGGGCGTGAGGGGCACGAACACCAATGCCAGTGCGCTGGCGGATCCCCCGAACGCCGCCCACAAAAGCGGTCCGCGCGACCCCACTGCCGTGACGATGAACGCACAGATCAGAACTCCCAGGACGCCGCCGAAGTTGTAGGCCGCAAGCCCGGAGCTGGCCGTCGCAAGGTCGAGCCCCTGCGCCGACAGCATGGCGGGCAGCCATCCGAACACCAGGTAGACGCCGTTGAGGCTTGCGAAGAATGCGAGCCAGAGCCCCAGCGTGTCCCTCCGCAGGGCGATGCCGAACAATTCCCGGACGGCGCCCGCTTGCCCGATCCTCGGTTCGGGTCCGGCCTCGAACGTACTGCCGGGAGCGACCGGATGCCCCATCCGGATCAGGCTGCGGACCAGCTGCCCGTGTCTGTTCGCATGCCGCGCCAGATAGCGGGGCGATTCCGGCAACGCTAAGAACAAGAGCAGCGCAAACAGGAGCGGCGCTCCTCCGCCGATCATGTAGAGCGCATGCCAACCCATCGCCGGCAAAACGCGCGCCGCCGCGAGACCCGCGATCATTCCTCCCAGCGGAACACAGACGATGGTGAGTGTCACGGCCATCGCCCGCCGCCGCAGCGGGGCGAATTCCGCAGTCAGGGCACTCGCATTCGGCAAAGCTCCGCCGGCGCCCGCGCCCGCAATCGCGCGGAGGATTCCCAATTCCGCCAGACCGTGGCAGAAAGCCGTCGCGATGGTAGCGGCGCCAAAAACAAACACGCAACCGATCAGCGTCACGCGCCTGCCGAAACGATCGCCGCAGTAGCCGGCGAACGGGCTCCCCGCCGCCATGCCCACAAGCCCCAGCGCGGCGATCGGCGCGAATGCCGCGCGAGTCACGTGCCACTCCCGCATGATCGACGGAATGGCGAAACCGAGGATCTGGATATCGAAACCGTCGAAGATGACGGCGAGCGCGGCCAGCAGGGTCAACGCCTTCTGGTAAGCGCTCCACGGACTGAGGTCGAGAAGCAGGCCGACATCGATCGCCTGATCGGCACGTCGTGTTTGCGGCTGCACTCAGTTCAGTTTCTTCAGCCAGATGTTGCGGACCGATACCTTCGTGGTCGCCTCGATCTCAATGCCGAACATGCCGGGCTGGTTGTTGGAGGAATCGGGATCGTCGTCGACCATCACGGCCATAATCTGCCCGTTCACAATGTGGATGAACGTGCCGCCGCGGGCGATCACGATGTATTCGTTCCAGTCGTTCATTTTGACCAGCTTGCCCAGTTCCACGCGGTCGCCGATGGCGCCCATCAGGCGTTTCGCGCCCATCCCCGCGCCTTCCACGACCTGGCCGCGCCATGCCATGATGCCCATCGGCGTGTTCTCGGAGTAGAACTGCCCAGTGTAGATTCGGTTGGGCCAGAAGTCGGCCTGCGGACCCGTCAGCATCCAGTTGAGATTCAGCGGTCCGGCGTTGGCGGTAACGTTGGCGGCGATGGGCCGGCTCCAGGGGATGCCGCTCTTGCTGCGGTACTGGAGTCCGCTGCCGCCATCGCCTTCGATCTTCATCTCGAACTTCAGCGTGAAGTCTTTGGCGACAACCTCGCGGTAAACGATGTAGGTGTTGCCGCTCGGATTGGTGGGCGTGGATTCGCCGACGAGTGCCCCGTTCTCGACGCGCCAGAACTTCGGATTGCCGTCCCAACCCTTCAGGCTGACGCCGTCGAACAGCGACACGTAGCCGCGGTGGTCGTTGAAATTGTACGGCTCGGGTTCCGTGAACCCGCCGGTTCCGAAGCTGCCACCGGCTGCCACCAGCCAGGCGATCTGTTCGCCATCCAGTTTGTTCGGAGTAGCCTGGATCTTCGCGAAGGCGTCGGCGCGCGCTGTGGCCAGAGTAAGTTCGGCCGCGCCAACGGCCTCCACTTTCAGCTTCACCGCCGCGTCGTTTCGCGGATCGGAAAGCGCCGCCGCAGTCACCGCGGCGCGCGCCGCCGCGAGAGCCTGCGTCAACTGCGTAAGGCCCGACGTCATCTGCGTCAGACTGCCGGCCTGCGCCGAGGTGACGTGAGGCATGCTGGAACTGCCGCCGGCGGTGCCGGTACTGGTTGTCGCGGGCGTAACCGCGCCACGTCCAGCGCCGCTCGCTCCCGCTGCACCGCCGCGCCCGCCTCCTCCTCGCCCGCCTGCACCGCCATTGGCGGCAAGCGCCGCGAGCTGATCGGAAGCCAGCTTGTCCGGCGACATCTGAATCTTCGCCAGAGCGTCCGCGCGGGCGGTGGCCAGTGCCAGTTCCGCCGCCTTGAGCGCATCGACTCTTGCCTGCACGCCTGCGTCGTTGCGCGGATCGGCAAGAGCCGCCGTCAGCACCGCACTGCGCGCGGCATTCAGCGACTGGATCAGCGGCGCGAGCCCGGCGTTCATCTGCGCGACAGCCGCTGTCTGGGCGGGCGTCACGTTCGGGATGCCGCCGCGCCCGCCGGGAGGCTGCGCAAACGTCATCGCGCCCAGAATCAGAATGGCGGTTGCCGCCGGAAAAGCCTGCTTCAACATGTTTGGTCGCTCCAGTGCCTTTGAAGTATATCGAAAAATCCCGCCCCCAAATGCAAGCGGCGGGCTCCCTGTCCGGAAGTCCGCCGCTGGCTTATTACGAGTGCGCCGTCAATAACTGAATCGAAGCGTGAACTGAACTCTTCGGGTTCCGGTGACGCCGCCGGCTCCGAGTCCCTGGCCGGTGCTGACCGCACTGAGCGATTCGCCGAAGAACGGAGAATTCAGGCTGCCCTGCGGATTGGCCAGATTGACATGGTTGAAGATGTCGGTCACCGCGATCGTCAGGCCCACATTGTAGCGGTGATTGTTGGCGCCGCCTACGGCACCCAATCCACCGCCGCGTCCACCGCCACCGCCGCGTCCACCGCCGCCGCCGAAACCACCACCACCGCCGCCGCCTCCACCGCCACGACCCCCGCCACCACCGCCGCCGGGACCACCCCCACCCGGACCACCGCCGCCGGGGCCACCCAGACCGCCACCACCACCACCGCCGGTAGCGGCGGCAACGTTGCGCTTTTCACCCCAGCCCCATGAGCGGCTGAAGCGAATATCCGTGTCCCACCGGCTGCGGCCATTGCCGTAATTGATGGGAATGGGCGTGTAACCGGCGCCCGGGGCGATATTGAAATTGCCGAACGGCGTGCACTTGATACTACCGCCGCAGGCAGCACCCGCCGCCGCGAATGCCGGACGGTCGTTGTTGACGCCGTCGCCGTTGTAATCCTGACCGGTCGTGATATTGAAAGGCGTGGGTGTGTTCGCCATAAAGGTGGGAGAAGCAGTCCAGCCATATGGCAATCCGACCGTGCCGAGCAAATTGAATCTGTTGCTGGGAATGGCGGCGCGGCCCCAGTCCTGGTTCGTGTTGTACTGGTTGCTGGGCAGCCCGTTGACGTTGGTGTGATAGTCCGTCCAGGCCCAGTATCCGTTGAGCGATACATGGCTGTTCACCCGCGTGTTCACGCTCGTGATCACCTGGAGCTCTTTATAGAGGCCCGAACTTTCGTAGAGATAAATGTTGCCCTCTCCGGGATATGGCAAAGAGCCGGCAATGAGCGGCGTGGCCGGATTGTAGGTGTTTGGCAGATAGGCATTGATCTGGCGTTCGCGCAGGTCGTGCACGCCGCGGGTGTCGGTGAGGTTCAGCGTCAGTGTGGTTCTGCCCGGCAGAGCGCGCTCGAGCGAGGCCGCGGCCTGATTCATGGCGGAAGCCTTCATGTTCTTATCGACTTCGTAAAGCGCCTGCGGGCTGGCGGTCAGAATGGACGTCGGGGGCACAACCGGTCCGCCGGGCGCGCCGAAATACGCGAGCACCGGGTATGCCACGTTCTGCGGTGTCGAGGAGTTGATGGTGTAGTCCTGCTGACCGGATCCGTTGTAGCGGAGAGCGTTCAGAGTGTCGGCGATCGGGAAGCGGTTATAGAAGATACCGTATCCGCCGCGCAGGACGGTCTTGCTCGTCTTGCCCGGCTTTCCGCCCGGCGCCCAGGATACGGCGAGACGCGGGGCGACGTCGGCCTTGTCGGAAATATTGGTCTGTATTTCGTACCGGAAGCCACCGCTTAAAGTCAGGTTGGGCCGCACGCGCCAGTCGTCCTGGGCGAAGATGCCGGCGTCGAACTGGTTAACAGCAAATGTGGGGGTACCCGCGTTCAGACTGTAGGAGGTGGGACCGCAACCGGCGGCAAGAATCTGCGACATGGTGTAGTTGTCCCTGAGGGCCTGTTCAGTGTACTGATAGTCCAGAAGTGAGGTAATCGCAGTACCACCGGGAACCGCAGGATCGTTGGGATCGAGACCTCCCGTAAAACAGGGCGCCGTACTGGCGTTTTGCGGCGTCGTGAATCCGTACGTGCCGTTGAAGTTGTTCGTCGACCTGACGTCCGTCTGGGTTTCGCGGATGCGGGCGCCGAACTTCAGCGTGTGCTTGCCCTCGGTGATCGTGTTCATTTCCTGCAGTTCGTACAGCCGGTTGCGGGTAAAGTTCGCCTCTTCGTTACCGCCGGAGGTGAAAGCGCTGGCCACGCTGATGGTGGCTCCCGGATAATAGGCGGCGTTCTGGTTCGACCGCGTGTCGCTGAACTGGAAGAGAATTTCGTTGACCGACTTGGTGCCGATCACCATGGTTTCGGTGGCCTGCACGATATTGGCCTTGTTGGTGCCGAAGACCTCCTGCGTCGGCAGGCTGAATGCGCCGACGCCGCTTTCGCTCGATCCGCTGCTGTGCTGATAACGCAGAACGAGGGTGTTATTCGAATTGATGGCGTAATCGATGCGGGGGTTGAGCATCCAGTTCTTCGAAGGCGTGGGGAAGGTCGCGTTGTAGTTGGTGGGGGCGAGGGTCGTGGGATTGAGCGTGTCCGCGATGATGAGCTGGCTGGTATTGAAACTGCGATCGGTAGCGGTCAGGAACCAGGAAAGCTTCTTGCCCAAAGGACCGCTGAGAGCCAGCTCGTATTGTTTGTTGTTGTAGTTGGGCATCGCGCCGTTGACGAACGGGTTGCGGGTGTCGAGGTCGTGGTCGCCGAAAATAAAAAACCCGCTGGCGTGATACGCGTCGGTACCGGGCTTGGTGAAGATCTGAATGCGGCCGAATCCGGGGCTGTCGAACTCGGATGCGAAGGGATTGGAGTTGATACGGATTTCACGGATCGAACTCTTGGGCGGCATCTGGCCGCCGCTGAAACCGTCGATAAAAATCTGGGGCCCGTTCGGACCGGCCGCGGGACCGGCCATGGCTTCCAGCTGCGCCTGCAGATCGTCGGGGTCGTCGGGAAGAGCGTCGAGGTCGGCTTCCGAGAGGACAATGGCGCCCGCGTTCTGGGAGGGATCCACGCTCACCGTGCCGACGGTGGATGAGGTCACATCGACCTGGGCCGCCTGAGCCACGATATCCAGCGCGATATCGAGCGGGCTCGCCTGTCCGGAGGTCACCGCGACATTCTGTTGGGTCGTGGTCACAAATCCGGGAGCCGTGACACGAACGGTGTACTGGCCCGGCGGCAGACTGACTGTATAAGCACCCTGGCCGTCGGTCTTGTCGTCCCGCGTCTGTCCCGCACCCGTCACATGAATCGCAGCACCCGGCACAACCGCTGCCGAGGGGTCCTTCACGGTGATTTTGATCGTACCGACGCCCTGCGCGTGCACGTCCCGCGCCGAAAACACGACGAAGGCCGCTAAGGCGGCCCACAAGCCTGCTTTTCTGATAAGTGTAGTATCCATTGGCTCTTCTAGCTGTCCCTCACAGCTGTCCCTGAAATGACGACGAAGCGTTGTGATAGTTACCACAGTCGGCGAACCCCGCCCGATCTTTACATACATATAAGAAACTGCCGCTCACTCCCGCCCGTCCCGGCACGAATTGAAAAATGAGGAACAGAGCCAATTTCCGCTTAGTCAGTCGCGGGCGCGAAACGCCCGCTTGCCCACATTAGAGCACAGCCCTGCAAGCGAAAACTGTTATCTTATTGATTCTAATATCTAAAATTGTTGAACTGGCGATCCGGCGGCTGCCGGTTTTCAGCCGGCGCGAAGGCTGCGACGGCAGGCAGGGTCAACCGGATTCCCGCGGCATCCGCCTCGTTCGGATCGGCAAATGCGTGCGTGCGGTCGAGGATGAGCCTCGCGCCGCTCAGATCGGAGAAATCGACGGCTGCCGTGTAACGCTGCGCGAAATCCACCGTGCGCAGCAGCGCGCCGGCGATGCCGTTGTGCGACATCGCCTTGAGCGCCATCAGGAAATTGTTGCGGTAGACGGTGGGAACCACGATCCGGCTTTCGCCTGCGGCAACCAGTTCGGCGTTCATCATAATACGGGCGACCCGGCCGTTGCCATCGGCGAACGGGTGGACCTCGGAAACCAGAAACATCATGAAAATGGCGCGGTGCAGCGGGCTCGTCAGGGCGCGGTAGATCTCAAAGCCCTGGGCGAGCGTGCCCTGGACCAGTTCCGGCGAGACAAAAAGCGTGGATCCGGCGCGGTTCGGGTCCGTTTTGTAAGCGCCGGGGCTCTTGTCCGGCCGGCCTTCCATAACGGCCGCATGCCGACGGGCCAACAGCTCGGTCAAGTCGCTGAATGTACGGGGCAAACGCGACATTTCGCGCCGGTCGGAGACTACTCTCCAGGTGCCCAGGACGTCGTGGGCGTCGGCCGGACGGGATGTCGGAATATAACCGTTGAAGACGATGTCGGCAGCTTCATCAACGGCGAATTCGGTGCCTTCGATGAAGTTCGAGAAGTAGGCTTCGAAGAACGGCAGCACCGGACCATCGGTGGACCGCGCGAGGCGCGTCACAGGCGCGGTTCCCGCGAGTTCCGCGAACAGGCGTTG
>Ga0302319_10021207_pt1 | contig 11710 bp, 9 predicted proteins | sample Bog_T0_2_FD_203319 | JGI IMG/M metagenome (GOLD analysis project Ga0302319, IMG submission 203319) | Peat permafrost microbial communities from Stordalen Mire near Abisko, Sweden - Bog_T0_2 | ecosystem: Environmental > Terrestrial > Soil > Wetlands > Peat | place: Sweden: Abisko, Stordalen Mire...
AGGTATTCCACCTCATCGCCGTAATCCGGGCCCCAAACGGTCTGCAGCAGTTTGCGGTGCGGAATAGGCTTATTGGCATGGTCTACAAGGAATTTCAGCAGGTCGAATTCCTTGGGCGTCAGGCGCACCGCGTGGCCGTTAAGGGTAGCACGACGCGCGCTGAAATCGAGTTCCAGTTCACCGCTGACCACTTTGCGCTCCATGCTATCGCCCGAAGCCGGAGTGCGTCGCATGGCGGCGCGGATTCGCGCAAGCAACTCCTGAATCCCGAATGGCTTGGTGACGTAATCGTCGGCGCCCGCGTCCAGAACCTGCACTTTGTCCCGCTCGGTATTGCGAACGGAAAGCACTATGATCGGCGTTTCGGATGTTTCACGGATCGCCCGGCAGGTTTCAAGGCCGCCGATGCCAGGCATATTGAGGTCCAGCAGGATCAGGTCGGGCGATTCGCCGCGCAGGAATTCAAGAGCTTCTTCGCCGGTTTTGGCTTCGATTACGGAATAGCCAAGGTCGGTAAGCGTCGCCTTCATAGCGCGCCGCAGTTGTGGTTCGTCGTCTACCACCAGGATTGTAGCTGTGTTCATTCTTTGCCGGCTGCGTGTGGCAGCGTCATTACGATTGCCGCGCCTCCCCCCGCGCGATTCTCCGCGTGGATTTTGCCGCCATGTGCTTCGATGATACCCTTTGCGATAGCGAGACCCATGCCTGTACCTTCGGCTTTGTCCCTTCCGCGGCGCCCGCGATAGAACTTATCGAAAATGCGCTCGGTCTCGTCGGGACTGATTCCCGGGCCCCGATCGAGAACCATAATTACGTCGATGCCGTCTTCCGCATGGGCGTCGATCTGTATAGGCGATCCGGCCGGCGAATATTTGCGGGCATTCTCGACGAGTTGGGTCAGGGCGCGGCGCAGCAGGTCGCTATCCACATAGACCGACATACCTTCGGGCGCCTCGAAGCTGTAGCGGGCCGGATCTTCGTCGCGCACTTCGCCAATGGCCGCCTCGACCAGCGAGGCCAGTTCGGTAAGCTCCGGGGCGATATGAAGTTTGTGGGATTCAATGCGCGCCAGTTCAATGGTCTCGGTAATGGAAGCTTGCAGACGAAGCGATTCCTGATCGATGATGCTCAACAGTTCCTGGCGCAACTCTTCCGTGCGCGGCGGAACGGTGATGAGGTGGGTAACGCAGGTGCGGATAGCCGTAAGCGGAGTCTTGAGATCGTGAGCCAGTCCGTCGAGCAGAGAGGATTTGAACTCTTCGTTGCGGCGCGCGATCTCCGCAGCGGCGGCGCGATTGAGGGCATTGGCCCGTTCGTAGTTGATCGCAAGCAGGCCCGCTACCGATTCGCGAACGCTCAGGCTCAGACGCGCGGTCCCGAACCCGAGGCTGCCTATAATATGCGCTCCCAGGCGCACGGGGATCACAGAGGCGTTGGCGCGCGTCAAAGGCTCGCCCGTTTCGGCAACGTGGACAAGATCGGCGGACGATACCAGCGCTTCTTCGATGGAACCGTAGATCTGGTTAGCCGCGATATCGAAAAACGCAATGGCTCCCACTTTGAGGATCTGGGCGGCCTGCATGATGGAGTGGCGCACCGCATCGCGGCCTTCATCCATAAGAAGAGACCGGCTGAGCTCGTAAAGACGCGCCATTTCGTTGCGCCGTCCCAGGGCGTCGGCTTCGCGAGCTTTAGCGTTCGACGAGAGTTTGCTGGCGGTCACGGCCGTCGCGAGAAAGGCGAAGAGCGCCACCCAGTTCTGGGGGTCGGAGATGGTGAGCGTGCCAACGGGCGGAAGGAAAAAATAGTTGAACAGCACCATGCCGGCCACCGAGGTGAAGATGGACTCGGCGAGCCCCCAGTTCGCCGCCGTGCCGAGCACGATCAGCAGCATGTAAAGCGCCGCTGTGGTCGAGTTGATGGGGATGACAAATCGGTTCACAACGACGACGGCGACAAGACCGCCCAGACAGACCGGATAGCGGCGAAGAGCTTCGATGGTTTTATTCACTCGGGCCTGCCCTAGAATAGGAACGGAGGGTCGTGTGCATTCGCACCACCATGGTACGGCGTCCGGGCGGGTTCTTGTCTGGTCGCTGATCGCAACATCGGCATTCGTCGTTTTCGAGTTTGCCGCGGGCATTCACGCGCACAGTCTGGCGCTCATTTCGGACGCCGGGCATAACGCCACAGACGCGCTGGCGTTGCTGCTCGCATGGTTCGCGGTTTATCTGCAGACCAAGCCCGCCGACGAATCGCGAACATTTGGATACCATCGCGCCGGCGTTCTCGCCGCGTTCGTCAACGCGCTGACGCTGGTGCTGCTCTCGCTCTGGATCCTCTATGAGAGCTGGGTTCGCCTGATGAATCCGGTTCCCGTTGACGAGAACGCAATGCTGTGGGTAGCGGCGGCCGCGATGCTGATGAACGGCGGAATCATGCTGGGCCTGCATCGCACCGGCGAAAAAGACATCAACATCCGGGGCGCTTTCCTGCACTTTTTAAGCGATCTGCTGGGTTCGGCTGCAATCGTCATCGGCGCTCTGGTCATTCGTGGAACCGGATGGCTGCGAATCGACCCTCTGCTGTCAGTCGCGATATCTCTGCTGGTAGTCTGGACCGCCTGGGATATTATTCGCGAGTCACTGAACATCCTGCTGGAGGGTCTGCCGCGCGGGCTGGACCTCAGCGAAGTTTCGGGCGCGATTCAGAACGTGCGAGGCGTTCTCGACGTTCACGATCTGCATATCTGGAGTCTGGGTTCCACTTCAAGCGCACTGAGTTGCCACGTGCTCATCGAAGATATGCCGCCTTCGCAGAGCGACCGCATTCTGCACGACCTGAATCATGTGCTCGGAGACCGTTTTCATGTGCACCACACCACGGTTCAGTTCGAGCACGTAAGCTGCGCGATTTCCGGAACCGGATGCGTGATTCCTGTAGACGGCAGCCATCATCACCACCACTAACCTCGGTGGTTATCGAAACAGCGTGGCGCGCGCTTCAGCGTGCAGCGTCGAGTTCACTCGACGGTCTTCGAGTTCGCTAAAAGGTTACTGACCACCAGAAACCACCCGACATGGGGGGCGGGAGTCGCGCAGATCGATCGCCGAGCGAGGCGACGGAATTTGGTTGGTGGCGGTGCGGGATAACGGTATTGGCTTTCCCCAGCGCTATGCCCAGGGTATTTTGGGCCTTTTCAAACGCCTGCATCGCGGCGAGTATCCGGGGACAGGCCTGGGGCTTGCCATCTGCCAGCGAATCGTCCAAAGATACGGTGGCCGGATTTGGGCCGAGTCGCAGCCCGATGTGGGATCCACGTTTTTTATCGAACTCCCTGCCATCGCCGAAAAATTCAGCACCGGAACGGAATCTCCGACAGCCGTTAATTCTGAACGCGCCTCGGCTTGACCACAGCGGGCGGCAAAGTAGTCTTCGACCCCGGCTGACGTTCCATACCTGTCGCCGTCACCGCGATTCCTTCGCTGGTTCCGGTAATCGAGGCTGTGGTGGTATCGGTCGCGGTAACCGATTGCAGACCAAGCGTGTTCAGAGTTACCGAGAAGGTTCCCGTTCCCGCAGTCAAAGCGAAGTTCGCAGGCAGGGTAGCGCTCGGATCGCTGCTGGTAATCGCCACCGTGCCCGTATAACCCGTAGCGGGAGCGCCCGTATAATCCACCGCTGTAACTGTGAAGCTCACCGATCCGCCCACAGCCACAATCGGCTGAGAAGGCGTCACTATGAGGGTGGTGGCATTGCCTGGAATCGCGACAGGGAAGGTTACGACATTGCTTACGAACGCCTGCTGCGCGATGGTCATCTGCGTCGTCTGATTTGAAGCCAGTCCCGAGTTGAGCAGGAACTGAACGTAGTAAACTCCGACCGTACCGGGAACCAGACCCACCGAAACCGGGTTCGCCGTAGTGCCTCCCGTGAGAATAGAATCCACCTGAACCGCCAGAGGATTCAGCGCACCGCCCTGGTACACCTGGCCGGTATCCACCGATTCGGGACTCGTCACCCCCAGGCCGGTAGCTAGTACGTACAACATCTCGCCGGGGACCGCGGGATTATTGGTGGTTACCAGAGCGCCCTCGGTATTGGAGCAGCACATGGTGGCGTTATAGGCCGTGAGCAGCAGCTCCGCGCCCGCCGTGTTGGTGGCGGCAGTCGAGGTGGTTACAGTAACCGCCGTACCTTCGCCCTGGGGACCGGGGGTGATCGCGTAAAGCGCCAGGCGCGTGAACTCGTTGGTTGCGACGGCGATCACATTCGGGTCCGGAGCGCTGTTGATGGCGGCAATCAGATTGTCGCGCACGTTCGAAAGAAGGTCGCTGGCCTGCACTGTGTAATTGTAGGTAGCATTGCCGATCGTAATGGTTCCGATATCGCCGGCCTGAACCACTCCATCCACGTCGATCAGATCGAAAGCGCGGCTGGTCCCGTGGTATACAATACCCGGCCGCGGATCGTTGCCGGGCAGGGCGTAAATGCCTGGGTTCTGCGGCACGATAGTCACCGCCACCGGCGACGTAACGGTCACCGTGCCATTGGCGTGCTGGCTGCGCACGTATAGGCTGGAACTGGTGCGATCCTGCGCCTCCTGCATCAGCTCCGCGTTGATTTGAGTCGGTGACGCATAGAGCAAAGGCGCCGCTACGCCATCCACATAAACCGTGCAACCGTTCAGACTGGTCGGAAGATAAGTCTGGCTGAAACTGGCCGACGTAGTGTTGTCGCAGAGATTCTGGCCGTTGATCACAATCACCGTTCCGGGTGCGATTTGCGACGGATTCTCCAGGTAGATATTCAGCATCGCGCCGCTTGCCGTCAGCACTTCGGTGGCGTTCGCAGACACGGTGGTCGTAAGAGTGATATTCCCGCCATTAGCTCCGGGCATGCGCGCCGTCAGATCGAGTTCCAGATTGGAAAGATTGGCGGTGGCGATGACGTTGGGATCGGGAGCTTTGTTGATCACCTTCACGAGCGCCGTGATAATCGTTTCCAGCGTGTCGGTGGATAGGACGGTGTAGGAATACGCGGTTCCGTTGATCGTGATAGTCAGCGTGTCCTTAGCGGTGATTGTGCCTGCGAAAGTAACATTGCCAAGAGCGTAAATCTCCAGACTGGCCGAATTCCGGATCCCGTTCAGCGGCACGTTGGGGACGGCCTGCGAATAAATCACCACACGGCGGTTATAGCCATCGGAAACGTAAAGATTGGTTCCATCCCACGCAAGCGAGGTCGGGCTCTGAAAGGCGTCAGCGCCGTCGGGATTCAGGCCCGTGTTATCGCTGAACTCGTCGGGCTGGCCCAGGATGATGTCGGCTCGAGTGCCGCTGGCAGTGGGAATAGTGTTATATACCAGTACGCGATCGTTACCGCCGTCGGCCACGAAGAGACGGGTGCCATCGGAAATGGCAAAGCGGGGGAAGGAAATCGTGGCGGCGCAAATGGCCGGCCACGTGGCAAAACTGTCCGTATCCACCCCGTTGCTCTGGCACAGAACCGCCGTCACGCCTTCCGGGTTGTTATCTGCGTCGAGGGTGGTATTGGTCACCGTAAAAGAGTTGTTTTCGACGGACGACACCAGGTCCGGCTGGCCAATCGCCACGTCGGCCGACGCGCCGTTAGTGGTCGGAATGTGGTTGAAGATCAGCACTCGGTTCTGCCCCAGATCGGATACAAACAGATGCGTTCCGTCCGTACTCACAGAGACCGGCGTCTGCATATTATTGGCGGCAGTCGACGGCTGGCTGGCGGTCAGGTCCGGCTGAACGAACGCCGTAAAACTCGCCTGACCCACCACCACATCGGCAGGCGCGTTGTTTGTCGTCGGGATCTTGTGATAGATGAGGACGCGGTTATCCTGACTGTCGGCAATGAACAGCATGCCGTTATAGATCCAGACCCCTTCGGGACCGCGCAATGAAGTCTGCGTCGGAGGCACCGATGTCGCGTTAGAAGTAAAGTTAGTCTGGCCCACAACCACGTCCGCGGGCTGCCCATTGGCATGAGGAAGACTAAGCCAGATCAGGACGCGATTGTTATCGGTATCGGCCACAGCCAGCACCGTACCGTCGGTGGCGACCCCGGTGGGGTTGCGCATCCCGTTGGCGGACAGGTTCTGGTTGGTGGTCGTGAAATCGGGCTGCCCGAGTACAAGGCTTGCAAGACCCCGGCATACACCGCAAGTGCTGCCGGAAATGGTCGGGTCCGCGGTGGGCGACGGGTAAGTCGAAACGTCGCTGAAGCGAAGCACTCGATTGTTATCGGGAGTCGAGCCCAGCCGGTTCGAATCGGTCACCCACAGGATTCCGTTCGCATATGCGACCGCTGCAGGCGAGCCAATCAGCTGATTAGTGGCGCCGTAGTCGGCATACGTAAAATTCTTCTGGCCGATGATCAGACGGGCGGCCTGGCCCGTGGTAAAAACCTGTGCTGAGGTCTGGCCGGACGCGCACACTGCGGCTGCCCCGGCCAACAGAAAAAGGGCGCGGAAAGACTTCATCTTAAGTGGAGAGAACCCTCTGGCAAATACGATTTAACATCCGAGTATACCAAGGGCATGTGACGTGCCGAGTCGCTCATCCGGTTGCGCGAAGCTGAAGCCTGCTAGGCTGGTGCTGAATTGGCTGCCATTCCTTATGAGATCCTGCCTTCCGAGGTAAAGGCAAAACAAGACGCGGGCGAGCCTTTGCGCCTCATCGATGTGCGCGAGCCCGCCGAACACGCGCTCTGCCGGATCGAGGGCGCCGAACTGATTCCCATGCGTTCTATCCCGGAGCATTTGAACGATTTAGACGGCGGCCAGCCGCCGCTGATCGTCTTCTGCCATCACGGCGTCCGAAGCCTTTCCGTGGTGGACTGGCTGCGCCGTCAGGGCGTGGAAAACTGTCAAAGCATGGCGGGCGGCATCGATGCCTGGAGCACCATGATCGATGCTTCCGTGCCGCGCTACTAGCTGCGATACCGCGCTCTGAACAGACAGGCTTCCGGCCTCACCTGGGCCAGCCAGTGACACCTGAGGCAAAACCAACACCCGATCCAAATCGGGAGTCGGGCTAAGCTGCCGTTGACCTGGCCATAGCGCGCTCAGCCGTCGGACCGGAAGAGACTTCGGTTTGCTCCCTTCTCTTCGCCCAATAGAGCTTCATACGGTCGGAGACCTGCTGCCGCGCCGGACCATCCATGGATTTGCGTCCGCGCCGGCCTTTGGCCGGCTTTACCGGCGCGCCGCCGGAGCCCCGCTCTTCCAGCGTCTTAATCAGCCGATCCAAACGCTTTCTCTCCTCCATAAGGTCGCGAATAATGCCGTCAAGGTCCATGTTCTGAGTCCCCGGGCGTTGTCTGAAAAACATGCCCATACTATCAAACGCGGATTATTTACCCAAATACGGCCAATGATTTATAAAGTGGTACTTGTAGTACCACGCAAGAGCGTACAGAATCACACTAATTGCTATGATCGCGACGCCGGTCCACTTTAGGAATAATGGCCACGGGAACTTCCGTTTTTCTCGGTGCAGCACGAGCAGGTAGCTCGCGAAGATGCCGATGTAAAACAGGAGAATCATCGGGGTTGCGAAGAGAGTCAGATTAAAGACGTCGCCGGTCGGCGTGATCACGGCCGCCAGGATAACGATAATCAGAATCGCGTAACGGCTGTGCCGCACAAGGAACGCGGGGCTGGCCACGTGGATGAGCGTAAGCAGGAATAACAGCACCGGAATCTCGAAGATGATTCCGACCCCCAGCATCACATCGACAAACAGGTCGTAATAATGATTCATGTCGATGTAAGGCCGCACGCCATAATCGATTCCGATCCCCATCAGAAACTCGAGACCGTAACGAAAAGCCACAAAATAGGCGAACAACCCGCCCACGATGAAGAGCATCGAGCTCGAAACCACAAACGGCACAGCCCACTTCTTTTCCTTCTTATACAGACCAGGCGAGATAAACGCCCAGACCTGGTAAAGAACCCACGGCGAGGCAACAAATATGGCGCAGAGCAGCGGAACCTTCATCCAGATGATCTGAAACCCGTCCATCGGATCGATCAGTGCCAGCACCGGAGGATTGATCTTCAGGTTCACCAGCGCCGTGTGCGCCGGCTTCTCGATGATTTCCCATAACTGCGGCCCCAGGCAGAGGCAGGCCAGGAACGCCACGCCAAGACCAGCCAGCGCCCTCAGAAGACGGCTCCGGAGCTCTTCAAGATGTTCCATGAAGCTCATCCGAGCCATGCCCTCTTCCTCTTCGTCATCGTCGGGAGGATCCGGAGGCTTACCACCGCCCCCGCCCGGAGGCGGCAGAGCTGCGGCGGGAGGCGGTTCAGAAATCAGATTTACAGGAGTTGCAGGTTCGGTATAAGACGACGACCATGCGTCTGAGTAAGATTGCTGCTCATCATAATGTGCGTGAGCGGCGTCGGTTATAACTTCTCCCGTGACAGTGGGTTCCTCGGGTTCGGCCGCGGGCTGTTCGGGTTCGTGAGTTTCAGGCGGAGTGTCGGGCGATGTTCCGCCCGCGGGGACCGAAGTCCCCTGCGGTTCGTCGGGAAATGCCATTTAGCTTAGCTGTTAACCGGCTTCTCGGTGACCACGGCGTGAGGTTCGTGAGCAACCTCGGCGTGGACGGGTTCTGTGTGTCCGTTCGCGGCGTGCGTCTCGGCCGAGGGAGTGTTATGCTCCCCGTGGCCAGCCCCATAGTACGAGGCCTCGTCAAGATGCCCGTTCGCGATCGAACCATGCCCCGCTTCGAGTTGAAGCGGAGTCGCGCCAGCGCCCAGAGTTGCGGATGCACCGGTTGTGGATGTGTTGGTTACCCCTGAATCATGCGACGAATCATGCGACCCGTCGTAATACGAGCCGTCGTAAGTGGAATAGTCGTAGTTATAGCTGTCGGACTGAAAAGTCGTCTGCGTCAGCTCTTTGATTCCGGTTTCCCGCTCAAGGTTAGCCATCTCGCGATCGAAAGTCGCCTTCAGATCGCCTTGCGCTTTCTTGAACTCCTTCATGGCCTTCGCGAAATTCCTGCCGAGTTCGGGTAACTTCTTCGGACCGAACAGAAGCAGAGCGAGAAGGAAGATGAAGATGAGTTCCTGTGTACCCAGCGGACCCATTTACTAAAATAGCCTCCGTAAGTATTGTATGACAGATGTGCCGCGGGCGCTTTCGCCTGCGCCGACTTGCTCCCGGTTCACCTGTCCATGATGTAGTCCGGCATCGGCATTCAGGCGAGAAGGTCTTCGAGAGAATTCGCTTCGATGACGCGCAGTCCGAGTTCTTCGAGTTCGGGAGAACCGAGCGACTCGATTCTCTCTCTGGCCCACGCCGGAACCGAGCCGAAACGCCTCTCGATCTGCCTCAGGATTATGTTCCGTTCGCCACGTCTGCGCTCGCGCCCAATTACTTCATGATCCATGATGTCGTCAAGAATTGGCATGCTGTCCATCTCCCTTTCTATGGTGCTCCCGAGTTGCCTGAGGCCCGCCAGGATCATCAGCTCAGAAATCGCCCTGGCTCGCTGTTCAGGATCGTTCTCCGCGATTTTACCCAGTATGCGACGAACGGTCTGTGTCCCGTCGACCAGCCCCGCCAAAAGTGCAATTATATTGTCCCCCAGACAGGGGCTCTCCAGCAAGGGTTCGCTATCCAGTTCGCGTATATCGAAAATTGTGCAGTCGTATGTGATTCCAGGCCCCGAAAGATGTGTCCCCATGCGAACGGCGGCCTCGCCGACATAAAGAACCAACTGGTGCGGAAATCGCCCTAACGCCCTTTTGATGGCTGTCGAGTACTCCAGCATTCGCTGAGCCATCTCGGGGTCGTTCCTGCTTTGGAGTTCCACATGGAGCAACTTACCCTGCGGAGTTTCGCCCAAAAGATCCGCCCTGCGGCTGCGCACTTCGGCAAATTCAGTGTTGTGCCACCGCGAGACCTCGAAACCAGTCAGCCGAGTCAGCAGACTGCCCGTCCGCCGCATCAGAATACTCTTCAGGGCAATGTCGTATTCATGCATTCCTCAGACGTAGTGCCCGCAACCCGCCGAATTCTCAAATCCCGGTGTTAGACTGATCGGAACCCCTCATGCCGCTCGCTCCCGGTACCCTGTTGGGCCCGTACGAAATCCTTGGCCGAATCGGGTCCGGCGGAATGGGCGCGGTTTACAAAGCCCGCGACACCCGGCTCGACCGCATTGTCGCCATTAAAGTCGCCCACGAGGAATTCTCCGGCCGCTTCGAGCGCGAAGCCCGCGCCGTCGCAGCCCTCAACCATCCGCACATCTGCACCCTGTTCGACGTAGGCCCGAACTACCTCGTCATGGAGTTCGTCGACGGCCAGCCGCTCATGCGCCAGCTGTCGCCTGGCGAAGCCGTGCGAGTCGGAATCCAGATCGCCGACGCGCTCGACACCGCGCACCGCCGCGGCATAGTGCATCGCGATCTCAAACCCGCCAATATCATGATCACACCCGATTCCCAGGTGAAGATTCTCGATTTCGGCATCGCCGCCTTCGACGAAACCGCGGGGCGAGAGCCAGGCGACATGCCCACTCAGGATCTCGCTCTCACCAATCCGGGCTCCGCGATCGGAACCGTAGCCTACATGTCTCCCGAACAGGCGCGCGGCGAAAAAGTCGACGCACGAACCGACCTCTGGTCGTTCGGGGTGGTGCTCTACGAACTCGTCACCGGAGTGCGCCCCTTCCCCGACGGCACCACCGCGCTCACCTTCGATGGGGTGCTCAATCGAACCCCCGCACCAGTCCGTGAGCTGGTGCCCGAGATTTCCCCCGAGCTCGAAAGCATCATCGTCAAAGCCCTCGAAAAGGACCGCGATATACGTTACCAGACCGCGGCGGACATGCGGGCCGACCTGAAACGCCTCGAGAGAACCTCTTCCCTGACCGCTTATTCATCCGCCGTCACCGCTCCCATTGCCGCAGTCCGGCCGCCGCAACCCCGTCTCGGCAAAATAATCGCGATCATTGCGGCGTCGGTCATGGTGGTGGTCGCAGCCGTCGTCTTTTTCCTGCAGCGCGCGCAGGCCCGTCAACTCACCGACCAGGACACCATCGTCCTCGCAGACTTCTCCAATTCCACCGGCGACCTTCTGTTCGACGGCACCCTCCGCGAAGCTCTCGCCGTACAGCTCGAACAATCCCCGTTCCTGAAAATCATGGACGATGGCCCCATGCGGCGCGATCTCCAGCTCATGGGGCATTCCGCCACCGATCGCATCACCAATGCCGCCGCGCGAGAGATTTGCCAGCGCGAAAATGAGAAGGCCACCATCGGCGGGTCGATCGCCAGTTTCGGCCGAAACTACGCCATCACCCTTGAGGCGGTGAATTGCCGAACCGGCGAGACCCTGGCGCGCGAACAGAAGGAAGCCGACGATAAGGAGCATGTTTTGCGCGCATTATCGAGCGCCGCCACCGACATCCGTAAGCGCCTGGGAGAGTCCCTCGCAACGGTTCAGAAGCTGGACAAACCGCTCGATCTGGTCACCACTACTTCGCTCGAAGCGCTGCAGTCATTTGCCCTCGGACGCACCCAGGCCAATCAGGGATCGCAGATCGCCGCCGTGCCTTATTTCCGCCACGCAACCGAGCTCGATCCGGATTTCGCTATGGCCTGGGAATGGATGGGGATCCTCTACCGCAACGCGGGCGAAATGCGCTCCGCCGTGGAATACTT
>Ga0302319_10021208_pt1 | contig 11710 bp, 12 predicted proteins | sample Bog_T0_2_FD_203319 | JGI IMG/M metagenome (GOLD analysis project Ga0302319, IMG submission 203319) | Peat permafrost microbial communities from Stordalen Mire near Abisko, Sweden - Bog_T0_2 | ecosystem: Environmental > Terrestrial > Soil > Wetlands > Peat | place: Sweden: Abisko, Stordalen Mire...
AGCCGCGTATTGTCGCGAATGAACGCCCGGCGGTCGAGGATCGCGCTCACGACTTCCAGTGCAGCACGGAGACGAGGGTGAACAGCCGGCGCGCGGTGTTGCGGTCGAATTCGACCTTGTCGGCGAGGCGCTCCGCCAAGATGTCCGCGCCGTCGTTATGCAATTTCGTCCGCTCGCGGTCGATCTGTTCGATCTGGCGCGGTTGCGCGGTGCGGATCGCCGAGAAATAGGTGTCGCAGACCATGAAATAGTCCTTGAGCAGCGAGCGGAACGGCGTCATCGACACGATGAAGTCGATCGCCGGCTCCCCCGCCTCGTTGCGGATCTTGAAGTTGAGCTTGCCCTCCTGCTGCCCGAGCGTGAGGCTGAACGGCCCGTCTTCCCGGCCGAGAGGGCAGAAATTGTTCTCTTCGACGAGATCGAACATCGCCACCGCGCGTTCGTGATCGGCGTCGGCCGAGACGCGCGGCAGCGTCGCCTCGTCGAGCCGCACCTCGAACAACCTCTTGCGCACGATCGGCTCGGTCACTCCGCGGTCCCTTCGAGATCGGCAAGTCGGATGGCGACCGAGCGCGCATGGGCGTGCAGCGACTCGGCCTCGCCCAAGGCCACCGCCGCCGGCCCGATGGCGCGCAGCGAGCGCGCGTCGCATTCCAGAATCGAGGTGCGCTTGACGAAATCGTAGACGCCGAGCCCCGACGAAAAGCGCGCCGAGCGCGAGGTCGGCAACACATGATTGGAGCCGCCGACATAATCGCCGATCGCCTCGGGTGTATAGGGACCGATGAAGATCGCGCCGGCGTTGGCGATCGACGCGCTCAGCGTCCCCGCGTCTTCGGCGAGGATTTCCAGATGCTCGGGCGCTAGACGGTCGACCAGCGGGATCGCCGAAGCCAGCCTGTCGACGAGAATGATCGCGCCATAATCGCGCCAGCTCGCGCCGGCGATTGTTGCCCGCGGCAGCGCGGCGAGTTGCAGGCTCACCTGCTCGCCGACGTTGCGCGCGAGTTGCATATCGTCGGTGATGAGGATCGACTGCGCGGCTTCGTCGTGCTCGGCCTGCGCCAGCAGGTCGGCGGCGATGTAGCGGGGATCGGCGCGCCTGTCGGCGAGAACCACGACTTCGGACGGACCGGCGATCATGTCGATGCCGACGATTCCGAACACCCGCCGTTTCGCCGCCGCGACATAGGCGTTGCCGGGGCCGACGATCTTCATGACCGGCGCGATCGTCGCCGTGCCGTAAGCGAGCGCGGCGACCGCCTGAGCCCCGCCGACGCGGTAGATCTCCGTTATCCCAGCGACTTTCGCCGCCGCCAGCACCAGCGGATTGACCGCGCCGCCCGGCGTCGGCGCCACCATGGCGATGCGTTGGCAGCCGGCGACGATGGCCGGGGCGGCGTTCATCAGAACGGAAGATGGATAGCTCGCCGCGCCGCCCGGCACATAGAGCCCGACCGCCTGCACGGGGCGCCAGCGCCAGCCGAGCTTGACGCCGAGCGCGTCGGTGAACGCCACATCCTGCGGCGCCTGCCGGCGGTGGTAGGCGAGCACGCGCTCGAAGGCAAACTTCAGCGCGTCGACCGCCTTCGGCTGGCAGTCCGCCGTCGCGGCTTCGATTTCGGCTTCCGAGATCCGCAGGCTATGCGTCGCGTAGTCGACGCGGTCGAAACGCTGGGAATAATCCGCCAACGCGGCGTCGCCGCGGGCGCGCACGTCGGCGATGATCGCCGCGACCGCCGCGTCGACATCCTCGGCCGCCTCGCGCTTGGCGCCGAGCAGGTCGACGAAACGGGCTTCGAAATCGGCCTGTTTCGCGTCGAGGAAAATCGCCATTCGCTTGTCTCGGCTCCTACATCGATTCCGCGCGCGTCAGCGCGTGGCCCTGACAGGCGCAGGCTTCCGCTCGCGGGCCCACGTCGCACAGTTCGACCTCCAGACACTCGACTTCCAGGCGCACGACCGCGCCGTCGGCAAATGTCAGGAACACCATGCCCGAAGGCGACTCGGTCTTCTCGAAGGTGACGCCGAGCAGGTTCAGCACCTCCTGCGGCTCGTGCTCCCTGAGCCCGACATGAGACACATGCAGCACGCGGTCGAAGCGCAGCACCGAGCCGACGCGCTCCTCGCGGTCGTGTTTGGCCCCGGCCCAGTCGTAGCGCATGCCGCCGAGCGCGAACCGCCGCTGCTTGGACTGGTAGGTCATTTCGGCGCGCTTGACGCACATGTCCTGCACATGCGCGGAGACGACCGCGAGGCCTTCGCGGTCGAGCGCGTAGAGTTTCAGCAGGTCCGGATCCGCGACCGTCATGTCAGCCCGCGACCCTCTCGATGTCGGCGCCACAGGCGCTCAGTTTCTCTTCCAGCCGCTCGAAACCGCGGTCGAGATGGTAGACGCGATTGACCGTCGTCTCGCCGTCGGCGGCGAGCGCGGCGATCACCAGCGACACGGAGGCGCGCAGATCCGTCGCCATGACAGGCGCGCCGCGCAGCCGGTCGACGCCGTCGACGACGGCGCTGTCGCCCTCCAGCCGGATACGCGCGCCGAGCCGCGCCAGTTCCTGGACATGCATGAAACGATTCTCGAAGATCGTCTCGGTAATGCGCGACTGGCCCTTGGCGCGGGTCATCAGCGCCATGAACTGGGCCTGCAGATCGGTCGGAAAACCGGGGAAGGGCGCTGTCGTCACGTCGACCGGGGAAATGCCGGCGCCGTTGCGCCTGACCCGCACGCCGCGATTGTCGGAGCTGACCGTGGCGCCCGCCTTGACGAGCGCGTCGAGGCCGTCCTGGAACAGGCCGGGGCTCACGCCCTCTAACAATACGTCGCCGCCGGTCATCGCCACCGCGGTCGCATAAGTTCCCGCCTCGATGCGGTCGGGCAGCACCACATGGCGAGCGCCGTTGAGCCGCGCCACGCCTTCGATCTCGATCTCCGCGGCGCCCGCGCCCTTGATACGCGCGCCCATGGCGATCAGGCAATCGGCGAGGTCGCGCACTTCCGGCTCGCGCGCGGCGTTGCGAATCAGCGTCGAACCGTTGGCGGTAACCGCCGCCATCAGCGCGGTATGGGTGCCGCCGACGGTGACTTTGGGAAACACGATCTCGCCGCCCTGGAGCCCGTCGGGCGCACGCGCCACCGCATAGCCGCCCTCGATTTCGATGTGGGCGCCGAGCTTTTCCAGCGCCATCAGCAGCAGATCGACGGGACGGGTGCCGATCGCGCAGCCGCCGGGCAGCGACACCCGCGCCTCGCCCATCCGCGCCAGCAGCGGCGCGATCACCCAGAAACTCGCGCGCATCTTGGAGACGAGTTCATAGGGCGCGGTGGTGTCGACGATGCGCTTGGCGGTCAGATGCGCGGTCTGCCCCGTCGCGGCGTCGTCGCCGGGTCGTTTGCCGGCGATCGTGTAATCGACGCCCTGGTTGCCGAGGATGCGCGCGAGCAGATTGACGTCGGCGAGCCGCGGCAGATTCTCCAGCGTCAGCGTCTCGTCGGTCAACAGCGAGGCGATCATCAACGGCAACGCGGCGTTTTTCGCGCCCGAGATCGGAATCACGCCTTCGAGCTTCGCGCCGCCGCGAATGACAATGCGATCCATAACCTTATCCTTCCCCCGCGCCGGACGTTGGTCCGGCCGGGTCTTGCCGCGGTTGGAGCGGCGCGGCGCCCGCGCGGGCGCGCTGCTGCGCCTTGCGGCGCTTGAGATTTTCCCGCAACGACGCCGCGAGGCGTTCGCGGCGGCGGCGTTGTTCGTCCGAACGCTCGCTCACGGAATCCATGGCGTCGAACCCATTGGGGTAAGCTGGAAAGGGCTAGATAGGCGAGCGAAGTAGGGCGAGCAAGCCCAAACGCGTGGGCGCGGGGCGAAGGCGTGGATTTTGGGGCGGCGCGGCCTCGACGATCATATCGCCGCCGGCCGCCTCAGGAGCGTCGGCGTTCACGCCGACGAATTGCGCGCGCCATTGTCGGCGGCGGGGACGCCGCCGCTCGGTTGCGCGCGGGACGATTCTCGCTACAAGGGCGCGGCAAGCGCGGGGATGAGCATGACTCTCGAAGCCAAAATCGCAACCGGGCCTTCGAAGCTTGCGACGCTGGCTCAGCTCGGCTTGCAGATCGTCCTCTGGGCGGCGATCGCCGTGGCGTTCCAGAACTCGATCGAGAACGACGTCGCCGAGGGCGCGGTCGACGGCCCCGCGTGGCAATTCTCCTACCTGCGCCATCCTCCCCTTTCGTCCTGGGTGACCGGGCTGGCCGAAATGACCGGGCCGGCGCGCTATTGGGCGCTCTATCTCGCCGCGCTGTCGTTCGCTTGCGGGGCCTATTATCTGGTCAAGCGTTTCACCGATCGCACGCAGGGCGCGGCGGCGGGCTGGGTCGCGCTGGCCGGCGGCCTCGCCTCGCCCTACGCCTCCTATTGGGCAATCAAATTCAACCACAATATCGGCGTCATGCCGTTCTGGGCGCTCACCCTCGTCACTGCCTGGGCCGCCTTCGAGGAAGGCTCGTGGCTGGCCTGGATCGCCTTCGGCGCCGCCGTCGGCGCCGGCCTGTGGGCCAAATACGCGCTGCTCCACCTCGTCATTCCCCTGGCGCTGCTGTTCCTCGTCAAACGCGAGTACCGGGCGCGGCTGCTGGGGCCGGGACCGTGGATCGCCGCATTTATCGTGTGCCTGCTGGCGGCGCCGCAACTGATCGACGCGCTGCGCAAGGGCGGCACCACGTTCGCCTGGGCGGTCCACACGACGCCCGAGCCGTTCGCCAAGCGCATCGAAGGCATGGTCTATTTCGCGCTGGAAGCGCTGATGGCCAACCTGCCCTTCGCGCTGATCGCCTGGGCTGCCTGCGGCTCGCGCGGGCTCGCCACGGGCGTGCGAAAAATGTTGTCCCGCGCGACGCGCAGCAATCTCGACGTGTTCCTCACTGTCGCCGCGCTCGGGCCAGTGCTGGTCATCGAGGCCGCCGGGCCGTTCAGCGTGCGGCTGTATTATCACTGGCTGACCGCCGTCACCGTCGGCTTTTCCGCGTGGTGGGCGCGCGCGGCGTTTCAGTCGGGCTTGCGGGCGATCCCACGCCGGGCCTGGATCGTCTACGCATCCTGCGTCGGCGTGACCGCGGCCGGATTCGTCGCCGTGCGCGAAATCGCGCCGATTCTGTCGCCGCCCTATTCTTCCGCCTACGGCGAGATGGACGCTGCCGGGCTCGACCGCCTCGTCGATGGCTATTGGCGCGAGCAGGGCTTGCCCAAGTTCGTCTATATCGTCAGTCTCGACGGCAAGCCCGCGTTCCAGGCCGCCGGCTCGCTGGAATTCGATTCGGGAGGACGCGCACGCGTGTTCAAGGACGCCGACCCGCTCAACGCGCCCTGGCTCGACCCCGCCGACGTCGTGCGCCGCGGCGCGCTGGTGATTTCCACAGAGAAGCCGGCCGAGCAGGTGCGTCTGGGCGAGGTCTCCGTCGCCATCGAGGACATTCGCGTCGTCGATCGCCCGCTGACCCGCGGCAAGCAGAAGCCGCCGGTGCTGTGGCTCGGCGTGATCCGGCCGCGGGCGGGACTGTAGCCGAGGTCCCTCATGCTGAGCTTGTCGAACCAGACCTCGCCTGCAGAGGCGCCGGCTACAGCAGCCCCTTCTCGCGCGCGAGATCGGCGAGCTTGACCAGCGGCCTGGCGCCGACGTGCTGGATGATCTCGGCGGCGGCGAGCGCGCCGAGTTCGGCGCAGGTGTAGTGATCCTTGCCGCGGGCGAGGCCGGCGAGGAAGCCGGCGGCGAACATGTCCCCGGCGCCGGTGGTGTCGACGAGCTTGGCGATCGGGAACGCGGGCGCTTCCGTCCGTTTCTCGCCCTCGACGACGATCGAGCCCTTGGCCGAGCGCGTCACCACCCCGAGTACGCCCTCCTTGGCCAGCGCATCCAGAGCTTCGGTCAGATGCGGGGTCTCGTAGAGCGACAGCGCCTCGTCGGTGTTGGCGAACACGGTATCGACTATCCCTGAGCGCATCAGATCGATGAACTCGCCGCGAAACCGGTCGACGCAGAACGAATCCGACAGCGTCAGCGCCACCCGCGCGCCATTGGCGCGCGCAATGCGGCCGGCCTTGCGGAACGCCTCCTTGGCCTCCGGGCGGTCCCACATGTAGCCTTCGAGATAGACGAAACGCGCGGAGCGCACGAGCGCCTCGTCGACGTCGTCGGGCGACAGATGCGAACTGGCGCCCAGAAAGGTGTTCATCGTGCGCTCGCCGTCGGGGGTGACGAACACCAGACAGCGCCCGGTCGCCGGCCCATGCTCGGCCGCGAGCGTGTCGAAGCCTACCCCTTGCGCGCGGATATCGGCGCGGAAGGCGGCGCCGAATTCGTCATGCTTGACCTTGCCGATATAGGCGCTGCTGACGCCGAACGAACCGACGCCGACGATGGTGTTAGCCGCCGATCCCCCGCTCATCACCGTGGCGTTCCCGGCGAGCGGCGACAGTTCTTCGGCGCGGTCCTCGCCGACGAGGGTCATCGCGCCCTTGGCCATGTCGTGCGCGCTGAGGAACGCGTCGTCGGCGTGGGCGATGATGTCGACGAGAGAATTGCCGAGCCCGAGGACGTCCAAAGCTTCGCGCATGAAATAACCCCTTCCGTTCGCGCGCTGCTTTGGCGCCCGGCGCGCCCAGCGTCAATCGTCGAAGCGAGAACCGCAACGCCTGCGGATGCGCACATATAGCGCCCCCGAGCCGCCATGCGCGGGGCCCGCTTCTTCGAAGCCTAGCACGATGGAGCGCATGTCCGGCTCGCGCAGCCAATGTGGCGCGAGGCGGCGCAGCACGCCGGGTTCATCGCTCCAGGAGTGCGAGGCGTCCGCCGCCTTGCCCTTGCCGGTGACGACGAGCACCAGTTTCGCGCCGTGCGCCTGAGCGCGGCCCAAAAATCCGCGCAGCGCGTGATGGGCGGCGGCCTGATTGAGCCCGTGCAGATCGAGCGCGTCGTCGATGGCGCTGCGCCCGCGCCGCAATTCGCGCTTGAGCCGGCGCTCCAGCGGCGCCAGCGGCAGCGGCGCCGGCTTTACCGGGCGCGACGGCGGCGGAACTGCGAGGGGCTTGACGGCCGGGGCGGGCTTGGCTTGCGGTTCGGGCTTGGGCTGCGCCGGCGTCGGCAGTTTGGCGCCGCGCCGACGCGCGACGCTGCGAGCGACGCTTGCCCAAAGTTCGATCTCTTCGTCGGTGAGCCGGCGCAGCGCGCGCCGGCGCGGACGCTCTTCGTCGCTCATCGCAGGGTCTCCCGAGGCTGCAGCGCCTGGACCGCGCCCGTGTGGCGAATGCCGCCTGCGCGCACGCCCGCCTCGTCGCCGGTTCCGAAGAAAATATCGAAACGGCCTTGCCCGACGATCGCCGTGCCGGTGTCCTGGCCGACCAGCAGACGCCGGAACGGTTCGGGGCTCTCGCGCCGCCAGGGCAATTCGGCCTCGACCCAGAACGGCAGGCCGTAGGGCCACAAGGCGCGGTCGACGGCGAGCGAGCGCAGGGGCGTCAGCGACGCGCCGGCGCCGCCGATGGGGCCGCTTGCGGGATCGAGGCTCTGTTCCGCGCGGAAGAAAATATAGGAGCGGTTGAGCCGCATCACCTCGCGCCCGCGCTCGCCCAGCTTCAACCCCTGCGCCCGCAACCACGCCTTGAGCCGGGAAAGCGACATTTTCTCGGGCGCGATCTCGCCAGTCTCGACGAGATGGCGGCCGATCGACGTGTAGGGCTTGCCATTGCGACCGTCATAGACGAGCCGGATCTGGCGCCCCTCGGGAAGGTTGACGCGCGCGGAGCCCTGCACATGGATCATGAACACTTCGACCGCATCGGCGAGCCAAACGAGCGGGTTGGCGCAGGCGTCTTCGATCGCGGCGCGGTCGGGATACGAGTCCGTCCCGAGGTCGACGGGCCGCGCCAGGATCGGCGCCGCAAATTCCGCCGTCGGCGTCAGCGAACCCGCGACTTCCGGCTCGTAATAGCCGGTGAAGAACACGGGCGATTCGATCCGCCGCCATTCGAAGTGGTCGGCGAAGAACTTTCCGGCGTCGGCCGGGTCGCGCTCAAGCGAAATCTCGGCGATTCGGCACAGCGACCGGGGCGGCGCGAGCGCAGCGCGCAATGCCGGCGCGTCCTCGACGAGCCGACGCGCGGTCGCCTGAAAGACGCGGAGCGCCTCGGCGAAATCGTCGTCGGGCGCGTCCATCGCAAGCCTCTAGTGAACCGTTTCCGTCGCCGCGAGCAGCCAGTTGGGATCGCGCGCGCCGAGCGGACGCGAGAACATCCAGATATCCACGTGATCGCCGACATCGGTCGCCGAACCCTCGATCACCTGTCCCTCGGCGTTCGCCGTCGAGGAAATGAGCTTGGAGGCGAATCGAACCGAGACATTGGCGTTGCGGCCGACCACCCGCGCTTCGACATATTCGGCCTTGTCGATCGAGACCAGCGTCGTCGCCATCGTCTGTCCGGCGGCGCGGCGCGCCTCGATGGCGCCGACGAAACTCGAATTGACGTCGGGGGCTAGCAGACGGCGCAGCGTCGGCAGATCGCCGGCGGCGAAGGCGGCGATGATCATCTCATAGGCGGCGCGCGCTCCGGCGAGAAACGCCGTCGCATCGAACTGCGGCTCGCCCATGGCGACCGCGTCGAACCCCTGGGCGAGCGGCGTTCCCGCCTCGGCATAGGGACGCCAACGGTCCGGCGACGGCGCGGCGGCCTCCTGCGCGGGCGCGCGCTTGGCCAGGGCCAGCGAGATGACGTTGTCGGCCGACGGCGCGTCGGGCGCCGGCGGCGGCTCGGCGGGCCGACGCTCGTTGCCGGTCCGCGTGCCCAGCACCGAACGCAGCTTGTAGATGACGAAGATGGCGACGATCGCGAAGACGACCGTCGTGACGTCGAGGTTTTCCATTCCAGTCTCCCGGGCCGCTCGGGCCCGCAAATCCCGATTCTCGCACAAAACTATTCGTTCTAGTTAGGCGTTCGCGCCGTTCTTGGCTAGAAGGCGAGGCAGCGGAGATTTCCTCCCCCCTCGTCGGCGACTAGGTATGCAAACATCACGACGGCGCCACCTGCGACCTCGTCCTGAGCTTGTCGAAGGACGCTCCCGCGAGGACTAAGGCGCGCGCCAGAGGCCGTCGCAGCCGCGAACGTCGAGGCATTCCGGCTGCTTGCACGACCTGCGGTTTCTCCTGGAGCGTCCTTCGACAAGCTCAGGACCAGGGCGCGGGTTGCACAACGGTCCTCCAAAAGACGTGTGCGTGCCATAGTCGTCGTGGGCATTGAATTGAGAGGCTCGAATCGACTTGCGCGCGAAAACCTTCTCTCACATCGGCGTCGTCGGCGCGGGCGCCTGGGGCGTGGCGCTCGCCCAGAGCGCGGCGAGCGGGGGACGGCGGGTGACGCTGTGGGGGCGCGACGAAGACGCGATGCGCGTATGGCGCGAGACGCGCCAGGGCGCACGGCTGCGGGGCGTGCGGCTGCATGACGCGATCGCCCCGACCCACGAACTCGCCGATCTGCGCGATTGCGACGCGATCCTGCTGGTGACGCCGGCGCAGACGACGCGGCAGGTCGCGCTTGCGCTGGCCGAGACGCTGCAAACCGCGAGGCCGCTGGTCAATTGCGCCAAAGGCATCGAGGTCGAGACCGACTTGTTCCTGAGCGACGTGCTCGCCGAAGTCGCGCCGGGCTGGCCGCGCGCAACCCTCTCCGGCCCGAGTTTCGCTGTCGACGTCGCCGCGGGATTGCCGACCGCAGTGACGCTCGCCGCCGAGACGGAAGATCTGGCGGTCGCCCTGGCGAACGCTTTGAAAGCCCCGAACCTCAGGCTCTATCATTCCACCGACCTGCGCGGCGTCGAGCTCGGCGGCGCGGCCAAGAACGTGCTCGCCATCGGCTGCGGCGTCGGCGCGGGGTTGAAGCTGGGCGCCAGCGCCAGCGCCGCCCTGATCGCGCGCGGCTTTGCCGAACTCTCCCGCTTCGGCCAAGCGTTTGGCGCCCGTCCCGCGACCTTGATGGGGCTTTCGGGCCTCGGCGATCTCGTGCTCACCTGCTCGTCCGAACAGTCGCGCAATTTCTCGTTCGGGCTGGCGCTGGGGCGCGGCAGGTCGGTCGCCGAGGCGAGCGCCGGCAAACTCGCCGAAGGCGCGACGACGGCGAAGGCGCTGACCGATCTGGCGCGGCGCAAATCGGTGGAAATGCCGATCGCCGAGACGGTGCAAGCGCTGCTCGACGGCCGCATCGGGGCGCGCGAGGCGGTGGGCGCGCTGCTGGCGCGACCACAGCGGGGCGAGGCATAGCTGCGAACCGCGGCGGCGGTCACAGGCCGTGCGCGCCCTCGCCAGTAAGCCGACGCAATCTCGCAGCCTGGGCCAACTCCGTCATCGCCCGTTGCAAGGCGTTGCGGATTTCCGCGACAGCGACGAATCCGTCGTCGCCGATGGCGTCGCGGGGCGTGGGAATATCGACACAGGCGGGCTCGACGATCTCGGCGCCCGCGCGGTTGAGAACGGTGCGCAGGTCCCGATAGGTCTCGGCCGATCCGCCGTGAGCGGAAGGATTGATCCAGCCGACCGGCTTGCCGTAGAGGCCGGCCCCGCCGACGGTCCAGTCCAACATATTTTTGAAGCTGCCCGGCAGCGAGCCCGCATATTCCGGGGTCGAAAGCATCACAGCCTCTGCCGTTCGCAACGTTTCGCGCAGATGCGCAACGGACTCGGGCAACGGCTCGCAATCGTCGTCGGGGCTGAAATGCGGCAGATCCTGCAAACGCCGATAGACGAGCGCTGAGACGTCGCGCGGCGCCAGCCGGGCCGCCGTGGCGATCACCGCGCCATTCACCGAATGCGAGCGAAGGCTTCCGCTGATCAGCACAATCTCGAGACTCTTGGCCTTCGGCATCGTCGCGCCCCGAATCGAAAACCTATATATTGTGTTGATATCTTATCCATACGCTAGATATGGGCAAGTGGAGTTCGCTCGGCGAGGTTGACGAGGGGCCCGCTTTACCCCGCCCGCGTCCTCGCCTAATCCTTAATGGAAACGGAGCCCCCCATGCTGTTCGTCGCCGCCTGCACCGACAAGCCCGATAGCCTGCAACTCCGCCTCGATGCCCGCCCCGCGCATCTGGCGCATCTGAATGGGCTGGGCGGCAAGGTCAGGGCCGCCGGGGCGTTGCTGGCGGCAGACCAGAAGACCATCGTCGGCTCGCTGCTCATTTTCGAGGGCGAGAGCGTGGAGGAAATCCGCGAGTTGGTGGCGCAAGACCCGTTCGCCAAAGTCGGCTTGTTCGACAGCGTCGACGTCAAACCCTGGCGCCAGGCCATCGGCGTTCCGCTCGTTTGAGGGTCCCATGGCGCACTGGCTGTTCAAGAGCGAACCCTCGGTGTTCTCTTTCGGGAGACTGACGGCCGAGGGAAAGCGGGGAACCGAATGGAGCGGCGTGCGCAACCATTCGGCCAAACTCAACATGATGGCGATGAAGAAGGGCGAGCGCGGCTTCTTCTACCATTCCAACGAGGGCAAGGCGATCGTCGGAATCGTCGAGGTCATCAAGACCTATTATCCCGACCCGACGGACGTATCAGGTAAGTTCGGCATGGTCGACATCAAGGCGGTGAAGGCGCTGGCCAAGCCGGTGACGCTGGAGGCCGTCAAGGCCGATCCGAAATTCGCCAGGATGGCGCTGGTGACGCAGTCGCGGC
>Ga0302319_10021211_pt1 | contig 11709 bp, 8 predicted proteins | sample Bog_T0_2_FD_203319 | JGI IMG/M metagenome (GOLD analysis project Ga0302319, IMG submission 203319) | Peat permafrost microbial communities from Stordalen Mire near Abisko, Sweden - Bog_T0_2 | ecosystem: Environmental > Terrestrial > Soil > Wetlands > Peat | place: Sweden: Abisko, Stordalen Mire...
GTCGGAGTAATCCCCAGCGCCTTGCACCCCGCCCCACCGTAATGCGGAAAATGCTTTACTTCCGCTGCTGGAATCGTAGCGTAAGCCGCACTCAAAGGCGCCCGTTTCCCCTCGAGACGCAGCGCATCGAACCCTGAAGTCATATCGCCCACATCGGCAACCTTATCGTCCGCCGGCCCAAGATCCTCCTGTCCAAACTTCTCCGCGCCAATCTTCCGCCCACGCTCCTCGTCCGGCAAATCCGCCAGCGGTATCAACCCAAACAGCTCATCCACAAACCTGATCACCGAGCTGTGTTCGCTCGGCACATGCGAAACCCCATGCGCCACCGCATACGGCGAAATCAAAATCGCCGGAATCCGCGGCCCCTGTTCCATCGGGCTCTTATCCGGCCCAAAACTCCGCACTCGCGGCTGCGTGTGGTCGTAAAACCCATCCGACTCATCGTAAGTAATAATGATCGCGCTTTCATTCCAATAAGGGCTCGCCGCAATCGCGTTGACCTCTTCGGTCAGCAGCCCTTCGCTGATCTGCGTGTCCGAGTAGCCCGGATGGTCGTCATTCCCGCTATAAACATCCGCCAGCTTCGGGTTCGGATCCGCCGGCTTCCAATTGCGGATATTCCCGTAACCTCCGCGCACATAAAACACCCCGCTCGTAGGCAGCTTCCGCTTCTCCACAGCATCGAAAAACTCGCTCAACCCATGCAGATGCGTGCTCGCCAGCGGATTGTTCGCCACATAGCCGAAGTACTGCGGCGCATTATGATGTGCCACATATCCCTCATGCGAAGCCTTCCACGAAGCGTCGTTGATCTCGTGATCGTATCCCTGCTGAAACCACGCCCAGTTCACGGCCTTCACCCCGTGCCCAGCGATCTTTTCAATGTCCGCTTGCACATCCGCCAAATCGAACGCCGGATTGTAGTCTGCCGCCGTAGTGTCTTTGATCGAACTCCCCATGAACGATAGCGGCAGGCTCGCGAACGTCAGGTTCTTTGACACTCCTCCAAAGGGCTCCTTGGCCTGCGGCTGTCTCAGCTTGTCGTCCTTGTCCAACGGTGATCCCCAATAGGGCTGAGGATCTGAAACCATTGGCACCACCGCCCCCTTGCCATCCCCGCCCTTCGTCGCCTGGTCTGGATGCAGCATCCACTGCGTCTCGCCCACCTGTCCGGCGATCATTGCGATCGCATTCGGCGTCGACGGCCCAATCTCCGTATCCATAAAGTGATCGAACAGCGTAAACCGGTCCGCATACCTCCACAGAAACGGCGCAGTATCGCAGTCCACATGCGCCATCACCAACTCGCCAAACTGCTTCCGTTCCAGCGTCGGCGGAATCGGCGGCTTGCCATCAGTGAGCGACACCCGCTCCTCAACCAGCGAGTAGCCGGTATTCTGCGCCACGCCGCTCGCATTCAAGGCCAGCTTGGTCGCCAGACCGGTATGCGAATGATTCACCGACGCCACATCCGCTGGATACAGTGGGACTGTTTTCCCTGCCGCATCCACCACCGTAGCCGGAATCCGAAACGGCCTCACCGTTCCCAGCGTCCCATCGGTATTCACCAGGTTCTGTGTGTAGCCCGCCACCTTCTCAGGATCGCGCGGCCCTTCCGGAGTGGCATATATCCCATCCGCGCCCGGATACCCGGCAAAATAAAAGTCGAACGAGCGATTCTCCTGGAACAGCACGAACACATACTTGATGTGCTTCCGAATCAACTCCAGCTTTTCCGCACCTGTCAGCGCCGGCTCAACCGCTCGATCAACCACCTCGGCCGCCACCGCAGCGCTCGATCGGGGAGCAATGGTTACATCGGGGAATGAGGAACGCTTCTCCTGCGCCGCGCCAACGCCTACTTGAATCGCACAAAGCGCAATCAGCGCTGACGAAGCTCGCATCGATATCCAGTTCCGCATGGAACTAAATTAAGCTGCGCCACGTTACAGCCGCAACAAACAAGCGTTGCCATCACTTCCGATGCTCGTCCCGATACGCCTCAATGCTCGTCCGCCCATCCGGCAGCTTCCACCGTCGCGCCACAAGGATCATCCAGATAAAGTTCAGCCCGGCAATCACCCATGCCGTAATGAATGCGGCATAAAACATGGACTTTTCAGGCCGAAGGAATACAGCGGAGCCAACACGATCATCACCTCTAGCCCCCCGAATCCAAGCGCGAACACAAACTTCGACCAGCTCCACAGCCCTGCGCGTTGCTCCTGGCGAATCCCCGCAACCACCACCGTGATCTGAAGAATCGCAAACAATATCCAGCCCATCTTGCTCTCCTCAACGGAATGTTTCTCCGCCGCTGTCATACCAATAGGCGATTACCAATGTCAAAGTGAATCACCGGCCTCAGTATGCTAAGTTTCAATCCGTGACTGCTGATGCACAACAGAAACCCACCCCGGCAGGGAAGGGAACTCGCCGTCTGCTCCCCGGCCTCTCCATCAAAGACGGCTATACCCCGCATCCCTTCGACGCTCAGTTCGGCGTCAAGACCAGCGGCCTCGTCCCGGGTCGTCACCTCAAAAGCGGCCATCCACACGACCGCCACTCAACCGCATACTACGGCGTCGCCCCGTCTGTCTTTCACGCCCTGGTCAAGCGCTGGCAAAGAACTTCCCCCGCAGCTCCGCTCGTCGAAACCACATTCGTCGACCTGGGAGCCGGCATGGGCCGCGCCCTCCTGCTTGCTTCCACTCTCAAATTCAAATCCGTCATCGGCGTCGAACTCCACCCGCACCTCGCCTCCATCGCCGGCACCAACGCCCGGCTTTGGCGCGCCGCGGGCCGCGAACGCAGCATCCTCCGCATCGTCGAAGCCGACGCCGTCGAATTCCCGCTGCCCCCCGGACCCGTCGTCGTCTTTCTCTTCAATCCCTTCGGCGCCACCGTCATGCGCCGCCTCCTCAAATCCTGGAAGAAGACGGCATCCCAACTCCCCGGCCATATCGACCTCCTCTACGTCAACAATGAGCAAGAGCATGTCCTTGAAGCCTCCCCGTCTTTCCGGCGTCTCTACATTGGCAAAGTGCCGCGTTCTCACTCTGACGCCATCGCCGACCACAAAATCATGGCCAACCAGCCCGAAGCCGAATACGCTTCTTCCAATTGGGAGGACTGCTCCATCTGGCGCTATATCGGCTAGTTCCTCCAATCCCGCCGCCCATCAAACTTTAAATTCCATAGGGTATTCATTCACGCAATTTGACGAGAGTGGGTTGCAGGGAGAAAGCTAGTTAACTAGGCAGCCCAGGCATTCGTTTGCTATGACAAATGGGGCGGCGTCCGGATCGCTTCGGTCCAGTTCAATCGAAGCCCACTCCCACGCCACAAAGAATGGGCGTCCATTGGAGCAACACTTTGAAGGAACCGCGTCTCGTACTTGGTTTAGGCGAATTATTGTGGGATGTTTTGCCGGAGGGCCCGCGATTAGGCGGCGCTCCTGCGAACTTTTCTGTCATGGCAGGGCGATTGGGCAGTCACGCCGTGCTGCTCAGCCGTATTGGGCGGGATGACCTGGGCCGACAAGCCCTCGAACGCCTCGACCCGCTCCCCGTCGACACTGCTTTTGTCGAAACCGACCCGGCCCACGAAACCGGCCGAGTAACGGTCGCTTTTGAAGACGGGCAGCCCCATTACACCATTCACCAGCCCGCCGCCTGGGACTTCCTCGAGCTTTCCGACGAGTGGGTCCGCCTCGCCGAGCGTGCCGACGCCATCTGCTTCGGCTCCCTGGCCCAGCGCAGCCACGAGTCGCGCCAGACCCTGCAAACACTCGCCGCGCAAACCTCGTCGAAGTGCATCAGAGTCTTCGACGTCAACCTGCGTGCGCCCTTTTATTCAGGTGAGGTCATCCAGGAGTCTCTCGAACTGGCCACTGTCATGAAGATGAACGACGCCGAAGTCCCCCTCGTCATGGGGCTCCTCGGACTCCCCGGCGCTGACTGCCCAGAGCCCGGAAACCAGAGTTCCGAGTCTCTTCGCGCCGGCACCGAGCGTCTGCTAGCCGAATTTCCCACCCTCCAACTCGTGGCCGTCACCTGCGGCGGCCACGGCAGCCTGCTCGTCAATCGTGATGAATGGCATCAGCACCCCGGCATCCCCATCAAGGTTGCTGACACCATCGGCGCCGGCGACGCCTTCACGGCCGCCCTCACGCATTACCTGCTTCGCGGCGCAGACCTCGCCACGCTCAATGAAGCCGGCAATCGCTGGGGTGGCTGGGTCGCCTCTCAGTCCGGAGCGATGCCCCCACTAACCGGCAACGTCCAAGCTGGAATCGAAGCCGCAATCGAAGCCTGAGTCGGGCCCAATGCCCGAATCCCTCCCCCGCGATCCCAGGACGCGGCCAATCCATTGCCCTGCAATGAATTCATCGCCGATTTGCGCATCTGTTCAAAAATGTAATGACAAACATTCTTTGAATGTTGTCGAAGTCACATCGATGCACACCTCGACCTCCCGGAAGTCCGGGGCAAAGTGCTAGAAGAACTCCATCTTCAAGCTGGGTCAACCTAATGCATCGATGAGTGTCTGTCTATCTTCAATATCGTCAATATAAGAGCGAAAATATTCAATAAGGCAATATGAGAAGAAATGTCAATAAATGGTATTGACGATGCATCTTAAAAGATATATTGTTCTGCAATAATCATCCGGAAAACTGAGTCAGTTTGTTGAGATCTATGCATCGAACTCCTTGTTTGACAAAGAATGCTTTGAGGCCGCGTGTGCGGTTCCTGATTGCAGCCGCTTTGGCCGTCCCCGCGGTATCCCTAGCCCAAAGTGCGAGTCGATCCTCCCCTCCAGTTGCCGCGCAAAATGGAAGGGGAAGTGAGTTCTTCAACCTGGCTCAACCGCCGTCTCTCAGCCAGGCTGAAGTGGTCGACCAAATCTCCGTCGCCGCGCCGCCACTGCCTCATGGGGAAGGCGCCAGCCGCATGGGCGCCCGTCTCCGCTCCATCTTCGGCGCAACCGACTGGAAGGCTGACCCCAACAAGCCCTTCGAACGCATCCCCTACTACCAGGCGCTTCTCACCCACAATCTGAGTTTCTCTGAGGAAATGGCCGTCCGCATGGAGCTTGGCAACGAGCAACTGCGCGCCGGGTTCAGCGACCGCGCCATCGATACTCTCGAAGCCCTCGTCACCCTCATGAACGCCCATCTCGACGATGTGCCCCGCACCGTCCAGGCTCAGGTCCACCAGGAACTGGCCCTTGCCTATCTCCGCCTCGGCGAGCAGGGTAACTGCATCGGAATGCATAATGCGCATTCCTGCAACTTCCCCTTGCACGGCGGCGGCATCCACCAGCAAACTCGAGGAGCACAGGGAGCCGTCCGCGAATATATCCGCGCTCTTGAGCTCAATCCCAACAGCGCCATCTGCAAATGGCTTCTCAACATCGCCTATCAGCAACTCGGTCGCTACCCCCAGGATGTGCCCAGCCAATGGCTGGCCCCACCTGACCTCTTCAACTCCGAATACGACATCGGCGACTTCCCTGAAGTAGCCTCCCTCGCCGGAATTCAAACCATGGAGCTCTCCGGTGGCGCCATCGTAGAAGACTTCGATGGCGACGGGCTGCTCGATGTCATGATCTCCTCCTCTGGCCCGCTCGACCCCATGCACTTCTACCACAACAACGGCGACGGAACCTTCACCGACCGGACCCGCGAAGCGGGACTAGCGGATGAAATTGGCGGCCTCAATCTCGTCCTGACCGACTACAACAACGACGGCCATCCCGATGTCCTCATACTCCGCGGCGCTTGGTGGGGCAAGTTCGGCATGTACCCGCTCTCCCTCCTGCGCAACAACGGCGACGGCACTTTTGACGACGTCACCGAAGAGGCTGGCCTGCTCACTATCGGCCCCACCCAGACCGCCGCTTGGGCCGATTACGACGGGGATGGCTGGCTCGATCTCTTCGTCGCCCACGAGTCCAAACCCGGCGACGTCCACCCGTGTCAGCTCTTTCACAACAACCACGACGGCACCTTCATCCAGGTCCAGGCTCCCGGCTCTGCTCCCGTAAAACTTGGCTCGAATCTCGGCTTCGTCAAAGGCGTCGCCTGGGGCGACTACAACAACGACGGCCGTCCCGACCTCTACATCTCCTCCATGTTTGGCGGCAGCCACCTCTTCCGCAACGACGGCCCGCGCGATCCCAAACACCCTCAAACCGGCGAATGGAAGTTCACCGACGTCACCGAGCAAGCGGGCCTCTCGGGCGATCGTCACACCTTTCCCACCTGGTTCTTTGACTATGACAATGACGGCTGGCTAGACCTCTTTGCCGGCGGCTACTCCACCCAATCTGAAGACGACGTCGGTGCATTCGAGCTTGGCAAGCCAAACCACGCATCCGCCTCTCACCTCTTCCGTAACAATCACGACGGGACTTTCACCGATGTCCCTCGCGCCGCCGGCCTGGACCGCGCCATTACCACGATGGCCGCCAACTTCGGCGACCTCGACAACGATGGCTGGCTCGACGTCTACCTCGGCCTCGGCGAGTCCTCCTTCGAGTCGCTTCTCCCCAAGCGCATGTTTCGCAACAGTGCCGGCCGCGCCTTCCAGGACGTCACCACCTCCGGCGGCTTCGGCAACCTCCAAAAAGGCCACGCCATCGCCTTCGCAGACGTTGAGAACACCGGCAACGAAGATGTCTTCGAAGAGCTAGGCGGAGCCTTTCAGGGCGACCGCTTCCTGCCCGTCCTCTACCACAATCCAGGCCATGGCAATCACTCCATCACCCTCATCCTCGAAGGTGTAAAAACCAACCGCGCAGCCTTCGGAGCCCGCATCAAGGTCACCATCGTCGAGTCCGGCCACGAACGCTCCATCTATCGCGAAGTCGGCGCCGTCTCCAGCTATGGTGGCAACCCCATGCGCCAGCACATCGGCGTCGCCAGAGCCTCCGTAGTCAAAGAGGTGGAAGTCTTCTGGCCGCTCTCCGGCCATCGCCAGCGCTACAAGAACGTACAAGTCGACCAGACTTACCATCTCCAGGAGGGGCAGGATCGGCTTGACCCAGTCCCCCAGGAATCGTTTGAAATTGGTAAGACAAAGATTGCCGCTCTTACGCAGGATCAAGTCCGCTGAAAAGCTCGTCTTTAAATATTGGAATCAGCAAACCGGCCCAATAAAATCATTATTATAAAATGTTTACAACTACAACTTGAACGAAAAGATCGCCGGAATCAGCGCCAAGTGAGTGCCTTCCGGTTGCCGGATCCATGCAAGACATTGTCCCGTTCGCTACCTTCAGATTGCATCGACAAATCCAGGGCCAGTGGTGTATTGTTCCACCTGAACGACTGGATCGACCTGACCAGCACTCCATACCCCGTCCGGAAAGCTTAAGGCATGGCAGGAACCCGCAAATCCGCCCCAAGACTCGCCCCACCTCCTGAGCCGGTGCCCGCTCAGGCCACGGCCAAGTATCAGCGCGTCTTCGAATACCTCCACGGCCACATCCAGTCCGGCGCCCTCAAGGCCGGTGACCGGCTGCCCAGCGAGGCGGAACTCGGAAAGCTTTTTGACGCCTCCCGAATCACCGTCGCCAAAGCCGTCCTTGACCTCCAGCGCATGGGCCTGGTCTCCCGCCGTCCGGGTGCCGGCACCCACGTCCTCGCCCAGCACCAGCCCGAAGGACGCACCTTTGGCCTGCTCATTCCTGAACTCGGGCTCACCGAGATCTTTGAGCCCATCTGCCATGGCATGATGCGGTCCGCATTTGCCCGTCCCGACGCGCTTCTCTGGGGTAACGCCGCCACCTCCGTTGGCGAAATGGCTAAGGAGGCCGAGCAAATGCTCTCTTCCTTCATCCGCCAGAAGGTTGCCGGCGTCTTCTTTGCACCGCTTGAGCTCACCGGCGACAAAGACACTTCCAACCGCCGCATCGCTCGCGACCTGGAGCGAGCCCAGATCCCTGTCGTCCTCCTCGACCGCTGCTACATGCCTTATCCCGAGCGTTCCGCCCACGATCTTGTCGGAGTCGATAACCGCCGCGCCGGCTACAAAGCCGCCATTCATTTGCTGTCCCTCGGCGTCCGCCGCCTCGCGTTTCTCGGTGAAGCCAACGCTGCCGGAACCGTCGACGCCCGCATCACCGGCTTTCACGAGGCCATGCGGCTCTATTCAGTTGTTCCCGATCACGACCCGATCTGGCGTGGCAGCCCTCTCGACGAGGCTCTCGTCCGGCGTCTCCTCCATACCTCCCGCCCCGAAGCTATCGTGTGCGCGAACGACCTCACCGCGGCCCGTCTCATGCAGACCCTCATCGCCCTGGGAGTCCGCATTCCGGAAGAAGTCCGCATCGTTGGCATGGACGACGTAAAATACGCCAGCCTCCTGCCCGTACCCCTCACCACCATCCACCAGGACTGCGCCGGCATTGGCATGGTCGCCATGGCCACCATGCTCGAACGCATCGAACACCCCGAGTTACCCGTCCGCGACGTCGCCGTCACAACCAGCCTCGTTATCCGCCGTTCCTGCGGCGCCCATCTGCTCGGAACCGCGCCGGCCTGACATTTTTATCGATGGCAAGGAATTGAAAGGGCGCGGCCGGGGTACCCACTGGGTCGTCGTGCCGCCTGACTGAGAATGGATGTGGGCTTTCGTCCCTGAGGGATGTCATTTGGGACAATCGCGCAAGAACAGCCCCTTATTCTGTCCCCTGTTTGGCTATCGAGCGAATGCATCCCTTAATCCGTGTTGTGCCCCAACACGCTTCCCGTGTAAGGTTGTCCTCGATGCGGATCGGACGCTGCCCGCAAACCGCGCAGCACCTCAGGGTTCCAATCGGAGTTTCTCAATGAACCATCTCAGACTGCTCGCCATCGCCGCCCTTCTCCTCCCGTCCTTCACCCTCGCCCAGAAGTCCAACAAGCACAACGACGTCCCCTCCACCTTCGGTACCGCCAAAACCGTGTTTGTCGAATCCGCAGACGGCCCCCTCGGCAAACCAGGCCTCAACCCAGCCGAGGCACAGGCCATCACGGATGCGCAAGCAGCAATCCTTCGCTGGCATCGCTACGATCTCGCTCTCCATCGCGAAAAGGCCGACCTGATCTTCGTCCTGCGCAAAGGCCAGCCTGCCAGCGCCGATCAGCAACCGGGCCTGAGGGGCGGATCAACTGCAGCGGGCCAGTCCACTACCCGCATTCCCGGACAGGCCGGCCAGCCAGACAGCCTTGGCGCCGCCAACCAGGCCAGCCCCGAAGGCGACTCCCTGCGCGTCTACACCCTCAACGAAAAGGGCAGACTCAGCGGTCCCATCTGGACCCGCGAAATTCCCGACGGCCTCGATCCTCCCAACATCATGGTCCTCGAACAGCTGAAAATCGCTATTGACCACACCTTCCCGCTCTCGTCTCCCGCCCCTGCCCCCTCTGCGATAAAGTGAAATCGTGATCATCAACATCGCCCGACGCGCGCACGACCACAACTGGGAACTTGATCCCATCACGCGATCCCTCCTGGATACCGACTTCTACAAGCTCCTCATGCTTCAGTTCATCTGGAAGAACTTCCCCACCACCCAGACCTCCTTCACCCTCCTCAATCGCAGTAACTCGGTCCGTCTCGGCGACATCGTCTCCATCAACGAACTCCGCGAGCAGCTCGAAGAAACCCGTCGACTCCGCTTTCACAAGTCCGAACTCATCTGGCTCGCCGGTAACACCTTCTATGGCCGCCGCGGAATCTTCGAGCCCGCCTTCCTCGAATGGCTCAACCGCGACTTCCGCCTCTCCGATTTCGAACTCTCCGCGGAAGATGGCCAACTCTCCCTCCGCTTCCAAGGTCTTTGGACTGAAACAACCATGTGGGAGATCTACGCCCTCTCCGCCATCGATGAGCTCAAAACCCGCGCCAGTCTTAAGAACCTCAGCGAATTCGAACTCGACGTCCTCTATGCCCGCGCCAAAACGCGCCTCTGGGAAAAAATGGAGCGCCTTCGCGGCGTTCCCCATCTCAGCATCAGCGACTTCGGCACCCGTCGCCGCCACAGCTTCCTCTGGCAGGAGTATGTCGTCAAGGCCATGAGCGACGTCCTCGGCGCAAACTTCGCCGGCAGCTCCAATACCTACCTCGCCTACAAGCACGATCTTGAAGCCATCGGCACCAACGCCCATGAACTCCCCATGGCACTCGCCGCCCTCGCCGATGATGAAGACGACCTTCGTTCCGCCCAATACCGCATCCTTGAGCTCTGGCAGCAAAGCTACCAGGGCGAGCTCCTCATTCTGCTTCCTGACACCTTCGGCACCACCCAATTCCTCGGCAACGCTCCCGATTGGGTCGCCAACTGGACCGGCCAGCGCATTGACAGCAAGGACCCCTATCTCGCCGGAGACGAGTACATCCAATGGCTTGAGACCCGTGGCTGCGATCCTCGAAAAAAACGCCTCATCGCCTCCGACTCCCTCGATGTGGAGCAGATCCTCGGCCTCCACGCCCACTTCGGCGGCCACATCCTCAAAGATTTCGGTCCCGCTGACTTCCAGCATGCCCGCGACTTCGAAGACTCCCGCAAGTGGTTTCCCGGCCGCCGCATCCGTTTCAGTGCCGGCTGGGGAACCTTCCTCACCAACGACTTCCGCAACTGCGATCCGCAAGGCGGAGATGGCTTCAACCCCATCAGTCTGGTCTGCAAGCTCACTGACGTTGATGGGCGCCCCGCTGTAAAGCTCTCTGACAACTACCTGAAAGCCATGGGCCCCGCGGAAGAAATCGAGCGCTACCGGAGTGTATTTGGCACCGAAGGTGTCGCAAACACCCCGATCCTAACCTAGTGTCCGGAGTCAGACACTCCTAAAAAAACGAAACAGACTATTGCGGCTCAAGGTAATTTCGAATATAGTTGAGTGAGTAGGCGCTCAACAATATCATCCCCGGAGCAAACTATTGGCACGCCCTAAAAGCGATGACAAACGACAGGCAATCCTCGATGCAGCTTTGAAGATATTTGCCGAGCGCGGCATAACCGGTGCCCCCACTTCCGCCATCTCCAAAGAAGCAGGCGTTGCTGAGGGGTCGCTCTTCACTTATTTCAAGACGAAAGATGATTTACTCAACGAGCTCTACCACGACTTGAGGATGGAACTCAGCCGCCACCTCGATGACTTTTCCCATGGCGAAAACGCTCGCAATCGCCTGCATTACATTTGGCAGAAGTTCCTGCAACTCGGTGTCGCTCACCCTGAGCAGTTGAAGGTTCTCGCCCAGTTGCGCACCTCGGGCAAGCTCTTTCGCAGCAACGAGGCGCCGTCTTTCGCTGTACTCGAAATCATGAAATGCCTCCGCGAAGCCACCGAAGGAGCCAACTTGGGCACCCTTCCAATCGAATATCTGGTGCTGATGACGCGCGCGCAATTAGAAGTCACCGTCGAGTTCATCAACGCCAATCCGGAATATGCGGCTGCCTGCGCCGAGCTCGGATTCCAAATGCTGTGGAATGGTTTGACAGCAAAGTAACTGCGGAAATCAAGGGTTGAACGGGCCGTTCATGCCCTGGTTCCGGGAAATTGAAGAGGAAAGTTCCATCAACATTCAAGAACATTAGTGTCCGGTTAGATGTCGAACAGATTCAGTTGGTTAGCGAGGTCGGGTTGGTCGGTTCTGTTGAGATAGGGCTGAAGGGTGCATGAAATCTCGGTTTTCTCGAAGATCGACACCGACA
>Ga0302319_10021214_pt1 | contig 11708 bp, 9 predicted proteins | sample Bog_T0_2_FD_203319 | JGI IMG/M metagenome (GOLD analysis project Ga0302319, IMG submission 203319) | Peat permafrost microbial communities from Stordalen Mire near Abisko, Sweden - Bog_T0_2 | ecosystem: Environmental > Terrestrial > Soil > Wetlands > Peat | place: Sweden: Abisko, Stordalen Mire...
GTAACCGATTTCAGCAACATAAAAAACCCATTTTTAGCCCGCTAATAGGCCTTAACACTAACTTTCCTAACCCAAATTCACCCACTCGCGGGCGTGAAGACCCGTTTTTAGTTTGACCGGAAGTCATTTCCCAGCTTCACCATGATGACGTTTGGCATTTCCGTATTTCGACATTTCGAGAAAAATTTTTCCATGAGCCGCTTCCTCAAAAGATCGGCTTGGGAACCATTGTGAATGGAAAGCATTGCGGCGGCGCTTTGCCGCCTGATCGAGTTGGCGCCCGGCGGGCCTTCGGTTTCAAAGCAAACAGTCCCTCACCCTGCCGGAAACAAATTTCTATTGGCCCGCTCCGGCGGAGACAAACGCGACCGATTCCTTGAACATCCCCAAATCATTTTTGAAGTCAGCAGGATTCGGCCGGCGGACGACAGCCCACTCCTTCATCATGCGTTTTCCCATGATCAGTCTCGTGGCGGCCCCATTATCCACCAGCCGCTGGATCACCGCCTGGGGCAGCTTCAATACCACGGCGTCGCCCTTCGTAAAGGCGAAGACTTTCCCGGAGATGGTAAAATTTGTTGAATTGAGTTTTCTGGTTACGACAACGCCTGGAAGCTTTGCCAGCAGCGAAACCAGGCCGGAGTGGTTGACCATAGCTCAACACTCGCATTCGATTGGCGATGGCCGCACTTCCACCGCGCCATAACTGGCGGCCGGGCTGCGCGCCGCCCACTCAATCGCCGCCGCCAGATCGGGAACTTCAAAAATTGCGAAACCGCCCAAAAACTCCTTCGTCTCGGCATACGGCCCGTCGTGAACCTGCCGCTGGCCATCCCGAACGCGGACGGTGGTGGCCGTTCTTGGCGAAGGCAGCCCGACGCTGCTAACCATGACGCCGGCATTTTTTAGCGCCTCGCTGTAGGATTTCCACGCCGCCCAATAGGCGGAAGATTTTTCGGGGTCGTTGCGCACGTCAAATTCTGCCTGCGTTTCGGCAATTAGGATTACGAATTTCATAAATAAGTCGCAAGGTGTTTCTATCAGAGGCAAATGCGGTTAACCAGTTCATTTTTGGCGCCGGTCAGCCCAGCGGATGCCACGCATCGGCCGCCGGACCGCCGCAGGGCTCGCTCATTCCGGTCTCCGGCAGAAGTTTGAGGCTGCGGATATACTGCCCCCGCCAATAACTGAAGAAACCATAGTCTTTTTTTTTGGGCCGGCCAACCCGAACGGGTGGACGTAAGGATGACCGATTTGCTTCCTGGCGCGAGGTCGAAGATCAGACGGGATTTCTTCCAATCGGGCGGAACTTGCGCACCGCCCCAGACTAATTGGCGCAAAGGTTCCTTGCGCTCGGAGTTGTTCCGCCACCACGGCGCCCACGTTTCCGGTCGCGCCCGTCACCACAAAAGTTTTCTTCGCTTTCATAATATTACCATTCGATTTTGAGTTTGCGGTTTTGGCGAGGAATCAGCCCTCGCCCGTCAGCACCGGGCGAATCTCGACTGCGGAATAACCGGCGGCCGGACTGCGCGCGCCCCATTCCAACGCCACATCCAGGTTCGGCACGTCAATGATGACGAGGCCGCCAAGAAATTCCTTCGTCTCGGCATACGGCCCGTCGTGAACTTTGCGTTTGCCGTCGCGCACCGAAACCATTGTGGCCGATGCCGGCGGCAGCAAGCCCGCGCCGGTTGAAAAGATTCCCGCCGAACGAATCGCTTCGATATAAGCCATCCAGGCGTCCATGAAGCCGGGTTCGCTGCGCCGGGCGAAATGTTCTGTTTTTTCGTGGAAGAGAACTGCGTATTTCATAATGATTTGGGTCATTTGTTATTGTTTGAGCCGGGAGTTATTCCGCGACTTCACAAGGATGACGGGCGGCGAACTCCCATTTCGACAAAAATAAACGGAAAAAATGTCGCGTCTTTTCGAAACAATCTCCCCTTGGCGTGCATTGACCAGCCCATTTATAAGACGCTAAACCAGTCAACTCGCGGGCGGATTAGGTTTGGCCACCAATCACAATTTGCGGGGCTTGACGCAAATTGCGGACGCTGGTAGCCTGCCGCGTTCCCCAACAATTACCCGCGTGTTCAAGTCGTTTGCCACAACGAGTTGGATCGGTTTGTTCTGCACTGTTTGTCTGGTTTCCACGAACTGTGCCGGAGCCTTACCGAACTACGTTACCCGTGTATGGTCTACTGATGACGGACTGCCGGGCAGCCGCGTAACGGCCATCGTCCAATCCCATGAAGGTTATCTCTGGCTGGGCTCCCTCAACGGCCTGGGACGGTTTGATGGGGTGCGCTTCACCATTTTCAACGCTGGCAACACGCCGGAAATGCAAAGTCCGCATGTCACCAGCCTGTTTGAAGACGCGAATGACACGCTTTGGATCGGGCATGAAACCGGGGAATTGACCGTCTATCGGAACGGCAAATTTCAACCATTCCCCATCCCGGCCTGGCCCGGCGGGAAGGTTGAGGCCATTTTTGCCGACGAGACAGCGGATGTCTGGCTCTTGAATGATCTCGGCGGACTGGTGCGCGCCCGCGACGGTTTTTCCGTCCCGGAGCCGACGGGCAGGATTCCGCATCTGATTACCCTGGTCAAGGTGGGCGGCCGCCAGATTTGGGTGCAACGGGATAACGACGTGTCGGTATTGAAAAACGGCCAGCTTCATCCCGTGAAGTTTGATGCCACCGGGTCCAGCCGTTACATCCAGGGCATTGGCGCCAGCCGTGATGGCGGCGTGTGGGTCATGGCGGAAAGCAAAATCTTTAAATGGAAAGACGGAAAGTGGGCGGGGAATTTTGGACCGGCGCCCTGGGGGTGGGATGCGGTGAACATGGTGGTTGAAACGCAGGATGGAAATCTGGCGGCCGGCACTTCGGACCACGGTCTGTATTTCATTGTTCCCGGGCAGCGGTCCATGCAGTTGTGCCGCACCAATTCGTTTCCCGATAATTGGGTCACGTCGTTTTGCGAAGATCGTGAAGGCAATCTGTGGGTGGGCACCGGCAACAGCGGGCTGGTCAAGCTTCGGTCCAGCAACGTCACGACCTTTGGGCCGCCGGATCGCTGGCAGGGATGTGCGGTTCTTTCGGTCGCGCAGGCCGCCGGAGGCGCGGTATGGGTGGGCACGGAAGGGGCGGGCTTATACCGCTTTGACAACGGCAGTTGGACCAACTTCAATCAAAGCTGCGGCCTGCAGCATAGTTATGTCTGGTCCGTCCTGCCGGTGGCACACGGAAATCTTCTGGCGGGCACTTGGGGCGGCAGCGTGTTCCGATGGAATGGTTCCCAGTTTGTGGCGTTGCCGGAATTTAAAAATCTGAGCGCCCTCGTGCCGGTGCTCCTCGCGACGACCAACGACGGAGTGATTATTGGCACAAGCAGCGGCCTGTTGCGGTATGACCGGGGCAAAATCAACTGGCTGGCGCGTGAACCGGCTCTGGCCCTGCCCGACGTGCGCGCCGTGGTTCAGCAACCGGATGGTACGCTGTGGTTTGGCCTGTCCGGGGGCGGCTTGGGCCGGTTGCAGCAGGGAGAACTCCGGCAATATCGACGCGCTGACGGCTTGGCGAGTGATTTTGTGCAATGCCTCCATCTCGACAGCAACGGAGCGCTTTGGATCGGCACGATCGGCGGACTCAACCGGCTCCAGGCGGGCAAGTTTGCCACCATCACCAAAAAACAGGGATTGCCGGACGACACCATCTGCGCCATCGAGGATGACGGCCGGGGATTTTTTTGGATCAGTTCGCACGGCGGCATCCTGCGGGTGGATCAAGCCGAATTGAATCATTGCGCCGCGGGCCAGATCCGGCAAGTCCACTGCCTGACTTATGGCTTGAGTGACGGCCTGCCCACGCTGGAATGTTCGGGCGGGTTCCAGCCGGCCTCCTGCCGGACGGAGGACGGGCGGCTGTGGTTCCCGACCAGCAAAGGCCTGGTGGTGCTGGACCCCCGCAATGTCAAAACCAATGAGTGGGTCCCGCCCGTGATCATTGAGAAGATGCTGGTGGATGACCAGGCGGTGGAACCAGATGCCGCCGCCCGTGTTCCGCTGCGAATCGCGCCGGGCGAGCACCGGTTTGAATTTCAGTTCACGGGATTGTGTTTAGACGCGCCGGAGAAGATGCACTTTTTGTACCGGCTCGCGGGCGCGGGTGGCGACTGGGTGGATGTGCAATCGCCGCGCACGGCTTACTATAGCCACTTGCCGCCCGGCAACTACCGCTTCGAGGTGCGGGCCTGTAACAACGACGGGGTCTGGAACGACCGGGGCGCGGCGCTGTCATTCACCGTGGAACCGGAGTTCTGGCGAACGTGGTGGTTCCGGATTTCGGGCGGGGTGCTGACCGCGCTGGCGGGCGGCGGAATCGTTTGGCTGGACGCGCGGCGGCGGATGCGGCGCAACGTGGAGCGGCTGCAACGGCAGCAGGCCGTCGAACGGGAACGGATTCGCATTGCCCGCGACATTCACGATGACCTGGGCGCCAACCTGACGCGCATCACGATGTTGAGTGAATCCGCCCGGAGCGGCCTGAAAGATACGCGGCTGGTGGCCGGGCATCTGGACCAGATCCACCACACGGCTCGGGAATTGACCCGTTCCATGAGCGAGGTTGTCTGGGCGGTCAATCCCCGGCATGACACCTTGGATAGCGTGGCCGCCTATCTGGAGGAGTTTGGTCAAAATTTACTAAGGACCGCCGGCCTGCGCTGCAAGATGGACATGCCCTCGGAATTTCCGGCGCGGGTCATCACCGCCGAAGTGCGGCACAATTTATTTCTGGCTTTCAAGGAGGCATTGCATAACGCCATCAAGCATCGCGGCGCCTCGGAAGTGCGAATTTCCCTGGTGGTGAATGCGGGCGACTTCACGCTGCGGGTCGCGGACGACGGAATCGGCTTCGCGCCCCAACCGGTGCTGGCGGGCGCCGCGCCCCATCAGGCGCGGCAGGGCGCCGGCAACGGCCTGATGAACATGCACCAGCGGCTGGCCGAGATCGGCGGCGATTGCGACGTTGAAAGCGCGCCCGGGAAGGGAACCCGGGTGACGTTCCGGGTCCCATTGAATGGAGCTTTGATATGAAACCGCCGTCCACCGACGCCCCGCGCAATGTCATTAAAATTGGGGACACCTCGACCGCCGCCGAAGCTGATAGATTAAGCCCATTCCACCAGCAAAAGAAACCTAGCGTGAATATCGCGGTCTCTATCATTGAAGACGACGAAGCGGTGCGGCAAATCCTGACCGGTTGGATTGACACGGCCGAGGGATTTCATTGTTTAAGCACCTTTGGCAGCCCGGACAAAGCGCTCGCATCACTGCCCTCGGCCGCGCCGGACATTCTGCTGGTGGACATCAACCTGCCTCAAATGAACGGCATCGAATGTGTGCGCCGCCTGAAGCCACTGATACCGGAGACACAGTTTCTGATGCTGACGGTCTATGCGGACACCGATCACATTTTTAATGCGCTGGCCGCTGGCGCGAGCGGATATTTGCTGAAGGAAACCGGGCAGAAAGAACTGATCGCCTCGCTAATACTGACCCATGAAGGCGGCGCCGCCATGACCAGCCAGATTGCCCGCAACCTGGTGCAATCGTTCCGGCCCCAGCCGGAAAAACCGGAGCCCAATGGCCTGACACCGCGCGAACAAGCCATTCTCAAGCTGCTGTCCCATGGCGATTATTACAAGGAAATCGCGGATGGACTGGGCATCAGCGTGCATACGGTTTGCACCCATATCCGCCACATCTACGAAAAACTTCACGTCCGCTCCCGCGCCCACGCCATTGCCAAATACACCCATGCCTCCGCCGCCGGGGCCATGGCCGAGCCGGCCGGCAAACTGAAGAGCTAAGCGAACTAATTAATGATGGCTAATCAATTTTGGGGACTATTCTGCCGTCCAGCACATGATAAGATATTCATGTACCACGATTACCTGCATTGATGCATAGCGCATCCATGCCGGTTCTTTGCGACCTTGGGTTTTCTTCCGCCAAAGGCCGCAGATTCAACGAAACAACCTCGAAGTCAACTTCGGGGTGGAAGAAACGACAACCACAACAGCAGCCTATGACATCCCTTAAAATAACCCTGGCGGCGGCAGCGGCCGCGCTCGTTCTACCCTTGGGCGCAAACGCATATGTATGGACATCCTGCGCCCAGTACGGCACGTATTCCAGCGGCGGCTACGAGTTCTACTGCGACGAATGGGGCAGCACGGCTTCCGAATGTTGCAATCTCAATAGCGTGACCTCGTGGAATGTGGTCAGCTCGGTGCCCACGGGCGGCGGTGTGAAGAGCTATCCCAACACGGCCAGAAACAGCATCGGCAAAACGGTCAGCGCCTACAGCAGCTCCAGCAGCTATAGTTACAGCACACCCGGCGGCACCTATTGGGACGCCTCGTTCGACTGCTGGGTCCCCACCGAAGTCATGGTTTGGGAAGGCAACAGCGGCGGCGTTGGACCGAGCGGATCCAAGGTCTATTCCAACCAATCCATCGACGGAGCCTCGTGGAATGTTTATTGGCAAGGCGGCGGTCCGCTGTCATTCGTGCGCACGGGCAACTCCAGCTCCGGCTCGTCGCATTTAGGCACGTTCTTCCGTTGGGGCGCCAGCAAGGGCTATATTAGCAGCGGCGGCACGGTCGGCGGTGTGGGCATCGGTTTCGAAATCTTCGGTTCGGGCAGCTCGCATACCTGGACCATGAACAGTTGCTCAATTGGGACCTAATTCGCCAAAAACACAATGGTTTCAAGGGACGGGCGTAAAGCCCGTCCCCTCTCCTCTGGTGGCATCCGGCGATGACTATTCCCCACCTTTTTTTGAGTCATAAACTTGAATTGATTTCATGAATTTTAACGCTTTGGGAAGAAGTTGCGCGGCGATGCGGACGGTGGTCGTTGTTCTGGCGCTCGGTCTGGCCGGAGCCGCTGGCGAAGACGTTGCCGCCCCGGCGCAACCGCAATCGAGCTTGGCTTCCGGTCTGGCGGCGGCGGCTTCGGCCGCCAACGATTCGGTCTGGATCTGGGATGGGCAGATGAAAAGCGCCGGAGCGGCGTTGAACCAAAAATCTTACGCGCTGGCGGAGCGGAGCTGCCTGGATGCGTTGAAAACGGCCGCTAAATTCGGTCCGACCGATCTCCACCTGACCACCAACCTGGTTTATCTGGCGGGAATTTATCAAACCGAGGGCAAATCCGATCTGGCCGAGCAGACCTTCAAAGCCGCCGTCACGAATTGCGAGGCGGCGGTGGGAACGAACCACCCGAGCCTGGTCATGCCCTTGGATTCGCTGGCAAATTTTTATTACTTTGCCGAACATCGTTACGATCTGGCGGCGCCGCTATGCGGGAGAATTCTTCAAATTGTGGAGAACACATCGCCGACGGACGAGGCCGAGGTGGAGAAACGGGCGCGGGCGGTGGCGGCCGTCTACCGCGCCCAAGGCGAGTATGCGCGGGCCGAGCCGTTCTACCGGCAAACCCTGGATTTGGCGGAAAAAAATAATGACCAAGTCCCGACCTGTTTGCTGGCCGTGAGTGGTTTTTACCATGATTGGGGGAAATACGATCAGGCGGAGTCGCTGTGCCAGCGCGCACGGGCCATCCAGGAACAGGCTGCCGCATCCAACACCACTGCCGAGGCGCAGATGAGCCTGGCGATCGTCTGGTATGGCTTGGCCGAGAATTACCGCAGTTGGGGCAAGTTCGATCAGGCGGAATCGTTCTATACCCGGTCAGTAGATCTCGTCGGGAAAGTGCTCGGTCGGGACAGTTCAGAACTGGCGCGACCACTGGCTGGTTTGGCTGCCACACAGGCGGCCCGGGGCAAGCCGGATCGAGCCATCGCCCTGTACCAACAAGCATTTACCGTATCGGAAAACAAGCTGCCGCCCGGCGATCCCGTCGTCAGTTCCGTACTCGATGATTACACCGCCCTGCTGGACAAACTGAACCGGTCCGGCGAGGCAAAAATCGTGCGGCAAGACTATCAATGGCGAACGTTGATCTACCAGTCGCAGCACTTGCAGAGAGCCAGCGATTTGGAAAATGCTGAACGACTGGCCAGCCAGGCATTGGAGCTCACCGGCAATTTTGATGCCGCGGATCCACGCCGGACCAAAAGCCGTGTGCAGATGGCCGAAATTTATCGTCAACAGGGGAAGCTCGACCTGGCCGAACAGACTTACCTGAATGCGATTGCCGGTTGCGAGAAAGCCGGGGCAACCAATAATCCGGACCTGATTCCGCCGGTCGAGAGCCTCGCCAACTTTTACTATTACACCCGGGTTCGCTATGACCAGGTCGCGTTGCTCTATCAGCGAATATTGAACATTCTACAGGCGGCGCCCGTATTAAATTCGACGGAGCTGGCCCGCTGGCAGCGCAACCTGGCGGACGTTTATAATTTACAAAAGCAGGGCGCGCTGGCCGAAACATTTTACCAACGGGCTTTGTCCACGGTCGAGACGGCGACGAACTATCCCGCGGGTGACAAGGTTCAGTATCTTCAGGCACTGGCGGATTTTTACCAAGCCGCTGGCAAGTATGACCTGGCGGAGCAACCGGCCAAACGCGCGCTGGCCATTCGGGAGCAGGCCCTGGGTACCGATCCGAACCCCGATGCGCAGATGGACGTGGCCATTTGCTGCGATTCCCTGGCGCATATTTATCTCGCCTGGAACAAACCCGGCCAGGCTGAATTGTTTTACAACCGCTCCGTGCCCCTGGTTGAAAAAGTGGCGGGCGCCGAAAGCCCCGATCTCACCCCGCGGCTCATGGGCCTGGCCGCAGCCCTGCGGGCGCAGAAAAAATACGCGGAGGCGGAGGCCCAGTACAAACGGGCAGTGGCGATCACGGAAAAAAGCATCGGTCCGGAAGCGCCGGAGCTGGCCGGCGTCCTTGACCAGTATGCCGTGCTGCTGGATGAAACCAAAAAAAACCAGGACGCAAAAGACGCACGCGATTGGGCTAATTACGTCCGCAAACAAGATGCCTCGCGGACCAGCAATTGACGCCCGGAATCCCCCCTAACGATTTCAAGTCACATGAAGCCGCCGGTTTTTTTCGCCCTCTCGACGGCCAGCAATCTGGCGCTGGCCGCGGTTTTATTGCTGTCGCGGCGCGGTTCGCCGGCGGCCACGCACGCGCTTTTGCCGGCGGCTCCGTCCCCGGCGATTCATTTGACCGCAACCTCGGCCACCGCGGCAGGCGAGCAAACGCCAGCGCCGACCGTTCCCTGGCGCGCGATTGAATCCAACGACTATCCCCAATACCTCGCCAACCTCCGGGCGGCGGGCTGCCCGCCGTGGTTGGTCCGCGACATAGTCGTTGCGGACATTGACGATCTTTATCAGCAAAAGCACCGAACCGACCCCGTTTATGTTGAGCCTTGGCTCAGCGAGGACCAGCGCCGGGAGGTCTCGCGCGGCCAATCCGCCAAAAACCTGGCGCTTCGGCTGGAAAAACGGGCGGTGGTCAAAACGTTGATCGGTTATGAGTGGGACAATCATGCCGACGAAATTTGGAATTGGGATTTGCTGACCAGCCTGACCTTGGGCTTTCTCCCGGATGACAAGGCGGCGCAGGTATTGCACCGCCAGGAGCAAGCCACCGATGACGCCCAGGCCATCCGGGGAGCCGCGAATTTCATCCTGATTGACGCTGACCGTGCGAATCTGAAATCCGTCTATGATAGCCTGCAAACCGATTTAGGCCGCCTGCTCGATTCGTCGGAGTTTGACGAGCTTCAGCTCCGGGGGCAGCAACCGTTTCTGGTGGACCATGACCTTCATTTCGACGGTGTTTCCATCACCGGCGGGGAACTGCGGGAGGTGGTGCGCGCTTCCAAACCGTTCAAGGATATCGCGCGGAACGAATTTGTTTCCGCCCGGCCCTTGGCCGAGGCCGATCAAATGGTCCAGGCCGCCGGTTTTGCCGCGCAGGTCGAAGCAGTCCTTGGTGCGGAGCGGTTTGCGGATTATCAACGCGCCCAAGACCCTGAGTTCCGGGAAACCTTTGCCTTCAGCCAGCAAAATAACCTGCCCAAAACAGCGGCCATCGCCGTGTATGATTCCCGCCGGACGGCCAGCCGGCAGGCGGATGAGATTCAGCAGGATGGCAGTCTTTCCGCCGACGAACGCACCACCGCGCTGGCGGTTCTGAAAGCGGCAACCTTGAACAATGTTTCTGCGGCGATGGGCGGCAGTTTTCAAGATTATTTGGCAGGTCCGGGCCAGTGGCTCGCAACGCTGGTACCGCCGCCCACCCCGGTTCAAACCCCATGAAAATCCGGCTGATGATCGCGGTGTCCGTGGCGCTGAATATCGCGCTCGTGGCGTCCATTTTTTTATCGACCAAAAAGATCGCGCCGCCGCTTGGCGCCGACGTGGCGGTGCCATCGGTGGTTGAAACCACCAGTTCGCCGGCGCCGCCGGAATTGTCCGCGCTGCCCGGCCAGCCTTTTCAGTGGGACATGATTGTTGCCGACGACCTTAAATTGTATCGCGATAATTTGCGCGGCATCGGCTGCCCCGAAATGACGGTGGAGGAAATCATCCGCGCCGTGATCAATGAAAATTTCGGGGAACGACGTCGGCGCATCCTCGAGCCGGCGGAGGCCGGGTATTGGGACATGGTGTTGGGGGACAAACTGCGCCGTCGGCAGCGTTTGCCGCAAACTGATTGGGGCCGGGCCCTGACCGCGCTGGCCAACGAACGGCAACAACTCATCAGCGACGTGCTGGGCCGGGACGCCCTGGACAGCGAGGTCGTGCGTCTGACCCGGCGGTCGGAATTGGAGCAGCAGCGCGCGTGGCTCCCGGCGGAGAAACGCGAACAGTTGGCGGACTTGGAAGCCCGCCATGAGCAGCAACTGGCGGATTGGTCCGCCGGTCTGAATACGCATCCGAACAGCCCGCCCACGCCGCAGGACGAGGACCGGTTAAAACACATTCAAGCGGATTTTGACACGGCGGAGGCACAACTGTTAACGCCGGCAGAACGGGCCGAATTGAAACTCCGCGAATCGGACGTCGCCGGTTGGGCGGCCAGCCTGCCGGGGTTCAACCCGACGGAAGACGAATGGCGGCCCCTCACCCAACTCCGGGCCCAATTTGAGGAAGCGCAAAACGCGCTCACCGATCCTGGCCTGACGGATGACGAGCGCGCTGCCCGGCAAAACGAGTTGCAGGCCGGCTTTGACGACGCGGTCAAGGCGGCGTTGCCGGCGGACCGGCTGGCGCAATTCCAGCTCGCGAACGACAGCGAATACCAGTCGCTGCACGCGGTGGCGCAACGATACGGCCTGCCGGACACGGTGGTAGGCCAAAGTCTGGATATCCAGCAAACGGCCCAAAACATGGCCAACCAGGTGCGCACCAGTTCCAACATTTCATCCGAAGACCAGCAGTCCACGCTGAACGCCATCCAGGCCGAAACAGAACGGACCCTGTCGCAACTCCTGGGCCCGGGCGTGTTCTCCACGTACCAGGAATATGGCGGCGACTGGATTGAGGGCTTGAAACCGGCGAATTAAAAGTCTTTGACCGAGAATGGCGGAGAGGGGGGGATTCGAACCCCCGATACGGCTTTTGGCCGTATACCGGTTTAGCAAACCAGCGCCTTCAGCCACTCGGCCACCTCTCCATCAGCGACTTGCCTAGGCTTCAGTACTGCC
>Ga0302319_10021215_pt1 | contig 11708 bp, 6 predicted proteins | sample Bog_T0_2_FD_203319 | JGI IMG/M metagenome (GOLD analysis project Ga0302319, IMG submission 203319) | Peat permafrost microbial communities from Stordalen Mire near Abisko, Sweden - Bog_T0_2 | ecosystem: Environmental > Terrestrial > Soil > Wetlands > Peat | place: Sweden: Abisko, Stordalen Mire...
AGCGAAGCTGGGCTTACAAAAATCCCTGAGACCATCCCCTATCAGCCCACACCCGTTCGCCATATTCTTCATCTCATCAAGACCTGTCCGCTCTCTCCATCCGATACTCTTGTCGATCTCGGATCCGGTTTGGGACATGTACCCCTGCTGGCATCCATTCTCACAGGCGCCCAGACATTCGGTGTTGAATTCGAATCTGCCTATGTTGTCAGCGCGCAGAAATGTGCGGAGAGCCTCCATCTAAGCCGCGTGCATTTTATTCAAGAGGATGCAAGGGACACAGATTTTTCCATTGCAACGGTCTTCTATCTGTACACGCCCTTTACAGGCTCCATCCTGGCCGCGGTCCTCAACAGGATTCGAATCGAAAGCGCAGGCAGGCCAATCAAAATATGTACGTTTGGCCCGTGTACATCCACCATCGCAAAGGAGCCATGGCTCAAGGCACTTTTACCGGTCAATCCTGGACAGGTGACAGTCTTCGAGCCTTGTTCCTGAATATTCATTCAGGCCGACGTTCGCAGCGACGAAGACGGACTGCGCATGGATCATGAAGAACAGTAAACATGCCCCCCTGCACCCCCGCCAGAAAGCGATTCGGTCCAATCCGTTATCATTCCCTTCGACACACATGTCATCAAATCCCCCATCTCCGCCGGAACACCACGAGCTCGAAGGCGACTACCGCCCTGCCGCCTCCGCCAACCCCTTGGCTCATCTTGACCCCATCAACGTACGCATTGAGCCCGCTGACCTCACCTACCTCGTCAACCTCGCCGACGCCCTTAACACCACCCTCGACCTGCAAACGCTCCTCAATCGCACTGCCGAGCTCGTCCGCACCGTCATCAACTACCGCATCTTCGCCATCTTTCTCCTAAACGACCGCTCGCACGACCTCCGCATGCGCTTCCAAATTGGCCACACTCCAGAAACCGAGCGCACGCGCGTCCCCCTCGGCAAGGGAGTAGTCGGCCAGGTCGCTCTCACCCGCCAGCCCATCCTTCTCAATGACGTATCCGCATCCGAGCACTACATCGCCGCCAACCCCGATGTCCGTTCCGAGCTCACCGTTCCCCTCATCGCCAAAAACCGCCTCATCGGCGTCATGGACCTCGAGAGCGAACTGGCCGAATACTTCCGCCCCGAGCACCTCCATGTGCTGACCCTCACCGCTTCTCGCATCGCGCAGGCGATTGAAAATGCCCGCCTTTACGCCCGCGTCTCCCGCCAGGCGCAAACTCTTGAAGTCCTCAACGAAATCGCCGTCGAGCTTACCTCCATCCTCGATCTCGACCCGCTCCTCGTTCGCGTCGGCCAGCTCCTCCGCCGGCTTATCGATTACCAGATGTTCACCGTTATGCTCCTCGACGAGAAGGGCGAAATCCTTATCACACGCTATGCATGGCGCTTCGGCACCATCCATCCCCCCATGCGCCGCATCGCTGTCAACAGCGGACTCGTCGGCGCTGCGGTTCGCGAGTGGCGTCCGATCAATGTCCCCGACGTGCGCAAAGACCCGCGCTACCTACCGATGAACCCCGAAACCCGCTCCGAGCTGGTCGTCCCCCTCTTCTACAAGGGCCGCATCATCGGCGTCCTCGACCTCGAACACACCCGCACAGGTTTTTTCAATGAAGAGCATGAGCGCATGCTCACCACGCTCGCCGCCCAGGTTGCAATCTCCATTGAGAATGCCCGTCTCTACCAGCGCGTCCGTCGTCAGGAGGCCCAGCTGGAACGCGACATTGCCATGGCCCGCGAGGTGCAGCTCCGCCTGCTTCCGCCGGAAGCGCCCTTCCATCCCCATGCCGAGATGGCCGTCCGCTTCCTCCCCGCTCGCACCATTGGTGGAGACCTCTACGACTTCATCGACTACGGGCCCGGACGCACCGCCATTGTCCTCGGCGACGTTAGCGGAAAGGCCGCCCCCGCCGCACTCTTCGCGGCCCTCGTCAGCGGCATCATGCGCACAGCTGCCGTCCACCAGCCCGCCCCCGCTGAAATGCTAGGCCTCCTCAACGACGCCCTGCAGGAGCGCAAGCTTGAGTCTCAATACGTCACCCTGCTCTTCGCGCTCTGGAATGACGAAAACCAGACCCTCCAGGTGGCCAACTCCGGCGCAATCCAGCCTGTATTTTGTCGCGCAGGCCAATCCGTCACCGTCAAGGCGGAAGGCTTTCCCCTCGGCATGTTCCCCAATGTCACCTACGAGGAATTCAGTGTCGCCACGCAGCCGGGCGACGCAATCGTGTTCGTCTCGGATGGAATTCTGGATGCTGATAACGCACAAGGTGAGTCCTACGGGGACGATCGTTTATCCAACTTGCTCTGCGCCCACCGCGATCTTCCCGCGCAGGAAATTGCCGACGCAATCCTCTCGGACGTTTCCCGCTTCCAGGGTGACCACGACCGCTTCGACGACGAAACCATCATCGTCCTCAGAATCCGCTGATGTGGTGAGTCTGAACTCCACATCAACATGCAGATGTCATCCTGAGCAGCCCGACTCGCCTTGTCGAGTTACGGCCGGAATGAACCCACGCTGGACCAGGCACAAAAGCACCGTGCCCCGTTTTCGCGCCTTCTTTTTGGCGCGAAGGCGGGAGAGTACAAACCTCGTTAGCCCGTTCATAGGGAGCGAAAGGGGCCCCGAACGTCTTTCAGTTCCCGGGCCCCCGCAGACAGGTCTTCGTCTGTGGGGTGGAGATCGGGGGTGGTGAGTCGAAGGATCCGCTTCTTCTCTTCTGGCGTTGAACAAGCAACTTTTAGCCTCAGAGTCTACGGCTTCGCCGACCCGTAATTCGGAATCCTCGGCGTCAGCTTCTTCACGATGAATTCCTGAATCAGATTCTGGACCGCGCTTTCCGCCGTACCGATCGCCGCATCCTCAAACGTCAACTTCACGCCATCCCGGTCGCTCGCCGGATAATAAATATTTGCGATCCCTCCGGCCGCCAGTCCGCCCACGATACTGGAATAGTTCGTCTGCCATTTCCCGTTGTCGCCCTTGCAGATGACCGAATTCGCAATCGCATACAAGGCTCGCGACCGCCATGACCCAGTCCCTTTGTAAAAGTACCGCGGGTCCTGCTTCCACCACGACGGCAGAATGGCATTGCCCAGCATCGTATTGATGAAGTTATTGGCAAATCCGGCTCCGTAGCGCTTCGCGTAACCCGCCGTCCCCTGGCCATAGCCGCTGAAGGTATTTTCCCCCTGCTCAATTCCGGCCACAATTCCCGTCACCCCCAACGACACCGGATCGAAATTCGTCTTCCACGCGATACCGAATTTCTGCCTGCTTGTTAATGGGGCCGGATTGGGAGCGTAGCTGACATAGAAATTCGGTAGCACCCCGAGCACGCGCTGCTGTTCCTCCGCCTTCACCTGCTCCGTCGCAATCTCCAATTGAGACGCCGTCACGTTCACTTCGCTGGTGCTCGTCACCGGCAATACAATCGATTGCGCATCGAAGTCTTCCCCCGGGCGCAATACACCATTCACAACCTGGGTCGCAAATCCTTTCGAGGAAATCGTGAGACGGAAGTCTCCAGCTGGAAGGTCAAGAAAGCTGAACCTTCCGTTGCTGTCAGAAATTGCAGTTCTCAGTTCCTGCCCGGCAGACCCCGTCTGGGCCAGCGAAATGGATGCGCCTTCGCAGACGCTCCCCTCCCTGTCCATCACAACACCACGAATGCTTCCCGTCGAATGACCGTCAGAAACCGTTTGTTCGGTTTGTTCCACCGATTCGCGCGCCGGGGGCACCTGCGGTACCGGACTGTCTGGAAGCGTTGGCGATGCCGCGGGTGCAACTGGCAACAATCCCTGTGCGCAAATCCGGGTAGAGCAAACGAAAATCGCAAAAAAAATAAGCCACAGTCCCGCTTCCAGGCCTCGCCCCCGCGAGCCGCGCAGCCCGCAATACGCTTTGAATTTGCGTCTGATTAGTCTCGCCCTCAGTTTCGTCGCTCAGAACCTTCCATCCACGGATAATTCAGGCTCGAACCAGCCTCCATGGGTTTAGACGGACTTCGTCGCCTGAGGATAATGTCGCACATCGACAGGCAATCTCTGAATTCTGACGCCCATTCCGATAGACTCAAAGGGATGCTAGACACCTCGGAGCCCCATTTGCACACCGCCACCGAAGAACAACTCATCCGACCCGCCCGTAACATCTACGGAAGCCTGCGCCTCCCCGGCGACAAGTCAATCAGCCATCGCTACGGCATGCTTGCCGCCTTCGCCGAAGGCACCTCCCGCTTCACCAACTTTTCCACCGGCGCCGACTGTGCCTCGACCCTCGCGTGCATGCAGGCCCTGGGCGCAAAAGTCAGCAAAACCAGCGCCAATTCGGTTGAAGTCACCGGCGTTGCGGGCCGTGTCACTCCAGCCATCCATCCACTCGATTGCGGAAACTCCGGCAGCTCCATGCGCATGATCTCCGGCCTTCTCGCGCCCCAGCAGGGCAGCTTCACCCTCGTCGGGGATGCATCCCTTTCCCGACGCCCCATGGAACGCATCCGCAAGCCGCTTGAGGCCATGGGTGCCCGGCTGACGCTCACTGAAGGTCACGCCCCGCTCACCATTCATGGCGGCCCACTCACGCCCATTGACTACACCACCCCCGTTCCCAGCGCCCAGATAAAAACCTGCATCCTCCTCGCCGGCTTTCAAACGAAGGGAACAACAACTGTCCGAGAATCCGTCCGCACCCGCGACCACAGCGAGCTCGCGCTCCGCGCTTTCGGCGCTACCCTCACCCGCACCATCGATTCGGTCTCAATCAGCGGTCCGCAGAGCCTCCGCGCCATCGATGCGCAAATCCCTGGGGACATTTCCTCCGCGGCCTTTTTCCTCTGCGCCGCAGCCATCTTTCCCGGGTCAAGCCTTCTGCTCGATTCGCTCGGGCTCAACCCCACGCGTGCATCGCTGCTCGACGTGCTTACTGCGCTCGGGGCCAGAATCAGCGTCCTCAATCTGGAAGAGAAAAACGCCGAACTCGTCGGAACCGTCCAGATTTCAGCGCCCGCCGAGGGTCTTGGATCGACGGAAGTCAGTGGCGCCCTCGCCGCTCAGCTCATCGATGAGTTGCCGGTACTCGCCGCTATTGCGCCCTATACCAGCGGCGGAATCCGCATCCGTGACGCCAAGGAGCTTCGCGTCAAGGAATCCGATCGCATCGCATTGGTGGTCAAGAATCTGCGTGCCATGGGCGCTGAAGTCGAGGAATTCGAGGATGGCCTGGATGTGCCCGGCGGACAATCTCTCCACGGAGCCACCATCGATTCCGGCGGCGATCACCGCATCGCGATGGCTTTCAGCATCGCCGCCCTCCGCGCCGAAGGCGAAACCCTCATACAAGGCTCAGAATCAGCGGGGATCAGCTTCCCGGAATTCTTCACCCTGCTCGACCTCGTCGCCGAACGGTAGAGCATCGTTTGGTGCAAGGCGTGTATTGGGCACAACTCGTAGGAGCTCTGTATCAGGGCATGGCTTTAGCCGTGCCGCAAATGCCCACGAGAAAAACTTGGGTTTAGCCCCTGCTAGAGCATTTCTCTTTCATGTCCCCATTCTTCCCTGGGCTTTTCCAATCTGCCACCAAAACAAAAGCCCCGCCCAGCACAACCTGGACGGGGCTTCTCAGTCAATCTGCCTTACTGCTGCGTTGCAGGCGGCGGAACGGGCGCAGTCGCCGGAGGAGCAGTGCTTGGCTCCTTACCTGGTTTCGCGGCCACCAAGCCCGGCACAACAGGTTCTGCTTTCACATTCCCTGTCGCTGCGTCGGTCAGGTCAATGCCGTAGTGCTGCAACGTGGTGGCGAGTATCTGGTAAAGTGCTGCCCTGTCCTTTGCGTACGTCGCATTTGCCTGGTTCAACGCGTTGTCCGCTGATGCCAGGCCTTTCTCCTGCAGCAATACATTCGCCGTGGTCGACGCGCCCAGATGCAACTTCTTTTGCTCCGCGTCCAGGTTCTGATCGGCATAATCCTTGGCTGCAATTGAAGCCTGCACCAGCGCCCGGTCATTGGTCAGCGCGTACATCGCGTTCACCACGCTGATCCGAATCTGCGTGTAAAGCTGCTCCAGGTGTAATTCAGCCTGCCGATATTCGATGAGCGCTTGCGCCTGCTGCGCCTGGGCCGGCCGGTTGCGGATTGGAATCGTGACGTTGAAACCAACACCCTTGTCCGGATTGCTGTTATTCAGCATATTGGCCAAAGTGCCGCCGTAGCTGGTTGAAGGGTAGGTGTTGGCTGGACAGGTTTGGCCCGTAAAAAGGTTGAGGCAATCGGGGCTTTGCGAACCGCCAATCCCGGTTCCGGAATAGAACCCATACACATCCAAAGTGGGAAGGAGCGAGTTCTTCGCGCCGCGGAGGCTGATCTCCCAGTTCTTCAGCGTCAACGCCGCCTGCTCCAGAACCGGACTGTTCTTGAACGCGTCCTGCACCAGGTCATCCACCGGCTCCTTTTCCTCCGGGATCTCCTCGATGCTTACGCGATCGGTGGGAATCACGGCCGCCGCCACTAGCGCCGGATCGTTAAGGTTGCGCGCAATCGCCTGCTTGATGATCTGTTGCTGGTAGTTCAGCGTACTCTGTGAGCTGATTAGCGCCTGCTTGTCTGAAGCCACCGCCTGGTCGGCATTCAGTACGTCCAGCGGAGCCATCGTGCCTATTTGCAGTTGCTTGCGGTTGTCGCCCGCTACCTGGGTGCTCTGCGCTAACGCCCGCTCCTTGGCCTGCACATCTTCATAGGCATTTACCAATCCCCAGTAAATGTTCTCAACCTGGTTCACGGTGTAGAGAATCTGCTGGCGGAAGGTCGAGTCGGTGATGCGGCGATTGTTGATTGCTTGATAGACAAACCGCTTGTTCACCCAAATGCCGGCCCCCTGCAACAGGTGCTGGGTCACTTGGGCCTTGAAGTTGGAATTGAGCTGCGGGCTGTAAATATCAAACTCGCTGGAGGACGTTACCCGGGAGTTGTTGAACCCGACCGTCAACGCTGTGCCAGTGACGAATCCCTGGTTGTAAGTGAGGTTGTACTGGTCGGTATTCTGGAAGGAGCGGGGAACAAAGGCACTGGTCTGTGCTTGCTCCGCCCTCTCCAACTGGATTGTGCTGGTTATGCTCGGATCCATGTTCTCCGGCGTCGGACCTGCGCCCGATGCCGTCAGCGTCAATCCACCCTGGCCTGCCGCTGAGCCTCCGGCCACGCCGCCCGGTCCGCCGCCAGAACTCGTCGAAGAGGTGTATCCCCCCTGCGTAGATTCGTTGATCGTGGCACCCGACCCTTGCAGCAACTGCCCGGCTTTAGCGCGCAAAATGTCCAGGTCCGCCAGATCCATGTAGTAGCGGGAGATGGCGATATCGTAGTTGTTCTCAAGAGCCAATGCCAGCGCGTCGGAAAGGCTCAGGTAGATTTTGCCGTTCTTCACCATGTCCGCAAGGCGCGGCGAGTTTTGAAAGCTAGAGCCGGGCACGGTAGTGGGCATGTACACTTTGGCCGGGTTACGAAGCCAACTCCCGGCCGGCTTTGAATAATCCCGCGGTGACTGCCGCAGATTCAGCGGTTCAGTCAGTACTGGAGCCGGTTCTGACGGCAAGTCAGACGCCGGCTTTGTCGGAGTCTGGACCGTCGGTTGTTGTGCAAACCCTGAAGGCACACCCGCCGCCAACGTCAGCAGCACCGCCGCCACTGCGCGCAGCCTCTTGCCAGCCTGCCCGCGCCCCGTTTTTGCGACGCTGACGCCCGCCGTCTCACTCTCAAAATCAAACACACGTATACCGAACGATTGCATGGTTCCTCTCCATGAAAGGCTGAGGCATGTGGGGTGCCATTCTTCAAGACGTCCGGAGAGCCCTTCCGGACGCAAATTTATGACTCGCTGGTACCTTTTCCGTTCCCAGCCCGGCGCAAATTAACCGATTAACTCTCAGTACGCGCGCAGCTCTAACTTCGTTCCCCAGTATTTAACCCCAAAGCCATCTCGCGACCCAGTCTCTCGAATTGCCGGAAAGCTGAGTATATCCCACCAGGACTCTCTTCTACCCCCCCGGCGCTCCCATCAGATACCCTGTCATCAAAGCGAATTCCCTTGAATGACTTGAACGAACCCGGCCCCGCCCCCCAAAACTGGATGCTCACCCTCGCCTACGACGGCACCGATTTTCACGGATGGCAGATCCAGCCCGGTAATCCCACCGTCCAGGCGCAGCTCCAATCAGCCCTTGCCCGCGTTACCGGCGAGTCCCCGCTGCCCCAGGGCTCAGGACGCACCGACGCCGGCGTCCACGCCCTCGCCCAGGTGGCCAGCTTCAGTCTCCAGGCCCGCATCCCCACTGAAAATCTGCTACGCGCTCTCAACCGGACTCTGCCCCCCTCCATCCGGGTCTTGGAAACCAAAATCGTGCCAGCCACATTCCACGCGCGCCATTCCGCCGTGGCAAAAACATACGAATATCGAGTCTTTCGGAGCGCAATCTGCCCCCCATCTCTTGCCCGGTACGTCTTTGCTTGCTCGTGGCCAATGGACGTCCAGGCTCTCCAAACGTCAGCAAAGCTCTTCGAAGGCAAGCATGATTTCCTAAGCTTTGCCGCCACCGACCCCGAATTGACCATCCGCAAACCCGATCCAGATGCCGCACCCGACCCTCGCCCGCTTCCGCGACAGAATTTTCAAGTCGAGCCCCCGGTCCCGCCAACCATCCGCACAATTTTTTCCTCAGCATGGGAACAACTCCAAACTGACGACGGCGATCTTCTCGTCTACCGCGTTCGAGGCAGCGGCTTCCTCCACCACATGGTCCGAAACCTGGTAGGAACCATGCTCGACATCGGCCGAGCCCACATCGCGCCACATGCAATCCCTGACATCCTCGCCGCCCGCAATCGCGCCGCCGCTGGACCCACCGCCCCAGCGCGTGGCCTCTTCCTCCATTCCGTCGAATACCCCCAACCGAACTCTGAAATCGATCTCTGACCACTAATCACTAACCACTAACCACTGCTTTGGTACCCTGAAACCAACCCATGCCTTGGCTCTCGGCCAACTCGGCCTTCTCCTGCGTCACCGGGCTAGCTGCCCAGCGGCCCGTACACGCCGCGTTTGCCTGGTTTCACAAAAATCCCAAAACCATCATGGATTGGCAGGTAGATCTGGTTGCCATTCCCGCACCCCCATTCGGAGAGGCCGCCCGATCAGCCTGGCTTGAATCCCGCTTCGCCGAAGCCGGCCTTGAACAAGTAGAAAAAGACGCCATCGGCAACGTCTTCGGATTCATCCCTACAAAGCACATCCATCCCGAGAGTACGGGCCCCGTGGTCATCCTTTCCGCCCACCTCGACACCGTATTCCCCGCGGAAACACCCTTGAACCCAGCAGTTGATGGAGATCGCCTCGAGGCGCCCGGCGCATGCGATAACGGCGCTGGCGTGGTTGGCATATTGGCCATCGCTCATGCCCTCGTTCACGCCAAAATCGAGTTGCCGGCCCCCATCATCCTCGTCGGCAATGTTGGCGAAGAAGGTGAAGGCGACTTGCGCGGTGTGCGCCACCTCTACAACCAGGGCGCACTGGCCGGTCGCATAGCCGCTCACATCGTCCTCGACGGCGCGGGAGCGGACACGGCCGTAACCCAGGCGTTAGGCAGCCGCCGCTTTCGGGTTACCGTTTCCGGTCCCGGAGGCCACAGCTTCACTGATGCGGGAACCCCCAATCCCATCACCGCGCTTGCCTCTGCATTGTCGACCCTTTCCCAGACCCCGCTCCCCGAAGAACCGCGTACTACTTTCAACATAGGCACCGTTAGCGGTGGAACCAGCGTCAACTCCATTCCAGAAAGCGTCAACGCCTCCATCGACTTCCGCTCCACCAGCGCCGAACAGCTACTCCGTCTGGAGGTCGCTCTCCACCGCGCCGTCGAAGACGCCGTAGAGTTTGCGAACAAATCAGTCAAGTCTGCTGCAATCCGCAGTCGCGGAATTTTGTCCTTCTCCATCGCCAAAATCGGAGACCGCCCCGCCGCCCACTTGCCCGCCGACGCCCCGTTACTCGACGCTCTGCGTGCCGTTGACCGCCATCTCGGTCTCCATACCGATCTGCGCCTCGGTTCCACTGACGCCAACATCCCTCTATCGCTCGGCGTTCAGTCACTGTCCATGGGAGCAGGCGGATCCGGCGGAGGAGCGCACACCGTGGCCGAATGGTATTCCGCCAAGGACAGGGAAGTAGGCCTCCGCAGGGTCCTCCTCCTGACCCTCGCCATGACCCAATGGGCCGCCGAGCAGTAACTCTCTTCGGATCGGTAGCTTCTCCCTCACCCAACGCAAAATGCACCGTGCCCCGTTTTCGCGCCCTCTTTCTGGCGCGAAGGTGGGAGAGCACAAGGCTCATGCAAGTGATTCCCCAGAGCCTGCTCCACCGCAGGTCGTCTGTTAAACTCCGCCCATGCGTTTTCTTTCAGCCTTCATCGCCGCATCCTTCGCATCCGCGTGCCTCTGTCCTGCACAAACACCCCAATCCGCACATCCAACGTCCAGCCGACCTAAACCCGCGCCAGCTAAAGTAACCACCGTCCCCGACTTAATCTTCTTCAATGGCGAAATCTACACCGGCGTCGGAATGGAGAGCGACAAGCCTGAAACCGTCCAGGCCATCGCCATCGGCGGCGGAAAAGTGATTGCCGTTGGCACAACAGAAGCAATCACCAAACTCGCTGTCCCGTCAACCCATTTGCGTGATCTTGACACCGCCAGCAACAGCACCTTCATCTTTCCCGGCATCAACGACGCCCATGTCCACCTCGGCAGCGCCGGTAGCACCAAGCTCAATGTGGACCTCACCGGCGTCCAGTCCCTCGCTGAAATGCTCGCCAAAATTCAGACCTTCGCCGCAGACGCTCCCGCCGGCCACTGGCTCACCGGCGGCAACTGGGACCACACCCTCTGGACCAGCAAAACCCTTCCCACTCGTCAGGACCTCGACAAGGTTACAGGCGACCACCCCACGTTCCTTGACCGCATCGATGGTCACATCTCCATTGCTAACACTGCCGCCCTCAAAGCAGCCGCCATCACCGGCAAAACCGTCCCTCCACAAGGCGGAGCCATCGACCTGGACTCCAACGGCGAACCCACGGGCATTCTCCGTGAATCGGCACAGAATCTTATCTACAAAGTCATCCCGCCCCCCAGCCATGACGAGCGCCTCCGCGGCGACCAACTCGCCATCGCCGACGCCCTCGCACACGGCGTCACCAGCGTCCAGGACTTCAGCGACTGGGACGACTTCCTCGTCTACGAGGAGTTGGAGAAAGAAGGCAATCTCAATCTGCGCATCACCGAGTGGTTGCCTTTTAAAGCTCCCCTCCCCGACCTGCTGAAGATGCGTGCCCACCATGATCCAAGCGACCCCATGCTCCACACCGGCTTCCTCAAGGGCTTCATGGATGGCTCGCTCGGTTCGCGTACCGCCGCACTCAATGCGCCCTACGCCGACGATCCCGGCAACACCGGCCTTCCCCAGTACACCCAGGATCAGCTCAATAAAATGGCCGTCGAACGCGCGCAGGCTGGCTTCCAGTTAGGCTTTCACGCCATCGGCGATAAGGCTACATCCATGGCGCTCGACGCTTATCAGCGGACCTGCGAGTCCTCCACCTTACGATCGGAAGGAATCAAAGTTGAGCCGATGGTTCCA
>Ga0302319_10021217_pt1 | contig 11707 bp, 11 predicted proteins | sample Bog_T0_2_FD_203319 | JGI IMG/M metagenome (GOLD analysis project Ga0302319, IMG submission 203319) | Peat permafrost microbial communities from Stordalen Mire near Abisko, Sweden - Bog_T0_2 | ecosystem: Environmental > Terrestrial > Soil > Wetlands > Peat | place: Sweden: Abisko, Stordalen Mire...
ATGGTCCCGGTAGGGACGCTCATCACTGAGCGCCCCCCGGACGGATCCGTCCGTGCGCGTCTACGCATACGGCTCTTATGAAGGATGTGTGGCGTGGAAGCGGGCGTGAGGATAGGGATGCAGGATTCGGGGTAGGGGTATCCACCTGTCGAAGACCGGAGTCAGGGACTCCCACTTCTTCTTTGCGCGTTGGCTACGACGACCCAGAACGTTCCGCCAGAGCCGATTGATGCGCTGTCTGAAGGTGCGCAACTGACCGATATTCCCGGGAACAGCATGGTATTGGTAGTAGCCAGTGACCACCTTCCGAAGCCATGCACCAACCTGACTGATGCGATCATGCTTCCGGCGTAGAAGCTCAACCTTGATGGCTTTAAGCTTCGCGACCATCCGCTGCTTCGCAGTAATTCGCCAGACGGTGAAGGTGTCGGTCTTGTGGCGTCGCCCGCAGTAGTGGGTGAAGCCCAAGAACGTGAAGGTCTCCGGTTTCCCTTTGCCCCACTGTTTCCGTTTGTGGGCTGCAAAACGCCCGAACTCGATCAGCCGGGTCTTTTCCGGGTGGAGCTCCAAGCCGAACTTTGCCAACCGTTCCTTAAAATCTTCAAGGAAACGCACAGCTTCGGCTCGATGCTGGAAGCCCATCACAAGATCGTCGGCATAGCGAACGATGATGACATCACCGGTAGCCACTTTCCTGCGCCAGGCATCCACCCATAGGTCGAACAGGTAGTGGAGATACACGTTGGCGAGCAGCGGTGAGACTACTGCTCCTTGCGGCGTACCCTGCTTCGTTTCCGACCACTGGCCATCTTCCGACACCCCCGCCTTGAGCCATTTCCGGATCAGGCGAAGTATGCGGCGATCGGCCACCCTGTGCTCGATGAACTTAGTCGTCCACTCGTGGCTCATGTTATCGAAGAAGCCACGGATGTCCGCATCGAGCACCCAGTTCACTTTCTTCCGCTCCAGGCCCACCACAAGCGCATCGAGCGCCTGATGGGGACTGCGGCCCGGACGGAACCCGTAGGAGAAGCCCTTGAAGTCGACCTCATAAATCTGATTGAGGATCGTCACCACGGCCTGCTGGACGATTTTGTCTTCCAGTGCCGCGATGCCCAACGGACGTTGCCGCCCATCGGTCTTCGGTATATAGACTCGCCTTGAAGGCTGCGCCCGGAACGTTCCGCGGTGAACCCGGCTGTGAAGATCAACGAGCCGACCCTCCAGCCCAGATTCATACTCCTGCCACCGGACACCATCGACTCCCGGCGAAGCCTGACGCTTGAGAGCGTAAAAGCTATCGCGCAACAGCGATGTTGTCATGTGGTGGAGCAAAGACGTGAACCGTTCCTGTTTCCCTTCCCTTGCTGCTTTTCGCACACCGTCCAGTCCCTGGGACATGCGGTTCCCGCTCTGTGTCGGGAGCATGCGTGGCTGACCGATGTTCTCCGTCATCTGCGCCCTTCCCTCCCCCGCCTCCGCCGCGGCTATCGCCGCTTTGTTCGGCTGGTTCACAGGTACTACGGCACAGTCCGACTTCTCCAGCACGTGCATGTCCGCCGTTCGGCCTGAGGCCTTCGCGGACCGGCCTTCGCCAAGAGGCGAAGGCGCACTGGAGATCTCCCGGTTCTCGTGCATGCTGTTTCTCAGCGTGCGCGGGCTCTCACGACTACGCAGGACCGGACAATCACTCGCGATAACGCGACTGCCGTTTTGCCTTCCTCCTGCTCACTAGGGAGTCGGCATCCTGATCTGCGATTTTTCGAAGCTCAATCACCCCGCCCACCGATGCCTCCGGCCTACGCTTCACGGAACACCTCGCGATGTCCCATGCAAAACTAGAGGTCAGGATGGAGTCGCTGGCTCCTTTCCTGCAGGGGACTTGCACCCCCTACAACATGCCGGTTTATCCCGGCGCACAGCGCGTTATCGCCATCCCGCTCATCGAAGACTCCAACAGAATTCTGGTATCTGGGGAATGATTTGGCAATCCTGGCCGATTGTTCATGGAGTCCGGCGGGTGGCCGCGGTCCTTTCGTCCTATACAAACCACAATTGAGGGTGCCCCCGGTCCCTCGCATCTGGGGACCGGGGATACCACCGGGCCGGGTGCCGCAGGTCTCGCCTCACACCCTCTTCAGTTGGCCTCTCAGAAAGGCCCTTTTTGAGACACCGTTACTGAACGCGGTCAAGTCCACGGAGTTTCCATCTCGGTATAGCTGCCGGGGGTGGCGGAGTTCACTGCCGCGATGACCCTATCGATGTAACGATGCACAGCTGGCCGCTGCGGATTGCCAAGTATCACGATGGCAATTTGGCGGCCTTTGAGGTTTTGCTGGTACTGGATGTTTTTGTCCGTGGATAGCAGGAGGTCGAAGCCAGCATCCTCAGCCGCCTTGAACAACGCGCCGTTGGATAATCTATCCCAGCCTCTCGCAATCGCTTCCACAACAACGTGCCCCTGAAGCCAGCGAGCGATGCTTCGCGGAGTGCCATGGTAAAAGAGAATGAGCATCGGCGGGCGTTGAATACACGGTGGGCGGGAAAGGCGTGGCTAAGCTCTTTGCCGCAAAGTGCAAGACGGCGTTGATCTGCTCGCGCGTGACGGAGAATTCCTCCATTACTTCTTCCACGGACAAGCCCGCTTCCAAATTCTCGAAGACCGTCGCAACCGGCATACGAGTATCTTTAAATACCCAGGCACCGCTGACCTTGCCGGCGATGCTCTCCACGGCAGGGCATTGTGACCAATCCAGAGTTGATGTTGCCATGCTCTCACCCTCCTTTCCATCGTAAACCTTGTACCACGGATCGAGAGCAGCGTCCCGCAGAGAAAAACTTCGCTGCCCGGTACACCCTCGCGTCTCTGGCGGCCCGCACCGAGGCGGGGAGTGTCGCAAAACTTTCCCTTTGTGAGACATCGGCGCCAGTCTTGCGCCCCGTGCCAGATGTGCGGGATTTTCGACGATCTCTTCGGTGGAACGGTACACAACGACGTAAGGCGGGCTGACAAGCTCGCGGGGGGCCCTTCGCTAGACTTCTCTATTTGCGAAGCTCAAACGGGTGGCTGAATCGGTGAGTGGGCCACCTGCCAACGATGGCGGATTGTTCATGGAGCCGGCTGCGAACGCAAAAAATCGCCCCCGAAGGATCTCTTCTCTTCGGAGGCGCTTGCATTGCACAAGATTAGCTTGCGGGGACCAGTAGCCGACACTGGAGGTCGGTAGTGTGCGGCTACTGGCGATCCCTGTATTGACGAAGCAAGCCGCGGCTTCCCCTTTCCACTGCCGCTTCGTGTCTCCCGGCTCAAAGAGGGCCTTCTTGCGTGCCCCCGAACCATGTTGACAAATGGAGTGTCTCCCATTCCGAAAGCCCGCACCGTGACGGCGGTCACAATGCTTTGTGCAAATCCCGGCCTGTCAGAATATTCGAAACCCAACGGATTCCGTCATTCGATGCACACGAATCGCGCAACGGTTGCCGTGGCCCGTGCGCACATTGACAAAGCACGCCGCACGCTCGAAAATCGGAGATTCAGTTTGCTCCTTCAGTTTGCTCCCGGACAAGGCCCTCCTGTGACAGCTCTCTCGACAACGAACCTGGGTGACACACCCCTGATTGGGCGCGGCAAGGTACGCGATCTTTATGCCGTGGATGGAGCGCTGCTGCTGGTTGCCACGGATCGCATCTCCGCGTTCGATCACGTTCTCGGCACCGGCATTCCCGGAAAGGGAAAGATTCTCACCCAGATTTCGCTCTTCTGGTTCGACCTGCTTTCAAGCCTTGTCCCCAATCACTTGATCTCAGCTGACGTGAATCAGTTCCCTGCCGCGCTGCAGCCCTATGCGGACCAATTGGAAGGCCGAGCCATGTTGGTAAAACGGGCAACCATGTTTCCCATTGAGTGTGTGGCGCGCGGTTACCTGGCCGGGTCAGGATGGAAGGAATACAAGGCGGACGGAAAGGTCTGCGGCATTCCGCTTCCGCCCGGCCTGCAAGACGGATCGCGGCTGCCCGAGCCGTTGTTTACCCCGGCGACCAAGAGCCAGGACGGCGCGCACGATGAAAACATTTCCTTCGGCGCTACGGAAGACCTGCTGGGGATTGCCGACGCGGCGGAACTGCGCCGGTTGACGCTGGCAATTTACAAGCGGGCGGCCGAGCACGCGGAAGCGTGCGGGCTGATTCTGGCCGACACAAAATTCGAGTTTGGCACAACCCCGCAAGGGATTATGCTTGCCGATGAGGTATTGACACCGGACTCCTCGCGCTTCTGGGAAGCGGCCCTTTGGAAGCCCGGCGGCGCGCAGCCTTCCTTCGACAAACAGTTTGTGCGCGATTACCTTGAAGGCATCCACTGGAACAAGCAGGCGCCTGCGCCCGGGTTGCCGCAGGAGGTGGTGGAGCGCACCCAGGCGAAGTACCTTGAAGCCTTTCGCCGCTTGACGGGCCGGGACCTGAGTTTATAGAAATGGGAATTCTTGAAGCCGCCTGGAGCGGGATATGAACGATTTGACGCTGGTTGACTGGGCGATTGTGATCTTCGTGGCGCTGACGGTTTTTGGCGGCCTGGCGCAGGGGTTCTTTCGCTCCGTCTGCTCATTGGGCGGCCTGATCCTTGGCCTGGCGCTGGCGGCGTGGAACTATCGCATCGTCGCGGCTCCGCTGGTGGGCCTGGTGAAAAGCGAGGAGATCGCCGACATCGTCGGATTTATCCTCATTGCCATCCTGATCATGACCATCTTCGGCATCCTGGGAAACATTCTGGCAAAAACCATGCACAGCATCGGGCTTGGATGCCTCGACCGGCTCGCCGGCGGCGTATTCGGATTCTTTCAGGGCGTGCTGATTGTCACCCTCATCATCCTGGTCACGGTGGCGTTTTATCCGCAAGCTCACTGGCTGGTTGAGGCCCGGCTGCCGCGGCACTTTTTTGCTGCCTGCCACCTGAGCACGCGCATGAGTCCTGAGGATCTGGCCAAGCGTGTTCGCGGCGGATTGAGGACTCTGGAGGGCGAGACGCCGGAGTGGCTGCATCCCCACGAAGGCAAGCCGTAATTTCTTTTTTTCACACAGCCGCATGAAAACATTTCTATCGGATAAAGTAGCAAGAGGTGAACGTGAGACGAGAACTGGACATCCTGGTGACGCAAATGCATTCGAGCGGCATCGGCTACGAAGCTGCCGTGCGCGAGTTCAAGAAGCAGTATCTGCGCGAAGTGCTTGTGGCACACCGGGGGAACCAGTGCAAGGCGGCGGACGAACTGGGCATGCACCGCAATACCCTGAGCCGCGCCATGGCGGAACTGGGGCTGGATCTGGCGGAAGTTCGCGCCGGCCTCAAGCGTCCGCCGCGTAGCGAACGTCCTGTATTAAGTGCGGTGCGTTCGGTCTACCGCTAGGTCAGTTTCCCTCAGGGGCTAAAGCCCACGCTGTTTTCAACATCTGCGGCACGCCTAAAGTCGTGCCCTTTCAAAACATCGACTCAATCTGCGGCACGACTGAGGTCGTGCCCTTTCAAAACACGGACTCAACCTGCGGCACGACTGAGGTCGTGCCCTTTCAAAACACCGACTTCATCGGAGGCCCCCTACGCCATTCGACATGCTGACATCGTCACCGATCCACGAAGCGCGCGTCGCCATTGAGCCGGGTTTTACTTGGGACGCGCAGGATGCGTATCTGTTCGACATAGACGGCACGCTTTTGCGCAGCCGCGACCGCGTGCATGTTGAATCGTTTGTGTCGAGCGTGCACCGCGTTACCGGCTTTGAAATCACGCTGGCCGGCATTCTGCTGCACGGCAGCACGGATACTGCCATCCTGCGCGAAGCCTGCAACCAGGCAGGCATTCCGGCGGCCATACTTGAGCCCCGCATCGAAAGCATTCTTGAGGCCATGCGCCACGCGGTTACGGAGCGCCGCCATGAGCTGGACCTGGTGCGGATGCCCGGCGTTGAGCAGGCTCTCGACCATCTGGCCCGGCGCGGCGCGCTGCTCGGCGTGGCCACCGGCAACCTGGAGATGATCGGCTGGATCAAGGTGGAAGAGGTGGGCCTGCGCCAGTGGTTTCGCTTCGGCGGATTCAGCGACCATTTCCCCATTCGCTCGGAGCTGATTGGCCAGGCGGCGAACAAGGCGAGAGAGATGGCCGGCCGCGGAGCTTCCATCTGCGTGGTGGGCGACACCCCACGCGACATTGAAGCGGCGCGGGCCAACTTCCTTTCCGTGATCGCGGTTGCAACCGGCAGGTACAGCTTCGACGAGTTGCTGCAATATCAGCCGGAGGTCTGCGCCACTTCGCTGGCCGATTTACTGGCGCACCAACGGACCGCGGAGTGAGAGCGCGCGCGTCGAAAACCGGCTCGCGCGGACTCGGCGGGGCGCAAGTCATAGTGAGAAGCTGGACCGCGGCACTTCTTCTTGCGATACTCCCCGCTGCGGGCGTGGCGCAGGCGTCCGCACCCTCTTCGCGGCCCACTCAGAACGCCGATTCCTTAGACTCTTCCGAAAAGAGCCCTAAGCCGGACAAGCTGCCGCGTTCCGGCGATCGCAGGCGCGCGGCCAGGCTGTTTCTTGCGGCGAGCAAACTCTTTCAGAACGAGCAGTTCGAGGAGGCCTTGACGAAGTATCAACAGGCCGCCGCGCTTGACCCCACCAATCGCAACTACGCGCTTGCTGTGGAGCTCACCCGCAGCCACGACGTGACTGCGCTGATCCAGGCCGCGGCCAAAGATCGTATTCTGGGCAATCCCAAGGCGGAGCTGGCAGCGCTTCAGCGCGCTCTCGAGCTCGATCCGAGAAACATCCAGGTCACCGAGCATCTGCATGAAATGGGCGACGATGCGGTGCGCGGCGAGGCAACCCCCATCTACGAGCAGGGCGCGGACACCGTGGGCGCATCGGCGCCGCTGGAACCAACACCCGGCGTGCACAGCTTTCATCTGCATACCGATCAGCGCACCGCGATTCAGCAGGTCTTCAAGGCCTACGGGCTGCAGCCCACCGTGGACGACAGCATCCGCTTTGTGCAGGTTCGCCTGGACATTGACGACGCGAGCTTCGAGCAGGCAATGCGGGCCATTGGCATGCTGACCAACTCCTTTTATGTCCCGCTGGACGCGCATCGCGTGCTGATTGCCCGCGACACGCCCGAGAATCGCACGCAATTCGAGCGCCTGGATCTTGAAACCATCTACCTGCCCGGTTTGGCCAGCGGCGAACTCACGGATGTGAGCACGCTGGCCAAGAATGTTTTCGATGTGCAACACGCAGCGCTCGATCCGTCAGCCGGAACAATCACCCTGCGCGCGCCTGCCTCGACCCTGAACGCGTTCAACGCGACCATCCGCGAACTCATTGACGGGCACAGCCAGGTACTGCTTGAAGTAACCCTCATCCAGCTTGCGCACACCAGCACGCGCAACACCGGCGTGCAGTTGCCGCAATCCATCTCGGCGTTCAACGTCTACGCGGAAGAGCAGTCCATCCTCAACGCCAACCAGAGCCTGGTGCAGCAGATCATTTCTTCGGGGCTGGCCGCGCCGGGAGACACGCTGGCCATTCTCGGCATTCTCATCGCCTCCGGTCAGGTTACCAGTTCCCTGTTTTCGAGCGGCTTCGCCCTCTTCGGCGGCGGAATCACACAGTCCGCATTTGCTCCCGGCTCGCTCACCGCCAACTTCGATCTCAACTCGTCCGACTCACGCGAACTCGATCACATGCTGTTACGTATGTCCGATGCAACGGCGACGGGAACGGACAGTGCGGCAGCGACCATCAAATCCGGAACGCGGTACCCCATCCAGACTTCGTCGTTCTCGAGCCTTTCCGGCAGTCTCCCCAATATCCCAGGGCTCACCGGCGCGGGAAACTCCAGCAGCCTTTCTTCGCTGCTTGGATCTCTGGGCTCCAGCGTGCCCAACGTTCCCCAGGTCGAATACCAGGATCTTGGGCTCACCCTGAAGGCAACGCCCAAGGTAATGCGCAGCGGCGACGTGGCCCTGACCATCGACTTGAAGATCGATGCCCTGGCCGGATCGTCCATCAACGGCAACCCGATCCTCACCAATCGCGCCTATTCCGGGGTGGTCACGCTCAAGCCTGGGTCTGGCATCGTAGTGGTCAGCGACCTGGACAAGGAAGAAAGCCGCGCCATCAGCGGCGTTCCCGGCCTCAGCGAAATCCCCGGCCTGAACGACATCACCAGCAAGGATGCCGACAAGAACAGTTCTACGCTGCTGATTGTGATGACGCCGCGCGTAATTCGCGGACCGCAGGCCTTTGGCCACTCGCCCATGATGCGGGTGGAGCGGACCACGACTGCGCGCTGAAGCGGACCACCCGCTCGCTACCCCACAAAATCGAAAAGAGTCCTTCAGGTCCGGCGAAACCCTTGCGTACCCGATTCGCCCGCCATCGGTTCACAAAAGAGCGCCGTCACAATAATCCCCCCAAAAGCCGACTTCAGGGGGTGATCGCGAACGCTTCCGATCCGAAAAAAGTTGAGCGATGACGCATTCGGGATCAACTTCTGGCCCTTTGCCGATCGACGAAACCTTGATTTGCGAGCGGTGCGGAAATGAAAGGAAGGACTCAGCAAGCTGTCCCAGTTCGGACTGACTTACATCGTCAACGAAGAGCAGCCACCTGCCACTTGAGACAAGCGCGCTTCGTGTAGGGCATGAACTTGAATCCCGGTCCCCAACCCGCCTTGTACTCCCGCACAAAAGGGATCCGCAGGCCTTCTAGAGATCGCGCTCATGATGCGGAAACAGGCGCGTCGACGGTGATGGTTCGCCGGACCGCCGCGAAGTTCGAGATTGCACCGAGCAGGGCTGCTCTGACGAGGCGGATTCGGAAGAAGGCCTCACCGCCATAGTGTTGTAGGCCATGTAAATCTCACTGAATCGACGGCTTCCAAGGGGCTTACAGTCTTTTTGACTGAAGCCGGCAAATTGTCGAATGTTTTTGCGCTTTACCTAGTGACGACCTACTGCGCAAGACGCGCCCGAAGCAAAGGCGGACAGGTTGGCTCAAAGATGCCGGCACCCTACGGAGAATTTTGGCCTTTCACACTTTCGCTGTCACAAACTGGCTCCGTCCGCCACTTGATCACGAAGCCGGAGAGTCGAGAACTGCGGCTTAAAGCTTATGCCTATCTAAGGCTGAGTATTCTAAATCCCCTAAGGAAAAAAAAGACCATGTCCAAGTTTAAGAAGCTCACAATCCTCATGCTTGCCGCTGCGTCCCCCGCAGTCGTTCATGCGATGCAACGTCCCACAACCGCACCCCACACCTGGGTCTCAAACGCTGGGCTGGATGCCGGTATGTGCCCTATCACCGCTCCATGCGCTACCTTCGCCTACGCTGTGACGAAGACGACTGTCGGCGGTGAACTCAGCGTGCTCGACCCGGGCGATTACGGCCCAATGACCATCACGCACGCTATCACTGTGGACGGAGGCGGCTTCGCGCAGGGACTCGCCACCGGCTCGGACACCTATTACACCATCTCCGCCGGAGTGTCGGAGATCGTGCAGATTCGCAACCTAACGCTCGAAGGCGATGGTCAAGTCTATGGCATCCTCTTCAGCTCCGGTGCGCAACTGCATCTGGATCACGTAAAAGTCGATGGATTCAGTGTCTGCCTCTCCGTAGGAACCGGTTCGCCAGCTACTGAAGCGAAGGAACTTACGGTGGAAAACTCCAGCTTCAACAACTGCGGCAATACGGCAATCTCGGTCGAGGGAAGCCCATCCTTCGTGACAAAGATAGTCAACACCCAGGTTCACCACTCGCCGACCGGCGTGGAGGTGGAGACTGGAACCGCGCTGCTATCGCACTCAGTCTTCAGTGGCGAGCCAACAGTTTCCGCCTCAAGCTTCGGCGTTGTCTCCAACAACCCGGGTGTTAACGTGATGGTCGACGACTGCGCGATGTCGGACTTCCCCATTGGGCTTGCTGCCGGCGACAACTCCTCACTTCAGGTGAGCCGCAGCACGATCAGCCGCAACCAGACCGGGTTATTTCGGCAGTCGGGCGGCCTCATCAAGTCGAACGGCGACAATCGACTCTTCGACAACGGCGCCAACGGGACCTTTAGTAGTGTTGTAGCGTTGCAGTAAAAGGCTTGGCGCGCGGATTCCCTGACTTCTGTGGCCAGGGCGTCCGTGCGTCAGGCGCATTGGGGGGAGGCCACGATGCACATCGGCGGGTGGCCCCGGTCCCTCGCCTTTGGGGACCGGGGAGCGTCCTGACCTCAATTGGCAGGAAGAAGCCCCGTGGTCCAGCCGGATCGGTACCGATAAACGATAGATCCCTATCGGGACCGCCCCGGTGGTTGAGGCGAGAATCGGCGCAGTTTTCCCGGCCGGGGCGGTTTCGATAGGGCCGTTTGGAGTGAGTCGCTGGCGTGACGGACGCGGTGATCTGGCTATGGGATTTCAATGAGGGCAAGATGGCCTGCCAGGGTCCGCGAGGCCAGAGCGCACTGGGCTCGGAGGCAGCGAGTTCTGTATCCGGAGCAAAATCGGGGCTGGTTTCGCAGCGTCGAATGTGCGTTTTGAAGGCCGTCATCGGAGTTGAAACGCACCCCTGCGTTGCGTGCTGTGGCGCGCAGTGGTGAAGGATGGATATCGCCCGGGCGAGCATAGAGGCGCTCAGGAAGTGTCATCGGCGGACCTCCTTGGCTGGGCCGAAGTCAGGCTTGGATGGAAGTAAAGCTGGCCGCGGGTTAGCCGTTCGACGACCAGCATGATGCCGGAGCAGGTTGGGCATCGCAAGCTGTGTTGCTCCGGCGGGTCAGCGCGCACCGCCAAGCCGAGTAAAGAGCGGCAGCGTTCGAGCGCAGCACACCGTCTTCGGTTGGCGAACAGGCCGAAGTGGCGGATGCGGACCAGGCCGCAGGGCAGAACGTGAAGCAGAAAGCGGCGCAAGAACTCATGGGCGGAAACGGTCATGACCTTCTTCTTGCCGCCATGGGCATAGTCCCGCCAACGGAAGGAGACGCGATCGTTTTCGAAGGCCACGAGCCGATGGTTGGAGATGGCGACGCGGTGGGTGTAGCGGGCCAGATAGTTGAGGACGTGTTCGGCGCCGCCGAAGGGCGGCTTGGCGTAGACCACCCAATCCTGCCGGAATAGCTGGCGAAGGAAGCTGGGAAAGCATCCGGGGGCGGCCAGATATAGTTGTGAGCCATGAAACTGAAGCTTGCCTTGCGCGAAGAGTTGCTTCAGTCCAGCGACGAACTTGCCACGGAAGAGTCGACTCAGTGCGTGGACGGGCAGGAAGAAGCGGCGTGAGGAATCGATCCATCTGGAGCAGTCGAGCGCCAGGCCGCCGGCGGGAACGATGTAGTGGACATGGGGATGGTGCTCGAGGTTCTGTCCCCAGGTATGGAGCACCCCGAGGAATCCGATGTCGGCTCCCAGGTGCTTGGGATCGCGAGCCAATTCGAGCATCGACGCGGCGCTGGTTCGATAGAGCAGGTCGTAGAGCAGTCGCTTGTTCTGTAGGACAAGAGCGGAGAGCGAATGCGGCAGAGTGAAGACGACGTGGAAGTACGGAACGGGCAACAGTTCTGCCGAGCGCGCGGCCAGCCACTTGGCGCGCGCGTTCCCCTGGCACTTGGGGCAGTGCCGATTGCGGCATGAGTTGAATGAGATGGCCTGATGGCCGCAGCTGACGCACTTATCCAGATGACCGC
>Ga0302319_10021220_pt1 | contig 11706 bp, 9 predicted proteins | sample Bog_T0_2_FD_203319 | JGI IMG/M metagenome (GOLD analysis project Ga0302319, IMG submission 203319) | Peat permafrost microbial communities from Stordalen Mire near Abisko, Sweden - Bog_T0_2 | ecosystem: Environmental > Terrestrial > Soil > Wetlands > Peat | place: Sweden: Abisko, Stordalen Mire...
ATTGCGCAGCCGCACTACCACCACCTGCCCGAAGCGGTTCAAATCGGCCGCCGCCTCATCCAGTTTCTCCGTTGTGCCGAACAGAAAAGGCCCGTGTATGCGCAAGATCGTCACATACGGCGGCAACTGTTTGTCTTGCAGAATGTGCGGCCTGCCTGCCTCAATATATTCGCCCGTCACCGGCGCTACCGTGGTTGTCTGTGAAACGCGGTAAATGTAGAGCAGCGCGGCCAGCATCATGCCCACCTCCACCGCCACCGTCAGATCCGCCAAAACAGTCAAGGCAAACGTCGCCCCCCACACCGCAATGTCCTGTCTCGACAATTGCACAATCGTTCCAATCTCCCGCCACTCGCCCATGTTGTAGGCCACCACGAAAAGAATGGCCGCCAGCGTCGCCAGCGGAATAAAGCGTGCCAGCGGCGCCGCCACCAGCAAAATCAGCAGCAGCGTCAGCGCGTGTACCATCCCCGCTATCGGAGTGCGCGCGCCGGAGCGAATATTGGTGGCGGTACGGGCAATCGCGCCCGTCGCCGGAATACCCCCAAATAGCGGCGACGCCATGTTCGCCAAGCCTTGCGCCACCAATTCCACGTTTGAATTGTGCCGGTCGCCGCTCATGCTGTCGGCGACTACGGCCGACAAAAGACTCTCCACCGCCGCCAATAACGCCACCGTGAATGCCGGCGACAGCAGCGGCAAAATATGTTCCGGATGAAACTCCGGGAATTGGAAATGCGGAAACCCGCTGGGGATGCCGCCAAACTTACTGCCAATCGTCTCCAGCGGCAGCTTCAGCAGCGTTACCGCCAGCGTAGAAACAAGCAGTGCCACAATCGATCCAGGCACCCGTTTCGTCACACGCGGCCAAAGCAGAATCAATGCCAAAGAGAGCGCTCCCACCGCCACCGCCGGCCAGCTCACCGTTCTAAAAGCTTCCGCTAGCACCTGCATGCGCGATACGAAAACACTGGGCACCGGCCCAGTCGTCAACCCGAAAAAATCTTTGATTTGCGTGGACGCAATCAGCAGCGCAATGCCGTTGGTGAAGCCGATCGTGACCGGCCGCGGAATATACTTGACCGCCGCTCCGAGTCCCGTCGCGCCCATAAACACCAGCAGGCAACCCGCCATGAATGTGACCAATGCCAAGCCTGAGAAACCGAACTTGGCCACAATGCCCGCCACAATAACCACGAACGCGCCCGTAGGCCCGCCAATCTGCATGCGCGATCCGCCGAAGGCCGAAATCACGAATCCCGCCACCACCGCCGTGTAAATCCCCGCTTGCGGCGTAACACCCGACGAAATGCCGAATGCCATGGAAAGCGGCAGCGCCACCAATCCAACGGTCAACCCCGCTAGCAGATCGGCGCCCAAGTCGCGCATTGAATAATGGCGCAGCGCCAGCACCGACTTCGGCAGCCAGCGTTCCGCTACAGCCATAACATGCTCATTGTTTCAATTGCCGGTATCTCGAAAAGAAGTAAATCTCGATTTTAGCGTGCGTCAAATCGGCTATCATCATTTTGAGCATGACTACCCTGAAAGAACGCAAACGCCGCGGCGAAGAGATCGCCAAGAAATATCGCTCTCTCACCGGCAATGATTCCTACGCCGGCGCAGTGGACGCTATTACAGATCTGTTGCTGGCGGTCGCGCAAACCGAACGCGAAGCCACGCAGCTTCTTCACTCGGCCGAAATCGAATTCCGCGGCCAGTTCGAGTCCGAACAGATTATCTCCGAAGGTTAGTGGTCGCGTACTTCGGTGTTGATCTGCTGCAAAATCTCGTCGTGCTGGCTGCTGTTCAATTCACTCTCCAACCGCCGCAACGCGTAACCCACAATGTCGCGATGGTGCAGCTTTGATCCAAGCTTTTCTTCCGCGCTCAGCTTCAGCCAGATGTCGTGCAGCTTGTCCACGTCTTCCGGCCAAAGGCGCGGCGGGTGCGGCCCCAGGTTCACGAAAGTAGACGGCCGGTCGGGACAGATAATTTCCAGCGAAAACGGATGCCGCGGTTCCGGCAATCGTTCCCAAGCCTGGCCGATCTGGTGAGCCAGCTCGTCCGATGTCATACGCGGCGAAACCCCGGTGATTAAACGCGAAACCTTCAATTGATCGGCAGTTTGCACCAGTGCGTCGAACGGATTGATGGCTGGCACAACCAGCAGTTCCACGGGCTTGCCTTCTTTTTCCGCCATGTTCACTACCGCGGTAAACAGTTCCTTCTCGTCCGAGCCAAACACCTGATCGTCTTTTAAATCGTATTCGCTGTCGGGGCCGAGCGGGCGCACCGTCATCACCACAATGTCGTTGCGCCGCAAATTCGTTCGTTGCAAGGTTCGCCGCAAGTGCGACATGTTGCTGGCATTCCGCACCGCCACCAGCACGCTGCCGGGGCGCGCGTGCACCGATTGTGTCTCTACCTGTGGCTGATATTCCAGGTTGAATTCTTCAAGTGAGGTCTCGTGAACCTCCTTATGCCGCCGCAGATTGATTTTCTCCGAGATCGTAAACAGAATGAAAAAGCCAACCGTAAACGCGATCCCGAACTTGGTCGCATACTCTTTGGAAAAAAGGTTCGCCACCGCGGTCGCCATCAGTACTAGCGTCGTCGCGCCCAAACCCACCGGAATTTCTTTCCCCATCAGGTGGAAATTGAAAGGGACTTTGTATTCCTGATCGTGCCTTTGAAATCTCAGCGCCAACACGCCCAGAGATTTCAATGCAAAGCTCCACACCACTCCGAAAGCGTACGCCTCACCCAGCAGCACCATGTTGCCGCCGCTCAAAATGATGGTGAGCAGTTGCATGATGGTGATGAAGTTGATGATGCGGTAGGTAGTCCCGAATTTCTTGTGCGGTTTGCGGAATTCTTCCAGCAAAACGCCGTCTTCCGCCACCCGGTTCATCACGCCGTTGGCGCCGATCAGCGATGTGTTCACCGCGCCGGCCAGAATCAGCACGCCCACCGCTACCACAAACACGTGAAAGCCGAGACGCAGCAACTCAGGGCCCGCCAGATTCATGGCTAAACCGCCCAAGAGATTATCCACGTAGCCCGCTCTGATTTTGTTATCGGAAATGATCATCGTGGCGAACATCGTGATCACCCCGGTAGAGAGAATGGCATAAATACAAACGATGTTGGCGGTAATCTTCAGATTCTTCATTTTGGGAGAGGCGATCTCCCGGTAAATCTGTGCCAGTGTTTCAAAGCCACTCATCGATAACAGCGAGTGGCCGAAGGCGATGATCACCATCACCACCGGCAGCGTAGACCACACCGTTCCCTTGAACCAACCCAGTGAATCGTCGTTGAAATGTAGATGACTCGGTATGGGCGAAAGCGGCAACTGCCATTTGCCTTCGAGCGCGATGGTGAGCGGGCACCAAATCAACAAAGCCACCACCATCACCGTGGTGACCTGCATGATTTTCAGCGCCGCGCCGCTCGATTCATGGATGCCTTTGATGTTGCTGCGCCAGAAATAAATCGTCACCAGCACGGAAAAGAAGACCGCGAACATATTCGGGTCTACCCGGTTGCTGCGGTGCGCATACGCAAACACTTCGTTGATCAGGTTCCCTAAATATTGGCCGGCGCTCACCGCGCTGATCGGTCCCGTCAGAATGTAGTCGAAGACCAGCGCCGATACTGAAGCCTTCGCCACAATGGGACCCATGCTGTCTTTCACGACAACGTACACGCCGCCGCGCACGAACATGCCGCAGCTTTCCATGTACACCGAACGAACGGCGAAGCTGAAAATCATCACGAACAGCACGTACCAAGCGGCTGATGGCCCGATGGCTGCTTCCGCAATGCCGCCTGCATAGAACATCGACGAGGCGAGATCGCTCAGGACAATGGACGCGCCCCGCCAATAACTGATAAAGGTGAGCGCTACCGTTGTCGCAACAACAACTTTGGCGGTGTTGGCGGCCTTTGAGGCCTTCGTTGGAAATTTTTGAGTTACTTCCATTGGGGCTGAATGAATTTTGGTTTGGTTAGCTCGGACAACGGGGCCGTGCGTGAAAATTTGTGCGCCGTTCAAATTGTAGCTGAAAGGTGGCTAGCAAAAGTGTCAGCAGCAAAGAGTCCGGTACTGGAGATCGTATCACCCAGGCCATGCCGCTAAGCTTGAGACATGCGTTGGTTTCTTTTTCTGTTAGCAATAAGCGCGTGGGCGCAGGTCTTTGAAGCCGTCCCGGAAAAGCCGGAGCAGGGCCAAGTCATCAAGGTTACTAGCGACAAAGCCGAAAGCGCCCGGCTTAACGGCCGCACCATCAAGCTGTTCCCACAGCCCGGTGGGCCGGCCTTGGGCCTGATGCCGGTTTATACGCTGCAGGAGCCCGGCAAATATCAAATGGATTTTCTCGATGCCGGCGGCGCAGTCTTGCATTCCACCCAAATCACCGTCGAAGATGCCTATTACCCACGCGAAAATCTCAGCATTGCCCCTTCTATTTCTGGCTTGAAACCGTCACCCGGCGAACAAGCAACGGTGGGCAAGTTTAAAGATGCCGTCACTGCGGAACGCTACTGGAAAGAACCCTTTGAACCGCCAGTCCCAGGCTGCGTCACTTCGCCGTTTGGCTCTACCCGCTTGCACAATGGCAAGTTGACGGGCGATTATCACGCCGGTGTCGACCAGCGTGGCGCCGCCGGCACGCCCATTCACCTCATCACGCCCGGCGTTGTCAAAATTGTGCAGAAGTGGAATCTGCGCGGGGGCACGGTGGCCATTGATCATGGCCAGGGTCTTGAATCCATCTATCTGCACATGTCCGCCTTTCAAGCGAAAGAAGGCCAGCAGGTGAGCACCAGTGATGTCATCGGTTACATTGGCTCTACCGGCCGCTCCACGGGTCCGCATGTCCACTGGACCATGTACGTCAACAGCATTCCCGTGAATCCCGGCCAGTGGATGAAACTCGAGCGTTGCACCGCCGCTGCGCCCTCTGTTCAACACGTAACGCCCAAGCCCAAGCCTGCTCCGGCAACGACGCCGGCGTCCCCGCAATGAAAGTTGGTTTTGATTTCGGCACCACCAATAGTTCTATTGCGCGGATCGCCGAAAACGGAGAAGTCGAATTAGCGCATTTCCATCTCGGCGGTGCGCTTACGGAATCGTTCCGCTCTTTGCTGTATCTCGAGCGGCAAAAAAATGCCGGCCGAACCACCATCAAATCCTGGGCCGGTCCAGAAGGCATCGAACGCTATCTCGAGGCCGACGAAAAAGGCCGCCTCATTCAATCTTTGAAATCGTTCTTGTCGAGCCGCAGCCTGCAAACTACCGAAATCTTTGGCCGGCGCTTTCAACTGGAAGAGTTGGTGGCCAATGTCATTCGCGATATCCGCATAGCGGCGGAAAAACAGTTTGGCGCTCCCATCCGCCGCGCAGTTGTAGGACGCCCAGTACGTTTTGTGGGAGCGGAAACCGATGCCGACGACGAATTTGCCGTCGGCCGCCTAACAATCGCGTTGCAAAAAGCCGGCTTTGAAGAGGTTGAATTTGAATTCGAACCCGTGGCCGCCGCTTTCTACTATGAATCCACGCTCGATCACGACGAACAGATCCTGATTGGCGATTTCGGCGGCGGTACCAGCGACTTTTCGGTCCTGCGCGTGGGGCCGTCCGCGCGCAAAACCCGCCATGGCGCGCGCCCGGTGCTGGGCAACGAAGGTTTGCCGCTGGCCGGCGACGCCTTCGACGCAAAGATCATACGCCACCTCGTGTCGCCCGCCTTAGGCGCCGGCTCCTTGCTCAATTCCCACGGCAAACTGTTGCCCGTGCCGAATTGGGTTTACTTTAAGTTGGAACGCTGGCACCATCTGTCTTTTCTGCGCTCGCGCGAAACGCTCAATATGCTGCAAAGCGTGATGAAGCAAGCCCAGGAATCGGAAAGAATCAAAGCGCTGCTTTACTTGATCCAGCACGATCTGGGTTTTTATTTGCATCGCGCCGTACAAAAAACCAAGGTCGCGTTGTCGCACAACGAAAGCGCCCAGTTCGTGTTTCACGACGGCGATGTGGAACTGGATTCGCAAGTCACGCGCGCGCAATTTGAACTTTGGATTGCCGCCGAGCTCGCCGGCGTCGAACAAAAAGTGGATGCACTTTTGCAGAAGACCGCCATCCCCGCCGGCGAAATCGACAGAGTCTTTCTCACCGGCGGCTCTTCGTTCGTGCCCGCCGTGCGCCGCATTTTCGAAGCCCGTTTCGGCGCGGAAAAAATCCGCACTGGCGACGAATTCACTTCCGTGGCCCGCGGCTTGGCCATGCGCGCGTGAGCCGAGCTAGCGCCCCTCTTCCGGCTTGATCTCCGATGCTCTAATGTTGGTGGCAGATTCCACGCACACCATCTGCAGGTTCGGCCTGATCTCGCTCACGGGGCACACGAAAAAATCGGCATACACTTCAAACCCTTCGCCGCAGGCAACATTAGAAGGCAGAGCGTTCGGGTCCACCACGCCCAGAAGATGGGTCGAGCCCACCGGCCAAATGCGGCAACGCGGATATCCCGCGTAAGCGCGTAAACGCCCCCGAACCTTGAAACACTCCCCTACTTTGTCTTTTCGGCCGGCACAGTGCCCCACCGGCGGACGCTGGCCGCCCGCCACGGCATCCGCCGCGCCGATCCTGGAAGAAAACGCTCCCAATAAAGCTACTGCTACAACGAGCCCTCGCATTCTTAGATAATTCCACAAAGTACCGCGGCATGCACCTGTTGAGATTGCCAATCAGTACTGTCTGTATAATCAAGCCATCATTTTGTCTTAATCTTTCGATTCTGAGGAGAATCCATGTTGCCTGATTACATTGCCAAGGCAGTCCCTAATCCTGCCTCCAATCGTGCGCCCTGGTACAAGAACACCGCGCCGACCTATGCCGGGGTGTTTTTGTGGATCGTGTTTTACAAACAGATTGCTAACGGTACTCTCGACCGCGCCGGCGTCGGTCTCTGTCTTCTAGGCCTGCTGGTGGCCGGCATTTTGAGCTACGCGCTCTTTTACCGCGTGCCCGCCATGCTCGGCATGCAAACCGGGCTTCCACTCTACGTTGTGGGCAGTTCCACCTTCGGCACCAAAGGCGGCTATTTAATGCCGGGCCTGCTGATGGGCGTGCTGCAGGTTGGCTGGATGTCGGTGAACGCTTTCGTCTCGGCTCAATTTGTGCTGAGCGCCTTCGGTTCCAAGGCCGGACCGGGAAGTTTGCCCTTTAGTATCATCGCGGGTCTTTGGGCGCTAGCAATGGGGTACGTAGGCGAAAAGGGCATTCAATATGTTTCTAAGTTTTCCACTTTCCTCAACTGGATCCCGCTGCTCATGATCATCTTGGTTTTTGCCAGCACGGCACGTGGCATTTCTCAATATACGCCGCCAAGTCCCGCGCCGTATTTAGGTTTCGTCCTGATTATTCAGGTGGTCGTGGGCTTCTTCGCCACGGCAGGCGCGGCCGGCGTTGACTTCGGCATGAACAGCCGAAACGAAACCGATGTGCGCTATGGCGGACTCGTAGGCGTTGCTCTCGCCATCTTGGTCGCCGGCGGCCTGCCCCTCATGGCCGTCGCAGGTGCCAAAGCGCTCTACAATATTCCCGATCTTGATTTTCAAACCGTCATCGCGCAAACGGGTGGTTTCATCGCAACGGCGATGTTCGGCCTCTTCGCGTTGGCCTCCATTGCGCCCGCCTGCGTGTCTTCGTTCATCGCGGGTAATAGTTTCGCCACTATGATTCCCGGCGTGCCGCGGTTCTCCTCCAGCATGGTGGGCGCAGCCATCGCCGCCGTCCTCGCTATTACCGGCGTCGCCGCGAATTTGATCGGTTTGTTCACCATCATCGGCGCTTCCTTCGGCCCCATCTGCGGCGCCATGATGGCCGATTATCTTCTCTCCGGCCGCAAATGGTCTGGTCCACGCGAAGGAATCAGTATCGCCGGTTACGGCGCATGGGCCATCGGCTTCATCGTCGGCATCATGCCGTTGCCCTTCTTCCCAATCTCCGAAGGCCTCAAAGCCGAATTGCAGCCCGCTTCCGTTTACAGCTTCATCGTCGGTTTCTTGGTTTACGTCATTCTCGCCAAAGCGGGCTTGCAGCCGAAAGTTGTGGCCGAGCGCGTGAACACCGCCCAAGGCGCTACCGCGTAAAGCGAGTGGAGCAGACACTCCTCTCCACGAACTCGCCTTCCCAGGGCGCGGCTCTGGGTGGCGCGGACACTCGTGTCTGCAGCGCCGAGACTCATCTCGGCGCTTTTTCCACGATCGCCACGAGTTCCCCTCTCGTACAACCATTCCCGGGGCTGCTATGCCGCTGTCTGCCGTCTCGACATTTCTTGAGGCGGATGTAACATAAGAGGCAGTTGCATCAATACGACTCCGTTCTTAAGTCGTTGCTAGCCGGCTCACAGAACTCTTTCTTCAAACGTTTCACCAACGCCACGCGTGGCCATTGGCTCAATGTCGAACTGCCCAGAGTGACGCAGCGCAGAGTCGATCTGTTATTCGAAGTAATACTCACTCTGGAACTGATCTTGGTTGAGTTGCAGAGCTTTAACGATCCATCGCTGCCGCTCCGCATGGCCGAGTACGCGCTGATGGTAGCTCGGGTCTACGGACACTTCCCCGAACTCTATGTCCTCTATGTAGGCAGCGAGCCCCTGAACATGGCGTCCGAACTAGTTACGCCATGCTTGACTTTCCGCTTCAAGATCATAGATATCCGCGATTGGGAGGCGGAGACATTGTTGCAAGGCAAGCATCCGGCTGACGCGGTTTTGGCCATCCTGGGGAATCATTCCGAGCGGCCGGAAACCATTCGGCGCATCTTGCAGCGCATTGCTAAAATGAAGGTGGAAGATCGGAACATTGCGTTTTCCAAGCTGCTGTTTTTGGCGGAAATGCGAAATCTAACCGGCGAAGTTCAACAGGAGGCGAAACGAATGCCAATACACTACGACATCCGGGATCATCAAGTGTTCGGTCCCATGATGCGCCAAGAACGCGCGGAAGGCGAAATGGCAGGCAGACGGCAGGAAGCAGTTTCGCTGCTGGAGCGCCAGATGACCGCCCGATTCGGCACTCTCTCAACCACCACCACCCGGCGCCTGGCTAAACTGACTCTCCCCGAGTTGGAAGAGCTCGCCATCCGTTTTGTCACTGCCAAGAACGTAAATGACTTGTTCCGCCGCTAGCAAGCTCGTTGGAAAACGGGACGGCAAGAAGGAGTGATCTCGCCTCGCGCACCTCTCCAGGATCTAGAGCGCTTTATAATTGTCCATGCGCCTCAGGCGAACGTACGCGATTTTCCTTTTCTTCGCTCTAAGCCTGCACTTTAGAGCCGCCGCGCAAACGCACGCCATCGTAATTCTAAAAGCTTCCCACGTCTTCGACGGCGAAACCACCCACGAAAACTGGGCCGTTCGCATCAAAGGAGACCGCATCGAAGCCGCCGGACCTTCCGCGCAAATCGATATCGCCGATTCCGCCGAGGTCATCGATCTCGGCGCCCTGACTCTCTTGCCAGGGTTAGTCGAGGGCCACTCGCACATTCTTTTACATGCCTACAGCGAAACTCCCTGGAACGACCAGGTCGCGCACGAAGGCTTGGCCCTGCGTGTCGCGCGTGCCACAAATCATCTGCGGTTGACGTTGATGGCCGGCTTCACCACCATTCGCGATCTCGGAACCGAAGGCGCCGGTTACGCCGACGTCGAACTCAAGCAGGCTGTCGAACAAGGCATCATTCCCGGACCCCGCATGCTGGTCTCCACCCGCGCTATTGTCGCCACCGGCACCTACGCGCCGAAAGGTTTTGTCCCCGAGTGGACCGTCCCGCAAGGCGCCGAAGAAGCCGATGGCGTCGACAGTCTGCTGCGCACCGTGCGCGACCAAATCGGCCGTGGCGCGGATTGGATCAAGCTCTACGGCGATTACCGTTGGGGACCGCATCCCGGCTCCCATCCCACGTTTTCCCTGGAAGAGATGAAACTTGCCGTGGAGGCGGCCCGGAGCGCGGGTGTTCCCGTAGCCGTTCATACCGTAACAGTAGAAGGAATGCGCCGCGCCATTCTGGCCGGCGCGGAAACCATTGAGCACGGCAACGAGGGCACGCCGGAAATTTTCAAATTGATGGTGGAGCACCACGTCGCGCTGTGCCCCACGCTGACGGCCGGGGGCGCAATGCCCCGGCCCGGCGAACCCGAATCTCCCGGCGCTCTTCGCCGCCGCGCGAGTTTCAAAGCGGCCTTGGATGCCGGCGTCGCCATTTTGAGCGGCAGCGACGTTGGCACATTTCCGCACGGCGACAACGTCCGCGAGATAGAACGCATGGTCGATTACGGTATGCCCAAATTGGACGCGCTGCGTTCCGCCACCTCCGTCGCCGGGCGCGTTCTCCACATGGATATTGGCGTAGTCAAGCCCGGCATGTTCGCCGATTTGATCGCCGTCGATGGCGATCCGCTCAAAGACGTCTCAGCCTTACGTAGCGTAAAGTTCGTCATGAAAGGCGGCGCCGTCTACAAGCGTTAGCATTAGCGACGGCCGCCACCACCACCGTGGCCACCGCCTCCACCGTGGAAGCCGCCGCCATGGAAGCCGCCACTTACGCCGTTTCCGTGTACACCGACAAACGCGTGTCCGCCGCGGTAGTAGCCGCCGCCACGAAATCCGCCATAAAATCCGTGGTAGAACCCAGGATAAAAACCGCCGTAAAAGCCAAAGCCGAACGGGTTATAGAAAAAGCCCGGACCCCAGAATCCATAAAAATTAGCATAAGGATCCCAAAACCAACCATCCCCGACCGGGTAATAACCCGCTGGGTTCTGCGACACCAATTTGTTTTGATCGGATTCAGCATGGCTGCGCGCCGCACTCCAGACGTACAGCGGATCCTCTTTGGCTTGATTCTCGGAAAAGCTGCTTTTCTTGAGCTTTGGGTTATCGTCCAGCACGATCTGATCGTGCTTGCCGGCGTCGGAATGGCGCGTCATGCCAACCACGTCCGCTTTGCCATCGAAAACCTTAACACTAGGCGGAGCAACCGCAAACCCATACAGGCCCTTCTTCAGCATGTCCACGGACGTAGACGCAAAAGTAACTTCCACGTGCGTGCCGGCAATGAGCTGGTCCACTTCGATCAAGGCATTGCCACGCACCAGATTGATTCGCGTATCAGCGAGCCCAACGGCACTGAGGCTGAATTCGCTGTTCGGGCCGACCCGCAGATATGCGCCCGGCGTCAGCAGCACCTCAACATATCCGTCGCTAGCCGTATCAAGCGCCTGCCCCGGCTGTAGCGCGAAGTGTCCCACCGATTGCAGCGTCAATGGCTCGCCCGCCGCCGATGCTTGACCTTGAATATAGTTCACCGAGCCTGGTCTAGGCATTTCCGCCGGCGGCATCCCTCCCGGCGGCATGGAACCTGGTTGCATTTGCGCTGGTGGTGGTGGTTGTTGATTGCTGTACCCTGCGGGCGCTTGCGCGAAACTGCAGCTTGCCGTAACCAGCAGCGCGGCAAATAATTTCAGACGTTCGTTCAATTCGGTTTTCATTTTCTCTCTACTTGCTTAGACGTGTGAAAAACCGGCAAGTGTCTCCGTATTAGTACCGATAGCTCAAGCGTCCCGGCTCTGTTGAACCGTGATCACGACTTTCCCTTGGGCATGTCCTTCTTCGCGATAGCGCATAGCTTGAGCG
>Ga0302319_10021223_pt1 | contig 11705 bp, 8 predicted proteins | sample Bog_T0_2_FD_203319 | JGI IMG/M metagenome (GOLD analysis project Ga0302319, IMG submission 203319) | Peat permafrost microbial communities from Stordalen Mire near Abisko, Sweden - Bog_T0_2 | ecosystem: Environmental > Terrestrial > Soil > Wetlands > Peat | place: Sweden: Abisko, Stordalen Mire...
TCTCGCCGAAAAAAAGGCGAGAAATTGGGAGGAGAGCGACGGGGCCTCAGCTTGAGGGCTTCAACTGGATGCCCGACTTGCCGAGCTCTTTCTCACAGCGTCCGATGATCCGGTAAAGCTTGTTCACTGTGATCATCTCTTCCGGTGTGAGTTTCTTCTTTGGAATCGATCGGTCCACGTAGAAAAACTTCGTCATGGGGTTGAATTCGAGGTCATGGCCCACCCAAACAATGTCGGGCTGCGTCTTTAGGCATACAAAGTCCTCGTTGTCGTAGGGATTCTGCTGGGTATTCCTCACGTCCACCGTGTTGAAGTCGGGTTTTTCGACACCGGGCCGGAACCAGTAATCATATTCCCACACCCGCATCTCCGGATTGCGCCGGGAAATGGTCGCTGGCTGATTGATGATGTTCTGGGCCTTGGTAACCGCCTCTCGCAATTCCTTTTCGACGTCCGCCAGCCTTGCGGCGGGTGTCTGAGTGGGCGTCGGCACGGCATCAGCCCGTGCCGAATTTTTCACTGTGGAAATCGAGACTACAACCCCGTCCCTTAAACGCACCGTAGTGTCGGCGAAATTAAGGATCTGCAGGTTCCCGGCCTCTATCTGGCTCTTGGGCTGCCCCTTTTCCGCGATCACCTGTTGGTAGGTGTCGCCCACGTTTGACCCGAATGCGGCTACCGCCAAAAACAGGCAGGCGAGGTACTTTTTTGGATCCATGGGGAACGCGTGGGCAAACAGCCGCGATCCTCTTATAATAGGACCCTCGAAAAGTCACGCACAGCGATTCCTTGACGGCAAACGCCTGCCGTAATCACCTGTCTGCATGATCCTTCGAAGGTGCGTAGCCCTGGCGGCCATCCTGGGGGTTTCGGCGGCATGGGCTCAGGGGCCGGCCGCTGCGGCGGCCTCTGCGCCCCAGACCGTGCAGGGTTTTTGCGACGCCCTGGTCTCCGCGATGAAACAGGGGCCTGCGCTGGGGTTTGCCGGCCGAAGGCAGATGCTCGAGCCGGAGATCCGCCGGGCGCTGGACCTGCCGATGATGACTCGACTGGTCGTCGGGCCGCCATGGAGGGCGCTCAAACCCGAGGAGCAAAAGCTGCTCATCGATGCCTTCAGCGACTACAGCATCGCCGTTTATGCCAGCCGCTTCAAGGCCTACGGCGGGGAGCGGTTCATCGTGGCTCCGTCCACCAACCCACTTGCCAACGGCAACGTCATCGTTTCGACGAAGCTCGTGCTCGTTGAGGGTGAGCCCGTGCAACTGGACTACCTCCTGCGCTCCGGCTCCGGGGGATGGCAGATCATCGACGTCTTTCTGAGCGGAACCATAAGCGAGCTTGCCGCGCGCCGATCGGAGTATTCCACAGTCTTCAGGACAGGCGGCGCGGCAGCGCTGGTCGAGCTCCTGCGCAAGAAGACGGCCGAGCTCAGTGGCTAGGGGGGCCTTGGGCCCCGGCGCTCCCCCGTGTTCCGCCAACATCGGTAGGGACGCCCGGGTCGCTGTAGAAATCGCCCGTGGGCTCAGCAGGGACGGACCCGCGATCGACCTCGGCGGCGCGGTGCTGGCGGTAGAGGCTGCGAAACGCCGCATAGTAGTCGATCGACTCGCGTTTCAATTCATCAAGCGAATCGATGTTGCGGGACCTCTCGTCGATTCCGCCCACGAAGGCCCGCGCTCCGCTCATCGCGCTTGGGTAGTTGTACCTCTTTGCGATGTAGCGCATCGGGTCGAGGTAGATGTCAACGCCGCCTCCGACGGCGTCGCGCGGGTTCGAGGGGCCCCAGACCGGCAGCATGAGGAACGGCCCCTCCGGGAATCCCCAGACGCTTAGCGTCTGCCCAAAATCCCCGCTTTGCCTCTGGAGGCCATGCCGGCCGGCGAAATCGAACACCCCCACGACACCAATCGTGCTGTTGAGCACGAATCGCCCCGCGGTCACCCCCGCGCACCGGCCCTCGGCCTGGAGCGTGTCGTTGGCCAGGATTACAGGCTCCTTCAGGTTACCGAGGAAATTGTGGATGCCATCGCGGCCCGCTTTGGGAACGGCTTTAACATAGCCCAGCGCGAGCGGCTTGAACAGGAATCGGTCAAGGACTTCGTTGAAGGCGAAGACCTTCCTGTTGAGCGGCTCCAACGGGTCCTTGTTCGCCCTGAAGGCCGCAAGCTCCACGGGATCGCTTGGCGGCGTGGCGCATCCCGCGAGGACGGCGAGCAGGAGCGGGCAGACCGCCTGGGCCTTGCGCCTCATTCCGTCACCCCTTTGCCCGGGAGGGTCGGATTGGGTCCCAGGAGGGCCGGCAGGAAGAACAACGTGCAGAGCAGCGTGTAGAGGAGGCCCAGGCTCAGGAGCTTGCCCATGTCGGCCATACCCGGCGATTTTGACAGGACAAGGCTGCCAAACGCGGTGCCTGTAGTAAGGGCGCTGAACACAACGCCCCGCGCCGTGGGGGACTGCAGGAGCCCGGGCTCGCCCGAGCGCCATCGCAGGACAAAGTAGATGTCGAAGGCGACTCCGATTCCGAGGAGGAGCGGTATCGTGACGATGTTCGCGAAATTTAGGGGCATGCCCACGGCCACGCTTGTCGCCATCGTGAGGAGGCCTGCAAGCAGGAGGGGAGCAATTACGGCGGCGATGTCGCGGGGGCGCTTCAGGATCAGCACAAGGAGGAGGGTTATCGCCGCAGCAGCAAGCACGCCCGCGGTCTCGAAGGCGCGTATCACGGTTCGCGCGGACTCCTGGATCTGGACGGGCATGCCGGTGGCATTGGGGTCCTCGTGCTGCACGGCTGCGACAAATTTCCTTAGCACTTCCTGGTCCCGGGCGTCGCCCTTCGGGAACACCTCGACGCGGAACCTCCTGTCGGAGGTGACCCAATCGCGCCGGATATCCGCCGGTATCGTGTTCAAGGACACCCGCGATGCTTGGAGGGCCAGGGACACGTCCTCCAGCCTATGCACGGCCCCCTTGGAAAGATTCGCCTCAAGGGCCGGCAGTACAGCAGCTCCGCGCGTAGATACCCGATCCAGGGCGGCCGCAAGTTGCCCCGCGGCCTGGTCCCCGCGGGACGCCAGTTTCCCAATGTCCAAAGAACAGCGGGCCGCGGCAGCAAGCGATTCGTCCGCCGTGGGAGGAACCTTGGCGGGGGAGGCGGAAAGGGTGGGCTCAAGCAGACCGCGCACGTCCTCCATGATCTCGAGCTTTGAATCCTGATCCTCAGGCACAAAGCTCCCGAGCCAGAGGGCCATGCTCACCCCGGGAAGCTTCCCAAGGCGTCGGGCGAGGTCTGCGGCGGCCTCGGACGACGGTGTGAGGACGTCCAAGGTGTAGGGGGTCGTCTCCGGGTCCCGCATCAGGTCAAACAGCGTCTGCACGGACTCGGCCTTTGGGTTCTCAAGGTTTATAGGATCAAAATCAAAGTGGAGGCCGGCGAGTGCCGTCGCAGAGACGGCCGCAAGGAGTCCGCACCCGGCAAATATCCAGACCCTGCGACGCACAAGCAGGCTGTCGAGGGGCGCTGCCCAGCCGAAGCCTGCTGCCTCCTTGAAGCCTCCGGCCTTCAGCAACATCAGAAGCGCAGGCAGCAGCGTCAGGTTCAGGATAAGCGCCACGATCATTCCCGCGCCCGCAATCAGGCCCAGGTCCGAAACGCCCCGGTAGTCCGTTGGAAACAGCGACAGGAATCCAACCGCGGTTGCGGCGCCTGCGACGACCAGTGGCGCCCCCACGCCGGCTGCCGTCCTGCGGAACACCTCTTTCTGGAGTTCGCCCGGCCCGGCGGCTCTGGAGGTTTCATGGCGCTCGGCCGAGTAGCGGACGCTGAATTGGATTCCGAAATCGATCGCAATCCCTATGAACAGGGGCCCGAAGGCCACGGAGATCGGGTTGAACGGTCCCACGACCGAGACGGCAAACGCCGAGCATGCCACCAGGCCGACCAGGAGCGTGATGAGAACCGCAGCCACCGTCCGAAGCGAGCGCATCGCGAGTATGAGAAAGAGGAGGAGAAGTCCTAGGGAAAGAGCCGCTGCGACACCGGCCCCCTCTGAAAGCGCCGAAAGCTGGTCGTCCGAAAGTGCAACGGGCCCCGTTACGCGCACGCGGACTCCGCGATCCGGCTCGAGCCCCTGGGCTTCGGCGACGGAATGTATTTCCTGGATCGCACGGTGCCCGGGCTCAACCGATCCAAAATTGAGCGCCGGCCGTGCCAGCACGATTCGCCGGAGCTCTCGCTGCGCGGGCTTGCGCTCGCTGAGGAGATTTTGCCAGGAAAGCGGTTCATAACGCTCGTCAAGCGAGGCGTCGACGGCGCGGGCAACCGCCTGGAAGGGACGGTCGAGCGCATTAAGCGGGATATCGCCCCGGATTGACCCTTGGGAGAACAGATCGAGGGCATTAAATACCCCCCTGGCGCTCGGATCGGCCGCCAGCGCGCCGAGCATGGGCTGCGCCGTGATTATGCCATCGGCAAATTTCTGCACCTCTTCGCGAGAGAGAAAAAGCATGCCGTTCTTTCGGAAGAAAGGGCTGGCCTCGGGCTCTCTTACGTCCTGGAACATCGCAGTGTTGGCCGAGAGCTGGGCCTCCAGCATGCTGGCCGCATCCTCTGTTTGGTCGGGCGTTGCACCGTCAATGACGACCGCGAGGAGGTCCTGGTTCTGGGGGAAGGCCCGGTCCATCTCCGCGGCCGCCCGGCGCCACGGCTGGTTCGGGGATATCAGGTTCGAGGTGTCGGTGTCTATCCGAACATGCCCCGCAACGTAAAAACCTGCCAAAACGGCTGCCAAGAGCACTAGGGAGGCCACGGTCGCAGCGTACCGGCGGCTAAACTCAACGAGGCGAATGACAGTCCCTATCAACCCCCATTTGGCGGACATGTGGTGGACGCTGGAGAAGTTTGATTCCATCGTCCACGTCAGTTTTCTATAACCCATTCATCCACTAACTTGACGAATTAACCGAATTGAATTCATCTGGAAGAGCTCGGGCTTTCGCAGACCAATTTTGACTGCAAACATCATGAAGCACACCGGTTCAAGAGCGCGTTTTGTCCTGATTTCCGCTGTGGTGGCCCTAGGGCTGTCCTGCGCCTATGCCGCGGACACCCCCGATGAAGAGCCTGTTGTGCTCACCCAGGTCGTCGTCACGGGGTCCTACCTGCCCGACAGACCAAATACCGCCACGAAGCCCGTGCAAGTATATGGGCAAGACCAAATAGCCGACTCGGGCATTACGACGGACCTAGCGGATTTCCTAAGGAAGGCGGACCCCCAGTTCACGGGAAACGGCAGCCTTGGCCTAGAAAACGCCGGCTCAGAGGCTTTTGTCACGCAGGGAGGTTCGTTTCTGCAGATCCACAATCTGAAAACGCTTGTGCTGATCGATGGAGAACGCGTGGCATTTGATCCCGCCGAAGCTGCCCTTGGACTTGAGTTTGTGGACCTCAACATGATCCCGCCATCGGCGATCGATCACGTGGAGATTGTCTCGGATGGGACGTCGGCCCTGTACGGTTCGGATGCCGTCGGCGGCGTGATCAACGTGATCATGAAGTCGAATTTCAACGGGTGGGAGGCTGGGGTCCACTGGGGTGAGAGCACGAACTCGGGCCACTACACCGAGCGAACGGGCTACCTTTCCGGGGGGGTGAGCAACAAGGACACCTCCGTGATGGTTTCCGTTGAGGGGACCGAGACGAGCCCCATCTACATGAGCGATAGGCCCTACTCCAATCCCATCTATACGACGACGACCTATCCGGGGGTGATCAGCGTGCAGCCTTTCACGATCACATTCGACCCGACCACGTTCCAGCCCGTGACGCAGCCCGGCCCTCTTGCTTACTACCAGCTCAATCCCGCAATGAACGCCCCCCCTGCGGGGCTCCAGTACTCGATCAACCAGCTGGTGCAGATGGGAGTCTATTCGCCGGTCACGTCCCAGCAGCTGCAGACCGGCTACAATGTTGCGAACCGCCAGACGCTCCTTGCCAGCCTCACCCGCCGGAGCGCCATGGTGGATTTTGAGCATCATTTCTTCGGCGACAGCCTGGTGGCGTTTGGCAACGGAATGTACGGCTTCGATCGCACGCAGTCCTCCGTGGCGGGGGAGTCCCTATCGCCCTACATCTCGGCGCCCTTCACGGACCCCTTTGTCTACGGAACTTCGCCGCCACCGCCCGGGGCGGGAGCCTTCGTTCCCTACGTTCCCTACCTCCAGCCCAATAGCCCGTTCTCCCCGAACTGGCTCTACCAGCCGGGCGCCCAGGGCACCGTCATCAACCTGGTGAACGCGAACAACCAGTTCTCGCAGTACCCTCTGCTCTCGCAGGATAAGTCCGAGTTCCTCCGGTTCGCGGGCGGTCTCAAGGGGAAGCTTAGTGACGACTATTCGTGGCAGGTCACCGTGGACCTCAACCGCTACCACCTGAATGTTTCAGGCCCGGGGGAGATCAACACGGCGAACCTCATTTCAGCCCTTGCTGCCGGGACAATAAACCCATTCGCCTACACCCAGGCTTCCGGGTCGCTGCCGTCCAATATCATCGGGACCAAGACCGACGACATGATCAGCACGCTCGGGTCGATCGACGTCCTGTTCAAGGGAACTCCGATTGACCTTCCCGCCGGGAAGCTGAGCTTCGCCGTCGGGGCAAGCCACACCCGCGAGACGCTGACGGCCACTCCCGACTCGACGAGCGAACCCATCGGGGCCGGCCTGTCGATTGCCGGCTGGCTCAACACCGAGTCGCTCTCCCCATTCGGAGCCGCTCGCGAGTTCACCTCCGTCTACGGCGAGCTGAAGGCCCCGATCATCGGCCCAAAGCAGGACGTGACGGGCATCCACGAGTTCACGCTCGACCTGGCCGCGCGCTACGACAACTACACCCTGGTCGGCCATTCTACGGTGCCGGAGGCAAGCTTGCACTATGAGCCCGTGGACGATCGGTTCACGCTGCGCGCCTCCGTCGGCCGTTCCTTTGGAGCGCCCGAGCTAGCAGAGCTTTACGGTTCGCCCATTTCTGGTCCTATCCCGCCCTTTAACTACCAGGGCTTTTACGGGAACACGGCCTCAAGCGCGGGATTTACGGGCAGCAGCACTCCGAACCCAAACCTCCGGCCGTTCACCGCGAACACCTGGTCGACGGGTTTTGTGTATGCACCCCGCGAGGTGAAGGGGCTGGATTTCTCATTTGATTTCTTTTCGGCGACGGAAAAGGGGGGGATCGGCTACCTAAACCAGGTGAGCATTGTTCAAAGCGTCGAGCTCGAGGGGCCGGCCTCCCCGTTCGCCCAGTATGTCCATGTGGGGAGCCCGTCGGGACCGGGCGTGACAGGTCCCGGCCAGCTGAGCACGGTCAATCCCACGACGATCTTCCTGACGGTGCCACTGATCAACCTCACCTCGCAGGCAGAAAAGGGTTTCGATGCGACCGTCGACTACACCGTGAACACGGCGGATGCAGGACAGTTCAAGCTGGGCTCCACGGTCACGGTCTGGAACAGCTACCGGGTCCAGGAGATCCCCACGGAAAACTACTACCAGTACGCCGGAACGGCTTCGGGCGGGGGAAGCAGCAGCCAGGGAACCATCCCGCGCTGGAGGACCTACACTACCCTGGACTGGAAGCGAGGCGCCTTCAATGCCGTGATCGGCCAAACCTACATTCCCTCCGTTGTGGACATCGGGGGAGGCGGCTCCGCTTCTTCGCCGCCGACTAATGTCGGAAGCTTCGTCCAGTATGACGCGATCGTGGGTGCCGACTTCGCGAAGGCGCATCTGTGGAAGTGGGCGGGCTCGCCGGAGCTTCGGCTCGGCGTTAATAACATCTTCAACCGGATGCCGCCGGTAGCCGCGAATGCCTTTCCCGCGACAAACGCCGACGTGGGCGATTACAACGGGCCCATTGGACGACTCTGCTTCATAGAGGCGAAATACCGCTACTAGGGGCTCGGGGCGGAGCCTCTGGTTCGGATGCCGTGTCCGGGCCGAACAAGCCCCCCGGGCGCGGCTCCCGGTTTCCTTGCCGGGATTGAGTGTTTGCCAGCGCGACCCGATTTCGGGACATAATCGGGTCCACCCGATGCTTCGCTCCGCGCTTGATGCCCTTCCCCCAGCGTCCCGCGCCCATTTCCCCGACGTCCTGAGGCTCCTTTCCGAGAGTCCCGTAAAGGCGGTTGTCCTCGATGACGATCCCACCGGAACACAGACTGTCCACGGAATCGATGTCCTGGCCGACTGGAGCGTGTCATCCCTGGCAGGCGCCCTTGCCGATCCAGGGCCGTGCTTTTTCGTCCTCACCAATTCCCGCAGCATGGCCGGACCGAGGGCAGCCGAGGTCAACCGGGAGATTGTTTCCAACCTCCTTGAGGCCTCGCGTCTCACCTGCCGCGAGTTCGTCCTTGTGAGCCGGAGCGACTCGACCCTAAGGGGGCATTTTGCGATTGAGCTTGAGGCGCTCAGGCAGGGCCTGGGCCGTGCGGTTGACGGCATTGTCGTGATGCCGGCCTTTTTTGAGGGAGGGCGGTACACGGTGGACAACGTCCATTACGTCGCCGAGGGCGACAGGCTCGTTCCGGCCGCGCAGACCGAATTCGCCCGCGACACGACGTTTGGCTACAGCCGGTCCGACCTGACGGAGTGGATCGAGGAAAAGACCAGCGGTTCGGTCCGCGCCTCGGATGTCGTCGCGGTCGACATCCAGACACTCAGGGGGCCGGATGCCGCCGAGAGGGTGAGGGACCAGCTCCTCGCTTTGCCAAAGGGCGCCCACGTTATCGTGAACGCCGCCGCTTACGGCGACGTCGAGGCCTTCGTGCACGGTCTGCTGCTGGCCGAGGCGGCCGGCAAACGGTACCTGTTTCGGACGGCAGCCAGCTTCGTGCGCGTTCGGGCGGGTCTTAGCGCCCTCCCGCTTCTTGCAACATCGGAGTACTGCGAGGCCACAAGCCAGGGCGGCCTTGTTGTAGCCGGCTCATACACCGCGAAGACGACAGCCCAGCTTGAGTCCCTGCTAGGGCTTCCCGGGACGGTGCCAATCGAGGTGCGGGTGGACAGGCTCGCATCCGAGGAGTCGTGCCAGCTGGAGATTGCGCGCGCCTCGGCCATGGCGGAGGAGGCGATCACTGCTGGCCTTCATGCCGTGGTCTACACGAGCCGAGCCCTCGAAAGCGCGCTCGGCCGAGCCGGCGACCTCCGAGCGGGCAAAATCGTCTCGGACTCTCTGGTGAATATCGTCCGGTCGCTTGTCACCCGACCGCGTTTCATGATCGCCAAGGGCGGGATAACCTCGAGCGACATTGCCACCCGGGGGCTTGGCATGCGCCGCGCAAGGGTGCTCGGCCAAGCCGCTCCCGGCGTGCCCGTCTGGCTCCTGGGGGCCGAGTCGCGCTTTCCCGACATGAAGTTCGTGGTTTGGCCCGGAAACGTCGGCGGACCGAATGACCTGAGGGATCTCGTCGCGCTGGCCTAAGGTGCCCGGCGGCCCTCGGTCGCGAGGTAGTCCTCGACAAGGGACACAAACCCACTGTCCCGGGTGAACCCGAGCCCGAGGGCGCGGGTGACGTCAAAACGAGCGGGCCAGCTTGCGACGATGCGCTTCACGGTCTCGTCGCTTTTGAAGGTGATCCTCTCCGAGGCCCCGTGCCCGGCGACGCGCGCCAGTGAATCGATCATCTCGCCCACCGTGACGGTGATCCCAGGAAGGTTCACGATCCGGCCCTCCCCGAGCGCATCGTCCGGAAGTCGGGCGCCATGAACCAGGTTTGCGACGACGGCCTTGGGCGACGTGAGCCAGAGCTCGAGGTCCTTGCCCACGGGGCAGTTGGCCGGCTCCCCGTTCAGGGGCTCCCTGATGATTGAGCTAACAAAGGAAGATGCGGCGGCGTTCGGCCTGCCCGGGCGAACACACACCGTGGGCAGCCGAAGCACGCGCCCATCGACGAATCCCCGGCGGTTGAATTCGCAGACGAGCAGCTCGCCCATGGCCTTCTGCGCCCCGTAAGACGACCTGGGATGGACGGCAGTCTCCTCCGTCACGACCTCCGGTAGCGGCGGTCCGAACACGGCGAGGGAGCTGGTGAATAAAAATTTGGGCCTGCGGTTGCCGGCCCGCGCCGCTTCGAGCAAGGACCGGGTGGCATCGACGTTGACGGCCATACCCAGGTCAAACTCCGCCTCGGCTTGCCCGCTCACGACAGCAGCGAGGTGGAAGAGGGTATCCGCCCCGTCGGCTACCGACCGCGCCGCGCCGGCGTCGCGGAGGTCTGCACGCCGGATCTCGAGCCGACGGTCTTGCGAGAAGGCCTCGACCTCTGAGGCATCCACCAGCGTGATGCGCGAGACGGCAGGGTCGGCAAGGAGCGCCTTGGCGAGTCGGCGGCCCAGAAAACCCCCTCCACCGGTGATGGCGACGTTCATGGCTAGGGATGAGGCTATCAGCAGGGTATAATCACGCGCAACCGGGATTGGGAGAGGCGCCCCTAGGTCCCTTTCAGAGCCTGGTGCGCAAAACCAATAACGACCAGGTCCGGGCTGTCCGTCCCAGCCTGGAGAATGGCGCCGGTGCGCGGGCGGCTCGCGCAGATTTCCTCAATCTCCTCGGTGCTCAGGCACATCCATGCGGTCGAAAGCGCGTCCGACTCGGCAGCTGAGTCGCATATGGCCCACGTGCGGTGGACGTGCACGGGCGGACTTAGCGTAAGCGGATCGAGGATATGCTGGCCCTTTACAGATGTTCCGGAGCTGCCGACAGACTGCCGGTCGAGCCAAAGGCTCCGGCGAAGGGCGCCGCTTCCAAGAGTCACCTCCCAGCCCGGCGCGCTCGGGGGTGGCTCCAAGGCCATAACGCTGCTGCCCCCCCCGACTAGCAGGGCATGGGTGACCTCCCACTTGCGCAGGACAACGGCCATGCGATCGAGCGCAAAGCCCTTTCCGATGGCGCCCAGGTCAAGGGCCACCTCGGCATTGCGCACGGTCGCGGTGAGCGCCGAAGGGTCGAGTTCGAGCAGGCCCCTCGGGAGGTCGGCAGCCTCGGCTGCGCCCAACGTAGCCCGGCCCAGCGTCGGGTCGAACGCGCCCCCGGTTAGGGCATGCATGCGCAGTGCAACCTCCAGGCAGTCGAACGTGTCCGGGCTCACCCTCATCGATCCCCCGGGCGGCAACCGGTTGATGCAGGAGATCTCGCTCGACTCCTGGTAGCGACTCAGGAGGCCCTCGAGCCGGTCGAGTTCCGCGAATGCGGCTGCCGACGCCTGTGCGGCGTAGGCGGCCGGCTGTCCGGCGACATGGACCTCGAAACGGGTGGCCATGGCATTGTGCCCGTGCACCTGCGGCGTCGTGGCCCCGGAACTCATGGGCGCTTCCTTTCAATGCCGGACTCGGCCGGTGCCCTGTGGAAAAGCACGGCAAGCACCTCCGGCCTCAGCCCGAAGATCTCGGACCTCCAGTCAGGTCCCAGCGTCCGCGAGACTCTTTCGGACTGCGCCGCGTCACTGATGACAACGGTGACCACGGGCGAGCGGGGAAGCTCGGGCCAGTATCCCACGTTGGGGCAGTGCCGCAGGTACCAGGGCAGCGGCCAGATGTCGGAGCCGACCACGGCGACGATCGGAGCCTGCGCCCCCCCTTCCGCCACGAGGCCCTCAGCCCGGGCCTCCAGACGCCTGATGTCGGGGGAGGTCGGGGAATAGGCGAGGGGATTGCCT
>Ga0302319_10021224_pt1 | contig 11705 bp, 7 predicted proteins | sample Bog_T0_2_FD_203319 | JGI IMG/M metagenome (GOLD analysis project Ga0302319, IMG submission 203319) | Peat permafrost microbial communities from Stordalen Mire near Abisko, Sweden - Bog_T0_2 | ecosystem: Environmental > Terrestrial > Soil > Wetlands > Peat | place: Sweden: Abisko, Stordalen Mire...
GCGTCCCACCGCCCAGCGCCAGCAGCAGCACCGGGAAACCCACCGCGAGGCAGCTTGCCACAAAGTGCTCCAGTAGCAGCCGCCGCTTCTCCGTGTTTCTCCCGATCTGCAGCAGGATCCCATTCGTCAGCTTCGTATTGGCAAACTCGAACGTCCCCCATTTCCCGAGGTTGATCGTAAACAACCGTTCGGATGGCAGGATCAGCCGCGCCTCCAGCCCCGCCAGAGCCTTCGGCCCCTGGGTGTCACCGTACGGCAGGCTCGCAAACAGCGTGTGGTTCTGCGGGTCCGATATCCGCACCAGGAACTCATCCGAACGCTTTTGGGATGCATCCTTCCGGATCTCCGCGATCCCCGAGTCGTGGTAGGTATCCGCAAACTCCTTCACCTTCGAGTGGAGCAACTCCGCGTTCGCCTTCTTCAGCGTCGCATCCAGCGTCCAGTACACAAACCCAAACAACACCGCGAGGCTCAGGCTGAACAGCCCGCAATACCACGCCGTCAGCCGCACGCTTACCAGCCGGCCGAGCGTGTTTTTATCCATTGGCCGGTTTCAACACGTAGCCCACCCCGCGGATCGTATGGATTAGCGGCGACTCGAAGGCCTTGTCGATCTTCGTCCGCAGCCGGCACACCAGCACATCCACCACATTCGTCTGGGGATCGAAGTGGTAATTCCACACATGCTCCATGATTAGCGTCTTGGAGACGACCCGCCCTGTGTTTCGCAGCAGATACTCCAGCAGCGCAAACTCCCGCGGCTGAAGCTCGATCTCCTGCCCCGCCCGCTCCACCCGCCGCTTCAGCAGATCCATCGACAGATCCCCCGCCGTCAGCCGCGACGGCTCCCCCTGGTCGCTCGCCCGCCGGATCAGCGCCTGGATCCGCGCCAGCAACTCCGAAAACGCAAACGGCTTCGTCAAATAATCGTCCGACCCGATCTCCAAGCCCTTCACCCGGTCATCCACAGACCGCTTCGCGCTCAGTACAATCACCGGCGTCTGCAACTGGCTGCGCCGCATCTCCTGGATTACCGAGAGCCCATCCAGTTGAGGAAGCATCAGATCGATCACCGCCGCGTCATAAGCCTCATTGAGCGCAAGGTGCAACCCGCTTCGCCCATCCTTCGCCTGGTCCACCGCAAATCCGGCCTCCTGCAAGCCGCGCTTCACAAACCCCGAAATCTTCTCGTCATCTTCAATAATTAAAACACGCATAACTGCCTCCATCTATACCCCCTTTTCCCCGGCACGCCACGCCTGAAAAGCCCGTTCTTTCCCTCAACCTGAACATGAAATCTCCCCTTCTGTGCGTCACCGAAGAGGAGGCGGAGGGAGGAAGATGGTTCAAGTTCAAGCTGGGAGAACAGGGCGATGGTTCCCGCGGCTTGAAATGCACCGGGGTCTGCGGGGATCAGGCCAGTACCCGTCTTTTGCTCAAAAATAGCGCCGCGGAACTTTGGGCGATAATCACGGTTCGAAAGGTATCCCCATGAAAATCCCCCTCTATGCCGGCTGGCGCGTCGCACCCGGTTTCATCATTTTTACCGTGCTGCTGGCTCTGCCGGCCCTGCGCGCGGATGCCACCTCCGTGACCCTCACCGACAATGGGCGCTCCTGGACGCTCGATAACGGAATCGTCCAGGCCACCATCGACAAGCGCAACGGAGCGATGGATTCGCTCGTTTGCAAGGGCATCGATACGATGGGCCACGACCAGGGGCAATCGGGTTACTGGGAGCAGGACCCGTCGGCGGCTGCGGCATGGGGTGGATTGACGGACTCGGTGACGATCGATCCGTCGAAGAATGGCGGGGAGCGCGCGGAGGTTTCGGTGAAGGCGGTGACCGGAGGGCAGCGCCAGCTATCGCCGGGAGCGCCGGGAGGCGGAACCATTTGCGACATGGAAGTGCGCTATGCCATGGGAGCCGACGACAGTGGCGTGTACGTGTACGCGATCTACACCCATCCGGCATCCTACCCGCCCGCGGGAGTGGGACCGGAGAGCCGTTATATCACAAAGGTCAACCAGGACTTTAACTGGATCTCCGTGGACCCGGATCGCAACATGTTGGAATGCTCGCCGAAGAACTGGGGCACCGGCGTGGTGGTGCATGCGAAGGAGCAACGCATCATGAATACCGGACCGTACAAGAATTCGGTCGAGCACAAGTACAATTACTCCGGAGTGCAGTACAGGACGACCGCTTATGGATGGTCGAGCACGAAGAACCATATGGGTATATGGTTTATTAATCCAACGATCGAATACCTCAGCGGCGGACCGTTAAAGAACGAGCTCGACTGCCACTTTGGCGATAACGACAACCCGGACCCAATCATCCTCGATTACTGGGAGGGGGGACATTACGACACCGGCGCGCGTTGCAACGTAGCCGCCGGGGAGCAATGGAGCAAAGTTGTCGGCCCAATCTTTGTTTACGTCAATTCATTGGAGCGTCCCATCCCTACCGCGCAGGCAGAGTTGGATACGCTGGCCGCGACCGCCGGAAACCCTACTGTGCCGGCGTCATGGACAGCGAATCAGACAGCTCTATATCAAGACGCCCTCGCCCAGGCGCAAAAGGAAAAGGCGAAGTGGCCCTACGATTGGGTCAACGGCGTGGACTACCCGCACAAGGAACAGCGCGCCACAGTGACTGGGCAGCTCATTCTCGACGATCCGCTTGCGCCCTCGCCCGATAACACGCTGCCGCGACTGACAATCGGTCTCACTTGTCCGGATGAGGGCCGGGTAAGTTGGATCCATAACGCCAAGTATTACCAATTCTGGAACGACGGCAGCGAAGACGGTCGATTCACACTTACGAACATTCGCCCCGGCACTTATACATTTCACGCTTTTGCGGCCGGGGTGCTCGGGGAATTTGCGAAGGCCAATATTACCGTCCAGCCGGGCGAGACGCTGAACCTCGGCAGGCTTGACTGGCGGCCCGTGCGCTATGGCAGGCAGCTATGGGACGTCGGCTACCCGGACCGCACCGGCGACAAATTCTTCAAGGGCGACGGCGCCAATTACTGGCTCTGGGGCTGGAACCTCCGGTACGCCCTCCTTTTCCCAAATGATATCACTTACACCATCGGCAAAAGCGATTACCACAAGGATTGGTTCTTCGAGGAGGTGCCGCACGCGACGAATCTCTCCTTTGTCAATCCGGACGCGAAGGATCCCGCCAACCAGCGCTTCGGATGGGTGAAGGCGGAATCTCTCACCCAGTACCCGCAGACCGATACTCACGGCCCATGGGCCATCTATGGCCGCGGCCGGGCGACGACATGGACCGTCAAGTTCAACATGGCCCAGCCCGCGCAAGGCCAGCTCGCCCTGCGCGTCGCCCTCGCCGGCGTCCAGACGATCAATCAGCTTCCCGTAATGGTCAATGGCCAGCCCGCCGGCGCCATCGGCGGCGGCCCGGACCCGGAGAACGCCCGCCTCATCAGCACCAACACCATCCGCTACAACTCCGACAAAGGCCTCTGGCAGGAGCGCACGTTAAGATTCAACGCCGCGCTCTTGCGCCCCGGCGAAAATGATATGCAATTCACCGTCCCCGCCGGCGACCTGCAGAGTGGCGTGGTGTGGGATTACCTGCGGCTGGAGCTGGTCGAGAATCGGTAAGTGGCCATAAGTCGTTTAGCGATTGAAGCCTGCGATGCTCTTTCATAGGTTTTTTTGTTGATTAAACGGCTTTGCCCGGGAATATCGGGCCTTCCTGATGAAAAAATATACCGCGGAATTGATTGGGACGTTTGTACTGGTGTTTGGCGGTTGCGGAAGCGCCACCATCGCCGGCGATCACATCGGCCTGTATGGGATTGCATTGGCATTCGGGCTGACGCTGCTGGCAATGGCCTATGCCATCGGACCCATTTCCGGATGTCACATCAATCCCGCGGTGACGATCGGCTTGTTTATCAGTAAGAAGATCGATGCAAAGGATGTTCCCGGTTACATCATCGCACAGATTCTTGGCGGCATCCTCGCTGCCGGATTGCTTCTGGTAATCCTCAAAGGTGGCCCCAATGGTTACGATCCCGCGGCTGCAGGTTTTGCCGCCAATGGCTATGGCGACCACTCTCCGGGCCATTATGGCGTCGGAGCCGCATTTATTGTAGAAACTGTCCTTACATTTTTTCTCGTATTCACTGTCCTTGGAGCCACGGATTTGAAAGCGCCGGTCGGTTTCGCCGGGCTTCCGATCGGCCTCGTGCTGGTCCTCATCCATCTGATTGGCATTCCGGTTACCAAAGTTTCCGTCAATCCCGCCCGCAGCATCAGCCAGGCGGTTTTTGTCGGAGGCTGGGCGCGCTGGGGCAACTTTGGCTCTTCATTATCGCTCCGATTCTCGGCGCGGTGATCGCCTCCGTTGTATTCCAAACGATCGGCACGCCAAGCCCCTTGATGACTACCGCAAAAGCGGAGCGCGCACTGGAAAGCGAAGTGGACGAGAGGCGGCGGTGATTACGAGCCCAACGGATTGGGATAACGAAGTTCCTTCGAGTTGGCCCTTTTCCAGAGTTGCAGGAACCTCCCGACGCACTGCGGGGTTCTGTAACGATAAGTGGTAAGTCAGCCACGGGCTTGTTGCTTTTAGGCATCAGGTTCCTCTTTGGATCTTCTCCACTCATTTCCCGTATTGTTCGTCGCTGACCTTTTCCATCCATTCCACGACCTTGCCGTCGAGCGCCTCCTGGATGGCGATGTGCGTCATGGCGGTCGCCGGCGCGGCGCCATGCCAATGTTTCTCGCCCGGTGGAAACCAGACCACATCGCCTGGGTGTATTTCCTCGATTGCCCCGCCCTCGCGTTGCGCCCGTCCGCATCCGGCTGTAACGATCAGCGTCTGGCCCAGCGGATGGGTATGCCAGGCGGTGCGGGCGCCCGGCTCGAATGTGACGCTCGCGCCTGCAACACGAGCCGGGGCGCCTGCCTGGAACAGCGGATCAATCCGCACCGTCCCGGTAAACCAGTCGGCTGGCCCTTTGTTTGATGGTTGTGATCCGACTCTTTTGATTTCCATGCTCCCACCCTTACAGCAGCGGGATCTGCCTGTCCCTCCGGGACTCCAGCACCAGCTTTGCAATCAGCGCCCCCAGCAGCAGCGACACCCCGATTGCGTACAGCGCCGGATTATCCCGCACATGGCGCACCAACGCCTCCTCCACGCTCACGATATTCCGCGTCCCGCTGTCCACCTGGCTCCGCACACGGTGCGCCGCCTTGGTTGCCCGCCCGGTCGCTTCGTCCACCCAATGTCCCGCCTTCTTTTGCCCTTCCTCCAGCCCACCGTTGAAGAGGTGCCCGATTCGATTGAATTGTCGTAGATTCATACAATAATAACGCGTTCTGTCTGGGGTTGGCCATGCCGGGCGCACTCGCGCCCCGCCTGTCCGTACTCTTATCGTCCCCCACCCCTCCCGCGGTTCCTTATTCTCCCATTGCCGACAGCGCGGCTCCGTACCCTGTGAGCTCAAGGTAGCCATGTCCCGTCACCGGCGTCCCCCCAGCCGATCCCGCCGCATGGATCAGCCCCTCCCAGTAGGCCAGCCATGGCAGTGCCAGCTCCTGGTCCTTCAACGGTGTCGTGATCGCGAGGCTTAGATTCAGCCGTGGAATCTCCACCGCCCAGCGGATCGGGTAATTGCCCCCCGTCATCCCACTCTTCCAATACTCCAGCGGCGTCAGCTTGAAATCGCCCGCCTTCAGGTACACCACCCTCCCATCCTTCCCCGTGTACGTCCCGCTCGAGGCGGAATCCGCCCGGCCATCCTTCAGCCGCATCCGATAGAGCATCAACTCCGTCCCGCCCGAGAGCTGCACGGAAAACCAATCCCACCCCACCTCGTCCGGAGCCAGCTGATTGCTGGCCCATTCATGGTCAAACCACGTCTCCCCTACCACCGCGGCCGGCGCGCTTCCCGGCATACTGAGCCGCCCCTCCGACCGCATCCGCGTGTAGGAGTAATAGCAGGACGCATGGCCGCCTCCCGCCGCCTTGTGACTCACCCCGTCCTCACCCTCGATCACCGGCCCCTTCACCGGCGTCAGGTCCAACTCCAGCTTCCGCCCGTCATCCTCCGCCTCGATGTGCCACGCCCCACCCGACTCGATCGTCAGCCGCCAATCGTCAATCCACGCCAGCGGTCCCGGATTGCCATCCCCATTCCCCGCCTCCCCATAGGCTCCACGCGCCACCTTCTGCGCAAAGTAAAATCGCCCCCCCGCCAGGTCCGACACCGCAAAATGCGCGAACTTGAAATCCTGCACCACAAACCGCGACGCCCCCGCCGGTCTCATCGGCATTACCCCCTCCCGAAACCACGTCAACTCATACCCAAACTCCCGCCCATCCTCCTCCTTCAATTCCCCCGTGAAATACCACCATTCCGTCTTGAAATCCCGATGCACCCCATGATCCCGCGGAAACTGATAACTCCATCCCGGCTCCGCCATCCGCCACCCCCCGGTCTGCGCTTCCCCCGTCGCGCAAACCAACAGCCCCACCGCCCAAATCAAAAATCTAAAATCTAAAATCATAAATCTCCCCCGTCACTCCTCCCGCAAGGTCCCCGCAATCCCAACCCTTCCCGCCTGCCATGCCGGCCCCAGCGCCGCCACCATCGCCGCACCCACGATCCACACTGGCGTCGCAGCGATCGTCCCCCACGGCCATTGCAACTCGATCGTCCACCCAAAGAACGCCTTGTTCACCACCCATGTCAGCACCATCGCAAGGCACATCCCCGCCGCGATTCCCAATCCGCTCGCCACCGTCCCCAGCAGCGCCGCTTCGCTAAGCAACATCCCCCTCACCTGCCCACGCGATCCCCCAATCGCCCGTAGCACTCCGATCTCCCGCTCCCGCTCGATCACCAGCGCCGTCAGCGCTAGGAATATCCCCACGATCGCCACCAGCACCGCGATCACCTTGATCACCCCCGTCACCGCAAACGTCTGGTCAAACACCGCCAGGATCCGGTCCCGCAGCGCCCCATTCGTGTACACGATCAGCCCCTCCCCACCCCACCGCTTCCGCGCGCGCGCCGCAGCCGCCGCCACGTCCGCCCCCGGCTTCAGGTACACCGCCACGGAATTCACCCCTGGGTCATGCCACCACCGGTCAAATACCCTCCGGTCGATCATGATGAGCCCCCGGTCGCTCGTGTAATCGTAATACGCCCCCGCCACCCGCATCGGCGCGATCCCCGACGGTGTCCGCAGCCGCAGCACATCCCCCTCCCGGGTCCCGTGCCGGTGCGCGAAGCTCTCAGTCACGATCACCACATCCCCTCCCGTAAACAATTCGTGCATCTTCGCACCTGCTCCACCTCCCACAAATCGCAGGTTCCTCCGGTCCGCCCCCCGCACCGCCCCTACCTCTACCGGTTCCCCGGCTTCCGTCCGCACCGCTACTTCCCGGTAAGTGTCCACCGCGCGCACCGCGGGATCCGCCTCCAGCTCCGGCATTAATTCCTGGGGCACAAACGAGTGCAGCCCGATCACCTCATTCGCCGCCGGCGCAATGTACAGGTCCGCCACGATGCCACGCCCGATCCATTCATCCACGCTTCGCCGGAAGGAGTAAATCATCACTGTCACGCCAATCATCATCGCCACTGCGCATGCCAGCGCCGCCACCGTGATCCCGCTGCGATGGATCGTCCGCCTCAGGTTCTCCGCCGCCAGCCGGAACATCGTCTGCCGCGCCAGCCCCGCCACCTTCCCCAGCCCCGCCGATACCCCTGGCGCAAAGAACGCGAACCCCACCAGCACAAAGAACGATGCCCCGAATGACAGCCACGCTCCCGCCCCATTCAGCGACGCCGCGCAACATCCCAAGGCCACACCCAGCAATCCCACCCCCAGCAGCGCCCACCGCACCGCGTGGCCGTTGCGAAATCGATCCATCCGCGCCCCATGATTCAGCGCCTCCACCGGGTCCGCCTTCGCCGCGTCATTCGCCGGGATCCATGCCCCCACCAGCACCGACCCAATCCCCAACCCCGCCGCCGAGACAAACGGCAGCGCCTCCCACGTTGGCCGCCCAATGCTGATCAGTACATAAAGTGAAGACACCGTCCGCCCCACCGACCCCGTCAGCCCCTCCGCCAGCGCCGCCCCTCCAACGACGCCTGCCACAATTCCCAATACCCCAAAGATCAGCGCCTCCGACAGGAACAGCGTCCGCACTTCGGCCCGTGTCACGCCCAGCGAGCGGAGGATGCCTACCTCCACGCGGCGGCGCGCGGCCGAGGCGAATATGGTGTTGTAGATGAGAAAAGTGCCCACCAGCAGCGAAACCATGCTCATCGCCGTGAGATTAAGCTGGAAGGCGCCCAGCATCTTCTCGATCTGCAGGCTCCGCTGACGCGGCCCTTCCACCTCCGCGTCCGGGGGCGCCAGCCGCGCCAGCCGCTCGCGCACCGCGTCCGCATGAGCCGGATCGTCCAGCAGCACCTGCACGGAGGAGAGCTTCCCGCGCATCCCGAATGCCTCCTGCGCCCAGCCGATATCCATCGCCGCGATGGCGACCCCCGATGCCCCCGCAACGGTATTCTTCATAGGGATCAGGAACAGGATCGTGAAATCCCGCGCGTGGCTGTTGATCATGAGCCGCACACGGTCTCCCACCTTCAGCCCGTGCTGCTCGGCAAATTCATCGCTCACCGCGATCCCATCCGGCGTCGCCAACCACCTCCCGAGATCAAACCCCGCCCCCTCCCCGCCGATCTCGAATATCCGGAACGGTTCATTCGTAAACACGTCGATCCCCAGCACCCGCAGATACTCTCCCGGGTAATCCGGCAGCGTTGCCAATTCCTCGATCAACGGCGTCGCCGACCGCACCCCCGCCGACCGCTGGATACCGGGAAAAATCGCGTCATCCAGCGTCCCCCGCACCTCCAGTTGCGCCTTCCCCGCCACCACATCCACCCCCGCCTCGAATGCGCGCGCCGCGCTCCCATTGGCAATCTGGATCGCCACGAAAACCGACACCCCCAGCCCCACCGCAACAACATTCAAAGCGGCCAGCATCCAACGCCGCCGCGCATGCCGCAGGACATGCCACCGAAACAAAATCAAAATCGGAAAACGCATCGGCCCTGCCATCCCATACGCTTCAACTCATCAATCCCGCAACTGCGGGATCATCATTCATCAATATCTTTCACTTCTCCCCCTTCTCCCTCCCCTCCGCCGCCTGCTGCAGAGCGTGCTGGATCTCCGTGATATGTTCCGGGTCCCGCACCTTCCTCCCCTCCTCGTCCGTCACGTAAAAGCTGTCGATTGCCGCCCCCTTCTCCGTCGTGATGCGCGAGAGCACAATGTTCACCCGCGTATCCGCAAACGCCCGCAGCAGGTAATACAACAGCCCCAGCCTGTCCGGCGTCTGGATGTCCACCACCGAGTACACAGGGTGCGCCCCGTTATCGATTGAGATGCGCGTCGGGAAATCGAGTTCCTGCGACAGATGGAACCCCGAGCGCTTCTTCGCCTTTTGCAACAGCGGCCGGAAATCGAAATCCTCCTGCGACAGCGCCTGTTTTAGCATCTTCTCCACCGCCGTGAGGTCCCTCTGGTCCGTCACCGCCTGGAACTTCGTGTCGCACACCCGGAAGAAATCCAGCGCCATGCTGTCGCCCCGCGTGAAGATATCCGCGCTCAGGATGTTCAGGTGCGCCACCGAGATCGACCCGGCAATCTTCGTGAGCAACGCCTGCCTGTCCCACGTGCAGATCCAGACCTCCGTATGCCCCTGTTCCTCGTGCGGGACCCATTTTACCACCGGCACCAATGCATTCTCCAGCCCCTTCGCCTCTCGCTCGAGGAACGCCCGGAACAGCCGCACGTGCGCCGCGATGTCTTCCGCCGGGTTCGTCTGGAAGTAATAGTCCGGCATGTACTGGAAGTGCGCCTCCACCTCTTCCCCAAATTCCTTCGGCAGCAGCGCCCCCACCCGTTTCCTCAGTTCCTCCCGCTCGATCCGCCTTTGCCGGAAGAACGAGGTTTCATCCTCCAGGAATTGCGTTGTCGAGCGGTACAACTGCCACACCAGCGATTCCTTCCAGTCCGACCAATTCTCATCCCCCGTCCCCTGGCCGTCGGCCAGGGTCAGCAGCATCAGCGCATCCAGGTTCGCCTGCGTCTTCACCACGTTGGCGAATTCCTCGATGGTCGCCGGGTCGTCCAGATTCCGTCGCTGCGCCACGTCAGATAGAGTCATGTGGTTGTCCACCAGCAGGATAAGCGACTTTCTACGTTCGGAGTTTAGTTGCAGCCGCGCCGCCACCCGCTGCGCGTACAGCGCGCTCGCCTCCGCATGGTACCGCGCCCCGGTCGCCTTCCCGGTATCGTGCAGCAGCAGCGCAAGGTACAACGCATAGGGATCCTCCAGTTTCTGGAACAGGATCCGGTAATCCTTCATCTTCGGGTTCGGCGTATCGATCAGCGAGTCCAGCTTCTCGATGCACACCAGCGTATGCTCGTCCGCCGTGTACCGGTGGAAAAATTCATGCTGCACCAGGCACGTGAGGTCTCCGAACTCCGGTATGTACCGCCCCAGGAAATCCACCCTGTGCATCATCCGCAGCACGCCCCCCACTTCCCCTTTCCGCGATAATATCGCCTGAAACGTCTCCCGGGCCGCGCGCGAGTACTGGAACGTCCGACCCACCATCGGCAGCCGCCTCCGGATCAATTGCTGCAACTCCGGCGACAGCCGCAGGTGCCGCTGCTGCGCATGCTGGAAGAGCCGCATCATCCGGTACGGATCCTGGGTAAACACCTCGCGCGACTCCGCGTAAATCAAGTCCCCCTCGGAGTAAAACCCGTCAAAGTGATCCTCCGGCTTCTTCCCATTCGCGAAGAAATTCAGCAGTCCTGCCCGCTTCCCATCCACCACCCCCTGCCCCAGCCGCTCCGCCAGCATCTCCGTGATATTATAGATATTCCGCGCATGCTGGTAATAATCCCGCATGAATGCCTCCGTCCGCCGCAGGATATTCTTTTGCGGGTATTGGAAATTATTCGCCGCCTGTCCCTGGAATCCCAAGCTCAGCACGTCAGTCCCCCGCTTGTTCAGGTAGTGCAATTCCGTCCGCACCCGCAGCAGGAAGTCGTATGCCCGCTCCAGCCGCCGCCGCTCCACGTCCGGCAGCAGCTTCTTTTGCACCAGCTCCGCGGTCGAGGAGATCCCCTCCTTGAAGAACGATATCCAGAGCAGGTTCTGGTAATCCCGCAGCCCGCCGCATCCGTTCTTCACATTCGGCTCCTGCATGTAAACCGAGCCGCCCAGCTTCGCGTGCCGCTCCGCCTGGTTGTCCACCCGCTGCAGGATGTACTCCTTCTCATGCCCGTTGACGCACTTCTTCACAAATTCTTCCCGGAACTGGTCAAACAACTCCTCGCTCCCTGCCACGTACCGCGCCTCCAGCAGCGACGTCTTGGAGAGCATATCGATGTTCGCCTGCTTGATCGCACCCGCCACCGACCGCGTCGAGTGCCCCACCTTGAACCCGATATCCCACAGCATATACAGGATCATCTGGATCACCTCATTCAGCCCCGCCGGCATCTCCTTCACTTTCGGCCCGCTCAGGAACATAATGTCCACGTCGCTGAAGGGGTTCAGCTCGTCCCGCCCATACCCGCCCCTCGCCACCAGCGACAACACCCGCAAAATA
>Ga0302319_10021225_pt1 | contig 11705 bp, 6 predicted proteins | sample Bog_T0_2_FD_203319 | JGI IMG/M metagenome (GOLD analysis project Ga0302319, IMG submission 203319) | Peat permafrost microbial communities from Stordalen Mire near Abisko, Sweden - Bog_T0_2 | ecosystem: Environmental > Terrestrial > Soil > Wetlands > Peat | place: Sweden: Abisko, Stordalen Mire...
GTCAGGCTCAGCAGGACGAGCGGCCGTAACCAGCGGTCGACCAGGTAACCGATGATCCAGATCCCCGCGAGAGAAGACACTCCGAAGAGCAGCAACACGAGATCAACGTGACCTCCCAACCCGGCCGGGGCAACGAATGGCGAGATGTACGTATAGAGGATGTTGTGCGCGACCATCCAGAAGAAGATCACGGCCAAAATGGGGCGGACGCCGGGGGTGACAAATACCTGCCAGACCGACAGTCGCTTGTCCTCGGTTTGGCCGGGATGGTCAGGCACCTTCACTAGTATCCAGAAGATAAGACCAAGGGACAGGCCAGACATCATCAAAAACGTCGTGCGCCAGGCTACGACTTTGCCAAGGAATGCTCCGGCCGGCACTCCGAGCGCAAGCGCCAGGGGTGTCCCAACCATCGCGATCGCCATGCCTCTGCCCTTGTTCTCCCCCGAAGCCATCAGTCGCGCATAGCCCGGGATAATTCCCCAGCCAAGTCCAGCAGCCATGCCAGCCAGAAAGCGCGCTGCAAGCGTCAGCGGGTAGCTGGACGACAGTGCCGTGATGGTATTGAAGATCAGAAATGCGGACACCGCAAGCAATAGCCGCGGTCGCCGCCGCCAGCCTTGCAGAGCCGCCATCAGGGGAATTGCGGTAACGAGCGAGCCGAGGGCGTACAGGCTTACGAGTTGACCAGTCAACGCGGGAGAGACGTGTAGCCCGATTCCAATCTGCGGCAAAAGTCCGGCCGGCATCGTCTCTGTGAGGATCGCGATGAACCCTGTCATTGCCAGAGCAAGCAACCCTGCCACTGGCAGTCGACTAGTTTGCGGCGCGTTGGCCATTAGTGCCTAGCACCGCCAGCCAAGATCAAAGTCTGTCCCGTCACCCAGGCCGCATCGTCCGAGGCAAAGAACACCGCACCCGTGGCAATATCCTTGGGTTGAGCAATGCGCCCCAGAGGAGTTGACTGCTCGATCTGTTTTTGAAAATCACCGCCTGCAAAACCGGCGCTATGAAGTCCTTCGGTTTCTACCATGCCAGGATTAATGGAGTTGACCCGAATGTGTTTCGGTCCCAGTTCTGTCGCGAGCGAAACCGTGATGGCGTCAACGGCCGCTTTGGTGGCACTGTATACGGAAGCTCTGGGTAACGGCATCTGCCCCACGATCGAACTCACGTTCACGATCGAACCGCCCTCTGCGCTCATTAGCTTCACTGCCTCCTGCGTCGCAAGCAGAAGCCCGAGCACATTGAGGTCGAACTGCTTGTGGAAGTGCTCCGGTGTGATCGTCTCCAGAGGTTCATATTCGAAGATGCCCGCATTGTTGATCAGAATGTCGAGCTTGCCATAAGCGCGCTTTGTCTCGGCGAACAACTTCGCGACCTGGTCCGGCTTCGATACGTCGGCCTGCACTGCCAGTGCTTGTCCGCCCGCAGCGGCGATGCGCGCGACCACAGCCTCCGCACCCGTTCGGCTGCTGGCATAATTCACTACAACCGCTGCTCCCGCTGCCGCCAGATGCTCCGCGATAGAGGCTCCAATTCCCTTGGAAGCCCCAGTGACAACTGCAACTTTTCCTGATAGTTTACTCAATTCACTCCCTCGCCCGTTCCTTCTGATGCCGATTCTAAAGCTTCAGATGCAAATAAAGACCGCTCGATCCATAATTATTTGCTGTGCAGTATAGATGCGTTCCTTATTTATGTATCACTCAGTCTATAATGTGATACAGGAAGGTCTGCTAGGGCAAACACAGTGAGTAAATGTTCCAGTGATGAGCAAGCAGGTAATCGAGGACGGGGACGGCCCCGTGAATTCGATCGAGAACAAGGCCTGATAAAAGCCATGCGAGTTTTCTGGTCCCTGGGATATGAGGCCACGTCCATGGCGGACCTTCGAGCAGCCTTGGGCATCAATCAGGCAAGTCTTTATGCTGCTTACGGTAGCAAGGAAGCCCTCTTTCGCGAGACAGTTGCCCTCTATCTAAAGACCGATGGGGCCGCAACAGCGCGCGCACTCGCCAGTGACCTGCCCGCTCGAGATGCTATTCACGCCATGCTCCAGGACGGAGTTGATATGTTCATTGCGGATGACGGAGCCCGCGGCTGCCTCCTTGTTCTGAGCGCAATCAATTGCAACGTTGAGAACAAGGGAGTTCAAGATTATCTGGCTTCTCTGCGAGATCAGACCCGCATCGCTATCGAGGCTCGTCTGCGTCGAGGCCAACGAGTGGGCGAGATATCCAAAACTGCGTCAGTCAAAGCCCTGGCCGCCTTTTACGCGACTGTTCTTCACGGTCTCTCCATCCAGGCAAGAGATGGTTCTTCTCGCAAGACTTTGACAGCAGTCGTGAAATGCGCGATGGGCGCTTGGGAACACTTAGCGGGGGAGGGCTGTTCACACACCGGAATCTCAATTAGAGGCTCGAAAGCATTCAGCTGTAATTGACCGGCTTCTGCCGCCATCGTGATCGCCAGGTCATAGCCAATCACTTCGAAAGCCACTTGATTGACTACTTCGGGGATAACAGGGTTGACTTTGCCGGCATGATGCTGGAGCCTGCGGCTCTGGGCGGAAGGTAGATCTCGCCAAGGCCGGCTTGTGGCGGCTGCAGGGAAGTCGAACACTTGCTGCATGAAAAGCTTATGCAGGCTATCGAACTGATCGGTGCGGGCGTCATTCCGGCACTCGGAAAATCCGCTTGAGTTCGACTTAGCGCAATAGCAAGCGATGCCCCGGAAATGACCGCATTCTTCCGAAGCAGCTAAGTTTTAATACAGTCTATCTGTACAGGTAGACTGTATTAATGTCATACTTTGTCCCATGAATGATTCGCTGAACCCTTCTCAGGCCGAGCGGGCCCCCGTACTTGCAGCAGAGCTTCGCGCAATCTCAGGCAAACTGAAACGGAAGCTGCGCGAACAGGGGGGAAGAGTGATCTGCGGCCTTCACAAGCTGCCGTTCTGCTTCGTATCGAGAAAGAAGGCCCTGCTGCGGTATCGAGCCTGGCTCGTGCTGAGGGAATGCGTCCCCATTCGATGGGCGCCATCGTCACGTCGTTGCTCGAAGCCGGATGGGTGAGCGGCTCTCCGGACCCGAACGATGGGCGGCAGACCTTGATGTCACTCTCCCGTAAATGCCTCCTGCAGAACTGACCCGACCTGCATATCTATGCCCCCAGGCATATGCATAGCTCAGAGTCTTTCGGGTATTTGACGGACCATCTGCCGAAGCAGGAGTTCGAAGGCTCGAATTGCTCTCGAAGTTTTTCACGATGTAACCTGTAAAACGCTAAAACTAAAGGAAAGGTCTCGAGACGGATCAACGGAGCATCAAGTCGAGCCTACGTAGCTCGCCGCTATTCCGGTTGCGATCAACTATCTCCCAGTTCGGCCACCATAATCTCATCGAAGCAGCCGAATGGAAGTGCTGCAATCGCCCTACGCTGCCCAACACCGCAGTAGGGTGTGATCGGTTGGCTGACTCCCTGCATGCCCTAACCAGAACAGCGGACAGCCTCAACAATCATCCTATGAGGGGTCAAATGATCATTTTAATTGTCCTCTTGGGGGTCAGTTCATCTTTTTCCTTGACACGGAAAATAAATATGCCTACGCTCGTCCAAATCCACAAATTATGGAATTGTAACGATTGAATACCAACATTTAAGGAATATGAAGGGTCCACCATGAAGATCTGGAACCGCTGTACTGTTCGAGTGAGTGTTATCCTCAGCTGCCTTCTGCTCGTTGTCCCGCCCACAACGGTTGCTCTTGCGCAAGCGGGTCGCGGGGGGATCAGCGGCTCAATAACCGATCCCTCCGGCGCAGTAATCCCGAAGGTCAAAGTCACGGCACGCAACCATGCTACCGGTGTTGCACAACAGACGATATCCAGCGCAGCTGGTCTGTATTCCTTTGTCTCGCTCAATCCTGGCGTCTATGAGGTGACAGCAGTTGTGACTGGTTTTGAATCCGTGGCGAAAGATAATTTGACCGTCGATGTGGATCAGGTGAGCACGGTCAACTTCAGCCTTCCCGTCGGCAGCGCCAACGAGGTCATGACGGTCACCGCGCCGAGCGATCTGTTGGACGTGAGCAACTCTACGGTCGGTGCATTGCTTGATTCAGCGACGATCGATCGCGTCCCGTTGCTGACCAGAAACGTATATGACCTCGTGCAACTAAGTGGCGGCGTTACGCCGGCCAACGGTTCACCGAACTCCTCCAGTTCAGTCGCCATCACCAACATCTCCAGTGGCCGGCCAAACATCGATGTTTCGTCGTATACCGTCAATGGATCGATTCAGGGCTCGGTCTACTTTATGGTCGACGGCAGCCCCCTGGGTGTCGCCGAAAACAATGCCGCAGCCATTCTTCCAGCGCTCGACCTCCCGGAAGACGCCGTGGATGAGTTCCGCGTAGAGACCCAAAACACGCCAGCCTCCTACCAGAGTGGCGGCGCAGGAGTTATCAGCCTCGCCAGCAAGTCCGGTGGCAATCATTTCCATGGCGACGGCTTCGTGTATCTCCGTCCCGACATCCTTGCAGCCAACGATTACTTTAATAAACAATTTCAGGCATCGCAAGGCACTGCCAACCAGCCGCTTTCATTCCACCGCTACCAGGAAGGTGGCTCGTTCAGCGGTCCAATCCTTCACGACAAGCTTTTCTTCTTTGGCGATTACGAAGCGACTCAACAGGAGCAGTTCGATAACTCCAACGTCTTTACCGTACCGACAAGCGCCGAACGGACGGGCGATTTTTCCGGAGACAACTTTACAATCTACAACCCTTTGGTTCCGGATAATCCGGATGGCACCCGTCAGCCCTTTGCGGGAAATAAAATTGCCAATCCAAATCCAGTCGCTTTGAAATTTCTGTCCGAGTTCCCCAAGTGCAATTATCCAAATCCGGCTACCTGCGACTCGGACCCGAACGGAGATCTGAATAACCTGCGCGTTCCGGGGCTCGACCCCACGACCGCGCAGCGCTTCGACATTCGCGTGGACTACAACCTGAACGGGCAGCAGCGTCTGTTCAGCCGCTTTTCCTTCGATCGCCTGTTTGCCTCAGGCGTCAATGCCTTCAACAATGAGTGGGATCCCAACTACGCCCAGAATGTAACCAACGGGCGCAACATCCTGGTGGGCTACGACAACAACTTGAACCCCACCACTGTGCTGCAGCTGCGCTACTCATTTACACGCCACTACGAAAACCAGGGTGGAGACCCGCGACAAGACGGATATGACATCACCACCCTCGGTTTTCCCGCGTCGCTTGCTGCGCAGGAGGTATACAAGACCCTCCCGTATGTGCTCTTCAGTGATGCTGGCGGTGGTGTGGGTGGCACCGCAAACTATAACACCTTTATCTATGCCAGCGAAAACAACGATGCTAACGCAACACTCACCAAGGTGGTTGGCAAGCACGAGATCAGCGCGGGTGTGGAGTATTTGAAGCGCTTCCTAAATGCCGGCCAACCACCAGCCCCTTCCGGCAACTACGACTTTGACATCTCGGCGACCGATCAGCAGACAAGCTCCGGCGTTGGCGGCAGCGACTTCGCTTCATTCCTGACAGGTCAAGGAGAATCTCCGGGTCAGGAAAGTACCAACTTCACCAAGGATTTATTCGTCGCGGAATCCAGCCCCTACTATGCCGCCTTCGTTGAAGATACCTACCATCCCAACAAGAAACTGACCATCACCGCGGGAGTTCGCTGGGATATCTTCGGCGGCCGCACGGAGCGGCACAACCGGCTGGAATACTTCAACCCGACAGCGACCAGCAGCAGCAACGGCGTCCCGTTCACTGGCGCCGAGGTTTACGTCAACAATGGAGCTAGGTCTCCGTTTACCACCAACCTCACGAACTTTGGCCCCCGCCTAGGCATATCCTGGCAGCCTGTCAATGCGCTCGTCGTTCACGGTGGCGCCGGCATCTACTACGGCCCAAGCGCAGAGATGGTTGCCGGCGCAGCACAGGACAGCGACGGCTATTCCTCAACCACTAATTGGGCTTCTACCTGTTACAACGCTGATGGCAATACCGCATTGAACGGATCCAATCTGTGCGCAGGAGCGGTGCCGGGAAGCGTCGCACCCAGCATCACAGGTCCTTATTCGGTGAGCAATCCATTCCCGCAGGGCGTGGTGCCGCTCATCAGTAATCCCACTGGCCTAAGCAACAACCTGGGCACAACACTGAACACCGTCCTACATAGCCAACGCACCGTCACGACCTACAACTTCAATCTCGGTTTTGAATATCAGTTGCCGAAGGAAGTCATTGTCAGTGTCGGATATGTTGGCAGCCGAGGCCTCTTCCTTCCGTTTGCCAGCGTGGATCTCAATCAACTCAGTCTGGCTACGATCGGACAGTACCAATCGGACTTGCAGAACACCTTCGTCACCAATCAGTGGGCCAGCATTCAGCCGTCCACGAACGCGAACTATGGTTCCTCCACTGTTCCCCTCTTTGTGTCGTTACAGCAGTTCCCGCAGTTTGGTGACGGGAGCTATGGCACCGGAAACGGGATCATCGTGCATGGTTATCCGGCCGGCGATTCTGAATACAGTTCGTTGCAGGCCAAGGTGCAGAAGCGTCTCACTCACCACTTCACAGCGCTGGCGTCCTACACCTGGGCCAAGCTCATATCGGACGACGGCAATCCTCCGCTGGACTTTGTCGGTGCGCATAACGGTGCGCCCCAGGATTGGAAAAACTTGAACCTCGAGCACTCCGTGAGCCCCCAGGACGTCAAGTACCAACTCACCGTGCAGGCATCTTACGATTTGCCTATAGGCAAAGACCGAGCTATCTCACTGAGCGGGCCGGCCAATGTCATCCTCGGTGGGTGGACGATCAACGGAATCGCGTACGTGAGCAGCGGCATTCCCATCGCTTCGCCTATCTCCGGGATCCAGCCGTCCTACTTCAACCAACGTGCCGATCTAACCTGCGATCCCGGCAAAAACGCACCGCATACCGCTACACAATGGATCAGCCCCAATTGCTTTGCCCTACCAGCAAGTGCCTATGTTGCTGGAACCGCGCCGGCTTATCTCGATCATGCTCGAACCATGGGGGCACGCGATCTGGACATCACCGTATTCAAGAGCATCGCCTTCAAGAAAGACATGAACCTTCGACTCGAAGTCTCGTCCTACAATGTCTTCAATACCGCGCAATTTGGTTCACCGAGCTTTCCTGCCATCTTCAATCTCGGCAATCCGCCGTATACTCAGCAAAATAATCCCAACAATCCGTATCTGTCACAATTCGGTCAGATAACAGCCGATTCAAACACACCGCGTCAATTTCAGTTTGGTTCAAAGTTCACCTTCTAACTCACGCTTCCATCATGAACTGAGCTGGGAGCCACTCTTAGTCGGCCCGCGGTTGTTTCTCGGGCCGTCGTTTTCCCTGCAGCCTCCACTCAACTCCGGTTTGAGGTGAGATCAACTTGCCAAACCTGCCGTTGCCCGAGCGCGTTACTCGGCCATGGCAACTTCTTGACCGATCACGACCCGAGTCTTTCGCTGCAGGCTTTCACCTGGCCCCGGCTGGAGCCTGCCTGCAATCGTTTCCCGGGGCAGTTTGCCCCGATCTATTGGAGCCATCCAGTTCTGCCGCGAGGCACAAAACAGCCCGCCCGATCCTGCGTGGCTCCCTTTGCGGTGTACGAGAGAACACCGTTGACCCATACACCTATGAGGCCCTCCGCCGCGCGGATTGGATCGGCGTATGTCGCCGTATCCTTAATCTCTCTGGATCGAACAAAGTTAGATCAGCACTGTACCCCTCACGAATCAAGCCGCGCCCCGCAAGCCCAAATCGTTGCGCAGGTAGGCCGGTCATCTTGTGCACCGCTTCCGCCAAAGTGAATAGGTTCTCTTCGCGACCGTAACGTCCCAGCACTCCCGGAAAGGTTCCCCACAAGCGTGGATGCGGCCTCGGATCATTCGGCAGCCCGTCCGAGTCGATCATAGTCGCAGCATGCCGAAGAATGCGACGCACGTCCCCCTCAAAGAGGCTATGGTAAATCGCTCCTGCTGGCTGCACACGCCGGGCTACTTCCATCTGGGTCAAATTCCATGCCGCCGCAATCCAGGCGAGCGACCGTCCCGCAATCTCCGGATGAGCTTTGCTCCACGTAATCGTGATCTCCCCTGGCAATGTTGCACCACGTCCAAATCCCCGCTACCGGGTGATCATCGCTCACCTCGCCCAAACTTTGTTTTGACGCTTAGTCCGCACGAGCCCTGACGCCGCAGAGCGAACCCTTAAGAAGCACTCGATTGCCTCCTTTTGACCGCAATCTTCCGTGTCGAGTCGCGCTCAACCAACTCCGCCGGCATCGTGTGCAGCAGTTTGTTGACCGCGGGTTGATTCTTTGCGCTCGCCATGGCTTCAAGTACAAGCTTGGTCGCAAGCTCTCCCATCTCCACCATCGGCTGCCGAATGGTGGTGATGCCAGGGGTGCAGATGCTCGCCAACGGAGTGTCATCGAAACCGATCACCGAGCAATCTTCCGGAACGCTTCTGCCCGCTTTCCAAAGTGCACGGATGGCTCCCAGCGCAGTGTTATCGTCAAAGGCCAGGATCGCAGTAAATGGCAGGCCCGTTTCGATAAACTCATTCGTAAGTCGAAGCCCACCATCAAAGCTCGAGTCTGGATCCATGGCAGAGGGAAGCTGCGATGTCAGTCGAGCTTCGAGCCGCAAACCAACCTCGTTAGCAAATCTCTGGATGCCCTCCCACCGTCGCGCGCTGTCATTCATCTCTTCCGGCCCACGCACAACGGCGATGCGTCGATGGCCGAGCGCGTATAAGTGTTGCATTGCGGCGTACCCGCCCTCTTCGTTGTTTACGATTACCGATTGAATGGAGTTCCGAGTGAGGTCCCGCCCCACGACAACCGTCGGAATAATGTTGTTTGCAATTTTGGAGAGCGGATCGATCTCTGAAAAGAGCCAATTGGCCACCACGACCAGGCCTTCGACTCGACGTTCAATCAGCATCTCAAGGTATCGCTCAAATTGATCGCGCCGATTATCTGCGTCGATAATAATCGGCAGATACGCTGTGGGATAGAGTGTGTGCTCAATCCCGCGCAGCAAAAAGATGCAGTACGGATCGGAAATGTCGAACACCAACACACCGATCGTATCGCTGCGGCGCCTCCGCAAAGAGCGCGCAAACGCATCAGGATGGTAGCCCATCGCCTGGGCCGTCTTCCGAATGTGCTCCTTGGTTGCCGCCGCCACATAACGTGAAAGCGGTGCGTCATTCAAGACGATCGAGACCGACGAAGTCGAAAATCCGCTTTCCCGTGCCACGTCCTGCAGGGTTACGCGTTTGAACGGTGAAGATTTCTTTGCCACAATATTGCCTCACGATCGATTGGAAGCTGCCTCAAGTTCGCTCTATTAAAAATATGTTCGGGAACCATCATGACTTACGGTGCCGCGGCCAAAGTTCGTGCCCCATCGCGGGGACTTCGTTGACTGGCTGTCCAACTGGGTTAGATGTCAGGAAGCCCACCCCTCTCTCCATCCGGCCGACGCATCACGTAGTGCAGCACCAGGCCAAGCACAATCCAAATCAATCCGAGAAGCTGCGCTTTATGATTGAGGTTAAGCCAGATGAACGCACTCACAGCGAATCCAAGGAACGGAGTGGTAGCGGCAAGAAACACCTTATTTTCCGAACGAAACTTGTAATGGATCAAAGCGGCTGCATTGACCCCCATAAACGCGATAAAAGCCCCAAAGTTTAGCAACTCCGCGCCACTCTGGTAGGTCATCAAAAAGACGCCGACCAGGGTAATGGCCCCCACGACGAGGACGTTATTGCGTGGTATTCCATTGCGTGCATCGATTACACCAAAGACACGTGCCGGTAGCGCCTTCGCTCGGCCCATCCCATAGAGCAGGCGCGCAGCTCCGAATTGAGCAGCCATCCCCGATCCGAAATTCGCGACCAGCAATGTTGCATTGAGCACCTGAAATAAGACGACTCCACCAATTCTTCTCGCCACGAAAACGTAAGCCGTATCAATCATAGATTCAGGGAAGGGCGTATGCGCCGGCCAAACCAACTGGGCTACGTAGACCTCAATCGCGGAAAGGATGCCGATCACAAGACAAGTGAAAACAGTAGCCAGCATAATATTGCGGCGAGGGTTCTCGACCTCTTCCGACATAGTTGAAATGCCGTCAAATCCAATGTAGGTGAGCACGGCAATAGACGTTCCGCGAAATACGCGGGATGGCGCAAACGTCGCGTGATCATAGAAGGGAATCAGCCATTGGCCCGCGACAGGCCGAACTACGAGCGCGATATAGCGGATCGCCTCCGCCAAAAAAATCAGGACCACCAAGCTCATAAAGAGGGCCAGCACCACATTCATGCGGCCCGAACTCTTTACCCCGCGAAGGTTGAGCGCAGTAAAGAGGATCACGAACGATACCGCCCACGCCGCATACGCCACGCTCGGCAGAACATTTTGCGCCGCAGCGCTGCACCATATAGCGCAGATGATCGGGTTGAGCAGATAGTCCATCAGCATCGACCATCCGACAACGTAACCGGTGAGCGGATGGATCTCCTTACCTACGTAGGTATAAGCGGAGCCTGCGCTCGGATATACGCGTGCCATCCGTCCATAACTGACGGCAGTGAACAGCATCGCGACCATCGCAATCAGAATGGTCGTCACTACATGTCCGCCAGCCACGTTGCTGACGACTCCGTAGATTCCCATCGGTGCGGTGGGTTGGATGATGATAATGCCGTAAACAATCAGGTGCCACAGCTTCAACGAACGCTGTAGCCCAACTCTTCCATCATTCGTTTCAGGGCTCGTCACCGGGATAATTCCATCGTCAGGCATTGATCGGGTCCACTTTCTCTGGTCGTGCCGGAAGCGCATCGCACGTCGTGTATCGGAACAGTCACACCAATCTACTGACGTCGCTGCGCCCGTAGGGATATCCTCGGCCCATTTGATAACACCTACGCACCCGTTCTCTCGAACGCGCCGTTTGACTTTGGTCTTCCAAAAACACTATGGTATTCCAACGATTGAATACTCTCAAGGAGAGATCGGATGGGTTTTAGCGAGGACCGGATCCATTCGGCGAACATGACGTTCCTTGGCCGCTTCTCGCACTGGATCTTCGCCGTCGTAACCATCGGGTCCGCTCAGATACTTCCAGCGCTTCAAGGTCAGACCATACGAGTCGACATCAACCCTGCTCATAAGACAAACAGCTTCGTTCCCAGGGAGTCACTCGGCGCAGGAATTGACCGCATTCCGGTTGCGGCGATCGATCATGACCTGGAGCCCGCCACGCTCGATCGTGTTTTCGCGGCAGGTTGGCAACCCGTTTCCTACCGCCAGAACACAGACCTCGCCGTAGAGTCCTGGCACTGGAACCCCGAAGGCACATGGAGCGCCCCTGGAAGCCAAGGTTACTTCACCGGATCAGTCGATTCGACCGAACCCATTCGATACTCTTTCGGGCTGGCCTTACCTCATCGTGGCGTCACGCATAACGATGGTACCGGCAACATTGGCTACTCGCGCCTCACGGACGGCGAGGAGAGTACCTACTGGAAGAGCAATCCCTATCTCACCAGCCGTTTTACAGGCGAAGATGATGCCCTTCATCCACAGTGGGTGGTTCTCGATCTCA
>Ga0302319_10021229_pt1 | contig 11704 bp, 2 predicted proteins | sample Bog_T0_2_FD_203319 | JGI IMG/M metagenome (GOLD analysis project Ga0302319, IMG submission 203319) | Peat permafrost microbial communities from Stordalen Mire near Abisko, Sweden - Bog_T0_2 | ecosystem: Environmental > Terrestrial > Soil > Wetlands > Peat | place: Sweden: Abisko, Stordalen Mire...
CGGATGGGCGGCAGCGACCGCTCGGCGTCCCGGCGCTCGAAGACAAGCTTGTTCAACGAGCGACGGTGGAAGTGCTCAACGCGATTTACGAAACTGACTTCCTCGGCTTCTCTTATGGGTTCCGGCCAAAGCGCAACCAGCATAAAGCGCTGGACGCCTTGTTCTGTGGACTCCATGAGCGACGTGTGAACTGGGTGCTGGACCTGGATGTGCGCAGCTTCTTTGATCGGCTGTCGCACGAGTGGCTGGTCCGGTTTCTCCAGCATCGGATAGCGGACCGGCGCGTCGTGCGGCTCATCCAGAAATGGCTGAACGCGGGCGTGCTGGAAAAGGGAACGCGAACGTTTGTGGAGGCAGGGTCGCCGCAGGGCGGAAGTGCATCGCCATTGCTGGCGAACATCTACCTTCACTACGTCTTTGATCTCTGGGTTCAAGCATGGCGTAAGAAGCGTGCTCATGGCGATGTAATCGTGGTGCGCTACGCTGACGATATCGTGGTTGGATTCGAGTTCAAGACGGAAGCCGAACAGTTCTGGAAAGAACTCGCTGAACGCATGGCGAAATTCCAACTGGAACTGCACCCGGAAAAGACGCGACTCTTCGAGTTCGGACGCCATGCGGCGGCGAACCGAAAGCGCCTTGGACTGGGCAAGCCGGAGACCTTCGATTTTCTCGGCTTCAAGCACATCTGCGGGAAGACGAAGAAGGGGCGGTTTCTGGTGCTTCGGCAGACGGTTCGCAAACGCATGCAAGCTAAGCTGCAGCAGGTGAAAATCGAGTTGTGGCGACGCATGCATGACCCTGTTCCTGAAGTCGGTAAGTGGTTGAAGTCCGTTGTGGGCGGGCATTTTCGTTATTTCGGAGTACCGGGTAACGGTCATGCCATGGCCCATTTTCGTTTCACCGTGAGCAACCTCTGGCATCGCACGCTGTGCAGACGAAGCCAGCATGGTCGCGTTCTGTGGGAGCGAATGAACCGGCTCATCCGCCGCTGGCTGCCTCCGGCCCGTATCTGCCATCCTTATCCGTCGCGCCGTCTGCGCGCCACCACCTAAGGCAAGAGCCGTATGCGGGAAATCCGCCCGTACGGATCCGCGCGGGGGGTACGGAGCAATCCGTATCCCTACCGCGACACCCCTCCTCCCGACGCCGTAGGCGGCGCGCTTTTGAACTTGCCTCTAGCTGCTCATTTCCGGCGAGCGGGACGGGCAGGATGGCGGTCGTCATCGTCCGAATCGACATCCGCCCTGGCGGGCAGGATTTCGGCCAACCGGTCCTCGACATCCAGCTTGAACTCGGCTGCGATCTTCGCCACGTGGACCCCGAACGTACCCCGCATCTCACCCAGGGCGCTGTAGAAGGTCCAGCTCGCCCAGTGGCCGTGATGGTTGGCATACAGGGTCACCTCCCGGCCATCAACCCCGACCCGGTCTAAGAACTTTCGGCAGGCCGCTCTCATCGCTCGTAGGCTGGCTGCAAACCCGGAGCCGGCATCGTGCTTGCCTATCTCGTCGCTGAGGAAGTGACGCATTTCCAGGACGGAACGGACGCAGTGCTCAGCCATCTCCATTTCTTCGGGAGCGTAGAGCACGCGGCGGTCTTCCAGGAACGCGATCACCCGGCGCGCGGCACTCACTTCCAGGTCCGTCGGCTGCCACGACACCCCGAGTAGCGGAGTCGAGATGCCCGTCAATCGGTTCGCGATTTCGGAGAACTTCATGCAGCACTCCCAGCAGCTAAAGGAAAAACTTTCGGGGCTGGATCAGTCGGCGGGAACCCGGACGATTGTGATCTCTTTGATGGCGTCACCCCGGTTGGTTTCGGCCCCGGTGATCGCCGACAGTTCGCTAGCAGAACCCCTGGGAATCACAGACGCATTCCCCGAGTAAAATACCTAGGCAGCCCAGGTATACCACGCTCCAATAACTTTCCAGACCCCAGATTCTTTTCGCAGCACAATGTCATAGCCTTGTGGATTCCCATTGCTGGCTGGAACTTTCAGTGAAACCAGTGCGCGTGTGCGATTGTTTGTGAACAACGTCTCGTCGAAAGACACTTTTTTCGCTTCGCCCGCTGCTAGGAATAGGCTCTGTAACACGGTCTGTTTGATCTGCTCTGAATCAGGTCCCTTTTCGTTAGAGATCGAGGTCTTCACCAGAGATCTCTCTTTGATCCAACGAATGGCTTGTCTTGCCTCTTCCACGTTGTCGTTTTCGGAGCCACGTCTTTGTGGCGCATCGGCTACGGATTGGAGAAGATCAAGTGCCTTGGGCGAAGCGTTGATTCCGAGGGCGATCACCGCCGACAAAGTGGCATAGTTCTTGGTCTCATCCTTGTATCCGGCGAGGCAAGATCGTAAGAAGTCCCAGTCTTCGCGAGATGCAGGTTCCACGAGTGCTCCCGCAAGAAAACCTGCCATCATCCACTTCTTTTCAGGGTCCTTTTCGGTCTCAATCAACCCACGAAGAACTTTCCGCTCTTCGGGGCCTCCCGAGTAGACCAAGGCACGTGATGCACGCTCTACATTCGTTCCCTTTTGCAGGGCTGCGATGAGATTCGGTATAGCGGCACTTCCTAGCTCGAAAATCCGCTGGACTGCTTCGCCATCTTCGATTTTCTGGTCGGATAATAACTGCTCGACGCTGTCGGTCGAACGCGTAATTTCGCTGCCTGAGCGATCCCTAGCCGAGAGCGTTGAAACTTCGCCTGAGCCTAGCAAGAAAACTAGTGCAAGCGGCACGCAACATGCACTACAGACATGGAGGATTTTCATTCCGTTCCTTTCGGTACAGGCAGGGAATCATATGCCTGGGCACTGGCCCGGAAACGATTGGTTCATCGCCTTATCAGCCGTGTTTTCTCCGTGAGTGCAGGTGTGAGCAAATTCGTGAATCAGCAGGCACGGAGTCGCAATGTCGCTTGAGAACGCAAAACTGCAGAGAGTGATGGTGTGGCCGAAAGGAAGAGCATGCCCCCAGAGCACTCTCCCCTGTGCGTCTGGTTTCGCCCCCTTGTCACACGCCTTGCCACCGCACTTTACGACGCCGTTGTTCAGTCGATTGATGACGCAGTCTCTGAGGCCGGGGTCGGTTATTCTGGCCGCCGCCGCAATCGCAAGTGGAGTAGCCCACGTGATGTGCGTTCGATCTTGGGAACAACTGCAGCTGCCATCAATGGTGATGAGACCCGAAGGATCTTTGAATCTCAACGGATTGTTGCGCACATAGGCGAAGAAGTTGTTTCCGCCTCCGAACTGCACCGGATCTTCGCTGATGAATCTGCCGATCTGAGGCGAATAGTAGCGCGCCCGATAGTAGTAGAGGCTGGTCTCGGGATCTGAATCCCGTCCTGTGAATTGGAAAGGATTGGTTAAGGCACCAGAAGTTGTCGTGAGATTGCCGAAAGCATCGTAGATGTACGAATTCGTCAGGCTCGCAGCTGGGTTGGTGAGCGAAGTAATTGAACCGACTGTATCGGCTTCATAGTAGCTGGTGTTGGTGCCCCTCACTTCAGCTAAGGGTTCGTCGACGTACTCGCCCTCCGTGTATCGCGCGAGAATGCTCCCACTGTTGTCAACCTCCTCGACAGGATTCGCCTTCGGGTCAATCCCGTCATAGAGGTAGTTGGTGGTTCCGAGCGGGCCGGACTTCTGGATGCGGCGACCGAAGGGATCGTATTTAAACGTGGTCGTTCCGCCGTTTGTGCCCGGTACTACGGCCTGAACTAGTCGATTCTCGAAGTCCCATGTGAACGAGCGACCAGAAGCATCGGAGAGGGTATTGCCGTTTGCGTCATAGGCATAGCTACCCGAGGAATTCGAGGTCAGCTCGTTCGACGGGTTGTAGCTATAGTTGGGCACACCGGATGACGACAGTCTATTCCCAACCGCATCGTAGCTGTAGCTCTCCGTGGTACTCGCACCTTGGGTTACTTGCGCAAGCTCGTAGAGCGCGTCGTAAGTATAGTTCGACGTGAGCCCGTTCAGGTCGTTGGTCTTCGCCGTGCGATTGCCGGCGGGGTCGTAGGTGTAGCTGTCGCCGTCTAGAGTGTTTACTCCCGCCTTGTGGAGCACCGAGAGCAGATGCGACACCGAGTCGTAGCTGTAATTCGTGTTCACGCCATTGGGCCGCGTTAACTGCGTTCTCCGGCTCAGCGCGTCGTAGCCGAAGCCGAAGGATCCCGCCCATGAGTTGGCCAGCCCGTTCAGCCGGTTCAGCGTGTCGTAGCCGTAGGTCGAAATGCTGCCATCGGGCGTCGTCAGCGACGTCCGGTTCGACCCTGCATCATAAGTATAGCTGTTGGTGAAGGTCGGTCCGGGCAGGAATGTGTAATTTGTCGTAGTCGAGATCAGCCGTCCCATGTTGTCGTAGGCGAAGCCGTAGGTTCCCGTCGGGTCGCTCACCTGCTGCACCTTGCCCACCAGGTCGTAGACGTACTCCACGTTGGTCGAGTCGGGATACGTCTTCTGCGTCAGCCGGTACAGCGTGTCGTAGAGATACTGAATCGTATTGCCCTTACGGTCGGTCTTTGAGAGCAGATTGCCCACCAGGTCATAAGCATAATACTCTGCCAGCGTCGACGGGAACGTACTCTGCGTGACCCAGCCGCGCGCGTTGTAGGCGAACGAGGTGGTGTGGTTGTTGGCATCGGTGATCGAGAGCAGATTATCTTCCGTGTCGTAGGCGTATTGCGTCGTGTTGTTGGCGGGATCGGTGACCGCGGTCAAACGGTCGGCGTCGTCGTAAGTATAGTAGGTCGTTTTGTGGTTCTGGTCGGTCGAGGTGATGCGGCGGCCGCGCACATCGTAGGTGAAGCCCACGGTGCTGCCGTCGGGATAAGTGATACCAAGCAACCGGCTCATGGAGTCGTAGGAGAAGTTGGTCGGGTGGGCTGCTCCGTTGATGGGATCGATGACGGCGGTGCGGTCGCCCAGGGAATCGTACTGGTAAGTCGTGGTGTTGTTTTGAGCGTCGGTGATCGTGGCAATCAGACCCACGGGCGTGTAAGTGAGCGTGGTGTTGTTGCCTTTGGGATCGGTGATCTGGGTCAGCTCGCCCAGGCCGGTGTACTGGAACTGCGTAACGCTGGCTGCCCTATTGGAGTTCGGCGTTGGCGATGTCACGGTGAGCAGATTGCCGTGCGCGTCGTAGGTGTTCGTCGTGGTATTGCCCAGCGCATCCGCCGAAGTGAGCACTTCGCCGAAGCTGTTGTAAGTGGAGGAAGTGGTTGCCGTGGTGGAGTTCAACGGCTTCGAGACCGAGGCCACGTTGTTGTTGGAGTCGTAGGTGTAGCTGGTTGTGTTGCCGAGGTCGTCGGTGGTCGAAAGCGTGTTTCCGTAGGCATCCGGCGAATTGGTGATATTGCCGCGCCCGGTGCAGGTGCTGCATCCAGTGCCCTGCGAAGACGAGGCAAACCACGATCCACCCTGCGAGGTTACGTTGTACTGGCTCTGATTTCCAAGAGAATCGCTGATTTGCGTAATGGCGTTAACGTGGAACCACGATGGCGCAAAGGCATTGACGCCGGCCACCTGCACATAGAGCGGGCCTGTGCCGGCGTCAGACGGGAGCCACAACGTGATAGAAGAATCGCTCCAGCCAACGATATTGGGCGCGGTGCTGCTGCCGAAGAAATTCACTGTGCTGGTGCTCTGCGTCGCTCCGAAGCCAGCGCCCGTGATGGTGATAGGCACGGCGGTCCCGTCGGTGGAAAAGGGCCCGGCGGACGGCGAAACCGAGGTGACGGTCGGAGGCGGCTCTACCGTGAAGTCGACGCTGTTGCTGCTAACACCCCCTACGACAACCGTCACAGGTCCGCTGGTGGCATTGCTCGGAACCTCAGCAATCACACCAGTGCCGCTAAATTGGTTGGGCGTGTACGAGACGCCATTGAACAGAACCTGAATCGTCTGGTAGCCATTGAGCTGGAAACCAGAGCCATTGATGGTGACTATGGCTCCCGGAGCCGCAGCCGGCGGCACGATGCTTCCGATCGCCGGATTCGTCACCGTGAACGCATTGTTCGAATTGCTCGGGATTGAGTTAACCACAACGACTACGGGCCCTGTGGTCACGTTGCTGGGCGGAACGGCATAGATATAGGTGTTGCTCCAGGCCGTGATCGAGGCCGCCGGAACGCCGTTGAAAGTGAGCGTGCCGTTCCCTTGGCTGTAGCCGAAGTTATTTCCGGCAATGTAGACGGGCGTGCCTGAAACTCCCGAGTTTGGATTGACTTGAGAAATGATCGGTGTCGGGATGACAGTGAAACTTACTCCCCCGCCGGAGTGTCCGTCGACGTTGGCGGTCACAGTTACGTCGCCAGCTGGCGCGTTGGCAGGCACGGCGACCACAAGAGAGGTTTCACTCACGCTCGTGGGAGTAGCGGTCGCACCACTGAAAGACGCCAGGACCTGATCGGCGCTATCGCCGAGATTCGTCCCCGTAATCGTAACGACGGTACCCGCCGCGCCCGAGGTGGGCGAAATTCCAGTAATCGACGGTGTGGCATCGACTCCAAAGACAAACCCGTTGCTGGGCGCACCGTTCACCGTCACCACGACAGGACCCGAGGTCGCTCCGTTTGGCACCGGCACAAAAATCTGGGTGTCGGTCCAGTTTGTCGGGATCGCTGTTACCCCATTGAACGTGACTGTGGTGCCACCTTGGGAAGTTCCAAAATACGCCCCATTGATAACGACAGGAGTGCCGGCGAAGCCCGAGGCCTGGACCACGGAAGCAATTATCGGCGATCCCGCTGGGGTACCCTGTCCGGTCGTTGTGAAGTAGAAACTCAAGGTGCCGGACAGGCTTTGCCCTTCCACATCGGTGATGCCCGCGGTGAGTTGCAGCATGTACTGGGTCATCAAGTCCAGCGGCTCGTTGGGAGCGAACGTTGCCGATCCACCGCTGCTCGATACCGTCCCCGCAACGGGAATATAAGTACCCACGGGAATAAGCTGCATACTCCCCGTCGTCACCGTGAGGGGATCGATAACCTTGCTGAAGGTAACCGTCTCGGCAGCATTGGCCGACACGCCAGTTGCATTGGCAGCGGGATTCACAGCCACGACCGTGGCGGGGATTAAATCCGCTCCAGTTCCAGTTGTAAAGGTCGCAATAACGGGAGACGACAGCACGTTCCCAGTCAGATCCTGTACTCCAGCAATCGTTAGCGTGTACACCGTACCCGGCGAGAAAGGCACCGCCGGAACCAAGATCAGCTTCTGATTTCCTCCGGTCAGACTTTGCGAAACATTCGCTGCACCGCTTCCCCCGCTGAGGGTCACTCCACTCAACTTGGCTGCATCCACAGGTTCGTTGAACTGAATCACGACCTGCGCGTTGATCGGTACTGCCGACGTTCCGTTCGCTGGACTTACACCCATTACTTGTGGAGGGGTTGTGCTGACCGTCGTCCCAGTCGTAAAGAAAAGAGGACTAGAGGACAACTGATTTCCTGCCAAGTCGGCAATACCGGTACCGGCGAAATTCACATAGTACCCAGTGCCCGCAGCCAGGGGCGCACCAGGAACAAATGTGATCGTGAGTCCATCAGCACTCACGGAGTAGGTTCCGAGGGCTGTCTGGCCATTGCTGCTGTTGACCAAAGTTAGCGTGCTGCTATTCACCGTTGCGGGATTGACCGGTTGGCTCATCTGGAGCGCGACGATGCTGTTCAGCGGAACGTTCTGCGCATTTTGAAATGGACTCGCGCTCACTATCGCGGGCGGCACCACATCAGGCCCGGTGCCGGTGGTGAACTGGGTCGTCTGTGCAGGCACAGCGTTGCCCGCCACATCGGTTACTCCCGAGATGGTCATAGTAATCTGCGTCCCATCCGGCAGCGGAGCGCTCGGCACCATCAGAACAGTCTGATTATTGTTGCTGAAGCTAATCGAGCCTGCAGATATTGGTGCGCCACCAGCACTCAGCTGGATCGAGCTGGAATTCACAGTCAGCGGATTGGTAGGCTTGGCAAAAACCATCTCTACACCAGCATTGTCGCCGACATTCGTCGCCCCGTTCGGAGGCGAAGCTGTCAAGATCATCGGCATCACGGTGTCCGGACCTGCACCGGTGGTAAAGGAAAGTGCATTGCTAGAGAGTGCCGACAATGCCTGGCCATTGACTCCCTGGATTCCGCTGCCGAGCAGGCAATAGATCGCGGTGTTCGGCGCCAAAGGCAGCCTCGGAGTAACTTGCAGGAGCGTTGCTCCGTCGAGCAAGCTCACGCCGGTCTGAAACCATGTGCCGTTCTGTGAGCAAACCACGGTATCCGGCAGTAGCGCATTCGGATCCAAAGGTTCATTGAAGGCGAAATCAATCACAACAGCGGTCGATACACCAGCGACCTGATTGGCAGGGCTTGTGCTTACTACCATCGGAGCTGTCGCACTCGCGTTCGGAGCCGTTGTGAACGAAGCCTGATAGTTGTTCACACTGACGCCGCCTGCGCTTTGTGCCGCCGAAGTCAGAAACACCTGTACTAATGCGCTCGATTGCAGTGGCGCCGAGGGCGTGAACTGTACCACCTGTCCATTGTCGGTCACCTGCGTCGTGCCGGCTACGAGGACTCCGTTCTGCGATACTTGGAGCGCCGTCTGAACACTCGACGCATTCATCGCCTCGCTCAGGTACAACACCACATTCGCGTTCAGCGGCACGCCTGTCGCTCCATTTCCGGGACGCTGCGACACCACAGTTGGAGCCGACGGGTTTACCGAGGGCGCCGTCGTGAACGTGCTCTGGAAGCTCGCTAACGCATTCCCTGACAGGTCGGTTACGCCATTCGTCACCAGTTCGGTTATCGTGGTCGAAGCTGGCAGCCCGTAACCCTGCAAAGCCACGACCAGGTTGTCGGCGGAGAAGCTGATCGAGGTCGCGAACGCGCTTCCGTTCGCCAGCAGGGCAATGCTGTTCGCATTGATTGTGCTGGAATTCAGCGACTTCGAGAACGTCAGCACAACTACCGCATTCGTTCCTACTCCGGTCGCTCCATTCTGCGGCGTCACCATCGTTACCACGGGTGCCGTTGTATCCGTTCCCGTTCCCGTTGTGAACGTGCTATAGAAGAAGTTGGCCGCGTTTCCTGACAGGTCGAGCAAAACCGAGTTCACCTCTACGGTGACCGTCGCATTGCCTGGCAACGGGGACAACGGCGTGAACGTCACCACCGTTCCGGTTCCGTCCAAGCTATAGCTCCCTGCCAACACGCCACCCAATCCATTTACTGAGATTGGCACCGTCGATTCGGTCACCGTAGTTGCATCTAACGCTTCGTTGAACGTCAACACAATCGGACTGCTCACCGAGACCGAATTTGCCCCGAATACCGGACTCACGCTCACCACAGTCGGTGTTGTCGTGTTTGCGATCCCCGACGTTCCCGTCATGAAGGTGCTCGTGAACGGCATCACCGAATTTCCCGCTTGGTCCGTAAATCCACTTACCGTCACCGTGTAGGTCGTACTCGTGGCCAGCAGGTTCGCAGGAATGAATGTCAACGTCGTTCCGCTACTGCTTAAACTGACTGCTCCCGGGACCGGTACGCCCCCCGATGACACCACAACCGCACCTGCCCCTACACTCGCCGCGCTCAACGGCGCGCTCATCGCCAAATCCACACGAACATTCGCAGGTACACTACTCGACCCGTTTGCCGGGCTTACCATCAGAACTGACGGCGCCGATGAGTCTGTTGCCACTCCGGTTGTGAAATAAGATTCGAAACCCGACAGCCCCTGACCTTCTATGTCGGTGATGCCGTACGTGGGCTGTACGTAATAGGTAGTAAACGAGCTCAGCTGTCCACTCGGCGTGAACGTAGCCGTCCGACCGTCCGGCGATGCCGCAACTGTCCCTGGTACGGGGATGCCGTTCGCGTTCGTTACTCGGACCGTCGCCGCAGTCACTGTCCAGAGATCCACTGGCTTGCTGAACTGCAACTGCACGATTGCATTGAGCGGTACTCCGATCTGGCCATTCCTTGGACTCACGCTCGTCACCGATGGCGTGGTCGTGTCAGCTACGCTGCCCGTAGTCAGCGCGAAGCTTCCGGGGTTCGCGAGCGCAAGACCACCAACGTCTGTGATCTGTGAGGTCGTAACAACGGAGTAAGTGGTGTTTGCCGTTAATCCGCCAAGGGGCGTAAAGGTCACTTGTTGGTTGCTGTTCGAAAGAGCCATGGCACCCGCCACTGACTGGCCACCGGACTCAACCTGCAATCCATTGGAGACACTCAGCACGTCCAGAGGTTTCGAGAATTGTAAAACGATCAGGGAATTGACCGGCACCGCGGTTGCGCCACTGGATGGACTCATGCCGAGCACTTGCGGCGCCGTAGTATCCGGCGCAAAAGAGGTCGTAAAGCTGAAGGAACCGTTTTGATTGAGGCTGTTGCCCGCCGAATCGTGGATCCGTGGGTCAAGGGACACTGCAAACGTGCGGCCAACGCCAAGAAACCCCTGGGGAACGAACGATGCCGTTGTTCCCGTCGGGTCCACTTGAATCATGCCTGGTACCTTGTTTCCGGTCACATCGTCGGTCACGCTGAAGTCCTGCAAGGTCAAGGTTGCAGGGTCCATTGGCTTGCTGAACTGCACTACGATGGGTGTGCTGATCGGCACACTACTCTCGTAGTTCTGCGGGTTGGTTTGTACGATGGTCGGAGCGACCGTATCCGTCGTTGATCCAGTCGTGAAAGTACTTGTGAACTCAGGAACGGTTTGATTGCCGGTCACGTCTGTCACAGTCACTGTGAAGGTTCCGTTAGGCGGCAGATTGATGGCGGGCGTAAACGTCACCGACAATCCATCATTCGACAACGCCAGCAAACCCACGATGCTGTTTGCCCCCTGGGATAACGAGACCGTCCCAGAAATGACGGCCAGAGGCTGCACAGGTTGCGCGAAGCGCACGATGATGCGGCCATTCTCAGGGACGCCCACGGCTCCATTGGAAGGCCGAACCTGCGCCACGGTTGGCAGCGACACGGGAACGATCGTGATCGCAACTGCGTTGCTCGGAACGCCGTTCACCGTCACTATCACATTTCCCGTCGTAGCTCCCAATGGTACCGGAACGACGATGCTTGTCGCGCTCCAATTTGCTGGAGTTCCGCCCGTCCCATTGAACGTGACCGTACTCGCGCTTTGCGTTGGGCCGAAATTTAGCCCCGTGATTGTTACGGGTGCACCTATCGTTACGGACGCCGCTGATAGGCTCGCGATGCTGGGTTGCTGCGAGGCTGTGAACGGCAGTGCATTGCTGGCGATTCCCCCGACCGTAACCACAAGGTTCCCGGTCGTTGCTCCATTTGGGACGGGTACAGAAATACTGGATGGACTCCAGTTTGTCGGGATTCCTGCTGTTCCATTGAATGCCACCGTACTCGCGCTTTGCGTGGCGCCGAAGTTGACGCCGATCATCGTCACCGAGGTTCCTACCGTGCCGGATGTGCGTGACAGGCTGAGGACGATTGGCGATTGCGACACCGTGAACAGCACGGCATTGCTGGCCTCGCCCCCGACGGTGACCACCACGTTTCCAGAGGTCGCGCCGCTTGGGACCGGAACGACAATGCGGGTTGCGCTCCAGTACGTTGGTGTTCCCGTTGTTCCGTTGAATGTCACCGTGCCGGGACTGGCGCCAAAGTTGTCCCCAGCGATCGTCACATCAGCCGTTGGCACTGCCACGTTTGGCGACAA
>Ga0302319_10021232_pt1 | contig 11703 bp, 11 predicted proteins | sample Bog_T0_2_FD_203319 | JGI IMG/M metagenome (GOLD analysis project Ga0302319, IMG submission 203319) | Peat permafrost microbial communities from Stordalen Mire near Abisko, Sweden - Bog_T0_2 | ecosystem: Environmental > Terrestrial > Soil > Wetlands > Peat | place: Sweden: Abisko, Stordalen Mire...
CGTCGTGCATCAACCGGCTCTCCGTGGTTTTTTCACTCGGTGGGCGCGGAATGCTTTGTCGAGAGAAGATTGGGCCTGTTTCCGTGGGAGGCGACTCGTCTTTTCTCTCGGCTTTTCTCTCGGCTTTTCTCTCGGCTTCTCTCTCGTCTTTTCTATAGAAGGCCGCTTCGCTGCTGGTCGGCTCTTCGTGCATTTCAACCGCGGCGGGCAGGACGTTTGAACGCTCGTAGCGGGAAGGCAGCACCGGCATCACACCGTCCGCCTTGCGGGTGGAACGCGCGATCATTCTGTCCAGCAGATCGCTCATGAATGCGCCATCTCGAGATACGCATTTCGCCGCGCGTCGGTCATTTGGAGGATCGCCGCTTCGCTCCAGCCATAAGCGCGTGCCAATTCATGGACCTCACGAAGCACACCCAGGGCGGCCGCGCAGAGTTCGGACCAGAAAAACCCGGCAACATCCAGTTCCGATTTCTGTCTCTCGCCACACGAGGGACAGACCAGGGTGAAAATAAGCTCGGTGTCCCGATGTAATGCTTCGAACTTCTCGATGGTTGTGGGTTGAAATTCCCAATCCTCAGGTTCGAGCTCGTCGCAGGCCGGATCGACCTGCTGAACCGTTGTACAACCGCGGATAACGATTTTGCGCGCCGCCCGGGAGTCGGCCGCGGTTGTGGCAGCCGCCAGATCGGCGCTGTTCGCCATGCGCATCGAAAACAGAAAATTCCCTGTCCGCCACGCCCCATGCTGTCGCGTCTGCTCTTCATTCAGCCGATTCAGCAGGGACGACACGGAGGTTTCAAACTCGAGTCTTTCGCCGCACGACACGCAGGGGAGGTATCCGCGCATGGCATCGCCGAAAGCCCTGCTGCGTATCCGCAGTAATTCGCGATCGCGGTCCGCAATACTGAGCGCGGCTATGTCCGCGGATGAAGCCTCCGGCAGTGCGCACTCGACCATTGAAAGAGCGCGGCCGAGCGGATTCCGGCCGAACCCTTCGTCCCACGTTCTGATAAGCCAGGAACTCCTGTGCGGAATCATCTCGGGCCCGCCTTCAGGTGGTGGCAAAACTCGGCTCAGAAGGTTCGGTGACGGAAAGATCTCGCTCCCAGCCTTCGTTTTCAAGCTTGATGTTCTGAATGGCAACGGCGTTGGCATTAGCATCGAGATCCGGCAGCGCCTGATACTCGGAAACCCAGCACCGATAAACCTTGTAACTGATGGCAAGCTGTCCGGCTTCGTTGTAAAAGTCGATGATGATGTCCTTCCGGAAGTCCTTCAGCGACACCTCGGCGCCCAAACCCGCCCCGATCTGCCAGACCTTTGCAGCCCATGCCTCGAAGTCGGTGTCGTGTGTCACCCCGCGCTCAAGCGAAATCGCATCGAACTCCGTTCTTCCGGGAGATTTGCGACTTGTGCTCGGATCTCCGCCGTCGCGGAACTTCACCACTTCGGTGGTTCGCTTCAGCGCCGAAACCTTGCTGATGCCGGCCACATATCTGCCGTCCCACTTCACTCGAAACTTGAAGTTCTTATACGGATCGAACCGTTGGGGATTAACTGTAAACTCTGCCATATTTCACTCCTCGTGCCACCGCTCTTAAGACTGGCTCTGCCCGGCTAGCTGCTGGATCTGAATGATGACGAACTCCGCCGGTTTCAGGGGGGCAAATCCCACCAGAATGTTGACGATGCCGTTATCGATGTCGCTCTGGGTAGTCGTCTCGCTGTCGCATTTTACGAGGAAAGCATCCTTCGGTGTCAGTCCCTGAAATGCGCCTTTGCGGAAAAGATCGCTCATGAACGAGCCAACGTTCAGACGAATCGCGGCCCACAAAGGTTCATCGTTCGGCTCGAATACCACCCACTGCGTTCCCCGATAGAGGCTCTCTTCGATATAGAGAGCGATCCGCCGCACCGGAACATACTTCCACTGACTCGCATCCGCGTCTGCGCCCACCAGCGTTCGGGCGCCCCAAAGCACACTTCCGTAGACGGGAAAGCTTCGAAAACAATTCAGCCCCAGGGGATTGAGCACACCGTTTTCCGAGTCGCTCATTTTGTAGACCAATCCCTGAACTCCGTTCAGCACGGCTTCGGTGCCGGCCGGCGCCTTCCATACTCCCCGGGTGGAATCGATGCGCGCGTATAATCCGGCCACGACGCCGCAGGGAGCGAATGTCCGCAGTTGGTAGTTGTTCAGCGGATCGCTCAGGCGAAGCCGCGGGAAGAAAGCCGCGCCGTTTGGATCATGGACAATCAACTGGCTCGTCTTCCAGTCGAGCGCGCCGGCCACCGTATTTACATTCGGAGGCGAATCGATCAGCAGGAAGGCCCGTCGTTGATCGCAGAGAGCGATGGCCGCGGTGTAGATGGTGTTGGGATCGACGGAAGTGTCCAGCGCACCCGGGTTGCCGGCGCTGGCGCGTGTGGCGTCCGGGATACAAAGAAGGTTGAACAGATCCACTTTCTGCAAGGCGTAGATGCCGGTGAATTGAGAGGGATCGCCCACAAGAAGATCCGTCCCAGGCAGGCCTGAGCCATCGCCACCAGCCGCGGAACTCGTCAGGTTGCCTCCCCAGGAATTTGCCGTGCCGTTACCCGTGCCCAGGGCGTAGTGAGCTACGCCCGCCTCGGCCACCGGATTCAGACCGAGCGCCCCGGAAGCATCATCCAGCGTGTTTTTCGGCGTACCGATCGTAATGACCGCGTCCGGATAGCGGGGAATCGAAGCGTTAATTCGAATCGACTGACTGGTACCGATAACGGAAACCGAACAGGCCACGGACGCACCCGGCATCTGCACGGCAAGCGCGTTGTTGATGGAAAGCTGAAGCTGCGCCGCCAGACCGGCCGCGGTCTGTGCCAGCGGTGCGCCTTGCGAGAAGACCCTGATGTTGAGCGGTAACGGAGCGAGCGCGGACGAAGGTGACGAGACGCCAAACAACACTCCAAAGTCCCCGGTTGCCACCGACCCGGCGAGCGACACTTCGCTCGCGCCCGTGGCTCCGGTATAGCTCTTGGTAAGCGTGATCGTGCCTGGGGTGTTGCTCGCCGGAATGGCCGCAACGTAGCTCTTCACGGCATAAGGTGTCAATGTGGGGTCAGCCAGGAAGACGAGGGATTGTCCGGCTACCGGGGCAGGCGTGGTGGGTACCGCGGTAAAGCTAACGGTCGGCGACCCTTGCGTGAGCGAGAGAAACCACGCCTGTGATGTACCAGCCATGAGCCCCGACCCGCCGAGGGAATTATTGACACCCGCGATGAAGACCGGCGCTCCGACAACGCCGCTGATCGCCGGAACGCCGGAACCGGGCGCTACCTGCACGCCCACAAGCTGAGATCCGTTGTCGGGATCGTTTACCACCGACGCCACATAGTTCGTGCGATTCGGATCCATCGATACGCCGGGGAAGGTTTCAACCGTGCCGTCGGTAAGGTTAGTTACCGTGAGATTGAAGGCAAGCGGATCTGCGGAAATGACTGCTGAGGTGGATTCCGCCGAACCCGCGAAGGATTGCGTAAGGGTGAGGCTCGTGTCGCTGTCGATCGATTTGATCTGGTAGGGCGTTTTTGTTGTGTCTTTGCCGAAAACGAGCCATTGTCCAACGCTCAATGCGGTCTGAAAACCCGCCCCGGTCACGGTAGGCCCACCGGAGCTTGTGGTAACCAGGCCGGACAGAGTCCGATAGAGGCCGTTGTAATCCACGTCAATCAACAATTGCCCATTAGCCCAGGAGCCGGAACTAAGCGCTGTGAAAGTCATCCCTGCCAGGACGACATTCGCCGCGGCGGACTTCGCACGCGGTGTCCGGACGACATATGCCTGCGTGCCGCCGTTTGCAAAAAACTGCTGGACAGCATAGCTGACCTCGCTGTCGGAGGCCAGGCCGCCGAAGAGCCTCTCATAATCGCTGAAACTGAAGATCTGTTCGGCCCGATTGTCGATACCGCGAGCCGTGTAGCCAACAAAAGCCGCGATCGAGGTAGCCACCCCGGTTATGGTGTGGACGGGGCTGGTCAGTTCCTGAATGTATACGCCCGGATAGGTTGGAGTCACTTATATGCCTTCCTTCAGAACTCGGTATTCACCAATGTCAGACTGCCGGCCGGAACCACGACAGTTATTTTTCTCATTACTTCAACCACTGCGAAAGCCTTTGCTTCCGCCCCGGAATCGGAGAAGCCGATAATCGATCCCTCAACCGCCCCATCGGGCGACAGATCGCTCAAACAACTGCCGGCCTCCAGCAGAAACACGCTGGAGAGCAGGAACCGCACTCGATCTCCTTCACGCGTTTCGCACCCCTCAGTTCTCAATCGAGCCTATGGCGATGCACGGAGATAGCCAATCCGGCAGCGTTGCGAATTGACCACTCGCGCCGTGCGAAGTTGTTTGTGTAACCAGTGGCTTAAGCGTTGCCCGGAAATTTCGAATTGTCATTTCGCTCCGGCGGGACATCTGCAACCCGCGCGGATATATGCGGGATGTTGCAGTATCATCTGCCAAAGATTGCAGTCTCGCCGCCCGCACCCGGGGGAGCCGCGATTCTGTGATTGCGCAGCTTGTGGTAAAGGGTGCGTTCGCTGGTTTTCAGACGCCTCGCAATATCGCTGCGCGTCTGACCTTCCAGACGTAACACCCGCTCCAGAAGTTTGGCTTCCAGACGCTCCATGGCTTCGTTCCAGGGAACTCCCTGCTCGAAAACCGCGGTCCACAACTTCTCAGCGGCCTCGCCAATCGAGTCTGGGCCGGCTGTTGGCGTGGCGGCCGCTGGTTCCTGAGCAAGCCAGTCGGTCATTCCGAGAGATGTGCCGTCGGTTTTAAGGAACAGCATCCTCTTTACAGCGTGCTCCAGTTCTCTGACGTTGCCCCGAAGCGGGCAAACTCTGAGAAATTCAATTAATTCCGTTTCGATTCGTAATATTTCCGGATACAGGCTCCGATTGCCGGCCGCGAACGCGAGCATAAGTGTTTCCAGATCCTCCGCTCGCTGATGAAGCGGCGGGAGACAAAGCCTCACTATGTTCAGCCTGTGATAAAGGTCATCGCGGAAGCGCTCCTTGCGGACTAACGGACCCAGCGGCTGATTGGCGGCGGCGATGATCCGAACGTCAACCGGCACCTCGCGATCGGAACCAACCGGACGAATCATGCCGCGCTGCAACACGTCCAGCAGCTTGGGCTGCAAAGGCAGGGGAAGGTCGTTCACATCGTCCAGAAACAGCGTTCCGCGATGCGCCGCCTGGAACAACCCGTCGCGCGCTCCGACAGCGCCTGAAAACGAACCCCGACGATGCCCGAATAATTCGCTCTCCGCGAGAGTTTCCGCAATCGTCGAACAATGGACCGTTACGAATCCGAATGACCGCCGCTTTTCATCCAGAGAATGAATGGCCCGGGCCAGCACTTGTTTGCCGGTGCCTGTTTCGCCCTCGATCAGGATCGTGATGTCGCTGACCAGCGCGGCCCGGCGAGCCTGAGACAGAATCGCGCCCATCGATTTGGAACTCGTGATCAATCCATGCTTCCGAAACAGCTCCTGTAGCTGCTTTTCGGTTGTCTCGGGTCCCATCGTTCCCTTTCTGCCATCCCGCGGTTTCGCGGACCAACACCCGACCGTTTTCTGTTGCTGTTCGCGGATGCAATCGCCTCGCGATAATAAGCAAACTGCACAGCATATACAATGACCTAAAAGATAGTCGGACTCGCCGACTGACTGGACTTTGGTAGACCATGCCGATCACCTGGCGCCCTGCAACCTGGACGGACATGGAGGAGAGCCTGTCGTTCCACAAGACCTATAAAGGTGATGCTCAGGTGGGGGCAGATGCCGCTCTCCGTTGTTGGAGAGATCTGGTTCGGGATCCATTCTTCGGCTCGGCTGCGTTGGTAGCCGAACCCGCAATCCAGGGTTATCGTCTGGTGGGACTTGGAGCGTCGGTTTTGGTATCGCGGGCATTCGCGGACGCCGAGATCGCCAATCCACGCCCCGATATCAACTCACGAATCATTGCGAGCATACATTCGGGCCGGTCGGTACTGGCAACCCGCAACGAGGTTGCGCGGGCAAACGCTTGCGGCGGTGTTGACGTCGTGGTCGTCGGCGGTACATGGCATGACCAGATTCTCAGTGCCGCGGAGCGGCAGGAAGTACAAACCATTTTGGCCACAAGCTTTACCGAGGTTCTGGCGGGATATCGGGTTCGGCACATCCTTCATGAAACGGCCGACGAACCGGCGAGGGAATTCGCGCGGCTTTCAGTTGTATTCAGCACCATCGCGCAGTTTTCGGAGCTGGGGCGCTTCATTCATTTGATGACAAGCGAATCGGTGAAAGCCGTGCCCGCTTCCCTGGGAAACGTAATCTTTAGCTATCGTGAACCCCTGCTCCGCCTTCGGGATTCCGATCAGCAACTCCTTCTGGCCGCCCTCGGAGGAGCTACCGACCAGGAACTGAGTGCCGGGCTCGGATTAAAAGTCTCCGCCGTGAAAGCCCGCTGGCGTTCGGCGTTTGCGCGCATTGAGGAGGCTCTGCCCGGTTTGGTCGCTGACGTCGGCACCCGCGAGGGCCGGGGTTTACAGAAACGCCATCGAGTATTGGCCTATGTGCGAAACCACCTGGAAGAACTGCGTCCGTACGATTGGAATATGATCGCCAGTTCGTCCGCTGCGAACGGCAAGCGGGGGAAGCTCAACGGGAGATCGAGACCTGCCTCGGCACATTAACCGAGGGGGACGCTCGGTACCGCCTCTGCGAATGCGGCTCGACGCGTTTTTCGCAAAATAATTCGCCCCGGGCGAGAGATGGCCGCATTTCGGAGTAGCGAAGAACGGCGACGCGTGGCAGACTGGCACGCGCGAGCTTGCCCCATATCAAATGTATACGGCCCATGATGTTCCGCTCACGACCCCACTTCGAAGAAGGTTGAGGAGCAGGCGCTCCCTGGCGCGCTCATCTTCGCGCTCTAAGATACCGGAAAACCGTGATTTCAGTTCGACCCCGGCGACGTCCCGGCACTCCCGACCGGCGACGCTGAGCGTGGGTTCGCAGCACCCCAGGTCCCCATCCTTTGGAGAGGCTTGATTTGTCCCATGACATGATCCGCGTCACAAGGGATACCCAATTCGCCGCAAAGCCAGGCGACCAGCGCTGCGCTCGCGGCGTATTGTGCGTCGGTGACCGGCAGTTGGCCGGGGATTGCGGCATGCTCGATGCCGATCGACCGCGAGTTCAGGCAGTTCTGCCGTCTGACTTCGTCCGTTTGGGCTCGTGCCTGGCTTCCGTATTCTGCCCCCGCAGGCTCCACCCCTTTACGTTCACCAGTCGCACATCGACAATATAGACAAGCATGGCGAACATGGTCGAGACTACCCCGCTCAACATAGAGGCCGTCAATTTGGATGACGAGCTTGAAGTCGATGCCTTCCAGGAGGCGTGGATTGATACAGGTCAGGACAAGGTCCAGGATGATTGCCTTCGTCTGCTGGAGTTAGGAATCGTTGACATGAACGGCAACCAACTGAAGACCGTCGTGCCCGCCGACATGTTGGACGCCAACGCCGATTTCGGTCGGTGACACCAGTTTTCGTGCCCGCTCCGCGTATGATTATAGTCGCCGGTCCCCTCGGCGGCGGCAAAAGCAGCCACTTTCCGGTCAAGAACATCGGCGTAGACTGGTTCAACAACGATGATCGCGCGCAAGGGTTCGCTGACGCCGCGCCATAAAACGGCGCGCCCTTGCGCACTCCGCGCCGCCGTGCAGAGAAGTGACATTGCGACGGGCGGCTCCGGCGGGATAGCTAAGAAGCGGTATCTACCGACGAAAAGAAGCTGGCATCTGGTACGCGGATTTTTACGTGGATGGGCAGCGGGTGCAGGAGTCGACCGGCACCGCGAACAAGCGCGAGGCTGAGAAGTTCCTGGCCTTGCGAAGCTCAGAGGTGCAGCGTGGCGTGTACGTCAAACCCGTACATGTTCCGCTGCCGGAATTGTGGGAGCGATATTTCGCTTACTCCAGGACGCACAAGCGCTCCTGGAAACGGGACGAACAGATGTACGGAAACCTCACGACCTTTCTGGGAACGGCGAATCTGGACACCATCACCGCATTACGGGTGGAGGAATTTTAGCAGCACCGTGTCCAGGCGGTCTCTCCGGCTACCGTTAATCGAGAGACGGCCCTCCTGAAGCACATGTTCAACATGGCTGAACGGTGGGGGCTCTATCAGGGTTCGAATCCCGTGCGGTGGGTCAAATTCCTGCCGGAGGAGAACCTGCAGTTCCGGACAATCAGCGAGGAGGATGAGCGCCGCTTGCTCGAATCCTCGCCGCCTTACCTCCGGGAGCTTATCCTCTTCGCTGTTAATACGGGTCTGAGATGCGGCGACCTGCTCGATCTGAAATGGGAAGAACTGGATATCGACGAAAGAAGACCATCGCTCATCATGGGCAAGACACGCCGCAGGCTGGAGGTTCCGCTGAACGACACCGCGGCCTCGATCATCGCAGAAAAGCAAGCGGTGAAACACGGCCCACATGTTTTCTACAACCCGGTAACGGGTGACAGGTTTCTCGACCTGAAAGCGGGCTTCAAGGCAATTCTGAAACGCGCCGGTTTGACCGGCATCACGTGGCACACACTCCGGCATACGTTCGCTTCACGGCTGACGCGCTCCGGTGTTGACCTCGTGACAGTGAAGGAACTCCTGGGGCATTCCACGATCAACACGACCATGCGGTACGCGCATTCGAATCACGATGCGAAGGCGCGCGCGGTGGCGAAGTTGCCGACTAGAGTGACAAAGTAGTGACACAGGTGCCGAGAAAGGCCAAAAAGCCCAAAACGGCATAGTGACACCCCTCGTAACATGATGGAATCAGGTAAGATAGAAGACGGAGGAATGGCAGAGCGGTTGAATGCGCCGGTCTTGAAAACCGTTAGGGTCGAAAGGCCCTCGGGGGTTCGAATCCCTCTTCCTCCGCCATTCCGGCCGCAGCTTCAACGAAGTTTAAGGTTCTGCTGATAGCTTTGAACCGAGGGAATTACCCAATGCGCTCACTTGCCATCCTTGCAGTCGTCGTATCTTTCGCCGGAGCATCCGCCCAGGCTGCCGAAAAAAATCCAAAGAGCATCGATCTCAAAACTCTGCCGCCCGCCGTCCAGGCGACCGTGCAGGCCAACCTCAACAGCGCCGAGATCAAAAACATCGATAAAGAGAAAGAAGACGGCACAGAGCAGTACGAAATCGAAACGATTCTGAACGGCCACGCGAGAGACTTCAACGTCGATACCAAAGGCCGACTCCTCGTGATCGAAGAGGCCACCACCCTCGACGCCCTTCCAGCCGCGGCCAAAGCAGGCATTCTCAAAAAGGTCGCGGCGGGCAAGGTCACCATGGTCGAGACCTTTTTGAAAACCGGTCAGCCAACGATGTATGAAGCCGCCTACACGGACAAGTCAGGCAAGAAACACGAAGTCCTCGTGAAAGCCGACGGCGCCGCGACGAAGGAATAAACAGCGCGCCATCCGCCTCCCACTAAACCGCCTTCAAATCCCCCAGCATCGTCGGAATCAACTCCGAAACCGTAGGATGAATATGCATCGCCCGCTGAATCAGCGTGTACGGCGCCTTCGCGTACATCACATCCAGAATCGAATGAATCGCCTCATCCCCGCCGACTCCCAGAATCGCCGCGCCCAGAATCGCCTTCGTCTCGGCATCCACCACAATCTTCATAAACCCCTGTGACTCGCCCTTCTCCACCGCGCGCCCCACCTTAGTCATAGGCCGCGTCGCCACCATCAAAGGCCGCCCTGACTTACGAGCCTCCGCCACAGTCATCCCCGCGCGCCCCAGCGGAGGGTCCGTATAAAGCGCATAAGCCATGATCCGGTCGCTCACCCGACGCTCATCGCCATCCAGCACATTCGCCGCCGCAATCTCAAAATCGTTATAAGACGTATGCGTGAAAGCGCCCTTGCCATTGCAATCCCCCAGCGCCCAAATCCCCGGCACATTTGAACGCAACTGATCGTCCACCACCACGTACCCGTGACGATCGGTCTCCACCCCTGCCTTATCGAGCCCAAGATCGTCCGTGTTCGGCCGCCGCCCGATCGCGACGAGAACATGCGACCCCACAATCTCATCCGCACCCACCGTCACCACAACCTCTTCGCCCCGCCGCCTGGCCGACCGGCACTCGGCATTCACATGAACCGCAATCCCTTCGCCCTCCAGAATCTCCTTCACCGCAGCCGAGATATCCTCATCCTCGCGCTCAATCAGCCGCGTGCCACGGTCGAGAATCGTAACCTCGCTGCCGAACCGCCGGAACATCTGCCCGAACTCCAGCCCGATGTAACTCCCTCCCAGAATCACCAGATGCTTCGGAAGAAAGTCGACCCCCATCATCGAACTGTTTGTCAGATACCCGGCCTCCTCCAGCCCCGGGATCGAAGGCACAATAGCTCGCCCGCCGACATTGATGAAAATCTGCGGAGCCCTAAGCCTGCTGTCCCCCACAGCAACCGTATCGGCTGACTCAAACCGCGCGTGGCCCTCATATACCGTGCAGTTCTCCAGATGCTTCAGCCAGTGCTCCACGCCGATCCGGGACTGCCCCGAAATCTCATCCTTCCGAGCCCAGACTTTCTTCATGTCAACGCTGACACTGCCGCCCACCACAACCCCAAACTCCGCCGCACGCCGAGCCAGATGTGCCGCGTACGCGCTCGCCACCATTGCTTTCGTCGGTATGCAGCCCGTGTTCACGCACGTTCCGCCAAACAGCTTCCGTTCGACGATTGCCACTTTCCGCCCCGCCTTTGCCAGCCGCGCCGCCAGCGAAGGCCCCGCCTGCCCCGTCCCGATAACGATCGAATCGTATAGGGCGCTCACGATTTCAGGCCATCCTCTGCCACACCGCCCGGCCCACGAAGAACGGCCCCATCTCCTGAATAAATTGCGAAGTCTGCCGCGTCTTCCTCATCGCCTGCACGCACGCCGAAAGCGGATACAGTTCCTTGCCAATCAGCCCAATCACAAAATCGTTGTCGTTCTTATCGATCCCGAAACAAGCCAGCCGCACATCCATCGCAAGGCCGGCCTCCCCGAAACTGTGCCCGATCTTGCCGTGCTCGCGCAGAATCGACGTTTGGTCTTCCGGAGCCAGAGAATTGAACTCGCCCTTCCGCCGCAGCGGATACCAGACCGCCCATCGCCATTCCTTGTCCGTCACCGATCGCCGCGACCGGTGCAGCAGCCAGTCCTCCAGGTTAGGCTCGTGCCCCAGCGCATACGTCCGGCCCATCATGCTGTACTCCGGCTTCAATTCCAGCTCCGCGAACGCGCCTGAGTTCACAATCGACCGCACCGTTCCCACGAAGAATTCCGGATTGTCGCTCCAAGTCAGCAGCCCCACGCCGCGCGGATCGTTGGCATCTTCATAGAGCACCCCTTCAATCCCGGAGCGCGTAAGCGCCTCCTCGAGAGCGCCCATATCCCGCGCACCGCCGAAAGCCAGGAACTGCATGAAGAGGCGCGTGTCCGATACCTGCTGCGCGACCCCGCGGATGCCGCCTTTTTCTCTGATGTCTATTGGTTCCACGACACCAGAATATCCTTCAAAGCTTCGTCACAATAAACGGAGTCGTCGTAGGCTGCGCCGATCCCCCGCTCGGTTCCACCGTGACCGC
>Ga0302319_10021234_pt1 | contig 11703 bp, 10 predicted proteins | sample Bog_T0_2_FD_203319 | JGI IMG/M metagenome (GOLD analysis project Ga0302319, IMG submission 203319) | Peat permafrost microbial communities from Stordalen Mire near Abisko, Sweden - Bog_T0_2 | ecosystem: Environmental > Terrestrial > Soil > Wetlands > Peat | place: Sweden: Abisko, Stordalen Mire...
CGTTGACCCTGATGGCAGCTTCGAACCGATGGGGAGCGGAGCCGTGGACTGGTTCATCCGCCAGGGCGCCATGGGCCAGGAAGGCGATGATCAGGCCCACCATGATTTTCCAGAGCACGGCGAGCCCCGCCAGGATGGCCACCTGGGTGGATCGCAATGATTTAATACGAGGGGACATGGTCGGCTCCCTAAGGGTTCCAGAGAACCAGGAACCTTGGGGTTCCCGGCCCGGCATTCCGGTTGTCATTACAATGCCTATTTATAATTGATGGTTCCCCGATGGGCACGGACCATCGCCCGGGCCGCGCGGAGCGCCAACACCGTGCCGAATTCTCGGAAATCGGGGGTCTCCTCCTCTGGATAGAGGGGAAGATCCTCCACCAGGGGAACGTCCTGGTCGGTTCCCGGGAATCGCAGTGCAGCGGCCTCCTTTGCGAACAGACATTCCCAGCAGTCCATGGCGGGGACCTCCTGGCCGCAGGCGATGCGCTTCAGCTTTGCCCTCACGGCGCCGGCGTCGGGAACCGCGAAGGTGAGCCGCACCGGCTGGAAGGGTTCGTTGGTGGTCGTGGCCAGCTGGGGCTGCCGCTGCGGGGTCTGAGGCTGCGATCGGGCCATGCCGTCTCTCCTGGGTGGGCGGGTGGGTTCCCTGACCTGAGGGGGCGCCTGCAGCCGGTTTGCAGACAGGCTTCCATCAAGGTCTCCTGAAGGATGACCGCCTTCCCGCGCCTTGCCATGGAGGAGGTACCCGGACGACCGCGCTTCTCCCCTGCTTCACCCAGGGTCATTTTTGGGGGTATTTCGGCCACTTCCGGGCAGTGACCACTCTCGGAACCCCATAGAGGAAAGCCCCCGAAACCTTTTGGTTTCAGGGGCTTTCTGGTGGTGGCTGGATGCGGACTCGAACCGCAGACCTAGGGATTATGAGACCCTCGCTCTAACCACCTGAGCTACCCAGCCGGAAGAGCTAGTCTAACTAGTTTTGGACTGAAGATCCATGATGGATTTCACCGGAGTGAGAACTCTTTCGTAAACGGCCTCGTACAGGTCGATGATGGGGCTTTCGTCGAAGGTGGTAAGGGCCCGTTCCTGGGCTGAGCGGCCCATGCGTTTGCGGAGGTCCTCGTCCCGGAGCAAGGTGAGGGCGTCCTGGGCCATGGCCTCGACGTCGCCCAGGGGCTCCAGGTAGCCGTCCACCCCGTGGCGGACCACCTCGGGCAGACCGCCCACGCGACTGGCGATGACCGGGACCCGGTGGGCCATGGCCTCCAGGGCGGCCAGGCCGAAGCTCTCGGTGGCGCTGGGCAGCAGGAACACATCGGAACAGGCCAGTACCGTGTCGATGTCCAGCTGCTTGCCGGTGAACCGCACTTCCTGTTCGAACCCATGGTCCCTGGCGTAGGCCTCGGCCTCGGTCCGGTCGGGGCCGTCACCCACCATCACCAGCCGGGCCGGCTGCTCCCGCCGCACCCGCTCGAAGATCCGCATGACGTCCATCACCCGCTTCACCGGCCGGAAGTTGGAGATGTGGGTGAGGATGGAGGTGGAGCAGGGGGCCAGCCACTTGCGACAATCATGGGCCGGGCCGGTGGGGGCGCTGACGAAATTGGGGATGACGTCGATCGGCCGGTCGACCTTGAAGGTCCGGTAGGTCTCGTCCCGGAGGTATTCCGAGACCGAGGTCACCGCATCGCTCTCCCGGATCGCCAGCCGGACCATGGACAGGTAGCTCGGATCGGATCCGACCACGGTGATGTCGGTGCCATGGAGGGTGGTCACCACCTTCAGCTTGCCCTCCAGCGCCATGCGCGCCAGCAGCGCCGCCGAAGCGTGGGGGATGGCGTAGTGGGCGTGCATGATCTCCAACCCATGGTGGGCGGCGACGTCGGCCATCTTGGATGCCAGGGCGATGGAGTAGGGGGCGTTCTCGAACAGCGGGTACGGGCTGGCCGTCACATCGTGGAACACGATCCGGTCCTCGAAGCCCACCAGTCGGGGCGGAATGGAAGGACTGAGCAGGTGCACCTCATGGCCCCGGGCGGCCAAGGCCTTGCCCACCTCGGTGGCCACCACCCCTGATCCGCCGAAGGTTGAATAACAGGAAATTCCGATGCGCATGGTTAGGTTGTACTCCCCTTTGAAGCCCTTGTCTAAATAATGGCATTGGAACCGCCCCAGGTAAGCCTCATGAATGGCCGGATGGGATTATGATGGGCTCTGAAAGGTACTCCCATATGCCGCTTGTCGTCACCCTCGCCGATTGGGGAATCGAAGTTCTTATCCTCATGATCCTGGTCACCAGCCTGCTGTCCTGGTTCCAACCCGACCCCCGCAATCCCCTGGTGCGGCTGCTGCACACCATCGTGGACCCGCTGCTCCATCCCATTCGCGCCATCCTGCCGTCGACCGCGGGGATGGACTTCAGCCCGATGGTGGCCATGGTGATTCTCTGGATGCTCCAGAATCTGCTTCATCGAAGCCTTTCATAGTGAGATCCTCATGAAATTCACGCCACTGGATATCCAACGACGGGAATTCGAGAAGGCCTTTCGCGGGCTGAACGAAGGGGAGGTGCGCACCTTCCTGCACGAGGTCGCCGGCGAGTGGGAAGAGCTGCAGGTGGAGAACCAGCGCCTGCGCAGCGAAGTGCTGGACCTGCGGGAACACCTGCGGGAGTACCAGGACCAGGACCGGATCTTCCGGGAGACGCTGCTCAATGCCCAGCGCACCAAGGAGGAGATCCTGGACACGGTGAACCGGGAAAAGGCCCTCATCCTGAAGGAAGCGGATTTCAAGGCCGACGAGCTGATCCGGCAGGCTCAGACCCATGTGGTGGAACTTGAGACCCAGATTCGCAGCCTGAAGCTGGAACGGGTGCGGTTCCTCCAGGACATGGATTCGCTGCTGGCCCGGTCCCGGCGTTTCCTGCAGGAGGAAGCCCCGGAGATGTTCCCGCCCGCGGACGCCACCCGGAAGCTGGATGAAAGGGAGGCGGCCCGCCTGGACCAGGTCAATCCCACCCCCTATCCCCAGAACGGCCCCAGGCCTAGCCAAGTCGTGGTCCGCAGACTGAACGAATAACCCGGGGAACACCGGACGGATTGGCGGCACTCGGTCCCATGCAGGGGGATCGAGGCCGCCATGAAAAGGATCGCCAAAGCCGTCAGGAGCAACGCCCGTGCGCTTATGCTCTCCGTCCTCCTGCCCGGGCGGCTCTGGGCCGGGTTCCAGGAGTCCGCGCCTGCCGGGGGTGAGCCCCCGGCGGCTGAAGCTGATTCGGCGGAGTGTCCCGCCCCGGCCTTGGCGCCGGCGCCCGGCTGGCAGGGGGATCGTTTCACCCGATGGGTGGCCTCCCGGGAACTGCTCTACCCTTCCCAGGACCACCGGGGCGAGCCGCGGCAGTATTCCGGGCGGCTCTACCTGCCAACGCCCTGGTGGCGCAGGGAACAGAGATCCGTACCCCTGGTGGTCTATGTCCATGGCACCGAAGCGGAACTGGACCAGATACCCCAGTTCAACCGGGGCGTCGAGTCGATGGTGGGGGCCATGGCGGCCTATTTCCACAATTTCGCCGTGGCGATGCCGGACCTTCCGGGCTATGGGAAGGACCCCTCTGGCCACCCCCACCCTTACTGCCACGCCAAATCCCTGGCCTTTTCGGTACTGGACATCATCAAACCCGCCCTCGGCCTGCTGGCCGCCGGGAAGCTCAAATGGGACGGGCGGGTATTCCTGGTGGGCTATTCTGCCGGAGGCTACGGGGCCATGGCGGCCGTGAAAGAGCGCCACACCAACCCGCGCTATGCCGACCTGCCCCTCACGGGTGCCGCGTGCATGGCCGGTCCGTTCCAATTCTCTGAATCGGTCCGGGCCTTCCTGGCCGGTGCCTCCCCCTACCACCGCCCGGACATCCAGCTGTTCCTGCTTAAGGCCTACGATGACCTCTATCCGGATACCGGCCTGTTTTCCCCGGCCCGAGCCCTCAACCCGAAACTGCTGGAGCCCAGGACCGACGGGGTGGACCAGGGCGAGCTCCAGCAATGGCTGTGCGGCACCTGCAGCGGGAGCCTCATTTGCCAGAAGGTCAGGTTTCGCCTGACCGGTTCGCCGGACGCTCTCACCCCGGCCCGAATGGTCATGAATCCGGACTGGCTGGAAAGCCAACTGCTTTCAGAGGCCTGGCCCGAAACCGAGGTGGGGCGGATCCTGCGGGAGAACGACCTGGTGGGCGGCTGGGCACCCCGGGTGCCCATGCTCCTGGCCACCAGTCCCACCGACGAGATCGTACCCCCAGCAACACCCACGCGATCATGGCGGCCTGGGCCGAAGCCGGCTGCACGGCCCCCGTGAGCCTCTATCCGCTCACCCTGTTCGGAGCCGGGACCGACCATGTCAGCGGCGCGCCCCTGGCACTGGAAAAGGCCTTCCGCTGGTTCGGCGCCCTTGGGAGGCCCCTGCGCAGCCGGCTTTGACGGAAAAGCGGTCCCGCGGTCAGATGCCCTTGAGGACATCCGCACGCTTCTGCTGATATTCCTCTTCGGTGATGAGTTTTTCGTCGTGCATCCGTTTCAAGGTTCGCAGGCGCTTCAGCTGCTTCTCATCCGCCGCGGCCTCCTCCTCGGTCTCGGCGGTCGGGGCGCTGGCGCTGGGGGCCGGGACGGGGGTTGGCACGGCCACCACGGCTACCGCCGGGGCAGGGGCTGGGGCCTCCGTCACGGACGCAGCCGGGAGGGGAACGGCAGCCACCGGCGCTGGGGGCAGGGCGATCCAATCCGGCCGGACCAGGGTGGCGCCCGGGCTGCGCAGTTGGGCATCGCCGGACTGGTTGCGGGAACCGAAATGGAAGGCGAGCGGCTTGTCCTGTTCGATCATCCAGCCGACGTAGAAATCCAGCCGCGCGTCATGCACGATCAGGTTCAGCTTGCCGTCCTGCTGGAACAAACGGGCCGTGATGCCCTTGGGGTTGGCCAGGAAAGTGCTGCCTTCCCGCTTGTAGCTGCTCAGCAGCAGGATGTCCTCACCGGGCCCGGCCTGGCTCAGCGCCTCGCCCAGGGGCGCCAGCAGGAGGGTCAATTCGTCCTTGGCGAACAGCGGATAGCCCGAGGCGAGCATCACCGAGGATAAGCGCAGCCGCAGATCCCCGGCCCCGATCGTCATCGGATGCTCATTGGCGACGGCTCCCGGTTCCCGTTTCACCAGCTTGATGGAGGTGAATTCGCCGATATCCCAGGAGCTGCGGTGCCGTGCGGCCGGTTTGAGTTCGGGCGCCGCGACGGCGGCCGAAGATACCAAGCCCAGCATCAGGACCCCTGCGAGGACGTTGCGCGCGATTGCACTCATGGCTGCTGCTCCCGGATCAGGTGGGGTGGATACTTCAAGCATATTTCATTTCCGGCCTCGGAGCTGAGCCAAGCCGTGGGGAAAATCGCCTTTTCCCCACGGCGACAGCCAAGCTGGCCGGCTAACCCAGCCCCAGCAGGCCGCGGGCCTCGGCTTCCATGCGGTCCAGCAGTTCCGGTGTGGTGCGGCTCTGGAGGTAGACCTTCAGCTTCGGTTCGGTGCCGCTGGGGCGGAAGGCGGCGAACGCGCCCGACTCCAGACGGAACTTGAGCACATTGGAACGGTCGATGGGCTGGGCGGCGGCGCGGTTGTCCGGACGATCCAGGATCGGCTGCACCTGGCTGCCGGTATGCCCTTCGCCCGCCTGGAAATCCTCCCAGGATTGGACCTTTTCCCCGGCAAAGGCGGTCAGACCGGCGCTACGGATGCGGGTCATGGCCTCGGCGAAGCGAACCGCGCCCCCAGGCCTCGGGTCTTCCAGGTTGACCAGACGGTTGTGGAAGGTGCCCACCCGCCGGCACAGCTCAGCCACCGCCTCGAACGGCCCCATGCCCAGAGCCTTGTAGTGGCCGACCATTTCGCCCACCACCAGGGCGGCCAGGACGCCGTCCTTGTCCCGCATCTCGGAAGAGAGCTGCATGCCGAACGACTCCTCGGCGCCGAAGGCGTAAGTCTCGGAACGCCGCTCCAGCGCGTCCATGCACAGCCCGATGTATTTGAAGCCGGTGAGGGTCCACATCACCTCGAGGCCGTGGTGGCGGGCCACCTCGGCCACGAAATCGGAAGTGACCACCGTGGTCACCACCACCCCCTTGAGCCCCTTCTGGCCGCAGAGGTAGTCCAGGGTGAGGGCGACCAGGTCGTTGCCGGTCATCAACTCCCACTGGCCGCGGTTGGGCGCCACCAGGCCGATGCGGTCGGCGTCGGGATCGTTGGAAAGGATCACTTCGGCGCCGATGCGCTTGGCGTCGGCCAGGGGCGCCTGGTACGCGGCGATCTCCTCGGGGTTCGGCCTTGGGGCGGTGGGGAAGGTGCCGTCCTGGATCGCCTGGGAGGCGCAGATCTGCAACGGCAGGCCGGCCCGGCGGTAGAGCTCGGGCACGAAGGCGATGCCGGTGCCGTGGAAGGGGGTGTAGAGGATCCGGGCGGGCTGGAACACCTTCGGCAGCTGGCGCAGGCTCAGCCCCAGGGCGAGGTAGCCTTCCTCCAGTTCGGCCGGGATGGGCAGGATGCGCAGGTCGGCCTCGGCGGTCGGCGGCGGCGGCACCAGGGGCAGCTGGCCCATGGCCGCTTCGATCTCCGTGTCCCAGGGCGCCAGGACCTGGCCACCCTGGTGGTTATATGCCTTGTAACCGTTATATTCTTTCGGGTTATGTGACGCCGTCACGATGATGCCGCAGGCGGTGCCCAGCTTGCGCATGGCGTAGCATAGGAACGGGGTGGGCAGGGGCCGGTTGCCCAGGTAGACCTGGTAGCCCGCCTCGACCAGGACCCGTGCCGCTTCCCGGGCGAACACATCGGACAGCAGGCGAGTGTCGAACCCCACCAGCGCGATCCGGGACCCGGGAACGTGCGCCCCGGTGACCTTGGCCAGGGCCAGGGTGGTGCGGCGGATGTTCGGCTTGTTCATGCGGCGCAACCCGGCGGCCATGATCCCGCGCAGGCCGCCGGTGCCGAACGCCAGGGGCTCGAAGAACCGGTCCAGCACTTCCGCCAGGGCCGCGGCGTCACCCGCTTCGGCGGCCCTTACGATCGGCTCCAGTTCCTCTCTCAGCTCGGGCTCCAGATCAGCGGAGGCAAGGTAGGCGTGGGCGGCGGCAAGGGTGGGGCTGGACATGGACGGACCTCGGGAAAGGAGTGCGCAGATGCGTTTTGGAAGGATATCACCTGAACCGGGGGCGGGGGCTCCCGCTCAGGCGCCGCCCAGGCTGATGTCCTCCAGCAGCAGGCTGAGGCCCGCATCGCTGCCGTACCAGCGCAGATCGTCGCCCAGGGCCACGATCCGGGTGAGGAAATCCTTCAGGTTGCCGGCGAAGGTCATGCGGTCGACGCTTTCGGCCAGCACCCCATCCCGGATGCGCACCCCGGAGGCGCCGACGCTGAGGTCGCCGGAAACCGGGTCCACGGTGTGCAGGCCCATGATCTCGGTGATGAGCACGCCATCCCCGGCCATGCGGTAGAGTTCCGCCACGGTGCGGTCGCCGGCCTTGGGAAACAGGTTGAAGGTGGTGACCCCGGGGTTGCTGCCGGTGCCGCGACTGGCGCTGGCCGTGGGCGGCACGCCCATCTCCGCGGCGGTCTTCAGGGTATGCAGGTAGCTGGCCAGCACCCCGTTCTCGATCAGGACGTTGCGGCGGGTGGGCAGGCCCTCGCCGTCCCAGGGTTCCGTACCCAGGCCACCGGCCAGCCGGCCATCGTCCACCAGGGTGAGCAGGGGGGAGGCGATGGCTTCCCCCAGCCGGCCCGCGAACAGGCTGCGCTGCTTCAGCACCGCCTCGGCGGACAGCATGCCGGTGACCAGTCCCAGGATGTCCAGGGTCACCTCCGGGTGCAGCACCACCCCATAGCGGCCCGAGGCCAGGGGCGAGGGTTTGAGCTTGCGCTCGCCCTTCCGGGCCGCCTCCTGGGCGATGGCCTGCAGGTCCAGGGCTTCCGGGTTCCGGCCCACCCCCCAATGCCAGGCGGCCTGACGGTCGGCACCGTCCGCCACGGCCAGTTCGATGCTGGCCGAACAGGAGGAGGCCAGGTCGTGGCTGCGCACGCCTTTCTGGGTGAGCAGCAGGCTGGCGCCGGCACCGTCGGCCCAGGTGGCTTCCCGCACCGCGGCCACCTTGACCGAGGCCTTGCGGGCCTCGGCTTCCAGGGTCATGGCCCGCTGGATCCGGTCCTCCGGAGTCAGGGCATCGCCGCGCCGGTCGTAGCGGCTGGGCAGGTCATCTTCGCCGGACGGGTCCGCCTGCCGGGCCCAGGGATCCTCATCGCCCAGGGCGGACAGTTGCCAGGCCTGGGTGAACAGTTCCTTGAAGTCCTGGCGGGTGAGGTCGGTGCTGGTGGCGATGCCCGTGCGCAGCCCCTTGGGGCCGGCGCGCAGCACCCGGACCCCCAGGCCGCCCCGCTTGCTGGTGGAGAGATCCTGCAGCGCGCCGTTCTGGACCTTGGCCCGGCGGCTCCGGGAGACGCCGACGAAGGCCTCGGCCCCCTCGGCGCCCAGGGCCAGGGCGTGGCGGATGCCCTCCTGGAGGCGGTCTTCCAGAGCTTCACCCAGGAAAGTTCGAAACACGGATTGATCGGACATCAGGGCAGCGCCTTTTGAAAGGGGGTTCGGGGATCAGAGAATGCCGGGCAGGACCTCGGCGGTGCCGCCGACGATCAGGGCGGGGCAGAGGATGGTGGGCAGGGCGTCCGAGACCGGCACCCCCTGTCCGTCCTTGCCGCAGGTGCCGATGTCGAAGTGGTGCAGGTCGGTGCCGATCCGGGTGAGGCTCATGAGCACTTCCGGGCCGCAGCCGGTGAGGGTGGCGTTCTTGACCGGATAGAGCGCGACCCCCTTTTCGACCCAGTAGCCTTCGGTCACCTGGAACACGAAATTCCCGGTCACGGTGTCCACCTGCCCGCCGCCCATGTGCTTGACCAGGAGCCCGCAGTCCAGATCCTTGAGGATCGCTTCGGGCGCCTCCTGGCCCGGGGCCAGGAAGGTGTTGCGCATGCGCGGGATGGGAATGTGGCGGTAGCTCTCCCGGCGGCCGTTGCCGGTGGGATCGGTGTTCATCTTCCGGGCGGTCTTGCGGGACTGCAGGTAGGCCTTGAGGATGCCGTGCTCGATCAGCACCACCCGCTGGGCCGGCTGGCCCTCGTCGTCGCTGGCGCTGGAGCCCCGCTTGTGCGGCAGGGTGCCGTCGTCGATGATGGTCACCCCTTCGGCGGCGACCCGCTGGCCCAGCTTGCCCGAGAAGGCGCTCACCCCGGCCAGGGCCAGGTCCGCCTCCAGTCCGTGGCCGCAGGCCTCGTGGATCATGGTGCCGCCGGCGCTGCTGCTGAGGATGACCGGGAAGGTCCCGGCCGGCGCGGGGCGGGCGGAGAGCGCCTGGATGGCCAGCCGGACCGCTTCCAGCACGGTGCGTTCCACCGCCTCGGTCGTGAACAATTCGAAGCCCCGGGTTTCGCCCAGGGACTGGTAGCCGGTCTGGAGGTTGTCGCCTTCGCCCACGGTGACGTTGAGCCTGAGCATGCTCTGGATCCGGCGATCCTCGGTGAGGGTGGCAGCCCAGGCCGTGCCCTTGCGTTCGGCGGTGGCGATCCAGACGTTCTGGGTGCTGTCGCCGTAGCCCACGGAAACCTGGCGCAGGGCGCCCGGTTTCTGGGTCTCGGCCCGGTTCCGGGCCAGGTAGTCGGTCCGGCGCACCAGGTCCACCTTTTCCGTGAGCGGCACCACGGCGGGCTCCCGGTCGATGGGGCTGGGCTCGGGCAGGAGCTGGAGCGCCAGCGGGGGGACCCGCACCGGGATGCCGGCGCCCGGAGCCGCCAGGGTCCGGGCGGCCTCCAGCAGTTCCTCCAGGGTGGGGGCGATGAGGTCGGCGAAACGGGTGGTCTCCCCGTCCATGAGCCTCAAGCTGACGCCGTAGGTTTCGCTGGCCAGGACGTCTTCCATCCGCCCGGCGTCCATGCCCAGGCCGCAGGCTCGCTTCTGTTCCACGAACACCTCGCCGTAGTCGCCGCCCCGGGCCAGCAGGGCCTCCAGGATCGGGTGCAGCTGGTCCGCGCCCAGAGGGGGGGCCATGGGGGGCCGCCATTTCCGGGCCCGGGCGGCCTTCCAGTGGGCCAGCAGGGCCGCCTCCGCCATCCGCAGCGGTTCGTCCAGATCCCGGCCGTCGTTCTGGAACACCCGGTCGGCGTGCAGCACTTTCTCGGCGCCCGCGGACTGGGCATGGATCCGGTCCAGGGCCGCTTCCTGGTCCAGCCCGTCGCGCTTCATGAGCCGCTTGAGCCGCAGATCCTCAGGAGCGTCCACCACCCACAGTGCATCGAAGATGTGAGCTTGGCCCCGCTCCACCCAGAGGGCGGCGTCCAGCACGACCCCCTTGATCCCGGCGGCGAGGGCAGCCAGTTTGGCGGCCAGACCGGCTTCGATGCGGGGGTGCAGCAGGGCTTCCAGCCGGGCCCGCAGGACCGGATCGGCGAAGGCCAGACTGGCCAGAATGGTACGGTCAAGGCTGCCGTCCTGGGCCAGGATCTCCGGTCCGAACACGGCCACCAGCTCGGCCAGCCCTTCGGTTGCCGGCTCCACCACTTCCCGGGCGACCTGGTCGGCGTTGATCACCACCCAGCCCGAGGCGGCCAGCCGGATGGCAGTATAGGTTTTTCCAACGGCGATGCCGCCGGTCAGCCCCACGATGGGGTAGGGGGCCTCGGCCAGGCACAGGTTCAAGCTTGTCATTCAGATGGCTCCAGGGGGGAGGCGGCGCGGGGGGAAGGGCGGCGGTGCGGCGGTGACGACGGTATGCCCAGCAGGACCGGACAGGTACTCAGGTTAGTATGCCCATGAAATTGTTTCGCCGGCCAGTCTGTGGGCCTGGGGGCTTGGCCCGACAAAGTTAAGAACCTTTTTTTTCGACACTCCTGGAGCATCACCCCAAGGGTGACCTGGGGCGAGGTAGCCTCATCGATCCGGCAGGAAGGTCGGGCAAAGCCCGTCCGCTCGCTCTCAACCCCCAGAATCTGGAGCGTTGCCATGAAAAGGATGCCCCCCTGCTGGTCCTGACCATGTCCTCGAGCGTACCTTCGTCCGGTACCGGCTCCCAGCGCCCGGTATGGGTTCGAAAGGCGGCGCCGTAGGTTCTGGCTGTGATCGAAGTGATGCGGGCTACGGTTTCCATGCCGTCCTCCAGTTCCAGTTGGATGTGGCTCACCACACCGCGCTCCTGGGCCCTGGCCACCCGTTCGTTCAAGGTCGGCGTCGACCGGCCGCCCTCCTCGTCGGCGCGCTCGCCTGCTAGGGCAATCCATTGAAGCCATTCACTATCGGTGATCCGCCGCGGCCGTCCGGACCGCGGGTGATCCTTCAAGCCCTCCTTTCCAGAGTCGGCCGCCCGCCCGCGCCACAGGCAGACCGTATGCTCGGAGAGACCAAGAGCTTCGGCGATGTAAACGCTGGTTTCGCCCTGATTCGCCATCAAGGCAATCTGGGCACGCTGGACATCCCTATGGGCCGCAGTCTTCTGGCGGACAAGGTTTTCCAGTTCGGCCTTGTCATGATCCGTTAGTGCCACTGCCTGGGCAGGTCGGCCACGCTCCATGCCAAGTAGTGCTGGAAAATGTTGAGAGGGTCAAGAAATTACCGGGATGACGTACTAGCCCAGGGCCGCG
>Ga0302319_10021238_pt1 | contig 11702 bp, 7 predicted proteins | sample Bog_T0_2_FD_203319 | JGI IMG/M metagenome (GOLD analysis project Ga0302319, IMG submission 203319) | Peat permafrost microbial communities from Stordalen Mire near Abisko, Sweden - Bog_T0_2 | ecosystem: Environmental > Terrestrial > Soil > Wetlands > Peat | place: Sweden: Abisko, Stordalen Mire...
CAGGAACAGGGAGAAGAGAACTATGCGATAGGAACGTTGCTGCCCCCATCGCCAATGAACCAAGGGGCGATTCCTACCACCGGAGGCCATTGAGCGCCTCCAGTGGCGGGAATACAGGCTCGAACGTGCCCCCTTCGAGCTCTTGGGCTGGCTCCGATGCAGGAGAATCAGGCACCGGAGCGTGGCTGTTGCTTTCCGGTTAGAAATTCACCTTGAGCGAGAATTCAATTTCGCGTCCCGGATTCGACCCATCCAAAAGGCCGAACTGCCCTACGTTCCCGTTGCCCACATTCACTCCGGGGCCCGTCGCGCGAACACCGTTGCAAGCATTGCAAGAGCTGTACTGGCCCCACCAGCTAGCCGGTACGCTGAAGATAGGCGTGTTGGTCAGGTTCATGAATTGTGCCCCAAATGCAACGTTCACGGTCTCCGTAATCGGGAACCTTCTGGTGATGTCGAGATCGGCGGTTTTGAGGGTTGGGCCACGCAGTGAGCCAGTCTGGCAGTTTCCAAAGGATCCGCCATCTGCCACACTCGCAACCTCACTCACCGCTCCTGGATTGAGATTTGTCTTCCCGATGCTCCCGCCGATCTGGACCGTCTGCAGACTTTGAGAAGCCAAATCGCCGCTTACGCAGTTGGGGCGAGGTTCGTACGATCCGGTCAGCGTAGATGCTGAGTTCGGATTTGCATCCCCCATGTATGCGCCGGCAAAGGGGGTAATCCCAAAGCCAGACCGGAAAGTTGTGCTGACCGCAGTCTCCCAGCCGCCGATTACCTGATTGACCACCGGGTTGACGTTTCCGCCAATCAGTTTTCCCCTTCCAAAGGGCAGGCTGTACACTCCGTACGCGGCGAGTTCCTGCGCCGCATCGATGGTGCATCGCCCGTAGTCGCCCATCGGGTTGTACTCATTCTGGAAGAAGTTCTGCGTGGCCTGGGTTTGCGATTCTCCGGCTCCTTCTTCATCGCCATACGAGCCGAAGTAACCCAGGGAATTCGCCAGGCACTTGGACCAGGTATAGCTGGCCTGGAACGTGAGGCCGTGGTAGTTCTTCTGCGCGAAGGTGGCTTCCAGTGCATTGTAGCGGGAAATTCCGTCGGAGGCGTTGTAGCGAGCCTGAGCGCCGGCAGCCACGATCGGCTGCATATACGGGCCAGGAACCACTGTGCCGACAGAAGTGAGTTGCTTTTGATTGTAGAGGTAGATGTCCGACATGTGGTCGTCCTTGTTACCCACGTAGCCAATTGTTGCCGTGGTGTTGGCCTTGAACTGGTGCTGAACAAAGAGGCTGAACTGCTGATCGACGGCAGGTTGAAGCGCAGGGTTAGTGGCGTGCGCCTGGCCGCTGGCAAAGCAGGCGGAGGCAAATGCCATGAGTTGAGCAGGGGTGCAGGCAGCCGAAAAGGGCGTAAAGCCCTGATCCAGCGTGGTGACCGGGTACAACAATGCGGCGCCAGCGTTGTTCAGCTCATTGTGCAACTCCACGTAGGGAGGATTGACAACGGCCATATTGTTAACCCCGTTGCCCTCCATGTAACTGGAGATGTCATAGGCGCCGCGGATCACCGTTCCCGGAGACCAATCCGGTTGATAAGCGAAACCGATGCGGGGCTGGACATTATCCCATCCTTTATAAGTGTTGTAGTTGGTTCCTATCTCCGGCGTTCCCGTGAGCAGGTTGAAGTTCACATTGTTATTCGCATTCTTGTCGCCGCGCGGCGTGGTCAGCTCATAGCGCACTCCCAGGTTCAGGCTCAGGTTATGCGTCACGTGTACGTTGTCCTGCACGTAACCCGCGAAGAGGCTGTTGACCAGGTTGAAGTTGAAGGGCACACCCTGCTGAACCTGTTGTGGCAGTCCGAGCAGGAAGTCGGCGAAGGCGCTTCCGACGCCTCCGCTAAGGCTTGTGTATTGGCCGCTGAAGACGAACGAACCAGCAGCGCCCTGGTTGCCCGCGTACACGTCGTTCATGATGTAGTGGAAGAGTTCGAAACCGGCGTGAATGGTTTGCTTGCCGTGCGTCCAGGTCAGCGAATCTTCAGCCTCGTATGTGTTGTCGTGGAAGATCTCCACGCCATCGCTGCTCCCAACCTGCCCGTAACCGAACGTCATAGCGGGGAGAATGGGTTCCTGAACGCCGGGGAGTCCAAACTCCTGGGGCAGATTCGCACTCGTTGCATTGGTGTAAACCTGGTCGTTTGCCGGGAACAACTGGACGCCGAAACGCGCATCGTTGATCAGCGTCGGAGTAATCGTTCGAACGTAGTCGACGACGAAGTTCTTCAGCGGATATTCCCGCGTCAGATTTGGGGTCAGCACATTGGTTCCGTTGCCGCTCTCATTGATGGTGTGCATCTGGGAATAACGGCCCGAAATGTGGTCGTTCTGCGATGCCTGCCAGTCAATCTTGACGTCGCCCTGGTAGGTATGAACGTAACCGCTGGTGAAGTAGTTCTGTTGCTCAAACTGCTGAGTGAACAACGGAGAGGCAACCATGGCCGCGGCCACTTTGCTGTTCAGGGGAATCTGATTGTTTTGGAATGCCGGGCGGCTTCCAAGAGGAGCTGGCTGTCCGGCGTTTGGTCCACTGAGGTAGACAGGACTGTAAAGCTGTCCGGCAGGATTGGAGCAGATGCCGCCCTCAAACGATGCGCCCAGGTTAGTGCATACCTGCCCAAGGTTGCCGGTCAGAAATGGCGTTGGAATAAGAGTGTTGGTCTGGCCGGTTCTCGGTGTGTTGTCAATCGCGGTTTGTTCGTCGGCAAAGAAAAACAGCTTGTTTTTGAGGATGGGCCCGCCGACTGTCCCGCCATAATCGTTCCACTGAAGTACCGGACGCGGCAACGTAACTCCGGTTGGAACATAATTGTCGGGGTTGCTCGTTGACGCAACCAGCAGCGAAGCATTTGCTTTGTCTTGCCAGGTGTTCGCGTCGAAGGCGGTGTTACGAATGTACTCGAACAGGTCTCCGTGGAACCTGTTCGTTCCCGACTTGAGCGTCTCAACAACCACTCCGCCGATATAGTTCCCGAAGTCCGCCGGCGCGTTGCTTGTTATGATGTTGAATTCCTGAATTGCGTCGGGACTGGCCACGTAGGCAACGTCGTTGTTATCGGGCTGGTTGATGTCCATGCCGTCCAGAGAAGCGTTGTTATCCTGTTCGCGCGCGCCGTTGACGTACGGGCGGCCCGTGCCAAATGTATTCTGAGAAGACTCGAATGCGAAGATGTTCGGGCTGACAACACCCGGCGCCAAGAGCGCCAACTGGTTGATGTCGCGAGTGGCCAGTGGGATTGAATTGACGACATTCGAATCGAGTACAGTCCCAACCTCGGTGGATTGAGTCTGGAGCAGCGGAGGAGCAGCGCTCACGTCTACCGTCTCGCTCACTTTGCCAAGCTTCATCCGAAAATCCACCTGGGCTATCTGATTCAAAACCAGGTTGAACGGATTGCGCACGTCGGTTGAGAATCCCGCCGCTTCCGCTTTGACTTCTACCTTGCCTACCGGGATCTGCGGGAACTCATAAAGGCCCGCAGCGGTTGTCCTGGTGGTCCACGTAGTGCCTCGATCCGCATCGCGCACGGTTACGGTCGCATCTGCAACGGCAGATCCCGAGGGATCCGTCACGGTGCCCGTGATGGAACCGGCAGCTTGTTGACCAAGCAGGTTTGGCGATGCACCGAGAGTCAACAAGATGCAACAGGCCAGGGCAATCGCATTCAGCAGAAATAGATAGGTCCGCTTCACTGAGTTCTCCCTTCAATTTGGTTTCAGGTTGATTGTGTCGTTCTAGAGAGCTATTGAAGTCCGTTCAAGTACTATATAGCAGTTGACGAACAGCATGTCAAGCAAATCTCGCACGCCGCACAGCCGAGCCTCCTGCCAAGTCGTGCAAAATCGATGCACGGATGAGTAGAATCAATCACATCCTGGCTTTAGTTTTTAAAAATCCCGTTGCTCCGCCCCTGAGCCAAGCTGTCTGGCCGGGCAGGCAAATGCGATAGGCCTCGGTGACGAACGCGGGGACCATCGTATCTTGAGAGCGTATTTTTAATTCACTAACAGCTCTATAGCTATATTTCCAACTATAACTCGTTTAATTCAGGTAGTATCTTGGATGCATACCAAATGGGATAGTTGCCAGAGCGCTGCAGGCCAGACCATGAGCGAAGTTTTGACAGTCATGCCCTCACATAAGAGCGAGCCGGCATACAAGAGAATCCAGAATGCCATTCGCGAGCGGATCGACTCCGGCGAACTGAAAGCCGGCGACGTTGTTGAATCGGAACGCGAACTCGCCCGCATGCATGGCGTAAGCCTGATGACCGCGCGTCACGCACTCGCGGATCTCGCTCAGGAAGGAATCGTCGAACGGCGTCACGGTGCAGGAACCTTCGTTGCTCCGCCCCAGATCCACTTCAACAAGCTCCTCAGCTATACCGAACAGATGGCAGGCCTGGGCTTGGTGATCCGGTCAAAGGTTGTGTCGTCAGGCATTGTTACCCGGGAACAGGACATAGCGGCTCGACTCGGCTTGTCACCCACCTGCCGCCTGGTAAGAATCGAGCGTATCCGTTCAGCAGGCGATGAGCCCGTGGCGCTGGAAGTTTGCTACCTCTCCGCAGAGGAGTATTCGGCTGTCATCGACAAGCCGCTCGATCGAATTTCTCTCTTTGGGACTCTTGAGCGCGAATGCGGTGTTGAGCTTGCGTATGCCGACGAGGAGATTGACGCAACCCATGCCGATCAGCGGACCGCCAGGCTTCTAAGTATTCCAATTGGGTCGCCGCTGCTTCGAATGCGCCAGCTTATCTTTTCTTCAAAAGGGCGCGCGACCGTCTACGTTTTGGGCCTCTATCGCTCTGGCCGGCACACCCTGAGGATCCGCCGCTTCCGCTAGCCTCGGATTCACGCCTCAGAGGCTGAACAGCAAGTAGTGCACTCCTCCTGTTTGCCATTCGTGGCGCGGACAAGCGATGAATTTCCACCCGCTTTCGTTCACCCGTGATAGTCACGGGTGAGGATTGCTGCAACGTTCCAGACGTCGCAAAACGCTGTCAGCATATCCCATGCGGTCTGGGCTTCAGCCAGCGTCATTCAGCCAGAATCTCCAAAGTGTCCGGTATGCGGGCGGACTAGATGCACGCAAGCCTTTGCAGGAGCGCCTCCGGCATTTGGCCCAGCGGAAGCACTTGATCAACAGCCTTCAGCAGGATGGCCTCACGCGGCATCCCGAAGACGACGGATGTAGATTCATCCTGCGCAATGGTAAAAGCTGCGGCTTGCTTCATCTCCAGCATACCCTTTGCTCCGTCTGCGCCCATTCCTGTCAGCAATACACCGAGAGAGTTTTTTCCCAAACTCCGCGCACAGGAGGAAAAGAGTACATCTACCGATGGAATGTGGCGATTCACCCTCTCGCCTCTGTAGACATGGACGTCATATTCCATACCCCTTCGAACCACTGTCATATGATGTCCGCCGGGAGCCAGCAGCGCATGGCCGGGAAGAATGCGGTCGCCGTCCTGCGCCTCTTTCACTCGTATCTTGCAGAGCGAATCGAGTCGTTGAGCAAATTGGCGGGTGAAGGTCTCCGGCATGTGCTGCACAATCACGATTCCGGGAAAGTCTGCGGGGAGCGGGGCCAGGAGTTCTTTGAGGGCTTCGGTCCCGCCCGTTGAAGCTCCGATGGCGACAACCTTATGTGTTGCCGAGAACTGATACTTTTTCTCGCCCGCCGCGGCGGATGGCGCCGCCGGTCCACTCGCTCGACGGACTCTTGCCCTCGCCGCTGCCTTCACCTTCGCGACGATCTCGTCAGCCTGCTCGATGGTGCCGTTGGAAACGTCCAACCTGGGCTTGGATACATAGTCGACTGCGCCGAGGCTGAGCGCACGGAGCGTTGTATCGGCTCCGTTGTTGGTGAGCGAGGAGATCATAACCACCGGCATTGGATGGCCGCGCATCAGCTTCTCCAGGAAGGTCAGCCCATCCATGCGCGGCATTTCGATGTCCAGGGTCAGCACATCCGGATTCAGCGCCTTGATCTTTTCTCTCGCTGCATATGGGTCTCCCGCTGTTCCTATCACTTCAAGCGCCGGGTCAGAACCGATGATTTGAGTAAGCAGTTGGCGCATCAGCGCCGAGTCGTCCACGATGAGCACCTTCGATCGAGTCGTCATATGCGGGCAGCCTCCTATCAGCCGATATTGTTGAGTCGATAACCAACTCGAAGGCCGGTGTGTCCAGTACCCTGGAACACCGGTCAAAACAGTGTGATCTCGCCGTAATAGGGTTTATCGGGACAGGGCACTCTCGAAAAGGAGCGTTCACTGTCGATGATCTTTGGCAGGCTCGAACCATCGACAGTATGCACCGTCGCCTTGCCCGTATCCGTATGGAAGTACAAATGGACGGCATGGTTTCCTCCCAGCCGCTCGGCGACAAGAGGTATCCTTTCAGTTGCAAGGAACTCGCGCGCGAACCTTGCGTTTGCGTCTCCAATGGAAAGCATCTTTATCCCCTGGAGTACATTGGCCCCGCCAAAGGCCTTGGCAATAAATCTTCGACGATCACCTCCGAGCTTCATCACCTCGTTAATGAGAAGTTCCATCGCATGGATTCCGCAGCGCGGATTGCGGTCGCCCACACGGCACTTCGACAGCAGGATATGATTCATGCCGCCAGCGCGAAGGACCGGGTCGTACATGCACACGGCGACGCAGGAACCCAGCAACGTATCCAGGACGACAGGGATTTGACTGGCCGCAACCTCACCGATGTGAAGACTTATCCGTTTGCTGGCTGGCGGGTGGAATCTCTTTGCAACCGCGGTGCGCACCATCGCTGTTTGAGGCAGATCGCTCCTGACAGCTAAGTTATGGACTGCGCCACAGTGTCTTTTCGGGCGAGGACGCGAGCCCATGGGTGTGTTCATTGTTCTACTTCCCGCAATCGATACATGGTTTGATTCAGCGGCGCGAGGATATCCTGCAGCCACGGAATATGTTCGGAGTTACCCAGAAAAAGATAACCTCCTGGTTTCAGATAACATGCCATCTTGCGGGGGAAGACATCCTGTGTCTCCTGATTGAAGTAGATCAGCGCGTTTCGGAAGAAGATCACGTCAAAGAGACCTTCAAGCGGCCATCGGGAGTCCTGGAGATTGATGCGTTTGAATTGAACGAGCCGAGCGACATCCGGCTTCACTTTGACCTGTCCCTGCATGTCGTCTTTCCCGCGAAGAAAATACTTCTTCCGCAACGGCGTGTCCACACTCGAAAGGGAATCGATGCCATAGATTCCGTGCGCGGCCGTCCCCAGGACTTTGGTATCGATATCAGAAGCAACGATCTCGATCTTCCACGAGCCCGGCACGACCGTAAGTCCAGGGAGTCCGGGCCGTCCTGGCCCATGGAGTGTAATTGACGGAGTCTTAACTCGCTGAGAACTCTGCAGCGCTTCAAGCAGAGTGATGGCAATCGAGTAGGGTTCCTCGCCGGTGGAGCAGGCGGCGCTCCAAATGCGAATGCTTCGGGCAGCGCCTTGCCGAGCCGCGGACTGAATCTGGGGAAGGATCGTGTTGGCCAGGAACTGAAAGTGATGGCGCTCGCGAAAGAAGGACGTCTTGTTGGTTGTGACGCAATTAATCAACTCGCGTATCTCTTCGCCGTTGTCCGGAGCTCTTTGAACAAATTCGTAGTACTCGGCAAAGTTGGCTATGCCGTGATGGCGCAGCCGGCGTGAGAGTCGCGAAGCCAGCATGATCTGCTTGCCGTCGCGCAGCCAGATGCCCGTGTACTGGTGAATCAAGGTGCGAAACATCTTGAATTCACGCAATCCCATGGGGAAGAGCGGGTTTTCGAACGTCGATGCCGGCAAGGTCGGTTCTCCTCTTCAAGCGCTTGCTTCAGGCCCGCGAGGAGCTATGCCGCGATCGATTGCGGCACCGCCAATTCGCACTCGGAAAGCAGTTCTTCCAGGTTCAGCGCGACAGTCAGGTGTTCCCGCGACTCGAAAACGCCGTTGATGAATCGCGTATCGACGGACGAACCGAAGTCGGGCGCTTCGCGCATGGAGTCGTTCGCGACCATCAGCACATCGGAGACCGCATCCACCAGGAGTCCCACGGTCTTGTCCCCGACGGTAGCAATCACAATCACCGTGAACTTGTTGTATTCCACCGCCGGCAGTCGAAACTTCATGCGCAGGTCGATGACCGGAAGAACCGTCCCCCGCAGGTTCATCACTCCACGTACATGGGGCGGAACATTTGGAATCGGGGTTATGGGCGCATACCCGCGAATCTCCCGGATCTTGAAGATTTCCAACCCATACTCCTGATCGTCGAGCAGGAAAGTAAGAAACTGCTGCGATGTTTGAAGCTTTTTTTCGGTTACTGCTTTCATTGCCAATCCTTTCCTCGATGGCTAAGACCCCGGAGATTCGGTGCTCGGTGCGGCGCGGAGTCTGTCACGGTACCCACCCACCCACTCGCCGCGCCCTGTCGAAGCACCGACTTATCAAGAGATTCTTTAGAACTCCTCGAAGCTGGAATCGGTCTCGCCAGGTCCACTCGGAACCGCCGCCGTCTGGACCGCCAAAGCCGGTTGCCCGCTGTTGATTCCCTTGCTGCTCCGGGAACGTGGATTTGGCTTTGCCGACGTTGTGCTGCGAGCCGTCCTGGAAGGACGTTGCGCTGCCTGGTTCGACTGTGCCGCCGAACTCGGATGCAACGCGGGATGCACGAGATTCGCCTTTGCGGAATGCATCAGGCTTGCGCCCACGGCATGCACGGGACTCGTCTCGTGCGATTGGAAGACTTGGCGCTCTCGCACATTCCTTCCGCCCTGGCTGAGAGTGAAGGTGCTTACCAACTCCAACAGATGCGCGGCCTGCTCGGACAGCGCTTGCGCTGTCGCCGATAGCTCCTCGGTTTGCGCAGAGTTCGACTGCGTCACCTGGTCCATCTGAGTCATTGCGGTGTTCACCTGCTCGATGCCGGTGCTTTGTTCTCCACTGGCCGCAGCGATTTCGCCCACGATGTCGGTTACCCGCTTCACCGAGCCGACGATGCCTTGCAGCGTCTCGCCCGAGCGGTTCACCAATCCCGATCCGGCATCCACCTTGCGCAGCGAATCCTGAATCAGAACTTTGATCTCCTTGGCCGCAACGGCGCTCCTCTGCGCCAGACTCCGCACCTCGGAGGCCACCACGGCAAAGCCTCGTCCCTCATCGCCGGCTCGCGCCGCTTCCACCGCGGCATTCACCGCCAGGAGATTGGTCTGGAAGGCGATTTCGTCGATGGTCGAAATGATGTCCGAAATCTTGGCCGATGCGGCGTTGATCTCCGCCATGGCTGTAATCGCGTTCGACACCACGTCCTGCCCCTGCAGCGCTGAGTCCTTTGAACCGGCCGCAAGTTGGCTGGCCTGCTTGGCGTTGTCGGCAGTCTGCCGCACTGTCGCGGTAATCTCCTCCAGGCTCGCCGATGTCTCCTCCAGGCTGGCCGCCTGTTCCTGCGCGCCAGAGGCGATCGACTCGGCCGCTGCTGCCAGTTGCTGAGACGAAGAGCTGGCGTTCGCGGCGCTGTCCGCTACCTCCTGCATGGTGCTGTTCAGCCTCTCGACAGCTCGGTTCAGCGCTTCGCCCATTCGTCCCACTTCATCCTTCGTGCTCACATTGAGCGCAACCGTCAGGTCACCGTCGGCAACTCTCTCCAGCACGGCGACAGTTTGCCCGAGAGGCACCGAGAATCCACGGGCGATGACGATGCTCAGGATGATCCCGAACACAAGCGATAGAAGGGACGCGCTGATCATCAGGTTTCGGGAGGTTTGATAGGAAGAATTGCTCAGATCGAACTTCTCTTGCGCATGTTGCTGCTTGATTTCAATGGCCCGGGCCACCGCGTCAAAGAGCGGTTTTGCCGCCTCGGTCACGGAAGCCAGAGCGGCTTGGGCGCCAGCAAGATCGTTGGCCTCAATGCGCTGATAAACATCGCGGTGCCCCTTCTCATATCCCGGCAGCTCATTGCGCATGATAGCCAGCACGTCCTGGCTCTCTTTTGAGCGAGCGCCCTTCTCCGCCGTCTCAATGTCAGACTGCATCTTGGCAATGTACGCAAACGAGTTTTTCTGGTTCTCCGCGACCACGGCGGGCTCGCTGATGTGCAGCATGGCGTCGCGTACGGAACGGCCGTTCATCGCCCGCTCAACTGCGATGTCATTGACACTCATCGCGCCAAGCATATCCTCCTGATAGAGAGCGCCAAGACGATCATTGGCCTTGCTGAGGTTGCCGATGGCAAGATAGCTGATCCCCAGCGTCAGCACCAAAAGGACACCGAAGCTGCTCATCAGCCGGGGCATGGCATTGAGATTCTTAAACCACTTCATTTGCTGTTCCTCCTCTTGTTCTTTCCTTGGTTCATGCTGCCCTGACAGACTGGGCCGGAGGCGCAACCTGCTGGGAATTCTTGACTGGAACTTGAAGCGAGAACAGGTCCAATGCGCCGATGCCAGTCACATCGACGATCGGTGCGACACAGCCGTCGCCCAATATGGTTGCGCCCATCAGGCCGTCAATTCTGCGCAGATTCCGTTCCAGGCTCTTGACGACCACCTGCTGCTGCCCGAGCAGTTCATCGACTACCAGCCCGACTTTGCGGCGCCCGGCCTCCACAATCACCGCGAGACGGCGACAGTTGTTTCCCTCCGCGGAGTTCTCGCCGGCTGCTGTTCCTAACGCCAACCCCAGGAACCGGGACAAGCGCAGCAGCGGGACGGACTCTTCGCGGATTACCACCACCTCGCCCCGTTCGGCAAGCCGCACAATCTTGTCGGCGGGCAGCGGCACGGTTTCGATTACCGAAAGCAGCGGCAGCACCAGCGTCCGGTCGCCCACTCGCACCAGCAGTCCTTCCAGAATGGCCAACGTCAGCGGCAACTCGATGGTCACCGTCGTGCCGCGCCCTTTTTCGCTTGCCAGGCTGACCGTCCCGTTCATTTGCTGGACATTCCGCTTGACCACATCCATCCCCACGCCCCGGCCGGAGAGATCGCTGATCTCCTCCTGCGTGGAAAATCCCGGCTCGAAGATCAACAGGATCAGTTGCTCGCTGATCATCTGCGTGTCCGCGCCAATCAGTCCGCGCTCGATGGCCTTGCGGCGCACCGCCTCGGGGTCGATTCCCGCGCCGTCGTCCGATCCCTCGATGACGATTCTGCCCGAGCGATGGAAGGCCTTCAGCGTAATCACACCCTGTTCGGGCTTGCCCGCCGCCAGCCGCACGGAAGGCGCTTCGATGCCGTGATCGGCAGCGTTGCGGATCAAATGCGTCAGCGGGTCGCCGAGAAGTTCAAGCATGCTTTTGTCGATCTCGGTCTCTTCTCCATCGGTTTCCAGCCGGATCTGTTTGCCAGTGGCTTGCGCGATGTCGTAGACCGTGCGCGTGTATCGCTGAAACAAGGTGCCGATGGGCAACATGCGGATCCCCATCACACGTTCATGCAACTCGCGCGTGTTGCGCTCCATCGCCGCCACCGCTTCTCGAAGCTTGGGCAAACAGGAGGGTTCAAAATCCTCGACCATCTGTGCGGTCATCACGTGCGCTATCACCAACTCGCCCACCAGATCGATCAGCCTGTCGACCTTGTCAATCGCCACCCGGATCGAACTCGACTCTCCGCCAGCA
>Ga0302319_10021240_pt1 | contig 11700 bp, 9 predicted proteins | sample Bog_T0_2_FD_203319 | JGI IMG/M metagenome (GOLD analysis project Ga0302319, IMG submission 203319) | Peat permafrost microbial communities from Stordalen Mire near Abisko, Sweden - Bog_T0_2 | ecosystem: Environmental > Terrestrial > Soil > Wetlands > Peat | place: Sweden: Abisko, Stordalen Mire...
GTCAATTTGGAGCGCAGCCGGATGAGGCGAGCAATAGATTGAGGCGCCGACCGGCGACACATAATCGGCCTCTGATCCACGCGCACACGGTATCCACCGTCTTCGAGGGCTTGTAGTTTTTTATCAAACGACCCAGGATCGCCAACCTTGTCAAGAATGGCCATATCCACCAATGTTCGCGCGCCCATGACCGCGAGGCGCAGTCCGCCAGAATACAGGGCATTGTAAATCTCCCGGATTAAAAATTGTGCGGGCGGTGGAAGTTGCGCTTCCCATGCAGGTCTGCGCCGAGCCGTTGAAGGGGGAAAATGTCGAACGATTCTACCGTCTTGATATAGTTCCTCGCACGTCAACGTGCTTCGCATCGTGACACATTCGCAACCGCAACACTGGAGAAAATCATAATCCACGTCGGCCCACACCGGCGGAGCCGGAGGATCTTCTTCGACTTCGATTTCCCGACGACTGAGGCTGGCGACGACTAAATGCCATGTCCTTTGACTGCACTCTCTACAAAATGATTGGGATTTAATCTGCTCTTTCATGCGGTGGGGATTTGGTGGAGGGTGGCAGCGGTGGTTTGGTCGGCGGTGAGGCGGGTTTCCAGCGCGTCAACTCGTCCATCGGCGGCAATAGTTTTTTCTTTGATCATGGTTTTACCGTATGTCGGCTTTCTTCGATGACGTTTCCAGCAGTGTTTATGACGGTAAATGAATACTCCAGAGACTCGCCCCATTCCCCGACGATAATAGCATACAGGCAATCCATCGAGATAACGGCATGGTGGGTGCGAATGATCTCGCACCACCGTGGAAGAAATTTTCGTTTCTCGCTGGCCTGCCATTCGCAAGATAGCACCAAAACTTTCAGCGGAGCCGCGCCGCAACACAGGCATTTGATTTCGTGGCCGGCTGTCCCATGTTTATTCTCGGCTTCTGCGATAATAATTGGCACTCCATCAGCATTGAGAAAAGTGTAATCAAATTTAAGCATCTCGGTTTTCATAACCTGCCCAAGCTTTGCCGCCACGACAGGCATGAACGTCCATTCGTAGAAAAACGTCTTTTTTGGGATTGAATGCCATGCTTCCAAAAATTTGGTTTTTTCTGCTTCGTCGAGTGCGCTGCAAAATGCGGCCTTAAAGTCTGTCCACGTGGTTTGAGGACTGATCATATTAATTGGAAAGGATTTGATGGAGGGTGGCGTCCAGCAGATGGGCGGCAGTGGTTTGGGCGGCGGTGAGTCGGGATGCGCAGGCGGGAAACTTGGCCACGAGTCTTACCTTGACCATACAAAGCGATAATTATTGTGCTAGGCTCATACAATCGCAGTCTGAAATCCTCGACGGCTTTTTCCGTCACACAAGTCTCAGCAGATTCTATTACAGCCTGCGAAGTCGCGCCGCTTGTAATCCAAGGAATCGTGCCTCCCTCGTAATATTCTGGGTTCGTGCTTGAAGGTGTGCTGCCCGTTCCAATGTCTGCGATTTCTCCAAGTCTCACCGCCTCCCATCCAGCCGGAATTTGATGCGGCACTTCGCAAGCATCTTCCGAGGCTGGCTCGACGCCTTGTGATTTACGTCCTTTAGTAAGCTTGCCTCGCGCTTTAATTAAATCTTCAACTAACAACGAGGCGGATTTGTCTTTCGAGCTTTGAGACACGAGACGACCTTGAACCGCCAGCGATAGGATTGCTTGGCGTATTGTGGAAACGGAATCCAGGACGAGGTTGGAATGTTGCAGGAGGAATGCGGCGTGCTGCCGAAACTCCGGCTCGGTTTGGGCAGTGGTGAGGTGGTCGAGGGCGGAGCGGACAAGGCGGGTGCGGTGTTCGCGCGCGGCGGTCTGCCGCGCCTCCAGTTCGTCGCACAACGCCAGCAACTCCTCCACCTTCGCCACAATCCGCCGTTGTTCCTCTGGTGGTGGAATCGGAATCGGGCATTGCCACAATTCTGAATCACTGATGGCTGGATAGGCCACGCCTTTCATTTTCGCAGCCACATCTGCTTGAAACGGCGCGCTCCTCAACCAAAGAAACAAATACCGCGAGTTGAGAAATGGCTTTGGATGCAAAACTGCAAATGCCGTGCTGACGATTGCGGGCGGATCAAAATCTTTTTCAATTATAGCAATGTTCCGAAGATTGGGCCGGACAGTGGAATAGATGATGGAGTTAGCGCGGATAAGTTTGCGCGCTCGTGACGGCGCTTCGTCCGCTTCCAAAATTTGAAGGTCGGGCATTATCACGCCACGCACGTTGTCAATTGCCCCAACATCAATGTAGGTAAATCGTTTGTCAGGTTTCTTCTGCCCGCAAGACTCTGCGATTTCATCGAGCGCAACCCAGCGCCACGCGTCTGGAACCTCAAAGAGTGAAGGCGATTCGTGTTCATCAAGCTCTCCGCAGAATTTCTGCCAATCTGCGTCCTTATCTAGTTTGCTGGTCTGCGGAACAAGCTGACCACGAACGGCAAGGTCGAGCACAAACGCGCGCAGCTTCGCCACCGCGTCCGGTGTTTCCGCCAGCGTGTCGAAGTGTTGGAGCAGTTGGGCGCGGTTCATGTTGCAGAGTGAATTCAGGAGCGTGCGTAGTTCAATGCTTCTTTGATTGAGTTCCTGATTACTTCCGATTCAGATTCAATTGGCAGTTGATTCAGAACTGGTTCCCACATGAGAATCTTGTCCTTTTTATTGCCAATCTGATACGAACGAAGTAATGAAGCAGCGATTCTGGTCAAAACTTTTAACTGGCTCTGCACTGTTGGCGATGCGTCGCCTTGGGCAACCAACCCGACTGCCACTTCTTTCATCGGCACGCCATTACGGATGATCAACGGCCAATTGAAGTAGCCAAGACCAATACCGCAAAAGACAGCATTCTCTTGATCCATGGTCAAATAGGGTTCTAGCGTGGCCTTTATTGCTTCACACTTTTTGGGGTCTTCTGAATCAGCAATTGAGATTGTCAAAACTGGTTGCCCAATCGGTAAATTCCAAATTGTATTTGGCATGTCGGGCTTTGCGTCCAAATTTTCCAAAACACCGTCGCCAAGATGTCCCGCATCTTTTGGTTCGTATGGAATCAGGGCAACTTCCCTGGGCAATCCCGTTTTTTTCCAATTATAGAAAATAAAATAGCGAGAGATCGTTGTGAATACATCCATCGTTTGCTTTTCTGCATTTACGATGCCGATAATGAAGGGAGTATCGGTTTGACACAATTGCTCGACCTCGTGCTTTCTCCAATTGCCAGCGTCTGTTAAACCGCCAAAACGAATTCCCTTTGTCAGAACTTCCTTCCCGTAGCTTTTAATCTGAATATTGAATGGCAAATATGGACGAAGGTTAGTGCCTTCGCGTTTCAGCAGACTGCAATGGAAGTCCGTGCCAACATCCTCTTGCCTGGGCACGGGCACCGAGATGGCGAATGAGGAGAGAATGTATTGAGCCAGATATTCAGCACGGTCGCCTTGACGGAATGAGAAAACACGTTGCATAAAATTGTGAGTTTAGCGGGTAAGCGCGGTTTCCAATTCTTTCCGTAATTTCTCCCGGACTTCGGCGACGGCGGCTTGAGCGGTCTGGAATTCGGCCAGCAGTTCGGCGGGGTCGCGGTGGGCGGCGTCCACGGTGTGCGGATTCTTCACGTCGAGGTTGTAGCCGCGCGCGGCGATGTCCGCGATGGACACGCGCCAAGCAAATTCATTTTCCTTGCGCTTCTTTTCTTGACCCGGCTTGCCCCACCACTTTTTCTCCACGTCGAATTCCTCGATACGAATGGGCTTGGTTTTGTTGTAGGTCTTTACACCTGCCGGATATTGGTGTTCGTAATACCAGATTTCCTTGGTCGGCTCGCCTTTGGTGAAGAACAGCAGATTGGTCTTGATGCCGGTGTAGGGCGCAAACACGCCGTTGGGCAGGCGGACGATGGTGTGCAGGTTGCACTTTTCCAAAAGCTCCTGCTTGATGCGGGTCTTGATGCCTTCGCCAAAGAGCGTGCCGTCGGGCAGCACAATCGCGCCGTGTCCTGTGTCGCGCAGGAGATGGACGATGAGCACGAGAAAAAGGTCGGCGGTTTCCTTGGTGCGATAAGTGGCGGGGAAATTATTTTCCGTGCCGTCCTCTTCCTGGCCGCCGAACGGCGGATTGGTGAGGATGATGTCCACGCGGTCGGACGAAGTGTAACTGGCGTAAGGTTTGGCGAGCGTGTTGTCGTGGCGGATGTTGACCGGCACTTCGACGCCGTGCAGCAGCATGTTGGTGACGCAGAGCAGATGCGGCATGGGTTTCTTTTCCACGCCACGGATGCACTCCTGCAAACGCTTGTCGTCGGCGGGCGATTTGACTTCGTGTTTGCGGATGTGGTCGAGCGTGCAGGTGAGAAAGCCGCCCGTGCCGCAGGCGGGATCAAAAATAATCTGGCCGAGGCGCGGGTTGGTCATCTCGGTCATGAACTGCGTGACGGCGCGCGGGGTGTAATACTCGCCCGCGTTGCCGGCGTTCTGGAGATCGCGCAAAAGCTGTTCGTAAATGTCGCCGAACAGGTGGCGGTCTTGCGAACTGTTGAAATTGATGCCTTCGTTGAGCTTGTTGATGACCTGCCGCAACAACGTGCCGGACTTCATGTAGTTGTAGGCGTCCTCGAACGCGGTGCGGATGAGTTGATGGCGGGGCGTCGTGCCTTTCAACTCTTTCAGGCCCGGAAACAGGTCGTCGTTGACGAATTTTTGCAGCGCGTCGCCGGTGATGCCCTCGGCGTCGGCAGCCCAATTGCGCCAGCGGAATTTTTCCGGCAGCGGCGAGCGATAATTGTCGCGGGTGGCTTCCATTTCTTCTTCCTGCGCATCAAAAATTTTGAGGAAGAGCAGCCAGACGAGTTGGGAAATGCGCTGCGCGTCGCCGTCCACGCCCACGTCCTTGCGCATGATGTCCTGAATGGATTTGACGGTGTTGCTTAAAGACATGAGAAATTATGCAGCGCGATAGATTTGATTTTCAAGGTCGCGCAAGGCGGCTTGAAACTGGTTGCGCCCGCCGAAGGCTTTGATGATTTCGACCGGCGTGCCGATTTGGGTGAATGGATAAATTTTCAACGCGTCGGGCGATTCGATGGCTTCCAAGCCCTGATTGGAATACTGGTTGAGCACGGCTTCCATGACGGCGCGCGTCCGGTCGCCGTAGCGGGTGAAATAATTGCGTTTGCGGACATTGTCCGCGCGTTCCTTTCGGGTCAGCGGCGGCTGGTCATAGGCCACATGGCAGACGAGATCGAACGGGTCATAGTCCCTCCCGACAGCATCTTGCAGGGCGTCGAATGGAATGCCTTGCTCTTCGAGTTCGCGCACGATGGCTTTCTTTTGCGCGGCCTTTGACCATGTGTTCAGGAAGTCGTCAACGAGCGCGTATTTTTTGCAAACTGTTTTGCGCGTGAAATCTTTCACGGATTCGGTCGCCAGCTTGCCGTCGCCGCCGATGAATTGTGTGCGCTCGCGCAGAATTTTTGCAGACACGTTGGCGACGTGATATTTCTCGCGACCGGGGCCGGGCGGCTCGCCGCCGCCGGTGCCCCCATCATCGTCATCATCCGGCGTGGGCGGGTCGTCCGGTTCGGGTTCGTAAATATTTTCAGGCGGGCCATCAAACTTGTCGTCTTGGAACAACACGGTAGCCCCTTTGAAATCCATGATGGTGAACCAGGATTTGTTGTATTCCTCCAAAATGCGGGTGCCGCGCCCAATGATCTGTTTGAACGTGGTCATGGACTCGATGCGCTGGTCGAGCACGATGAGTTTGCAGGTGCGCGCATCCACGCCGGTATTCAATAGGCGCGAAGTCGTGGCGATGACGGGATATTTGCTCTCCGGCAAAATGAAATTGTCGAGTTCGGCCTTACCCGCCGCATCGTCGCCGGTGATGCGCATGACGTATTTGTGATTTTTCACCACTTCATCGCCGTTCCACATGATGAGCGCCTGCCGCATCCGTTCGGCATGGTCAACGTCCTCGCAAAACACGATGGTCTTGGCAAAACGGTCGGTCGCCTTGAGATATTGCGTGATGCGCCAGGCCACGAGTTTGGTGCGCTCGTCGAGGACAAGCGAACGATCCATGTCGAGCTGGTTGTAAAGCCGGTCTTCAATAAGTTTCCCGTATTTGTCGAGCTGGCCGGGATGTGGTCGCCAGCCGCTGACATCCTTGTCAATGTCAATGCGGATGACTTTGTAAGGCGCAAGAAAACCGTCGGCTATGCCCTGCTTGAGCGAGTAGGTGTAGATCGGGTCGCCAAAATAATCGCTGTTGGAAACTTCCTTGGTTTCTTTCGGTGTGGCCGTGAGGCCGATCTGGGTCGCGCCCTTGAAGTATTCGAGAATCCTGCGCCAGTTGGAATCCTCGGCGGCGCTGCCGCGATGGCACTCGTCCACAATCACGAGGTCGAAAAAGTCGGGCGAAAATTCTTTGTAGGCATTCGCCGCTTCATCGTTGCCGGAAATGCCCTGATAAAGCGCGAGATAAATTTCGTAGGACTTGTCTATGTTGCGCCCTTCAATCTTGGTCATCTTACCGGCGAACGGTTTGAAGTCGTTCACGCGCGTCTGATCCACGAGGATGTTGCGGTCGGCAAGGAACAGGATACGTTTTTTGCGACCGGATTTCCACAGCCGCCAGATGATTTGAAACGCGACAAAGGTTTTGCCGGTGCCGGTGGCCATCGTCAGCAAAATGCGGGACTGGCCTTTGGCGATGGCTTCGATGGTGCGGTTGATGGCGATTTCCTGGTAATAACGCGGCTCCTTGTCCGGCCCCTGCAAACAATAATCCTGCGCGACCACGGCGGTCTGCGTCGTCGTCAGACCTTTCCAGATGCAATACCGCTGCCACAAATCTTCGGCGGAAGGAAATTGATCGAGCGTCAATTCCTGTTCCACGGGCTGCGACTGGCCGGTGTGGTCGTGAAACAGAAAGGCATCGCCGTTGGAACTGAACACATACGGCACATCCAGGATGTCGGCGTATTCCAGCCCCTGCTGCATACCGCCGCCGACTGGATGATTGTTGTCCTTCGCCTCCAGCACGGCGAGACGGATGCCCGGTTTGTAAGAAAGGACGTAGTCGGCTTTTTTCGGCTCCCCGCGAGTTGACGATTGCCCCCGGACGATCACGCGACCCTTCGTGAAATAAACTTCCTCGCGAATTTGATTCATCACATCCCACTTGTTGCCCGCCGTCAGCGCCGGGGTGATGAACTTGGTGCGGATGTCCTGCTCCGTCAGAGATTTTTTATCAAATTCGGGCATGACGTTTTGTTGCGCGCGAGTGTGTGCCGAAAATCGGGCAGAGGCAAGAAATGAAGGTCGGCGCAACCCCGCCGCGCTATCAGCAATTCGTTCGCCGGTCACCCAAATGTTGAGAGTCCGCATATAAATGTTGAGAGCCACCTCCTCCAAATGTTGGGAGTCCCCTCTCTCTGGGTGAGGCGGCCTCCAGAAGTCGCAAGATCGTCTGTCCGATTGAGGCTTTTGAACCCCCCTATTTTACGCTTTACAAATGCCTGAGGGTTGCTAATTGTTATGTTCAATTTGTTGAACTTCACAAAACAAACGGCACGCTTATGAACTACGCCACACAGGAACTCACGAATTCCTTGCAGGAGTTGACGAGCAAAACCGAGCGCCAACCCCGCCAAGTTGAACAAGCCGTCCCAGCCTCCATCGCGGCGAACGATTTTTCCTTTTCCAAAGAAGTCGAATCGTTTTTGGAAAAAACCCGCGATTACTCCGCCAGAACCCGGGGCGTTCACGTTGGTATGTATTAAACTTTTCGTGATGGAGATATGGCACGATGAGTTTCAGGGAAGCAACTGGTCGTCGTCTCGACTGGATCAACACGGGCATTGACCAAGGTTTCTCGAATTTTCTCTTCGTTGACCAACACTATCGTTCCAACCCCGTGCTGCGCCGGATTTTTTCGCTCGCCAGAAAACAGAATTTTCTGTCATTGCTGATCGAGGAAATTACCGAAGCCGATTGCGCCCTGCTGGCAGAGGAAAATGCCGCCATTCGGCTGCGCAAACCAAATTTTGCCAATGCCGTTGTTCATCGGCTTTCTTTTTTTCGTTGCGTCAAAGACCAGCCACCCGCACCGACAGATTTTTTAGGCTATGTCATTTTCAAAAGCGATTACTTTACAGGCGAGCCAAAGCCGAAAGATTATATTTTTGAATCCGTCGTGCTGCCATCGCGGGGCGTGGATCAAAATAATTTTATCCACTGTTCTAAAATTTATCAGGTTAAAACCACGCTCGGAACATTTGCTATAACCGGCGTGCTCTACGCGCAACAAAACGACCTCACTTTTGTTTGCGCCCATGTCAGTTTGCGTTCAGCGCTGGCGTGTATGCTGCCCGCTGCGGACGTGTCTTATGCGCGGTTGAATGCGCTGGCGGGCATTGACCATCAAAACCGAAAAATAGGTGAAAGTCGCGGGATTCTCCCGCAGGACATCGAAAATATATTGAACAATCTTGGCGTCAATTTCGAAAAAATCGTCCACGAGCCGCGTCAGCAACTTGATTTGCCAACCGAATTTCAACGCGATCTTTACGGCTTTATTGAATCGGGCTGCCCGGCGCTCGTTGGATTTGAATTGGACGAACCAACGCCGGGGCCAGATGGTTCACCCCGCCACGTCATTCCCGTAATCGGCCACACGTTTAACGATGATACTTGGGTGCCGGATGCGCAACGATCCTACTTCGGTGGCAAGCTGAGTTATTTTCCAAGCGAAAGTTGGTTGAGTAGCTATGTCGTTCACGACGATAATTTTGGCCCTTACTATTGCATGCCGCGTCACTTCCTCAAAAAAGACAATTTTCGCATCATTTACGGGCTTAAAACACAGGTAACGCCGTTCAATGCAGTGGAGGCCGAAGCCATCGGCTTTGATTTCTTTGGTGCCATTGTCAAGCGTTTCCCCCGGCTCGGACAGGATTGGTATGACCGATTTGCAGTTTTTCAACGGTGCGGTTTGCTCGTCCTGCGCACGGCTTTGATTCGTAAAGCCGATTATATTGCCCACCTCCAATCATTGCGCTCACGCGATTATGTCGGCTTGGAACCGGCCCTCGTTCAAAAATTTCAAAACCATCTGCCAGAAACGTTTTGGATGGTCGAAGCCAGTGCGCCGGAACTTTTTGCTTCCAGCCGCCGCAAATTTGGCGAAATCCTGCTCTCCGCACAACTGCCCGTGCCCAAGCCGCTTAATCTTTCGTTGTTGCTCGCTGCCCGCGTCCCCGGCCTGGTCATGATTCAACAGCAAAACAACGTGCCCATTGACCAGACCCAGTTGCAAGGTCACACCGGCCTGTTTAATCTCCAGCGCGACGGAGTGCCGACCGGCACTGTGTAGGGCGCGGCGAACTCCGTGGTAAATCAAATCGGCTGCTTGAGTAGTCTTTTTGCTAAAATTTTCCGCGCGCATGAATCGGTCGAGACAAATCACCCTTGCCAACTTTGAAAATAGGATGGTTCGTGTATAGTAATCCGAAGGAGGTTGATGGATATGATTTGTCCTCATTGCAAAACGACGTGCATAAATTTTGGATACTTTAATTGTCGCTGCCAACGCTACCGCTGTAATTTCTGCGCTAAAACTTTTTCCGACATTCCGTATCGGCCATTAGGCAGGCTCAAAACGCCGCTCAAAAAGGCGACGCGAATTGTAAATCTCCTGGTTGAAGGCGTGGGTGTCCGCGCCACGGCACGGATCACGAAAACGCACCCGAACACCATTCAGGCGGTGTTGGAAGTGGCGGGCAGTAAATCCGCCTTCTTGCTCGACAAGATGGTGCGTGAGGTCAATTTCCCGTTTGTCCAGGTTGACGAAATGTTCTGTTTTGTTGGTTGCAAAGAAAAAAACAACGTGACCGGAGACCCGGAACGCGGAAGACAATCCATTTTCCTCGGCGTGGACGCGGACAGCAAATTCATCATTAACTGGACGATCGGCAAACGGACTTCTGGCACGATTGAAAAATATATGCAGGACTTGAAACTGCGTGTCGCGCGACCATTCCAATTATCTACGGACGGCTACGAACTTTTTGAGGATGAGGTCAAGTGGGCGTTCTATGGCGAGGCAGCCTATGGCCAGGTGAGTAAAAAGTTTATCCATCCAAGGGCAAAGGATTCAAATACAGCCGAAGGACGTTACGAGCCGAGCCGGGTGAAGACCATCTATAAACGGCAGGTGTTCGGGCCGGTTCGATTCGACAAAATCAGCACCTCCTATATTGACCGGACGCATTTGAACCTGCGGCTTTTCAACCGGCGGCTGACCCGCTTGACACTGGGGTTTTCCAAAAAACTTGAACATCTCAAGAATTCCGTAGCGCTTTCTATCGCACACTATAACTTTTGCCGCGTTCATAAATCGCTCCGAGGTGAAACCCCGGCAATGGCGGCGAGATTAACCGACCATGTATGGTCAATTGCCGAGCTTTTAACAGAGTCGGGGCAAATTGGTTCAGAGAAGTGGATTTGTCCGTTGCTTGAACGCACCGTTTCGCTCCCGATTAGAATTCTCAAAGCTGCATAATGCCGTTTTCAATGTGCCCTTTTGTATAAAATTTTTTCGCGCACCAACCAGTCACGTCAACTCGTCCAGACTGCTGCGAGCTACCCCCCCCCGCCCCCTGCCGAGGACGGGACAAGACGGGACAAACCATCGGTCATTTTGTGCGTTGTGATGCGCGATGGCAGTCGGACAACAAAAAATTCAAACACGCACGAACATCTTTATTGACGGAGCATTTGTGACGCACCACGCACGATTGCGAAAAATTATTTTTCTCCACTGACGATTTCAATTCCCGCCGCCTCCACCATATTGGATCACCAGAGTGGCGGCGATTACTTAAATCTCTTCATTTCTGCCAGTTTCACGAGGCAAACCTTGGTCTCACGTCTCAATGTTTCGCGATCAATTGTGCTCAATCCTTTTGAATCAAACCGGTAACGGTAATGAATCCGTAATAACTCTTGAAGCGAATCTCTCATGGCGGAAAGCGTTGGATCGGCAGTTGCCCGCAACAACCAAATTGAAAGCGTCTCGCCAGGCTCGCGCACCATGCCGCGCTCAGCAAGTTTGCCTTCAAGCAGATAAAATTCCGAATCAAGTCCGGGCCAGAAAATCGCGGAGTAGGACTGCACAGTTTTTGGCTGCAGATGGAGGCGGCGACGACCGCGTTTGAAAATGATTTGATACAACAGCAAAAACAGCACGGGGATCAGTCCCCAGAGGATGTATTCGCGCAGGTTGCTTTGTCCCCAGCGCAACTTCGCGATTTCAAATCCGACCCACGACCAGAAATCCGAGAACCATTGCATGGCCGAGGCGCGACTGCCTTCTATGCCAACCCATGACGCGGGTGTGGTGTCAAAATCATTCCAGGTTTGCGTCCGCTTGTTCCACACAAGGCACCAAGCATGCGCATCGCGCTCGCGCACGATGTAACCGCTGCCGCTCGCTTCATGGACAGCGTAACCGACGGCATAGCGCGCAGGGATTCCGAGTTCACGCAGTAATAAAACCGTCGCTGTGGCAAAATATTCGCAATGCCCGCTCCGGCTGTGAAGCAGAAAGCGTGTCAGCGCCGTCTCGTTCGTCGTCGCCAGCTTGTCAGATCCCTGCCAGAGGCTGTAGG
>Ga0302319_10021242_pt1 | contig 11700 bp, 13 predicted proteins | sample Bog_T0_2_FD_203319 | JGI IMG/M metagenome (GOLD analysis project Ga0302319, IMG submission 203319) | Peat permafrost microbial communities from Stordalen Mire near Abisko, Sweden - Bog_T0_2 | ecosystem: Environmental > Terrestrial > Soil > Wetlands > Peat | place: Sweden: Abisko, Stordalen Mire...
AGCGGGCGCAGCCGCGGCAGCAACCGGTGCCGGCGCCTCCAGCGGCGTGCTCTGCACCGGCTTGCGTGGCGCCGGAGACGGTGGCGTGGCCGGGGCAGGCGGCGCGGTGACCGCCGGCATCGATGCGCTGGCGACCGGCGCCGCGCCCGCCGGAGCGGAACCACCAGCAGCGGGACCACCGCCCGCCGGCGAACCCGCAACCCCCGGCGGCGGAGGCGGAGGCGCCGTCCCCACTCCGAACAGCGCCGGCGAAGCGGTCGGCGAGGACGGATCAGCCAGCGGCGCCGCCTCCGCCGCATGCTGCGCATTGGTGCGATCCGCCACCAGCGAATCGGTCAGCTTCTTCAATTCGTCCGCATTTGGCGGCTCCGGCCGCGCCGGCACGGTGGAGATATTCGGGTACGCCTGATCCGCGCCCGGCGGCGCCGGCCGGTCCTGCGCAATCTTGCCGCCCTCCTGCCGATGCCACCAATTCACCGGGTTCATCGACGAGATCGTCGAGCAGCCAGCCAGCAGCCAGCCAATCGCAGCCAGCATGGCAGCCGCCTTTATTGTGGCTTGCCCCGGTTTTCTCGCACAACTAGCTTGCGCGTCTAATTCGCTCACCACCATATGCTGGTTCCGCTCTCCGCTAACGGCGGCCTGTGTAGCCGCTGGTGTCGCCGACGCAAAGGATGTCTCCATGGCTCCGAACGATAAGAACGTAGGAAACGCGCCTGCCAACGCCTCGACCAGACCGACGACGACCGGTGCCGCCACGCCGCAAGCTGCGTCCGTCGGCACCGTCGATGCGGCCGGCTTCAAGATGCCCGACCCGGCGGTCGTCGGCCGGTCCATGGCCGATATCGCCGAACGGTCGCAACGCCTGGTCGGCGAATGGCTGAAGCGCCAGCCGCAGGCGGATCACGCCGCCGACCCGCTGAACATCGGCCGCGCCTTCCTGGAAATGACCACCCGCATGATGGCCAACCCAACCCGGCTGATGCAGGCCCAGCTTGGTTTCTGGCAGGATTACGTGACGCTGTGGCAGAACACCACGCGCCGCATCATGGGGATCGACACCGAACCGGTAATCGGCCCGAAATCCAGCGACAAGCGCTTCAAGGACGAAGCCTGGAAAGAAAATGAAGTCTTCGACTTCATCAAGCAGTCCTACCTGCTGTCCGCCCGCTACATGCAGGACGTGGTAACCCACGTCGACGGGCTCGACCCCAAGACCGCGCAGAAGGTGGACTTCTATTCACGCCAGTTCATCGACGCGATGAGCCCGTCCAACTTCCTGCTCACCAACCCCGAAGTGCTGCGCAAAACCGCCGAAACCGGCGGCGAGAACCTGCTCAAAGGCCTCAACAACCTGCTCAGCGACCTCGAGCGCGGCAAGGGCAAGCTGCACATCAAGATGACCGACACCGAGGCGTTCCATGTCGGTGAGAACATCGGCGTGTCCCCCGGCAAGGTCGTCTACGAAAACGAACTGATGCAGCTTATCCAGTACACCCCGCTGACCGAGACAGTGCTGAAACGCCCGTTGCTGATCGGTCCGCCCTGGATCAATAAATTTTACATTCTCGATCTGCGGCCACGGAACAGCTTTGTCCGATGGGCGGTGTCGCAGGGGCACACCGTCTTCGTCATCTCCTGGGTCAACCCGGACGAAAAACTCGCCGAGAAGAACTTCGAAGACTATATGAGGCAAGGCTACCTCGCGGCCCTCGACGCGATCGAACAGGCCACCGGCGAGCGCGACGTCAACGCCATCGGCTACTGCCTCGGCGGCACCCTGCTCGCGTCGACCCTCGCCTACATGGCCGAAAAAGGCGACGACCGCATCAAGACCGCGACCTTCTTCGTCACCATGCTGGACTTCCAGGAAGCCGGCGAACTCGGTGTCTTCATCGACGAGGAACAACTGCAACTCGTCGAAGAAAAAATGGCCAAGCGCGGCTTCCTGGAAGGCAGCGAGATGGCCACCACGTTCAACATGCTGCGCGCCAACGACCTGATCTGGTCCTATGTGGTCAACAACTACCTGATGGGCCAGGACCCGTTCCCGTTCGACCTGCTGTACTGGAATTCCGATTCCACGCGCATGCCAGCGAAGATGCACAGCTTCTATTTGCGGAAAATGTACCAGGAAAATCTGCTCTCCACACCGAACGGCATCTCCCTCGACGGCGTGCCGATCGACCTCGGCAAGATCAAGACCCCGGCCTATTTCCTCTCGACCCGTGAAGACCACATCGCGCCCTGGAAATCGACCTACCGGGGCACCCAGTTGCTGGGTGGCGCCAACCGCTTCGTGCTGGCGGCCTCCGGCCACATCGCCGGCGTGGTCAACCCGCCCGAGGGCGGCAAATACGGTCATTGGATCAACAAAGAGGTCCCGCCCGACCCGGAAGCCTGGTTCGCCGGCGCCACCGAGATCGCCGGGTCCTGGTGGCCCGACTGGCAACGCTGGATCCTGTCGTCCGACAAGACCATGGTGCCCGCCCGCCAGCCCGGCGACGGCAAGCTCACACCGATCGAGGACGCACCCGGCCGATACGTCAAGGTCCGCCTGTCATAGAAGCCGAGCGGCCTGTGGCCAGGGCTTGACAACACCGTCGTCAGGGCACACCTGACAGTCAGGATTAACCTGACAGGTGCGCCATGCCCGTAAAACTGCACTGCTCGTTCTGCGGCAAGTCGGAGGACGACATTGAAAAACTTGCCGCCGGCCCGGGCGGCATCCACATCTGCAACGAATGCGTCGCCGTCTGCCAGGTGATCATGCACGGCGAGGGTCCCGCCGCCCCGCGGGCGTTCGATCCCACGATGTGGCCGAAGGATCGCCTGCTCGCGCTTCTTGCCCCGGTCAACGCCACCGCCGAAGCGCATCGCCGGCACCTGCAGACGATCGTCGAGACTTTGCGCTCTCAGGACGTCAGTTGGGCCGCCATCGCGGGACGGCTGGGTGTCTCGCGCCAGACCGCTTGGGAGCGGTTCACGTAACGCCACACCAGCCCCCGCCGGGCAAACTACCCCGGCATCGGCATCTTCGCGAAACTCTGCATCCCGGCGATCGGCGCCCATGACAGCGCGCTGTCGCAATAGATCTGCATCACCGGACTGACCGCCGTCGGGTCGTCCAGCGTGCCCAGCGGAATCATCGTGATCCCCGCCATGACGTCCGCCGACTGAACCACCGTCGATCCGCACGCAGAACAAAACGAGCGATGCGTCCCCTGCCCGGAATCCCCGCGGTCATCGAACTGAGTCAACGGGCCGCTTACCGTCAGCGTTGCGGTCGGCACCGCGATCACCGTCGCATACGCCGACCCGGTGGATTTCTGACAGCTCTTGCAATGACACACGCCGACAAACACCGGATCGGCATCGGACGAATACGTCACCTTGCCGCAGCGGCAGCTTCCCTTGATTGCAGACATCGCGCACTCCCTTTTTTGCTCTGCGGCGACACTGTCACGCCACGGGCTGGATTTCCAGCAATCTTATAACAGTTTCGCCTCGAATGGCGGCAGCAGGTCGGGCGCCTCGAACTCGATCACCCACAAATCGGGATCGAACTTCACCTGCCGCGCGATATAGGCGTCCGCAGCCGCGTCATCCACCGGGCCGGGGCCCGTCGCCCGCATCCAGGCAAGCTCGCCGGCGCCCGAACGCATCTGCGACAGCACCGAGACCGCCTTGTCGTTGCGCAACACAACCAACACGCCGCCGGCGTCCGGATCGCCCTTGCGGATCACCGCGCCGTAGCGCCCGTCGGCGTTGCCCATCCGCAACGCCATGCTGACCCAGATCCCCGCCTTGATCCGAGGATCGGTCACCGGCCGATGATGCGGCGCGCGATTGCCATGCGGTGCACCTCCGACGGACCTTCATAGACCCGCATCGTCCGCACCTTCTGCGCCATCAACTGCAGGGGCAGTTCCTTCGCCACGCCCATCGCGCCGAATGACTGCATCGCATGATCGACGACCTCGGTCGCCATTTCGGTGCCGTACAGCTTCACCATCGACGCCTCGGTGCGCACGTCCTTGCCCGCATCGGCCTTGGTCGCCGCGTCATACACCATCAGCCGGCAGGCATGGATCTTGATCGCCGCATCCGCGATCCACCACTGGATCGCCTGCCGGTCCGCCAGCCGCTGCCCGAACGTCACCCGCTGCCTGGTATGTTCCACCATCATATCGAGCGCGCGGCGGCAGATCCCGACGCACCACGCCCCCATCTGCAGCCGCCGCACCGTCAGCCGCAACTGCATCGGCGCATAGCCCCTGCCCTCGACGCCCAGCACCTGGCCGGCCGGAATCCGGCAGTCCTCGAACACCAGTTCATAGGTCCGCTGCCCGCCGATCATCGGAATCTCGCGCTCGATGATGAAGCCCTTGGTGCCGCGCTCGATGATGAAGGCCGTCACCCCTTCGGCCCGCTTGCCCTCCCCGGTACGCGCCATCAGGATCATGAAATCCGCCTGCGGCACCCGGCTAACCCAGATCTTTCGCCCGTTGATCACCCAGTCGTCGCCTTGTTTCACGGCTCTGGTCGTCATGCCGGCGGGGTCGCCGCCGGCGCCGGGTTCGGAGATCGCGATGCACGAATGCGCCTCGCCCCGAGCGTATGGTTCGAGGTATTTGCGCCGCTGCTCGTCGTTGGCGACGGCAATCAGCATGTGCAGGTTGGGGCTGTCGGGCGGGAAGGTGAACGGCACGCAGGTCCGCCCCTGCTCCTCATAGACCCCGACCAGCGCGGCATACGGCAGATTGGCCCCGCCATACTCTTCCGGTACGTCCAGCCCCCACAGCCCGAGCTCCTTGCATTTGCCCAGCAGGATTTCCTCCTGCTCCGGCGTCAGCCCGGACGTCTGCCCGGACGCCTCGCGCGCCAGCACACTCATCTCGAGCGGAATCACATCCCGGTCGATGAATTTGGCGACGAGGTCCTGGAGCATCCGGTGCTCTTCGGGAATTTCAAACATCTTGATCCTGTTCAGCGAGATGCAGTGACGGCGGCCGATGGAAGCACGATCCGGCCGGCGCGTCACGCGGGCCGAACCGCGACCTCTCCTGGGTCACGTGGCGAAAGCATGCGCCGAGACGGTCTCGACCACATCCCACAATCGTCGTTCCAGCGGCCACGCAATCATCACGCGAGGGCGCACGAAACATCTCCCAGTATTCTTGCAAGAGAATAGAAACACAGTTCAACGGCCGCGACGCGCTTTTTTGCATCTGTGCTCCACACACTCGAAACGAACGATGCCGTTAAGGTTCCGTTAACAAACCGCGTTTATGGTGCGAAGATTGCAAAATTCAGTGTGAAATCGGAATAGATCAGTCACCAGCATGCTGGACTCGCGGAAACCCGGCATCACGTCGGCCACGCCTTGTTGAGGGACAATAGACATGGGAACTCTGCCTCCAAAGACCGACCCGCGCTGGAAGAACATTTTGACCGAACCTGGCTGTCCCGAATTCTCCGCTCTTGCAACGAAACTAACCGTCGGAAGACTGCGTCGCGACGTCAAGCAGCAGCCATCGGCGCTCCAGCGTGCGGTCGAGGAACTACACTCCTTTTTCGCAGGCAACGGATTTGCGCACGCAGACCTTCATCTCATCTAACCGCGGATCGACCACTCAATGAAAAATTACCATCTCAGTCTGGCCGAGGCGGCCGCGATCATCACGGGCGGCGCGAGCGCTGTGTTCGCAGGAGCCGAGGATGCGCTGCGCCGGCTGCCGAGGGGCAAGTGGATCGGCGGAACGTCACCGTATTTCATGACCGACGCCGGCGGCGTGATCGACTCGTCGGGGTTGTTCTGCACAGTCCTGTCCGAGGCTATCGACATCCGCACCGTGGCGCTCACCAAGGAGACCTTGCCCGCCGTCACCGAACACCGCTTTGACAGCGGTTTCACCTACCTGATGATGCCGGCTTTCACCGATGTCCATCGCAGCTATGCCGTCGATGGTCCTTACTACCGCGGCCTGTGCGATCAGCCGGTCATGGGCTGGGTGACAGGGGTGCATCTCTCCGAACTGGGGACCCGCACGCCAAAAGTATTCGACGGAATGACCGGCGCGATCCACGATGACGCGGCGGTGGCGATGTATGTCCGGCTTCCTGCCGGCGCATCCGTTGCACTGGATATCGTCAATCTCTTCCACCAGGGGACCGGCCCCGAGATCGTTTTCTCCGCCACCGGCTTCTCGGCCTGCGAATGCACTGTGGACGGCAAATCGGTTTGCTTCGCGCAATACATCACCGAGTCAGGCGTCGACACCAAACTGCCGCTGGTGGCCAATCTCGCCGGGGTCAGCGTCAACGTCTCGATTCAATCCGTGGACGCGGCCAACCGGTCGGTTGCATTCTATGCGCCGGTCATGGCCGGCGAATCCTACCACTTCGCCGACCCTGTCAGAGATTATGCACGGGCGTATGCCAATGGCGCGGCGGGATCCCACGAGGCCGGCGCCATGCTCGCCTGTAACTGCATTCTGAATTTCCTTTACGCCGAACTCGAGGGCAAGACCACCGGCGGCTTCGTCGGTCCCGTTACATTCGGGGAGATCGCCTACGTTCTGTTGAACCAGACGCTGGTGCGCCTCAATGTGACCACCGAACCCGCAACCGCCGCTTCGGTCACGATGGCAGTGGCCAGCGTCTGATCAGGGGCCAACGGCCGCGTTGCGCCGGTGCCGCGTCCATCACGCGATGGGCTGCCAAGCCTTCGCGCGACGACACGATCAATTGAATAAGGGGGCTTCGGACGGTTGTTCGGCAAACGCCGCCGGAGCCCCAGTCCAACCCAGATGCGTGGCACCGAAGGCAACAGGATACTTCAGCCCGTAACCCAGGACCCGGTCGAACCCGATATGTGCAGCCCAGATCAAGGCCGGCAAATAAAGCGCTGACGTCGAAAGCATAAGGCCGGCCAGCGCAAGCAGCGCCGGCGCACTATACGTATGGGCCAGATTGTAAACAGCCGCCCCGACGCGGCGATTCATCAGGTAGCCCGCGATGCCGAGGTCGGGAAGCAGAACCAAGGCAGCGAACATAAGCCAGCCACCACCGAAGGCGCGATAGGCCGACACGGCCAGAACCAGTTCAACCAAAGCCTCGACCCGTAACACAACCGCAACAGGGCCGCCAGTTCGGAATGGCCTGACCGCGACTGGCTCGAAACGGGCAGCGTCTGGAAACATGGCGTTCATGGCGGGGTGTCCTGTGGTAACCCCGCCACCATCGTCGATCCGCGCGATGAACGGAATTGTTCAAACCTGTTCTCCGGTTGTATGATATTGTATGAACCCTGCTAACCTCGACTGGGCCCTTTGGCGCTCGTTCCTGGCCATCCTCCGTGACGGCAGCCTGTCCGGCGCGGCGCGGACCCTGGAGGTCGCTCATCCGACAATCCGCCGTCATCTCGATGAGCTTGAGGCAAGCATCGGCGCCCCCCTCTTCGTCCGCTCGCCCTCGGGATTGGTCGCAACCGAGCTGGCGCTCAGCCTGCGCGAGCCGGCGCAAGCCATGGAGTCCGCCGCTGCGTTGCTTGTGCGCACTGCGTCGGCCGAGGCCGGCGCAGTGGCGGGCACCGTTCGCATCACCGCCAGCGAAATCATCGGCGTGGAGGTACTGCCTCCGATCCTGTCCGCGCTGAAAGCGCGCCATCCCGGCCTGTCGTTCGAGCTCGCCCTGAGCAACAGGATCGAGGACCTGCTGCGCCACGATGCCGATATCGCCGTACGGATGACGAGGCCAGCCCAGGATGGTCTGCTCGCCCGCAAAGTCGCGCTCATTCCACTCGGTTTTTACTGTCATGAAACGTATATTGCGCGGAACGGCGCGCCGCTCAGCCTGCCCGACCTCATCGCCTCGGGCGCAATGATCGGTTACGACCGCGACCCGGCGCTGCTTCGGGCCGTGTCAGGCTTCGGTTTGTCGGCAAAACCAGCTGATTTCGGCTTCCGGTCCGACAGCGACCTCGCCCAACTCGCGGCCTTGCGGGCGGGCCTTGGCGTCGGCATCTGTCAACACGCCATCGCCGCCCGCGATCCAAAACTTCGCCACGTTCTGCCTGCGTTTACCCATGCGTTGGAGACCTGGCTGGTGACGCATCCGGATCTGCGAAACGTGCGGCGTGTGCGGGCCACGCTGGATGCACTGGCCAATGGCCTGGCTCGGTATGCCGACGCGCCGTTGCGAAATTAACGACTTATCTGCCATCAGCCTCCGGCAACCGGTTACTTCAAGGGCGCAGGACATGGCCGGTCGGCCCGGCGCGTGTCGCAGGCCATCACCTTGCCAAGGAACGCCGTTGCCGGCACCGCCATCTCCTTGCTGGCCGCCTCACGGACGGCATACTGCGTCACATATAAGCTGTCCGCGCCGCTGATGGCCTTCAGGAACATCGTCTCGGGTTTATGTGTCGCGGGATCGAGCGGGCAGAGGTAAACCCAAAGGACGATCGGGAAGCCGTTCTCGTTGCCGCCCCTGACCTTCTGGCCTGACCCGCCGGGACAACCCGATGTCCAGTGCGTCGCCAGCCGGTCGGCGAAACCGTCCGGGTTCATGTTGCTCAATCCGCGGATTATCTGGATGGTGATCAGGGTCGACCAGGTCTCCAAAGTGTCCGGCGGGCGAACGAACGCCTGCATATGGCCGTCAGGGGTCTGCCAGGACAGCTTGAAGCCCGGCGGCATCGGTGTCAGCAGGTTCTCGTCCTGCAGACCCGTCTGGGCGGGTGGACCGCCCGCTCCAACCAGCAGCGCCACCGCCGCGGCAACGAGCCGCACATGTCTACGCAATGCCATTGAGTTCCGTTCGGGCCCCGAAAATTTCTTCGCGGAGTCTACGCCGAATGGGGACACCGCTCACCAGAAACAACACGCCGGACCGCAACACCGTGCCTGTCACCCCCCAGGCGTGCCTCCGCGTCGTCCCGGCGCCGCCACGGCCCGGTGACAGGGCGGAAGCCTATTTGCAGGGAAAACGTTCGGCCAGGAATTTGAACAGCCCATCCGTGGCCGGCAGGCTGCGATGTTCGGGCATCGCTTTCACCCAGTTGACAAACTCGTTGAGCGTCTCGCTGCGGCTGGGTGCTGGAGATGGGAAGCAGAACGACTTCTTGTCGGCGGTGTGTTGCAGTTCCAGGTCCACGACGCCTTGGGCAAACCCATGACAATAATTGATTTTCGCGTCTGCTGCCGGCTCCCTCGGGTTCGCCCCGCAAAGTTCGGCCAATTCACCGGCAGTTCTCGCACGCAGGGTGACCGGTTGCGCGGAAAACGCGCTGGCAGGGGCTATGCCGGCGGCCAGCAACGCGAGTACAAAGCGGCTCTTCATCGAACAGTCTCCATATCGTATCATACTTGGTTTCGCGTGCGACGGCAGGTGAGATGAGCCGCACAGCGGCTCCAACCCCCGGAGCACAATCAGCCGGCCGGGCAGGTCCGTCAGCCAGAGCCCGAAACCGGATCCGCCACCTTTCTACCGGTTCCTGTCCGGTCTTCTGTCGCTTGCGCGCAAGCGATCGCTCGATCGCGGTCGCACGGCTGCGCGCACCGGCCCCGAGACCGGTCCCGGACGTCCAAACCCCCCTACCGCCCGACAAACCGCGGAGTCCGCTTCTCCATGAACGCCGTCCGCCCCTCCTTGTAGTCAGCGCTGTTGAAGCATCCATCCATCGCCCGCTGGATCGCCGCCATGTCGCGCTCGCTCTCATCCTTCAGCAACTCGTTGATCGTCAGCTTCGACGCCGCCACTGACAGCGGCGCGTTGTCGGCGATGCTGCGCGCAATATCCAGCACCACATCGTTCAGGTCTTCTATCGCCGTCATCCGGTTGATCAACCCGATCCGTTGCGCCTCCGCCGCATCGATCCGTTTCGCCGTGTAAAGGATCATCCGCGCATGCGCCGGCCCGACCAGATCGATCAGCCGCCGCACCGCATCCGGCGCATAGGCGATCGACAACCGAGCCGCCGGAATGCCGAATTCGCTGTCCACTGCGGCGATCCGCAGGTCGGCCGCCATCGCGATCGCCAGCCCGCCGCCCATGCAGAAACCGCGAATCCGAGCAATGACCGGCTTGGTGAAGCCGATCAGCTTGTTGCGTCCGATACTGTTTGCCCGATCATATTCCGCCTGCGCATCGGCACTATTGCGGTTCTTCTCGAACTGGCTGATATCCGCGCCAGAAACGAACGCCTTGTTGCCGGCGCCCGTCATGATCACCACACCGACGCTGCTGTCCTCGGTGAATTCGTCCAGGATCTCGCCCAGCCCGGTCCACATCTCCATCGACACCGCGTTGCGTTTTTCCGGCTGGTTGAAGGTAATCAGCCCCACCCCGTCATCCTTCGCCGCCAGCATCTTTCCGCCCGCAAACGCCCGGTTTTCCGCATGATCTGGCAGCATATCAAATCACCCCCTTCTGACGCATGTCGGCAAGCTCCGCATCGGTGTACCCGACACCTTTCAGAATCTCGTCACCATGTTCGCCGGCGTCCGGCGTATGCGCCCGGATCGCCTTGGAGAATCCGGAAATATTGAGCGCCGATGCAACGACCTCCTTCTCGCCGACATGCGGGCTGTGCATCGTCGTTGCCATGCCGAGATGCTTGACCTGCGGGTCGGCGAACACCTGGTCGATCGAGTAGATCGGCCCGCACGGTATCCCGTTGGCCTCGAACAGTTCGATCCAGTGCTCAGACGGTTGTGTCCGCGTGATCTCCCCGATCGCCGCATTGATCGCCTTACGGTCGCGTGAACGCCCGGCCTGAGTCTTCCACTCCTCCCGCTCGAGCCAGTCCTTGCGCCCGATCGCCTCGCAGAACCGCAGGAACACCCGCGCCGAACTGGCGGCGATGTTGATGTGGCCATCACTCGTCGGAAACACCCCGGTCGGGATCCCTGTCGGATGGTCGTTGCCGGCCTGGCCCGCCACCTCGCCTTCCATCAGCCAGCGGCTGGCCTGGAAGTCGAGCATGAAGATCTGCGCCTCCAGCAAAGAGGTCGTCACCCAGCGGCCGACCCCGGTGCGCTCGCGGTCGAACAGCGCCATCATGCAGCCCAGCGCGAGAAGGTTGCCGGCCGTCAGGTCATCGATCGGGATGCCGACGCGCATCGGTCCGCGGCCCGGCTCGCCGGTGATCGACATCAGCCCGCCCATGCCCTGGGCGATCTGATCGACGCCGGCGCGCGGCCCGTACGGCCCGTCCTGGCCAAACCCCGAGATGCTGCCGTAGACGATGCGCGGATTGATCGCCTTCACGTCCTCGTACGAGACCTTCAGCCGGTGCTTCACCGCGGCGCGCATGTTCTCCAACACGACGTCGGCCTTCGCCGCCAGGCGCATGAACGCCTCATGCCCCTCCCTGGTCTTCAGGTTCAGCGTCACCGCGCGTTTGTTACGGTGCAGGTTCTGAAAGTCGAAGCCATGCCGGCGCCCGGTGACGCCCTCGGCCTCCTCGGTCGGCGGCTCGATCCGGATCACGTCCGCACCCCAGTCGGCGAAATGCCGCACCGCGGTCGGCCCCGCCCGCGCCAGCGTCAGGTCCAGCACGGTGATCCCGTTCAGCGGCAGTCTCGTCCGACTGGCGGCAAGCGCAGCCTGATCGGCCGACCTCTCCGGCGTGGGGCTTTCGGGCATCTGGTGGTTCCTCCTCGGACGTGCTGTCGTGATCATCCCCCGGTCCGC
>Ga0302319_10021243_pt1 | contig 11700 bp, 6 predicted proteins | sample Bog_T0_2_FD_203319 | JGI IMG/M metagenome (GOLD analysis project Ga0302319, IMG submission 203319) | Peat permafrost microbial communities from Stordalen Mire near Abisko, Sweden - Bog_T0_2 | ecosystem: Environmental > Terrestrial > Soil > Wetlands > Peat | place: Sweden: Abisko, Stordalen Mire...
GATAAAGGTGTGGAAGAATCGCGCGATCGAGTGTCTGCATCAATTAAAAATTCCGGTTTTGCATCACCAAAAAGTATTAATCATAAAGTTGTCGTCTCGCTTGCTCCGGCAGATATTAAAAAAGAAGGTCCAGTCTTTGATGTTGCGATTGCACTCGCATATTTACTGGCCCACGATGAAATTCGATTTGATTCTGAAAAGAAACTTTTTCTTGGTGAACTGTCGCTTGACGGTAATCTCAGAAAAATTACCGGGGTCCTTCCTATTGTTGCAAAAGCAAAAATTGCTGGAATCAATGAAATATTTTTACCAAAAGAAAACGCAAGAGAAGCTGCGCTTGTTTCTGGTATTACTATTTATGGAGCTGAAACGCTCAGAGAAATTATCGATCATCTTGATGAGAAAAAGCCGATACAAAAAAATATTGAGCCAAAAATAAACAAAAAAATTGAAGCCCAAACAAAAACAGAAATTATTTTTGATACTGAACCAATCGCACTGGATTTCTCCGAAATCAAAGGACAAGAAACTGCAAAAAGAGGGTTGGAAATCGCAGCCGCTGGGGGACACAATATCGCCATGTATGGTCCACCAGGCACAGGCAAAACAATGCTCGCAAAGGCATTTAGTTATATTTTACCGCCACTTTCATATGAAGAAATTTTGGAAGTCACTGCCATACATTCAATTGCCGGAATTTTAAAAACAGACATCATTACAAAAGCACCAGTGCGTGCACCACACCATACCGCATCATATGTTTCTATTGTTGGCGGTGGCGTAACACCCAAACCAGGAGAAATCACCCTCGCACATCACGGTGTATTATTTTTAGATGAATTCCCCGAGTTCGACAAAAAAGTAATCGAAACACTTCGTGAACCACTTGAGGCAAGGGAGATTAGCATCGCTCGCGCAAAAGGATCGTACACATTCCCGGCAAATTTTATTCTCATTGCCGCAATGAATCCATGTCCGTGTGGAAATTTTGGTTCAAAAACAAAAGAATGTATTTGTAAGCCAATGGATCTGCTCAAATATCAGCGAAAAATTTCCGGACCAATTATCGACCGCATTGATATGTGGGTGGAAGTTTCCCATATCGATTATGAAAAACTTTCTCGTGATACATCTACCGAAAAAGAAAGTATTACTATAAAAAACCGAGTGATAAATGCGCGAAGAGTGCAAAAAGAGCGATTTCACACGGTCGGTAAACAAATATGCACAAATAGCGAGATAGAAACAAAAGATATACATATATTTGCCAAAATTACTGATGATGCAAAAGAAATTTTATACCTATCAGCAAAGAAACTTGATCTCTCTGCTCGCGCCTATCATCGAATCATAAAACTTGCACGGACCATTGCCGACCTTGAAAAAAGCATCGATATCAATCGATCACATATTTTAGAAGCGCTCCAATATCGACCAAAGAAAAATACATAGCTTCGCAATTTCTCCCAAAAAGATTTATAAATAATAAAAAAAGGATAGGTTACTTCGTTAAAAAAATCTTAAAATACTCTGTATTTTAAGATTTTTTTGACATGATTTTCTTAACTACTAGAAAATCAGCAAGCCTCTTTTTATTTTTACATTATTATTTTTTATGGTCCAAGTGGATTTACCGCTCCTCGAACTTCAAAATGCACATGGGGACCAGTTGAAAGTCCTGTATTTCCAGAAAGTCCGATAACTTGACCTTGTACAACTTCTTGCCCTTCGTCCACATACAACTGACTCATATGTCCATACAATGTCTGTGTGCCGTTATTATGTGAAATAACAACATATTCTCCATAACCACCATTCCATCCGCTAGATCTTGCAACAATAACTTCTCCGGAAGCGGCAGCTAAAAGTGGTGTTCCAACGGGTGTTCCAATATCGACAGCATTATATCCGTGCAAACCTTGAGTTTTTATACCACCCACAAGTGGTCGAATATAGTATCCGGGATAATCAGGACCACTGCCACCACGATATGGTTCACTGATAATTTTGCCGTGATAATCAATTTTATCGGCGTTGCCAGATGAAACCGCTGAAGTTGCACCACTTACTTCAATTGATCCTTCTCCATTTGGAATAATAATAGACTGACCAACGGCCAAAGAAGTATTTTGATCAAGATTATTAAATTGGGCAATCTCACCAATATCGGCTTTGTATTTTATTGCAATGGCTTTTAATGTATCGCCCTTCACGACAGTGTGAATTGTTCCAGACACTGGTAAAATAACGAGAATTTGTCCAGTTTTCAAAGTCTTGCTCGTAATATCATTCGCCCAGAGAATTGTGTTTTGAGAAACACCAAACATTTTTGCAACAGAAGAAAGTGTGTCGCCACTTTGCACCATATATCGGCTGATTTGACCTGTTTGGCTACTATCACCAATATCAGCAAGGGTTCCGGATGGACCATCTTCAGACATAAGAGCTTCATTATCTGCAGTAAGAATGCCGCCACCGCCAACCGCCGCAAGCGTATTAAAATTTACTGAACTTTGCAGTAGGGGAACATTTTGAGAATTAGAATCAGTTACGGTATCGATATCAGAATCTTGATCAGAAGAATTTCCCGAGAGAAAATGGGAAATGGAAGAAATAATATCTGCCCGTGCTTTCGCCGGTGATGATATGAATACTGTTGATAGAATAATAAAAACAATAAACCATCTTGAATAAATGGCTAAAAAATTAGACTGTATTGATTGATTCGAGGACTGCCTATCATTTCTCGAATCATCTGTATGATTTTTGTTCAAAATAAGCTTATTCTTAAAGGTATCCTGCCGCACACTATGCATAAATGGCTCTATTGAGCCATATTTACATGTGTTCTATTCTTTTCTGGACGTGTACTAATGATACTACCTATACTTTTGTAGTCAAACGAGTTATCCACACGATAGCTAACGGCTTCTTCATGTTATATTTAGCCGATGCAATATCTTGAAGAGCTCAATGAACAACAAAAACTTGCTGTTCTACAAAAAGATGGACCAATTTTGATTATCGCCGGAGCAGGAGCAGGAAAAACAAAGACGATTACCCATAGAATTCTCCACCTTATTAAAGAAGGTGTGGCCCCAGAGAGTATTCTTGCAATAACCTTTACCAATAAAGCCGCACGGGAAATGCGAGAGCGAGTTGAAAAGCTCCTTTCTACCGACAAAGGACTCAACTTGCCAATGAGTTTCACCCACAAACCATTTGTAAGTACATTTCACTCACTTGGTGTACATATTTTAAAAGAAAATGCTCAGCTTGTTGGACTTACGAGAAATTTTTCTATTATGGATCGTTCGGATTCATCAAAACTCGTCAAAGAATGTTTAAAAAATCTCGATATTGATCCGAAACAATTTGAACCAAACAAAATTCTCAACATTATCTCGAGAGAAAAAGGAAATCTAACAAAAATCGAGGATTATTCGGTAGGAAGTAGTGCAAACGGATACACGCTTCAGTCTGTGACAGCTCGAGTCTGGCCACTCTACGAAAAAAAACTTGCTGAAGAAAAAGCGCTCGACTTTGATGACTTGCTTTTAAAAACATATACCATTCTCAAAAATCATGAGGATGTTTTGCATCGATACCAAAATCTTTGGAAATATATTCATATCGATGAATACCAAGATACAAATAAAGTGCAATACATGACTGTGAAACTTCTCGCAGAAAAAAAAAGAAATGTTTGTGTGGTGGGAGATATCGACCAGAGTATTTACAGCTGGCGTGGAGCGGACATTCAAAATATTTTGAGCTTTGAAGAAGATTATCCTGAAGCAAAAATTATCCTTCTTGAGCAGAATTATCGTTCAACACAAACTATTCTCGCTGTTGCAAATGAAGTCATTCAAAAAAATAAACTTCGCCGAGAAAAAAATCTCTTTACAAAAAATCCCGAGGGAGAAAAAATTTCATTCCTAAAAGCACTCAACGAAACTGAAGAAGCGCGATTCATTGCAAAGAAATCTGCCGAGCTCATCGCCACCGGCACTCCGGCACGAGAAATTGCAGTACTTTACCGAGCAAACTTTCAATCTCGCATACTTGAGGAAGCTTTTCTCTCTGAGACAGTGCCGTATCAGGTGCTTGGAACAAAATTCTTCGAGCGAAAAGAGGTGAAGGATGTGCTTTCTTTTTTGCGCGCAAGCATGAATCCAGAAAGTTTGAGTGATATCAAAAGAATCATCAATGTACCAGCGCGAGGAATCGGAAAAGTTACGATATTAAAAATATTTGAAGGAAAAAAAGATGAGTTACCTCTTGGAGTTCGTGAAAAAGTGAACGGTTTTTTTACTCTCCTTGCACGAATCAAAAAAGAAACTGAACCCCTTAAACCATCTGATGTCATTAAATATATTATTCGCGAAACCGGACTTGAGCTCGAATTACAAAAGGGGAATGACGAGGACAAAGAGCGACTCGAAAACATGCGCGAGCTTGCAACACTTGCGATCAAATATGATTATCTCCCCAAACCAGAGGGAATTGAAAAGCTTTTAGAGGAAGCGGCGCTTGCATCTGACCAAGATACGCTTGAGAAAAATGAAAATGCCGTAAAACTCATGACGGTGCATGCATCGAAAGGACTCGAATTTGATTATGTATTTATTACCGGACTCGAACAAGATTTGTTTCCACATCAACCAGTGGGAAAAGATGAGAAAACTCCAGAGGAAATGGAGGAAGAGCGACGGCTTTTTTATGTTGCACTCACTCGTGCACGAAAGAAATTATTTTTGACATATACAGAAATGCGAACGATTTTCGGAAGCCTGCAAATGAATTTACCATCAATATTTCTTGGTGAGTTTGATAATGATTTTCTCGAGGAGGAACATTTTGAGTATCGAGAAAAAATTGTGTATCTGGAGTGGTGATTCGCGTCACAAACGCGAATCACGTCAGAAGAAATTCTAAATATGAAATATTTCAAATTTTTCTGACGCAGAATTTCCCCACCAGGGAAATTCACTTCGGAAAAAGTTCAAAAATATGAAATATTTTTAACTTTTCCGAAGCTGATTCGCAACAAAAATCACGTCAAAAAGTTTTCTTTTCCGTGAGGAATGAAAATTTTTGACGCCGATTTTACCCGCAAAGGAAAATCACGTCGGAAGAATTTTTAAACATGAAATGTTCTAAAAATTTTCCGAGGTGGAGCCTCGGGAAATTAAAACCAAGGTGGATGCCTTAAGAATTCAGAAAGGCTCCTCCTTGGTTTATTACGATTTAGCTACTGAGACTCCATCTCAGGAAACAAAAATGAGGTATAATGACATTGTGCAAACAATTCACGCAAAAAAATCACTCGGACAAAACTTTTTGAAATCAAAAAGCGCTTTAACCGCAATGATAAAAGCTGGGGAAATTATCGCGGGTGATACGGTACTTGAGATTGGGCCTGGAAAGGGAGCTCTGACCGAAAAACTTTTAGAAACCGGTGCAAAGATTATTGCGGTAGAGAAAGATGATCGATTGATCGAATTTTTGGAAGAAAAATTCGCAGAAGAGATGCAGGATGGCGCGTTTCGCCTTGTGCATGCAGATATTTTAGAAATGGATGTAAAAATTTTGGGTCTAAAAAATCATACCTACAAACTTATCGCGAACATTCCCTATTATATTACTGGGCTTATTTTTAGAAAATTTCTTGAAGGCGATACTCAACCGGAAAAACTTGTCATGATGGTGCAAAAAGAAATTGCAGACAGAATTATCGCGCGAGATGGGAAGGAAAGTCTTTTGTCATTAAGTGTAAAAGTATATGGCGAGCCCCAAAAAATCATGAAGGTTGAAAAAGAAAATTTCAGTCCAGCGCCAAAAGTTGATTCAGCAATACTTCTTGTAGACAATATTTCGAAAGATTTTTTCAAAGAAATAAGCGAGAGAAGGTTTTTTGAAGTCATCAAAGCTGGATTTGCACATAAAAGAAAGGTTTTAATAGCAAATTTGAAAAATATAACAAAAAAAGACCTGAAAAATATTTTTGCAGAACTAAAAATTTCAGAAAAAGCTCGCGCAGAAGACATAAAGCTTGAAGATTGGAAAAATTTAGTTTCCGAGATGGAGTCTCAGTAGCTAAATCGTAATAAACCAAGGAGGAGCCTTTTTGAATTCTTAAGGCATCCACCTTGGTTTTAATTTCCCGAGGTGCGAAAGCAAAAGTATTTGCTTTCGCAAGACCTTGAACGTTTTGTAATCAAAATGTGAAAGGTGTACCGCACCCGAGGTGGAGCCTCGGTAGCCACCGAGGCTCCACCTCAGGAAATTGTTTTTTATCTATATATTTTATATAATACGAAGGTATTATTATTTATTAATCCATCTATTATAAAAATGAAAAAAACATTTTCTCTCATTGTCTCCTTTTTATTACTCGCATCGGCTGTTCCAGCATATGCAGCAACCGCAACACTTGGTTCAACTCCCGCTACAACAACAGCTGTAGCGGTATCGACGGGTCCTGTGTTTACACGCAATCTTGGCACTGGTGCAACAGGACAAGATGTACTCGCACTCAAAAAAATTCTCAGCCTTGAACTCGGTACTACTGACCTTTCAGGCGCATACAATTCCACAACAGCTACAAATGTTACTGCATTTCAAAACAAATATGCTGTTGAGATTTTGATACCACTCGGCCTTTCTGTTGGTACCGGCTATGTTGGACCTTCCACAATTGCCGAACTCAATATTCTTGCCACAAAATACAATGTTAAGCTCAGCGACTTTACGATTGCCGTAGCCCCAGCGCCACAAGCATTTGATCAAAACCTTTCCCTCGGCTCAACTGGTCCTGAAGTTACTTTGTTGAAAAGTGTTTTAAGTTCAAATCTTGGAATTACCCTTTCTGCTACAGATGTATTTGATACAGCAACACAAGTCGCAGTTATTCAATTCCAAGAAAAATATATGGCTGATATTCTTACACCCGTTGGTTTGACCAAAGGTACCGGCTTTGTTGGAGCCTCAACACGAAAGAAACTCAATGCACTTTTGCAAGGAACACTTGCGACAGTGACAACAGCAACAACAGCAACCTCAACTCAAGTTGCAACAAATAGCGGAGCAACATACGGCACAAACTCGAGTTCCAACGGAACAATCAATAATCTCGGCACTTATGCCGCAACAGGTACATGTCCGATGTATAATCCTTTTCCCACTTATGGTACCTGGGGTTCATGTCAAGCAAGCAGTACTTCCATCACGGGTTACGCGCAAACTCGTACTGCGTCAACAACCATTACAGGAAATGCGTCATGCGACCCGAATAATCTTTTTGAAAAACTTCCGATACTAGCAACAACACAATCTTGCACTCCGCCGCCATTGCCGGATTGTCCAGAAAAAGATACGATCTTTTTTGAAGGATCGATTGATCAAATGGGTACATGTCTTGGTAGTGAAAGTCTTGTATCTGTAATTACTTTGAAGGGGGGTGCGCAATTTGAAGATAAATATGGCAACTCTTGTAAATGGTCTGGCTCTGATGATTACCGATTAATATATCCAGGTCCATTACCGTTCGACTGGCTTACTGCTGTTGGAGAATTAAACTCGGCCTTGACTATGGGGGTATTTAATACTGATGGGGTGCTTGAATCAGCTCCGGGCGGAACAAATGGTTTGGGATCAGTAACTGCCGCTACAGCTCCATGTGTATTATATAGTGATGAATTTAGTGGTAGAGTTATCGATCCTTCAGCCACACAATTCAAACCAAAATCTTAAAACGTATAAAGTTAAAATGAAACTTTTTGAGTTCTATAAAAAATATACTTCCCATGAATCATTCTAGGAGTCATCTCTATCTACTCGGTTCTTTTGTTGCAGGATTTTCTATAATGACGGTGGAACTTATTTCTTCAAGAATTATTGCTCCAATACTTGGTAATTCACTTTTTACTTGGACATCAGTTATTGGAGTAACTCTTCTTGGATTAGCTCTTGGAAGTTTTTGGGGTGGAAAAATTGCTGATAAATCTGGATGGAAAAGGCAATTACCAATAGTTTTTCTACTTGCAGCAGTTTTTATTTCAATCATACCACTTCTCACAAAACACATTGATTTTTTATTAAATATATCAAACTCAATAGTCACGTTAAATCTGCTCGTTTCTTTTTATCTTTTTCTTCCCTCGGCTATTATCATAGGTTTTATTCAACCGATAATCTTAAAAAGGTACGCCCTAAACTTTTCACACATAGGCTCTGAATATGGCTATCTTTCAACAGTTTGGTCACTCGGAAGTATCTTGGGCGTTTTTCTTACCGGTTTCTTTTTCATTTCACACATTGGGAGCAACGAAACCTTGTGGCTAATTTCCGGAATACTTTTTATCGGTGCAATATTATTTACGGATAAAAATAAAGAGAATGTATTATTATTATTTTTCATCTTATTATTGCTTCTTTCGTCTTTTATTTTGGGCAATAATCAAACAAAAAGTCCGCTGGTTCTTTTTGAAAAAGAAACGAATTACTATATGGCAAAGGTTGCCGATGTAACGTTACCGAATTTAGGACCGGCAAGAATACTTCTGCTTGATGGCGACATGCACAGCGCCGATCCAACAACAAAAGATGATCCAAATTTCTACCCGGCATTATATCCGGTTTTTTCAATCTTTAATCAAAACATTAAAAAGATCCTTGTGATTGGTGGCGGAGCATATACCATGCCAAAATATTTTACAGAAGGATATCCTCATGCAAGTACTTCGGTTATTGAGATAGATCCAGAGCTCGTAACAATCAGTGATGAATATTTCGATCTGAAAAATTACAATATCGATACAAAAATAGGCGATGCTCGAATTATTTTAGAAAAAGATCCTGAAAAATATGATCTTATATTTGGAGATGCGTATAATTCCTATATTTCAGTGCCGTGGCATCTCTTAACAGTGGAGTGGAATAATAAGGTAAAAACAAGACTGAATGATGGAGGAATATATGCAATTAATTTTATTGGTACCATGCAAGGTCCAGGATCGGAATTTACTGAAAGCATACTATCAACATTCAAAAAAACTTTTCCAAATTATTATATTTTCGCAATGGATAAAAATCCTGAAGACATTCAAAATATAATTATTGTCGGGATAAATAGTACCGGCCATGAAAATGAACGAAGCGTATATGAAAAAATATTCTCACAAGATAGCTTTTTTCTTTCAGAAAAACTGGTACTCAAACCTTCATTGCCCGAAGGGATTATCCTTACTGATGATTTTTCCCCAGTAGAACAACTCATGAAACCAATCGTGCAGGAATATTTTCCATTAAATATGGTTTTTTTAAAAAAATTCCAATAAATCTTCAGTGTACTATTAAAAAAATAATTGAGGTGATATAATTGCCGCAATGTTTCATATAGATAAAAAATATCTTCCTTCAAAGAAATTTGTTCAGGCGCTTTCTGTCGCTGTTGTGATTATTGTTATCGCAATACTCTTGAGTTATTGGAGACCGAGTTTCAATAGTTATAAAAATACAAATGCAATTACAAGTGCGACATCTACAATAAATAATATCGATTCAGACAATGACGGACTTCCAGATTGGGAAGAATCTTTATACGGTACCGACCCACACAACCAAGACACAAATGGTGATGGTACGCTTGATGGTGAAGAAGTAAAAGAAAATAGAGATCCATTAAAAGCAAATACCGCAACAATAGGACAAAAACCAAACAATTATATAGATCCAGATATTATCGCTGCAAATCAAAAAGAAATTCAGGACTACGAAAATCTCAATCCGACAGACAAAATGGCCAGAGATATTACATCAGACGTTATCGCTGCGCAACCAACAGACGGATCTGCCATAGATCAAGACACGGTCAATTCAATTGTGAATACCACAATGCAGAATGTGCAACAAAAAACATATACCGGAAGTACCACGGTGTCAGATTTAAATTTAATACCAGCAAATCAAATCACACAGCAAAGCGTTACAAATTATATAACTCAATATTTTAATGTTACGGAAAATTTCAGAAAAATAATGAATCAAGATATATCCGTAACGAGCTCCGCTGCAACAACAAAAATGAAAAGTCTTATCAATCAATATCAGATTATAGTGAATGATTTAATAAAAATGCCAATACCAGCAGCAGCAGATTCTCAAAATGTCGCTTATCACTTGCGATTAATAAATGATTTCGAAGAAATAATACAAATAGATACCGATATCATAAGTCCCAATAGTGATGCCACATCCATATATGCCGATTTACAATCATATAACGACACCTTTGATGACCTTACCACAGCCCTGGAAACAATAGATGCAGCGATGAGTATTACACGATCATAAATTATGTAGTATAATATAAAACATAATCAATCTATTATGAATTTTACAGAAATTTCAAAAAAAATACTTGCATTATGCGCTTTATTTGTATTACTCGTGAATATTTCATTTCTTGCTTCTCCTAAAAAAGCAGAGGCTGATATGCCAGTAATAGATCCTGCAAACCTTGGTTCAAGTGTTGCTCAGCTTGGAGAATGGGTCTGGAGCAATGGGAAAGTGATTGCCAATGCGGTCCTTGCTAGTGCAGAACGATATGCGGTAAGACTTCTCATACAACAAATAACACAAGACACCGTATCTTGGATTAACAATGGTTTCAATGGAAATCCTGCCTATGTATCAGATCCCGGAGAATTTCTTTCTAATATTGGCAACCAAGTTGTCGGGGATTTCATTATGAACAATCCTGATTTAAATTTCCTCTGTTCGCCTTTTCAAACGCAAGTTAAATTGGCACTCAATTTAACAGCAGCCTCAACGTTTAGAAATCAAATTGGATGTACTCTCACGGGAGCGATTGCGAATAGTCAAAATGCGGCAGCTAGTTTTATAAATTCCGCCCAGAATGGAGGTTGGACAAACTGGATTCAACTCACAAGCCAACCGCAAAATACCGCGATGGGCGCATACCTTATGGCGCAAGCGCAGGTAAACAGTCAGGTGGCGGCAAAACAAAGTTCTGCCCAACAAGACCTTGCTCAAGGTCAAGGATCTTTGAGTTTCCAATCGTGTACAACTGCACAATATGATAGCAATGGCAACATGATTCCAGGAAGCCAGAGCGCTCCGGTATTAGGTTCGCCGTATCTTTCAAAAGGCAGCGTAGGAAATAGTAACTCAAATACATCATCAGACCCAACGGTGCAGGCAGATCAACAACAAATATTACAATATACAAATGATCTAAAAAGTGATCGGCCCGGATCACAAACAGCGGCGCTTGATCAAAAAAATCTTGCAGCAGCACAGGTTAAATTGCAAAGCGATACATCCGCAGTGCAACAAGCGCAACAAGCGGCAGCCGCACAAGGTGCTGGGATGGGTGCTGGGTCAGCTGGAGCTAGTGCTGGGGCCGGTGAACCAAAGCAGACTTGCCAAACGGAAACTCCCGGAGCTGTTATTTCGGGTATGCTTTTATCAAAAACCACTCAGAGTGATCAGATAAATAATCTGCAAGCCGCCCTTGGAGATGGTCTTGATCAAATATTTTCAGCGCTCGCAAATCAGCTTCTTACAAGACTCAAGAATGGTGTTTTGGGAGATAATAGTGCTGTTGACGCTCAAAATACAGCTCAGGTGCAAGCAGCAGCACGAACAGCAGCGTTGCAAGCACAATCAGATCAA
>Ga0302319_10021246_pt1 | contig 11699 bp, 11 predicted proteins | sample Bog_T0_2_FD_203319 | JGI IMG/M metagenome (GOLD analysis project Ga0302319, IMG submission 203319) | Peat permafrost microbial communities from Stordalen Mire near Abisko, Sweden - Bog_T0_2 | ecosystem: Environmental > Terrestrial > Soil > Wetlands > Peat | place: Sweden: Abisko, Stordalen Mire...
GAGCTCGAGCAGCACGCCGAGCGCGGGCAGGGCGAGGAGTTGCGGCCAGGTCGGCGGATCGAGCGGCCACGCGGGGTAGATGGTGAGGAGATCGAGCGGCAGAAGGAATTTGCCGAGGTAAAAGAAAATCGCGGTGCCGGCGAGGGTGAGGCGCGCAACGAAGCCACCGGGCTCGACCGGCGGCATGGGATGGCCGCGGCCTTGGAAATGCAGCGTGACGATGCCGAGCACGAGCGCGATGGCGACGTAGGGCGCGAGGCGCACGAACTCGGTGCGCGTGACGCGGCCGCGTTTCCACCAGCAGTAGAGCACGAGCACGAACGGCAGCATGATGGTCGAGGTCTTGGCCAGCAGCGCGAGGACGAAGAACGCGAGCGAGCGCGAGTAGGCGTGCGGGCGGCCCTCGTCGGCGTCGAGCCACGCGTCGAAGGCGAGGAGGAAGAGTGGAAGCGAGAGCGTGTTTTTGATTTCGCTGATCCACGCGACCGATTCCACCGCGAGCGGATGCACGGCGAAAAGGAGCGCGCCGATCCAGCCGCGTCGCATTCCAAGCCGCGCCAGTATGCGCCAGAAGAGGAACGCGCCGGAGAGATGCAGCGCGAGGCTGGCGAGGTGGTAGCCGAGCGGCGCGTCGCCCCACAGGTGCCACTCGACCCAAAGGAGGGTCCAGGTCAGCGGCCAGTAGTCGGTCGTGGGCGCGGTGAACCAGATTTTGCCGAGGCCCGCGAACGTGTGCAGCCGCGCGTTCGAGTAGACGAGAAGATTGTCGTCCCAGAGCCACGTGCCGTTGAGCGCGGGCCCGTAGGCGAATAACGCGGCGGCGATGATGACGAGGGCGGGGAAGAGTTTTTTCGCCATGGCCGTCTGCCGATCAGGCTACCGGCGGTCATAGACCGCCGCTACATTTTTAAGTAAGATGCTCCGATGCGCGATCTTTTGCCGGCGGACCGGCCGTTGCTCATTCTGGCGCCGATGCAGGACGTCACGGACCTGACGTTCTGGCGCGTGATGGCGCGGTACGGCGGGCCGGACGTTTACTACACGGAGTATTTCCGCGTGCATCGCGACTCACGGCCGGAGAAATATATCCTGCGCTCGATCGACGAGAATCCCACGGGCCGGCCGGTGATCGCGCAGATGATCGGGCAGGACATCGACGCGATGCGGTGGACGGCGGGCGAGTTGCAGAAGCGCGCCATCGCGGGCATCGACCTGAACCTGGGTTGTCCCGCGCCGATTGTGTGCAAGAAGGACGCGGGCGGCGGGCTGCTGCGGCATCCGGAGAAGATCGACGCCATCATCAAGGGCGTGCGCGAGGCGGTGCACCTGCGCTTCACGGTGAAGACGCGGGTCGGCTTCGAATCGCACGAGGAATTTCCGGCGCTGCTTGATATTTTCCGGCGGCATCCGATCGACGCGCTTACGGTGCACGGGCGCACGGTGCGGGAGATGTACAAGCCGCTGTTGCACGAGGACGCCATCGCGCGCGCCGCGCGGCTGATGCCGTGCCCGGTGTTCGCCAACGGCAACGTGCGCGATTTGGAATCGGCGCGGGTGCTGGTCGCGGCGACGGGCGCGAGCGGATTGATGATCGGGCGCGGGGCGATCCGCAATCCGTGGGTCTTCGCACAAATCCGCGAGGCGTGGACGACGGGCGTGGTGACCACGCGGCCGACGCTGGCCGATCTGCGCGAATACATCGCCGTGCTCGACCGCGAGACGACGCATTCGCACGTGACCGAGTCCGGGCACGTCGGCAAGCTGAAGAAGTATCTCAACTACATCGCGCCCGGAGTGAACGGCAGCGAGGCGTTCTGGAACGAGCTGAAGTTGACGCTGAAGCTCAAGGACCTGTTCGACGTTTGCGACAAACATTTGCTTGGGCAATCGGTCTCCCACGGCGAAGCGGATTCAATTTGGACTTGTCGGGAAGTGGGCGGATTCTAGACTGGAGAAATGGTGAAAAAGCCGGCGGCACTTCTGGCCTTGCTGGCCTTCTCGATGATGCTGGCGGCGTGCGATTCGACGCCTGCGCCCGTGGCCACGCTCATGGGGCAAATCACCGATGCGTGCCAGAAACAGGACAAGGAAGCGCTGCGGGCTTGCTACGCGAAAGAAGGCGTGACGGCGAACCAGATCGACCAGCAGGTTCAGGGTTGGTGGGACGGCTACATGAACCCGGGCATGAAGTACAACTACACGGGCATCAAGTACGTGAGCATGGCGGACGCGCCGGGCAACAAGGACATCATGCCGGACTGGATCACGTCGGCGCAGGGCCAGACGCTGGGCGGCATCAAGTTTGAGCCGAACCTCAAGGTGATCGGATTTATCCTGGTGGCGTACCAACAGCCCACGGGGGAACAGGCCGGCGAGACGGCCTTTGTCGGAATGGCGCCGGACGGCACGGCGAAGATCGTGAGCATCGAGCCGCAGAAGTAAATTCGCGGAATTTTTTAGGACCCTATGTCCTTTTGGCGCCGGTCCGTTCGTCGTGTTTATGGAGCACGAAAACGGCAATGAACATCGAGGTCATCACGGAATTCATGGCGTGGCAGTCGACGGCAACGCTGGCGCACGCTACACTCAGCGCCATGGCAACGGTGCATGTGACGCCGAACCTGCTGCGGCATGTGCCGACCGAGACGGCGACTGCTCGCGGCGCGACGGTGCGGGAGGTTCTGACCGATTATTTTCGGCAATGGCCGGCGCTGCGCGGCTACGTGCTGCAGGACGCTGGCGCGTTGCGAACGCACATGACGGTTTTTGTGAACGGAACGGCCATTCAGGATCGAGAGCGCCTGAGCGATCCTGTCCCGGCAGATGGCGAAGTATACATCATGCAGGCGCTGAGCGGAGGATGACATGGCATCGAGGCTTTTGATCGGCACCCGCAAGGGGCTTTTTCTTTTCGAGCGCACGAACGGCAAATGGGCCGTCACGCGCACGGCGTTTCTCGGCGCACAGGTTCCGATGGCGCTGGCCGACACACGCGACGGCGCCCTTTACGCGGGACTGAACCACGGCCATTTTGGCTCGAAGCTGCACCGCTCGACCGATGGCGGCGCGACGTGGAGCGAGATCACCGCGCCGGCTTTTCCGCCCCGTTCCGAGGACGTGCCGCTGGACCGGTGCCCCATGCGCGGCATCCCGATCCCGTGGAACGTCGAGCTGATCTGGAGCCTCGAGACCGGCGGCGCCGACCAGCCCGGGCGGCTTTGGTGCGGGACCATTCCCGGCGCGCTGTTTCGCTCCGATGACCGCGGCGCGAGCTGGGAGATGGTGCGCTCATTGTGGGACCAGCCCGCGCGCAAAAAGTGGATGGGGGGCGGCTACGACTATCCCGGCATTCACTCGATTGTCGTCGATCCGCGCGACAGCCGGCGCGTCATCCCCGGCGTCTCGTGCGGCGGCGTGTGGGTGACCGAGGACGATGGCGCAACGTGGTGCAATCGGGCTGGGGGTAATTATCGCCCAAAGTTATAGATGACAGCGAATCAAGATGACTGTCCCATGCCTGTCCCCTTTTCTCAAAACACCAAACCTTAAAATGAAACTCACATCAAAAGCACTACTTGTGATTTTGTCGATCAGCGCATTTGCTGCCAGGTCCTTCGCCAATGCCCAAACTCCCACAGGACTGGATTTGAACGGTCATCTCCAAGCGGTTGATTTGCCTCAAAGCAAGGATTTTGCCTTCACGCAATTGGAGAGTGGAGTTCAGGTTCACGTCCACGGTGTAACCAAGAATATCATTTTCTACGGCCCCACAACGATTCGAGTAAATGCCAATCTTGGTGAGAACTACTGGAAATTTCCAAGCATTGTTGTAACAGGCAAGCCAGCAGTTGTTCCGTTTCAAGTACAGGATTCATCGGACGCCCTCAATCTCGTCTCCGAAAAGCTACACCTCTCTGTCGATAAGATGACTGGAGCCGTGACTTTCATGGATGCCAGTGGCAAGGAAATCACGAAGGAGAAAGGCGACAACCCCAGTGAGATCAAGCAACTGACGATTTCTAATGCTCCAACCTATGAGGTAAAGCAGACCTTCACGCTGGCGCCAGACGAATCGATTTATGGCTTGGGCCAATATGAACAACGGCCCTACATGGATTACCGTGGTCAGCAGGTTCTCCTTGTCCAGACCAATATCGGCATCACCGTTCCCCTTCTAATCTCAACGAAGCGCTACGGAATCCTGTGGGATATTTATTCCAAAGGCACTTTTATCGATGATGCCAACGGAGCCACATTCTGGGGCGAAAGCGCACCTGGAGGCGTGGATTACTATTTTATCGCAGGTCAGGACATGGATGGAGTGATTTCCGGATATCGTGATCTAACTGGGGCCGCGCCCATGTATCCGAAAGCTGCCTTTGGCCTCTTCATGAGCAAAGAGCGCTATACGACGCAGGATCGCCTGATCGAAGTGGTCAAGAATTTCAGGGATGCCGACTTCCCTCTCGATTACATCGTACAGGATTGGCAGTACTGGGGCACCGATCACGATGGTTTTTGGAGCGGCATGGTTTGGAACAAGGAACGCTATCCTGACCCCGCTGCTCTTACTAAGACACTCCACGATGATCTTCACGTGAAGCTTATGATCTCGATCTGGCCTTCCGTGGGGAACGACACCGAGTTGGCCCATGAACTCGATATCAAGAACCTACGGTTTGCACCCCTGCATTGGATTTCCAAACAAGCCCGAGTTTACGACGCCTATAGTCCCGAAGGACGTGCGATCTACTTCAAATATATCAAAAGCGGTCTGCTTGATGTCGGCGTGGATGCCCTTTGGATGGACGGTACTGAAGTAGAAGTCGGTGGAGCCTGCCACGATCCTGGTGGCGTCGAGCATGACATCAAAGGTCTCGGTGACAGCGCGATGGGCGATTTCACGCGCTATTTGAATACATATAGTCTTTTGACCACCAAGGGCGCCTATGAAGGGCAACGCGCCTCCAGTGATAAGCGTGTGGTCACGCTTACTCGTTCGGCTTGGACTGGCCAGCAGCGATATGCAGCCCTTCCTTGGTCAGGCGATACAACAGCGAGTTGGCAGACCCTTCACGATCAAATCTCCGGAGGACTTAATGTCGCCATGGCCGGCTTGCCCTATTGGACGCAGGACACGGGCGGCTTTTTCGTTAACTTCGCGAATGGGGAGAAGAATCCTGAATATCAAGAGCTGTACGCCCGCTGGAACCAGTTTGCGATTTTTAATCCGATCTATCGCATTCACGGCACAAGCATCGAGCGTGAGCCGTACGTCTTCAAAACACTCGCACCCGATCTCTACAAGTCACTCCTTGATGCCGCCCATCTGCGCTACGAGTTGTTGCCCTATAATTACAGCTTGGGATGGATGACCACGAACCAAGGCTACACGCCGATGCGTGGCCTCGTCATGGATTTCCCAGATGACCAGAAAGTCCGAAGGACGGATGATGTCTTCATGTTCGGGCCGGCCTTTTTGGTCCATGCCATTTCACGCGCCATGTATCATACCAGTGACCCTGCTCCGGAAACCATTCCGACCGAAGTGCTCCAGACACCCGATGGTGCACGTGGCCTGGCTGTGCAGTATTTCGACGGTGAGAATTTTGAAAAAACGGCGGGAACGACAATCGATGCAAAGGTCGATCACACCTGGCCCGGACCTCCTCTCGCGAATCCACCTCCCGGTCTGACCGACTTCAATCATTTCTCCGGTCGTTGGGAGGGAACGATTACCGCGCCAGAGGACGGCGAATATGAGATCGGAGTGGAGGTTGATGATGGCGCCCGTCTTTTCCTCGACGGCAAGCTTGTGATCGATGACTGGAATTACGCCGCCAAGCGCTACAAGGGTGCAAAGATTACGCTGACAAAGGACCAGAAGGTGGCGGTAAAATTGGAATATTTCCAAGGACAATTTGACCGCGTGCTGCGTCTCTGCTGGCGCACGCCAGAAGCTGTCCATGAATTGGCCAAATACAAGGCGTCGCTCAACAACATCGCCGAGACCTACCTCCCTGTCGGAGCAGATTGGTACGACTTTTGGACAAATGAGCGCTTTGCGGGTGGCGCCACAGTCAGCAAGGCCAGCCCGTTGGACATCATTCCGGTTTACATTCGTGCCGGTTCCATCGTCCCATTCGGACCTGACGTCCATTACGCCACAGAACAACCAGACGCGCCTTACGAGATCCGCGTCTATCCTGGAGCAAACGCCAAGTTCACCATCTACGAGGATGACAATGAGACCTATAATTACGAAAAAGGTCAGCACGCGACCTACGATCTATCATGGAACGATGCGACCAGGACACTATTGATCGGCGCGCGGAAGGGTTCGTTTCCTGGCATGACTTCTTCGCGTGATCTCAATATCGTACTCGCCATCCCGGGAAAAAATGCCGGTCTTTCAGACGCTGGTAATAGGACTAACGTGAAAACGGTCCACTATACCGGGGCTCCACTTGAAGTAAAATTTGCGGAATGAACTAAGTATTTCCTCTCATGGTTCGGGCCATTGGAGTTGAGCTAGCTTAAACGAAAGTAGGGGTGAATGAGCGTGGAGTGCCTGCGCTTTCTTCGCTCTGACTATTTGCGATTTAGCTTCTTAATTATTGATGAAAACCTTGTCCTTTTTCGCTTTTCTCAATCTGACTACATCCCTCGCTTGCGCGCAGACAGCCCCGACTTATTGACGATTCGCCCTACGCCGGTACTGGGATGGAATAGTTGAGATTCCTTTGGCACTACGATCACCGAAAAGCAGGCCATGGAGCAGGCCGATGCCATGGCCCGGGCCGCCTACTGCACTACCGAATCGTCGCTCCTAGGGAAACCTGAGCACAGTGCCCATCCTTTGCGGAAAGTGTAACGTTTTAGTAACGCAATCACGGATTTTAGGGGGTGGAAAGCCGCGTCACCTCTGAAAAAGCCGCGTGCACCCGTTGGGATTTGAACCCAAAACCCCTGCCTTCGGAGGGCAGTACTCTATCCAGTTGAGCTACGGGTGCCAGAGCGGCGCGAATGCCTCCGCGCAAGGGCTGAAAATACCACGGCGTACGGGACGGTAAAGAAGATATCGCCCCATCACGCCGCGTCCGAATCGGACTCGTGCAAATCGTCGCCGTAGAGCTTCGGGCTGCGCGTGAGGTCCTTGAGGATCGTGAAGAGGTGAATCTTCCCGGGATAGATGTCGCGGTACTTGGTGACTTCGCGCTGGTCGATGACGCGGAAGCCGTAGCGTTCGAACAGGCGCGTGCCACGGCGCGTGTCATAGGTCACGACCTGGCCGTAGACTTGTTTTTCGCCGGCGTCGCAGAGGTATTGCAGGAACATGTCGACCATCGCGCGCGTGGCGGCGACGCTCCGCGCCTCGGGCCGGATGTTGATATGGAAGTGCGGGATGTCCGGCGGGGTGAACGGCTGTTCTTCGCGCGCCTGGGTGATAATCCAGCGCACATATTTGCGGCTCGCCGCGTTGTAGGGCCGCGTGAAGTAGCGCCAGATGCCGCGCAGCGCGAGCCTCGGCAGCAAGTGCGTCTCGTACGCGGTTTTCTTTTTCGGAAAGCGCGAGCCCATCACGTAGCCCTTCACTTCGCCATCGAATTCGCAGACGAACGTCGATTCCGGCTCGACGTCGGTGTAGTAGCTCGTCAGGTAATCGGCAAAAAGCTCGCGGTCCTCGAAGGCGGGATCGATCGGCTTGCCGAGAAATCCCGTGTCAGCGCAAATGGCGCGAACCGTGTCGCGGTCGGCGGCGCGGTAGGGGCGGATGAGATGCGCGGGACGCAGGCGTTTGGCGGCAGGTTCCACCCGGAAAGCCTAGGCGAAAACGCTATCCGGCAGCGTTTTCTTAACGACCGCATGGACGGCGTCGGCGATGGCCTTCTGCAATTTCTCGCCGGTGATGATGCTGGTGTCGCCGGAGAGATGCACCGACGCGATGTCCTCGGCCAGGAGCAGTTCCGGCGGCACGCGCAGGAAAACGCGGTAGACGAGAATCTGTCCGAGCGAGACATTGCCGACGAGCGAGACGACGTAATCGACCACGGCGCTCAGCTTCATCGTGCGCTTGGTGGGGGCGGGGGGCGCCACCGGCGGCAGGACGGCCACGGGCACCGGCGTCGTCTTCGTGGTGGGCAACGGCGGCGGGGTGACGGGCACTGGAGCCGTCACCGGCGTCACGGGAGCGGGCGGCGTCAACGGCGGTTGCACGGCCACGGGGGCAGGCGGCAACACGGGCGCGGGAGGCGCGACCGGCTTCGGCTTGTCCTTCTCCGGATCGTGCAGCACGACCGCGGGCGCGACCACCGCGCCGGTCTTGGTAATGTCGGACGCGCCCATGCGCTTTATGTACTGGTCGAGCGTGATCGGTTCCTCCGCGATCCAGTTGCTATCCAAAAATTTCTGCGTCAGCGTCACCGTCTCGGCGAAAGGCGTTTCCGCGCTGACAGCAACCTCGGAGAGCGTACGCTGGCCGTCGTAGGCGAGCAGCACCTTCCAGTGCGGGGCGTGAATACGAATCGAACGCGCTTCCGCGTCGTAGGTGGCCGTGCGTTTGTAAATTTCAGTTCCGGTCATGGCGAAGAGAATTAGCTAGCGGACATTTCGGCCGAGGCAAGGCCAAGCACAATATAAGCGTGCTCCTTGCGCCAGACCACAGGCTGGACGTAAACGGCGGGCGGCATCTCGATGGGATCATCGGGCACGGTGCTGAAGATGCGCGGCTCGGAAATCTTGAGCGTCGTGCCGAAGCGCTTCGTCACGTTCTGCGCGATATGGCTCGTGACGTCGCCGATGGTCTCGCGGCAATTGTCCTCGGACGCGCGGCCGTTGTGGCCCTTCGCCGTGTAGAGGTGGCTGAGAAATTGTTGCGACGCGGTGATGTAAACAAAACCTTCCGCGCCGCCCTTGAGATGCAGCAGCCCGGTGTAAGCGGAGAAGACGAGCGACTGAAATTCGATCGTCGGACTGCGCAGGGTGATCTCGTTACCGGTCAGCTTGTTCAGGTGCGTCAGGGTGACGTCGACGAAGTAATGAATGTCCTGCTCGGGTAACGGCATAAAATGTTCTAGTCCCGCGAGCATCCCCCCAGGGTCTGGGGGCCCTTGCCCATCTCATTTACACCTAAGTCATTGAGGCGGATTTGTCCAGATTTCAGTACAAAATCCGCGCGAAATCGGCCCCGAACCGACTTTATTGGGCCGAGGAACGCATCACAGCCTTCTTCACGGCGTCCACCGGATGATGCGGCAGGCCCGAAAGCGCCAGGATCGCCGCACCCAAGAGCGTGCCGGTGACCGGAAACGGCAAGCCGACCATAAATGCGCCCAGGAACGCCTTGCCAATCGCACTCGACCACGAGTTACGCCCCCAACCCCGCTGGATCGCCAGCACGATGGGAAACGTGGCCATAAAGCCCAGCACGCACATCGCCGGCAGCGCCAGAAAATCGGTCATCAAGTCGCTGGTAAAGAGCAGCCAGTCCAGCGCCAGGATCACCACGCCGCTCGCCGGGTGATAGAACGTATTGAGCCCCTCGAAAGGGATCTTTTCGCGAGGCAGCGCGGGCAGCTCCGCGTCCTTCGGAACAGGCGGCAAAACATCAACCGGTACGGAAGTGGACGGGGCACCAGAGCTCATGCACCAATAGTACCACGTCCCCGCCAAAAAGCGCGTCCAACCGAATTACAGCCGCGTTAGAACTAATTGAGGCCGCTTCGTGGTAGCCGTCGACCTCCGGGCGACGGGCTCGGCGTCTTAGCGGACCCGAGTCGCGGTTGCGAATATCCCACGAGCCCCGCGCCCGGAGGTCGCGGGCTACCGCGTTACTGCGCAACCAGCTTCTTGGGCAAGCCGAAGGCTTGCAGGATCTGTAGCCGGTGGTAGAGGCCCGCCGCGGGCCGACACCACCGGCACAATTCCCAAAACGGTTCGACCCCGGCGGGGGTCGCACAGTTCCTGGCATCCCTCCGGGATGCCGCTCACTTTTTCTGCCTGTTCCGGTGGTGCCGCTCGCTGACTCGCTCTACCACCGGCTACAGATCCTTTATCCCTTCGGGATAAAAGGCCGGACGGGACGCAAGCTACCTTAGCGAATCCTGCTCGATCCCCTCCAGATGAATATCCAGCGCATGCACCGAGCTTTGAATATCCATTAGCGAAATAATCAGCGAGGCCATCATCGCCACCAGACTCGCGCTGAAGAAAATCTCCGCCGGCATGTACGCGTTGAGGAAGATCAGGAACATGCAAATCGTGCACAGCAACAAACTCAGCACGCCGAGAAACTGCATGTTGCGCACCAGCCTGATCCGCCGCCGCAGGCTCGCGATCTGGCCGAGGTACGAGGGATCCGGTGCGGCCTTATGGTCCGCGTGCAGCTTGCGAATGATATTGGCCAGCGCGAGAAAGCGGTTCGTGTAAGCCAGCAGCAAAAGCGAAACGGCCGGAAAAAGCACCGCCGGGGTCGTGACGTCGATGTCCATGAGCTAATGCCCCCGCGCCTTCCGAACGCGGATGAGAAAATCCACCGCCGCCTCGGAGATCGACGACGAGCGGTAATTCAGGTCGCCGTGCGGCTGCAGCGTGAAGGGAATCCAGCTCCCGGTGTTGAGCTCGTTGCCCGACTTGTCCCTATAGACCGTCTCCACTTCCAGGTCGACCTTGTGGCCCGTCTTGTTGCTCACCCCAAGCGTGACGACGAGCAGGTTGTTCCGGCTGCGCTGCGCGTCGATGTGCGTCAGGTCGAGCTTCGGCTTGAGCACATCGTCGACGATGTCGAGATTGTTGCGGTAATCGCGCTGGTCGGTGTCGGTATTGCCCTCACTTATCGCGCCGGGCGTGTTGACCATGTCGTCGGACGGCTGGGCCGCGGCGAGGGGAAGCAGTCCGAGCGTGCCGAGCCCGAGAATCGCAGGCAAGGTCAGCTTCCCGGCACGCATGTTCGGTGGAGGCTAAAGGACGCCGCCGCCGTAGTTTTTGCCGGTCGTGGGCTTGTCGTAGTAGCCGGGCGGAGGATTGTTCGGATCGCCGTTTTCGTTCACGTCGCCGTCATTTTTCGGCTTGGGCGGCGGGGCCTGCTGGCCCGGCGACTGAGGCGCCATCGGCGGCGTATAGGAATCAGCCGACGGCTGGCCTTGGTCTTCCTTGGAGATGCGGTAGGTCTGGTTGAAGAGGATGTTGCCCGATCCGATCTGGACGAACTCGACCTGGACCTTGTACGTCGGCGCCTTGGCCTGGCCGCGGATCTCCGCCAAAACCTGATACTCGGCATCGCTGCTTTCGCTGCTGGCTTCCACGTGCTTCTTGTGCCCGCCGGGCGAGTAGGGCGGCAGCGTGTGCTCGACGAAGCGCAGCTTCTCGCGCGTGAGCAGGAGCAGGCGGTCGCGCAGCAGCTCGGTGTACGGCGCGGTGTCGATCGGCGGAATGACGATGCTGGTCACGCCGTTGAAACGCACCAGCGGCGGCGTGCTGGCCTCGGCAATCGCCGGAATCTGCTGGATTTGGCGCGCCACGTCCTGCCCGACCAGCGCGATGTCGCCGGCATCAACTGGCGGCGGACGCTTCGCGCCATGCGGCGGCTGGGCAAGGTGCGACCCCATCGAGTCGCGCTCATCATTTTCCGCCGCGCATCCGGTCAAGACCAGCGCACAAACGGCCACCACGGCGAGGGCGCCCCAATTCACGTCAAGTTT
>Ga0302319_10021247_pt1 | contig 11699 bp, 7 predicted proteins | sample Bog_T0_2_FD_203319 | JGI IMG/M metagenome (GOLD analysis project Ga0302319, IMG submission 203319) | Peat permafrost microbial communities from Stordalen Mire near Abisko, Sweden - Bog_T0_2 | ecosystem: Environmental > Terrestrial > Soil > Wetlands > Peat | place: Sweden: Abisko, Stordalen Mire...
AGCTTCAATCGCGGCCTTACTGTTGACTACTGAATGCTTAGTTACAGATGTTCCTGAAAAGGAAAAACCTGCTATGCCTCCAATGCCTGGTGGCGGTGGTGGAATGGGTGGGATGTATTAATAAGTAGGGAAAAAGTGTCATTGCGAGGAGTCGAAGACGACGAGGCAATCTTTTAAAGAGATTGCTTCGTCGTGTTTACACCCTCCTCGCAATGACACAAGCATTTCGAAGTCGAAGCAATTGGACATTTTGACACTTTATTATTTATTGACATTTTTGGTGTAATAGGGTATAATCCCGCTTCAAATTCATTTTTTTAGTCTTTTATTTAGCTTGTATCTTATTGGTAATAAGGGGGTTATGTAATGGCTGATTGGATAGGTATCGGGCGGAGGGCTCGCAGGTGTTATGGTTTTGACGAAGTGGCTTTAGTTCCGGGGACTGTCACAGTCAATCCCACTGAAGTAGATACGACTTTTATTTTAGGTAAACATAAATTTCCAGTACCCATTATGGCTGCGTCCATGGATGGTGTTGTTGATGTTAATTTTGCTATCGCTATGGGGAAGCTCGGCGGTATTGCGGTTTTAAATCTTGATGGTATTCAGACACGCTACGATAATCCTGAAGAAATTCTAAAGCAAATTGCATCAGCCACGCCGGAAGAAGCGACAAAGCTTGTTCAAAGTCTTTACGAGAATACCAAATTTCCTGTTAAAGAAAAACTGATTGCTAAACGTATACAGCAGATTAAGGAAGCAAAAGTTCCGGCCATTGTCTCTTGTATCCCTCAAAATGCGGTCGCTTTTTCTAAAATTGCGGCTGAAGCCGGGGTTGATATTTTTATCGTGCAATCAACGGTTGCTACGGTGCGTCATATTGCTACTGAGTATAAAATATTTGATATTGAGAAATTTTGCACAACATCTAAAGTTCCTATCATTATCGGTAACGTGGTTACCTATGATATGGCTTTAGAAATCATGGAAGCTGGGGCGTCAGGGGTTTTGGTAGGGATTGGCCCGGGTGCCGCTTGTACTTCCCGTGGGGTTTTAGGGATCGGTGTTCCTCAAATTACAGCGACGGTAGACTGCTGTGCAGCACGCGATTATTATTTTAAGCGTCGTGGTAAATATATCCCGATGATTACCGATGGCGGAATGCGCATTGGTGGCGAAATTTGTAAGGCATTTGCGGCAGGATCTGATGCCGTGATGGTGGGTTCTGCTTTTGCTAAGGCAGAAGAAGCTCCAGGGCGTGGTTATCATTGGGGAATGGCAACATCGCATGCGAACCTTCCTCGTGGAACACGTATCCGTGTTGGTACCAGCGGAACTCTTAAAGAAATCCTCATGGGACCAGCCCGTGTTGATGATGGTTCACAGAATTTGGTCGGGGCTTTAAAGACTTCTATGGGGTCTTTAGGTGCCCGTAATATAAAAGAAATGCACGATGTTGAAATCATCCTAGCGCCCTCGATCCAAACGGAAGGAAAAGTCTTCCAGATTGGTCAAAGAGTGGGGATGGGCAAGTAACGTATAATAATGTGTCATTGCGAGCGAAGGTCCTCATACCGGACATGCGCAGTTGCTTAGAAGCAATCTTTTTAAATAGATTGCTTTGTCGCTTCGCTCCTCGCAATGACACCATAGAGGAGTAATATCGCATGGCTAAGAAAACAGCCGCTAAGAAGGTCGTTAAAGCACCTGTAGTTGCTAAAAAACATGTGAGCCGATTTGCCAGAAAAGCTGGAAAACGCAAGCCTGTGCATGGTTTGATGAAACCTATCAAATTAAGATCCTCTTCACGGATTGTCCCCATGGAAATCAAGAAGCAGAGGAGCCGCGATATTATTTTGATTCTGGACTTGGGATCACAATATACCCAGTTGATTGCGCGTCGTGTGCGTGAAAGCAAGGTGTTTAGCCAGATTGTTCCTTATGACATCTCTATGGATAAGATCAAAGAGATTTTTCCTAAAGGTATTATTCTTTCCGGTGGGCCACAGAGTGTCACCGATAAAAATGCTCCTTTACCAAACCCTGAGATTTTTAAATTAGGCATTCCTATTTTAGGTGTTTGCTACGGCATGCAAGCCATCACCCATATGCTGGGCGGCAAGGTTGCCAAAGCAAAAGATCGTGAATATGGCAAAGCTGAGCTTTTCATAGATAATAATAAAGATTTATTTACTAATCTTTCGACCAACCTAACCTGCTGGATGAGTCATGGTGATGAAATCGTGACGCCTCCGCCAGGCTTTGTCCGCATTGCGCATACTTTAAATGCTGCCAATGCAGCGATTGGTAATCGTATCAAGAAGATTTATGGGGTTCAGTTCCATCCTGAGGTTGTGCACACGCAACGCGGGCTTCAAATCATCCAGAATTTTGCATACACCATTTGTGGTTGTTTGCCTCGTTGGACGATGGATCGTTTTATCACAGCGGCCATCAAGCAAATTCAAGACACAGTGGGTAGTAAGAAGGTTGTCTTGGGGTTAAGCGGTGGTGTTGATTCTGCTGTGGTGGCTGTCCTGCTTCAAAAAGCCATTGGTAGTCGTCTTTATTGCATTTTTGTGGACAATGGTTTATTACGTAAGAATGAATCTGCCTCTGTTGCACGTACTTTTAAGGGGCATTTTAAAATGAATTTGACCGTCATTCAAGCTGAAAAGCGTTTCATTGACAGGCTTAAAGGCATTGAAGATCCTGAAGAAAAACGTAAGATCATCGGTGATGAATTTATCCGTGTTTTTCATGATGCTTCCCAGAAAATTAAGGGTGTTGAATTTTTAGCGCAAGGAACCTTGTATCCTGATGTCATCGAGTCCTTACCGGCACACGGTGGACCAACGGCGGTTATCAAGAGTCACCACAATGTTGGCGGCTTGCCCAAGGATATGAAATTCAAGTTGGTCGAACCTTTGCGTGAATTGTTTAAGGATGAAGTGCGTTTAATCGGCAAGAATTTGCAAATGCCTGAAGGTATATTAAAGCGTCAACCATTCCCTGGTCCTGGTTTAGCAATCCGTATTTTAGGAGAAGTCACCCCAGAGCGTCTGGAATTATTACGTGAAGCGGATGACCGGGTCATGGATGAAGTCAAGAAGGCTGGGCTTTATCAGGATTTATGGCAATCATTTGCTGTCTTGCTTCCTATTAAAACCGTGGGTGTCATGGGTGATCAACGCACCTACGAGAATGTCATTGCTTTGCGCTGCGTGACCAGTGCCGACGGTATGACTGCTGATTGGGCCCAGTTGCCTTATGATTTGATGGGCAAAATTTCCAATCGTATTATCAATGAAGTCAAGGGTGTTAATCGTGTCGTTTACGACATTAGCTCCAAACCTCCGGCTACTATTGAATGGGAATAATCTGAATAACTTTTATATTGCTTCATCAAAGGCCTTAGTGTTAAAGTATATTTTACTTTAGCACCTAAGGCCTTTCTATTTCATAGGGGCCGACCTTGTGTCGGCCCGTAAATATTTATACTTAGATCGGGCCGACACAAGGTCGGCCCCTACAATATTATATGAATACTTCCGAATTCGTTCATCTTCATGTTCATACCCAATATTCTCTTCTTGACGGCGCCTGCCGGGTGGATGAGCTTGTCAAGAAGGCTGTGAGTCTTGGCATGCCGGCTTTAGGCATGACTGATCATGGCAATATGTTTGGGGCCATTCATTTTTATAAGTCTTGTCTTAAAGCGAAAATCAAACCTATCATAGGCTGCGAAGCATATATTACCCCTTTTAGCCGTTTTGATAAGGGTTCAGATCAAAAAAGCATTTGCCATTTGACTCTTCTTGCTTCAAATAATGAGGGATATGCTAATTTGATGAAATTGGTTTCCGCAGCTTATTTGGAAGGTTTCTATTATAAGCCTCGTATTGATAAAGAAATCCTATCGCGGTTAGCCAAAGGACTTATTGGTACTTCTGGATGTCTCAAAGGTGAGGTCCCAGGTCATTTACTGAATGGGAATTTTGAGGCGGCTCTTAAAAGTGCCGATGAGTACCGGCAAATATTCCCTAAGGGACAATATTATATTGAGCTGATGGATCATGGTATTATGGAGCAGAAAAAGGTCAATGAAGACTTGCTTAAGATTGCTAAACAATTAAGTCTTCCTTTAGTGGCCAGTAATGATGTTCATTATATCGAGCAAGGTCAATCCATGGCTCATGAGACCTTGCTATGCATCCAAACACAGACGACCTTGAGCGATCCCAATCGTATGCGTTTTGCAACGGATCAATTTTATTTTAAAGAGCCAGAGGCGATGTCGCGGGTTTTTGGCTGGGCGCCTGAAGCGGTGAGTAATACTTTATTGATCGCGGAACAGTGCAACTTAAAATTGGATTTTGATCAATATCATCTGCCTCTTTATGACGTACCTGATGGTAAAACTCCGTTAGATTATTTGAAAGAACTTTGTGATAAAGGATTTATCCGTCGGTATCCTGCTGGAGTAGACTCAATGCTCTCTGCGCGATTGGATCATGAGTTAAAGACCATCGAGAGTATGGGATTTGTCAGCTATTTTCTGGTGGTGTGGGATTTTATTAATCATGCCAAGTCTATTGGTGTGCCGGTAGGGCCTGGCCGCGGTTCTGCGGCAGGTAGTCTCGTCAGTTATCTTTTAGGGATCACGGATCTGGATCCAATTAAATATGGTCTTCTTTTTGAGCGATTTTTGAATCCTGGTCGTAAAAGCATGCCGGATATTGATATTGATTTTTGCTATGAGCGTCGGGGAGAGATCATTGAGTATGTCACGAAGAAATATGGTGTTGATAATGTAGCACAGATTATTACTTTTGGATCCATGCAGGCCAAGGCCGCAGTCCGGGATGTTGGACGGGCCATGGGTATGAGTTATCCGGATGTTGATCGGATTGCCAAACTTATTCCCAATGAGATTGGTATCAGTATTGAACAAGCATTGAATGTCGAGCCGCAATTGCGTGAGGCAGCTGAATTTGATAAAACCGCCAAACAATTGCTCTCAACAGCCCAAGTTTTGGAAGGATTGAACCGTCATGCATCGATTCATGCGGCCGGTGTGGTGATTTCAGACAAGCCATTGACAGAGTATGTGCCCTTGTTTAAAAGCTCGGATGGTCAGATTACTACCGCGTACGATATGGATGGCATTTCTCAAATTGGTCTTTTGAAAATGGATTTCTTGGGGCTTAGGACATTGACCGTGATCAGTGAAGCGGTTAAGCTCATTAAACTTCATCAAGGGATTGATGTTGATATTGATACCCTTCCTCTTGACGATAAAAAAGCTTTTGAAATGCTGGGTCGTGCCAATGCCATGGGGGTATTTCAGCTGGAAAGTGGGGGGATGCGTGATCTTTTAAAGAAAATGCGTCCTTCTGAGTTTGAAGACCTGATCGCTATATTAGCCTTATACCGTCCAGGTCCTATGGGTTCTGGCATGTTGGATGATTTTATCAAGCGTAAACGTGGGGATCAAAAGATTACTTATCCTCATCCTAAATTAGAACCAGTATTAAAGCCAACCTACGGCATTATCCTTTATCAAGAACAAGTCATGCAGATTGCATCCGTTATCGCAGGTTTTAATATGACGCAAGCTGATGATTTGCGCAAAGCCATGGGTAAAAAGATCGCGGCAGAAATGCAGAAAATGCGCTCCTTTTTCATTGAAGGGTGTGCCAAGACCAGTCAAATGTCCGAAGCTCAAGCTAATCAATTGTTTGATCTGATTGATTTTTTTGCCGGATATGGATTTAACCGCAGCCATTCAGCGGCCTATGCGCTCATTACCTACCGCACGGCATACCTTAAAGCTAATTATCCGGTAGAGTTTATGACAGCTTTACTCACTTCTGAAAGGGATAATACTGAAAAAGTGGTTGAATACGTTAAAGAATCCGCGGCAATGAAGATTAATGTCTTGCCGCCGAATGTTAATCATAGTTTTGCTCAATTTACAGTAGAAAGTAAAGATTCAATCCGTTATGGTTTGTTGGCTGTTAAAAATATTGGTGCCAGTGCTATCGAATCCATGATTCATGCCCGCAATGAAGGAGGGCTTTTTAAATCGATTTTTGATTTTTGCCGTCGCATAGATTTACGCTTAAATAATCGCAAGGTTTTGGAGAGTATGATTAAATCAGGAGCTTTTGATAGCTTTAATTGTAGGCGTGCGCAAATGATGGCTGTGTTGGAAAGGGCTTTAGAAGCGGGGACCCGCGGACAGAAAGAAAAGGAGATTGGCCAATTTTCGTTCTTTAGTGTAGATGATCAAGACAGTGGTTTTGGCATGAATGATGAAAATTTACCAGATATCCCGGAATGGGCTCAGGCGCAAGTATTGGCTAATGAAAAATCCTTGTTGGGTTTTTATCTAAGCGGGCATCCTTTGGACCGTTATAAGACCGAAAAGGAAAAATTTACGGACTTTACAACGGCCAATATTAAGGGCGCACGTGATGGTCAAGATGTGCGGATGATCGGTTTGATTACGACGGTTAAGTTGACCAGTACTAAAAAGACAAATGAACGCATGGCCATCGTGGGGCTGGAAGATGTTGATGGTGAAATGGAGCTGGTGGTTTTTCCATCGAGTTATACGCAAATTGCTTCTTATTTGAAAGAAAACACGGTGGTGGTGGTCAAAGGCAAGGTGAGCTTCCGGGATGGTTTCCCTAAGATGATGGCTAATGAAATGGCAGGGATTGATGAGGTTTATGACTTAATCAAGTCGGTGCATGTTGACTTATCTCATTCTGGACAAAGTGGTTTTGAGAAATTGAAAGAAAAATTGGCCCGTTTTCCGGGCAAGGTTCCTGTTTATCTTCAAGTGGATACCAACAATTTTAAAAGAGTACAGATATTGGTGGGCGAAGATTTGTTTGTTACGCCAAGTGAAGTTTTGATGGAGGAGATTAAGGTCTTAGTGGGCGAGAATAATTTTTCGTTGACACTGTAAGTCGTTGTTGATACGATAGTTGCGACTTGAAGGAGTCCTCGGTATGGAGAGGGCAAATTAATTTAGTGCTTTTGTGCCATTGCGAGCGAAGGGAAGCAATTTTTGAAAGAGCAACAAGTTTTGTTGAGATTGCTTCGTCACTTCGCTCCTCGCAATGACACAAACCATACGACGACCAAGTGAGTGTTACTAAAGCCTTTTGACACGTATTCAAGGAGAACTTTTAATGACGAAAAAAGATATTGTATTGAAAATCACCGATGCAACAGGTATTAAACAAGTAGATGTCAAAAAGATTGTGCAAAAGACATTCGATGTTATCGTGGATGCTTTGATGCAAGGCGATAAAGTGGAATTGCGCAATTTTGGAGTTTTTAAGATTAAAGAACGTCGTGCACGTTTCGGACGCAATCCTCGTACGGGACAAAGTGTTCCTGTCCCTCCCCGGAAAGTAGTTGTCTTTAAGTCCGGCTTAGAAATGAAGCAGAAAGTCAAATAAGGCCGGGTAACTATCAGTGACTAAAATGTTTGCCGTCCCACGCGGGACATCCGATATATTACCCGATGCTGTTCCTTTCTGGGAAACACTCGAATCTAAAGCCAGAAAAATCTGTAAATCTTACGGCTACAGAGAAATCCGCACGCCTGTCTACGAAGATATCAATCTTTTTAAACGGTCTCTTGGGCAAACCAGCGATGTGGTGAATAAACAGCTTTTAGAAATATCCCCTATTGCTTCGCCAAGCAAAAGCTTGCTTGAATCGCCTGTACAGGAAAGTAATTATGCTTTGCGGCCTGAAGGCACAGCTTCTGTTGTACGTTCTTATATAGAGAATAATCTAGATGGTAAAGAAAGTTTATCAAAGCTCTTTTATTTAGGCCCCATGTTTCGTGGTGAACGTCCGCAGAAGGGGCGTTTGCGTCAATTCCATCAAATTGGAGTTGAAGCCATTGGTCCGAATTCTACCTCACCATTTTTGGATGCAGAGTTGATCGCATTAGCCATGCATCTTTTGAAAGAATTAGGTGTGAAGGGATCGCGTTTAAAGATAAATAGTTTAGGTTCAAAAGAAGATAAGGCGGCGATTTCTACGTGGTTGAGGGGAGAGTTGGGTCGACACAAAAGTGAATTATGTGAAGATTGTCAGTCTAGATTTGAGCGCAATATTTTTCGTGTTTTAGATTGTAAGAAAGAGACTTGCCGTAATATTGTTAACCAGGTCGTGAAAAATTTGCCATTGTCCACTGAGAGTCAAATTTATTTTGATCAGGTGCGTACGGCCTTGACAAATGCGGGGGTTGTTTTTGAAGTCGCTCCGCATCTGGTCAGAGGCTTGGATTATTACACGAATACTGTTTTTGAAATTTCTGCTGAAGGGCTTGGGAGTCAAGATGCTGTCGGTGCAGGTGGTCGGTACAACGGCTTGGTGCATGAATTAGGGGGTAATGAAAAGATTGATTATGGCGCTATTGGATTTGCGTTAGGTATAGAGCGGATTTTATTAGCGAGGGGGCAGGAATCTGGAGTATTACCAGGGCCAGATGTTTTTGTCATTGCCATGAAAGAAGAGTACCACCCTCAAGCGTTTTTATTGTTACAACAATTACGCCTGGCGGGTATAAGTGCAGATATGAGTTTTGTTGCCAGTTCCATGAAATCTCTAATGGGCAAAGCCAACAAAGCTAATGCGCGTTTTGCATTGATTTTAGGTGAAGATGAAATTAAAAATCAGACCGTTGCGCTAAAAGATATGAAGGCGAGTTCGCAAGAGACAGTGGCTGTTAAAGATATTGTTTATGTTTTGCAGGCGCGGGTGGCTCGGAGTTGATGTTAAGGGGCGGACGGTGACGGTTCTCTAGGCTAGTTATAGGGAAACCAGTGGGCGCTAAGGCTGTGACGTTCGCGTTTCAATTAGGAGCACCTTAACAGCAAGTACGAGACAGGACCTGCGCATAGCGTCGTAAGATAAGTAATATGAATTCCCCTAACCCCTCTTTATAAAAAAGAGGGGAAATATTCTAGAAAGGTTAGTAATGAGAACGCATACTTGTGGTGAATTAAATAAGAATTTTAAGGATCAGGAAGTTGTTCTTTGCGGCTGGGTGCATCGCCGTCGAGATCATGGCAAACTTATTTTTATCGATATCCGCGACCGTTACGGCATTACCCAGGTGGTTTTTGTGCCTTCTGTGAGCCCAGAAGCCCATATCGAAGCGCAAAAATTAGGGCCTGAATTCGTGGTTAAGATAACCGGTACGGTTAATGTCCGGCCGCCTAAGAATGTAAATCCTGATGCCACGACCGGGGACATTGAACTGCTGGCTAAAAAATTGGAGATTTTGAATGTCGCCAAGGTTCCGGTATTTGAAATTGATGATAATATCGAGGCGGCAGAGGATTTACGTTTAACATATCGTTATCTGGATATTCGTCGCAAGAAAGTACGTGATTCATTGATATTGCGTCATAATATTTGTCAATCCATGCGCACATTCTTAAACGCTGAAAAATTTACTGAAATTGAAACACCGGTCTTGACCAAGTCAACACCTGAGGGGGCTCGTGACTTTTTAGTCCCATCAAGACTGACGCCAGGTGCTTTTTATGCGCTTCCCCAATCACCACAATTGTTTAAACAGATTTTAATGGTCTCAGGAATGGATCGTTATTATCAAATTGTTAAATGTTTCAGGGATGAGGATTTGCGCGCAGACCGTCAGCCAGAGTTTACCCAACTTGATATGGAAATGTCATTTGTTGATCAGGATTTTATTTTTGATTTGACTGAGCGGATGTATAAGCAAATTTTTAAAGAAGTTCTTAATATCGATTTGCCGATACCTTTTCCAAGGATGACCCATGCCGAGGCTGTGGCTAAACATAATTCCGACAAACCTGATATCCGTCAGGATAAAAGCAATAATAAAGAATTTGCCTTTTTGTGGGTTGTGGATTTTCCTTTGTTCAAGTATAATACAGAAGAGAAACGTTGGGATAGTGAGCATCACCCTTTCACGGGTTTGAATCCTGAAGATGTTCAATTTCTAGAGAGTGGGGAATTCGCTAAAATCCGCGGCCGTTGTTATGATTTGGTGTTAAACGGAAATGAGATCGGCAGTGGTTCAGTGCGTATTCACCGTCGTGAATTACAACAAAAGATTTTTGATATCATTGGGCTTGCTCCTGAGGAAGCCCAGAAGCGTTTTGGTTTTTTACTACGTGCTTTTGAGTATGGTGCTCCACCCCATGCGGGTGTTGCCTATGGCATTGACCGGGTTGTCACGATCATAACCGGTAATGAATCCATCCGCGACTGCATTGCTTTCCCTAAGACTCAAAAAGGGACATGCTTGATGACTGATGCTCCGTCGGATGTTGATGCCAAACAGTTAAAGGATTTAGGATTAGTTGCTTTAAAAAAATAATTAACCGGAGGTTTGTCATGTTAAATAAAAATCTAGCCCTTCTCACCTTAGTGATTTTTGCCGCTGGTTGCGGATTGGAAGCTAAAACCTATGTGATGACTAAAGATCGTGTTGGTTTGGATCAAGGCAATGGTAATGGTGGTTGTATTATGGGAAAATGCGCCCCCCAACCAGCTCCAACAAAAACAACCCGCAAGATTTATGTCCTGGAAATTACCAAACCGGTTCCTGAATCTGAAGTGCAAAAAATTGAAGAAACGGCTGTTAACGCTATTGCTGATACTTCTGAAACACCTGCAGTAACGGGTGCTCAGCCAGCTGAAAGCGCACCGGCAGCTGACAATTCTCAGCCAGCCGCAACGCCTCAAGTTGTTGTCCCTGTGGTTGGGGAATTGCCTGGAACGGCAACAAGTACCGAAGAGCCCGAGTCTGCGAATGCTCCTAGTGCATCAAGTGGTGCGCTTGTAGCCGGAGGGACCTATACAGTGCAAAAAGATGACACCTTACAAAAGATCTCCAAAAAAGTTTATGGCACCTATTCAAAATGGTATAGGATTTATAAAGCCAATAAAGCTAAAATTAAGAATCCAAATTTTGTCAAACCCGGAACGGTGCTAACAATCCCAGGAACAAAATAAAGAAAGGGTGTTAATGGATTTTCGCCTCGAATTAAACAATAACCGTGACTTACAATTACTTTTTGGTCGTTATGATGTAAATATAAAGATTATTGAAAAAGAATTAGGTGTTCGAATCGTTCGTTCCGAGGACGGGATTAAGATTATAGGTTCTGATGCTCAGGTGCAAAAAGCTAATGAACTGTTTCATTATTTGATGACCTTTGTTGAGAAAGGCAAAGATGTTAAAAAGGCGGATATTGTTTATGCTTTGCGCCTTGTAGATAAAGAAAAAGAAATTGATTTTAAACGCCTTGCAAAAGAAAAAATTGAGGTCTCTGTTCAGGGTGGTTTGATTGTGCCCAAAACGAAAGGGCAGATTGAGTACATCGAAGCTATTAAGAACAATGATTTGGTTTTTTGTATTGGACCTGCAGGTACTGGAAAAACCTATCTAGCTATTGCGATGGCTGTCAATGCTCTAAAAAAAGGGCTTGTCCGCCGTATCATTTTAACTCGTCCGGCTGTTGAGGCTGGTGAGAACTTAGGATTTTTGCCGGGTGATATGGTGGAAAAAGTTTTGCCGTACTTACGTCCGTTGTATGATGCTCTTTATGATATGATGGAACCTGAAAAAGTTGAACAATACAGCGAGCAGGGGATCATCGAGGTAGCAC
>Ga0302319_10021248_pt1 | contig 11699 bp, 14 predicted proteins | sample Bog_T0_2_FD_203319 | JGI IMG/M metagenome (GOLD analysis project Ga0302319, IMG submission 203319) | Peat permafrost microbial communities from Stordalen Mire near Abisko, Sweden - Bog_T0_2 | ecosystem: Environmental > Terrestrial > Soil > Wetlands > Peat | place: Sweden: Abisko, Stordalen Mire...
AGGCGTTGAGGCCGCCCTGGTAATTCTGGATGACTTCAAGCGGCGTCATCAACCCGCGCTCGGTACGCGCTTCGCCGAGGCGCAGCAGGGTCTCTTCCGCGCCCGCCAGGATGGTCCCTGGATCCTCCTCGGCAAGCAGCGCGCGATTCATCAGATGCTGCGACGCCATGGCGATGCGGCGCAGGGTAGCTTTGTCGCGGACGATCTTGATGTAGCTGTCGAGATTGGAGATGTGCGGCAGCCCGTCGTCGAGCGAAACCAGGTAGCTGAGGCCGTCGACGGATTCGAGCTCATTGAAACGCAGCAGCTCGTTGGCGACGGTTACGCGATCGATACGCTCGCCGCGCGCGTGCAGCTCCGACATGCGCGTGAAGATGCGGCGGTGCTTCTCGATGGCGAAATCGTCATGGGTGATGACGCCGGCTATTTCAATGAAACGGGCATCGTCGAGCATGACCGAACCGAGGATGAATCTCTCGGCATCGATGTTGGCGGGAAGACCCTTTTCAAGCGCCGTATTTTCCAGCGCCGTGCGGGAGGATGCGGACATGGCAGCGGAATTCACCTTAGCGCCTTCGGCTGAGGAATAAAGCGGTGGATTTTAAAAATCGACGGGCCGACGATTCGACGGGCGTTGGCGTGGAGATGGGGCATCGCGGTGCACAGAATATCCTCAGCGATCCGAAGGAAATCCACACGAACATTTTAACGCACAAATGTTTTTGATAGGTGAGCCGGGGCCCTCCGTACGCTCGAAGACAGCGTGAGAATTTTCCGCCCTCGCGCCACTTTCCTTATTCTGTACGGGGAACTGCGGTGCATGAATACGACATTGCTCTGAAAAGCGTCATCCGCCGTTTGAGCGGACCAGTCCTTCAGACGTTAACGGGTTTTGCCATTCAGCGATGGCATAATGTCGAACTGCCGGAGGTCCGCGCACTCCGCATGGATATGGTCGGCGAAACCATGGATGGCACCCTGGTCCAACTGGAATTGCAAAGCACCAACGATGGGGATATGGCGCTTCGCATGGCGGAATATGCGCTCTCTGTATACCGGCACTTTCGACAGTTTCCCCAACAGATGGTGCTTTACGTGGGCAAGGCGCCGCTGGGCATGACGGGGAGCTTCGCTTCGCACTCGCTCGATTTTCGCTTCCGGTTGGTGGATATTCGCGAACTGGATGGAGCCGCATTGCTCGAGGATGAGAGCACCGAGGCGAACGTCATCGCGGTCCTGATGCGGCTCGGCGACAGGCGTGCCGCGGTCCGCACGATTTTACGGCGCATCGCCGGGAGTGACCCGGACCGGCGGCAGATTGCGCTGCGCGAGTTCGTTATTCTGGCGGGATTGAGACACCTCGGGGCCATAATAGAGGAGGAGACAAGAACGATGCCGATTCTGGATGACATTATGGACCACGACCTTCTGGGACCGGCACTTCGCCGCGGAATGCAGCAAGGGCTTGAGCAAGGGCTTGAGCAAGGGCTTGAGCAAGGACTTGAGCAAGGCCGTGTGGAAGGCCGGATGGAAGGCGAACAGACCGTCGTCATGCGCCTGATCGAAAAGCGCTTTGGCTCAGTACCCGCGTGGGCCCGGCAACGCCTCGAAGCCATGTCCGCGGGCGAAATCGAAGAGACTGCCCTCCGGCTGCTGGACGCCCAGAGTCTCGAAAGCCTCCTCGATTAGTTAGCCGCTGGCGCCGAACTCACGGACGCAAGCCGGGTAGCTGCCTGATACTGCCCGCAGTTGCCTGGCACCAGATGAATAACTTCCTTAGCTGAGAATTTCCCGCCGCCCTGACACTTTATTTGCTGCGTGCATGAATACGATATTGCGCTTAAAAGCGTCATCCGGCGGCTCAGCGCGCCTGTACTCGAAACCCTCACTGGTTTCGCCATCGACCGCTGGCATAACGTCGAACTGCCCGAGGTCCGCGCTCTGCACGCCGATATGATCGGTGAATCTAAGGCAGGCGCCATCGTCCACGTGGAGCTGCAACACTAATGACGCGGACATGACGCTCCGTATGGCCGAATATTCGTTAGCCATCTACCGCCGCTTCAGGAGATTTCCCCAACAGGTCGTCCTCTATGTGGGAAGAACGCCGCTTCGCATGCCGGAGAGCATTGAGAGCGCCTCCCTCTCATTTCGATGCCGGGTTGTGGATATCCGCCAACTGGATGGCGAGGCATTGCTCGTAAGCGAAAATCCCGAAGAAAATGTGATTGCCGTTCTGATGCGACTCCGGAACGAACGCGAGGCGGTTCGCAGGATTCTGCGGCGGATCGCGGAAAGCGAACCGGCGCGCCGGGAAATCGCCTTGCGCGAGTTAATCATTCTGGGCGGATTGAGAAGTCTGGGAGCGATAATAGAACAGGAGACGAAGAAAATGCCGATTCTGGACGACATCATGGACCACGATCTCCTGGGGCCGAAGCTCAGACGTGAACGGCTGGAAGGCGAGCAGACTATCGTCATGCGTCAGATCGAAAAACGTTTCGGCGCGATTCCCGCGTGGGCCCGGCAACGTCTGGAAGCCATGTCCGCGGGCGAACTGGAAGAAACCGCCCTTCGTCTGCTGGACGTACAGAGTCTCGAAAGCCTCCTCAGTCGGTAAATTGCCACAGACAGTGCTGATGTCGTTTCCGGCGGCGCCGCGCGCTGCCGGAAGATTTCGGCCGGTCGAATTCATCGTCGTCCTCGATGATCTTCGGGGCCAGAACTGCGCACAAGCATCCGCCATGGGCCGGGTTCAGTCTGCCGCGAGTCGATGTCGTAGGTGAACTGGAAGCACGCGGACCAGCATGCCCGCCTGGCGCGCGCCTTCGACCATAAGGGACGTTGAGGGAAGCCTCTGGCCTGCAGGGCAGACGAGGGGCATTATTGGATTTTCTATCTACAGGGATCTATCTATAGAATGACGCGCCCAGTCAAATGGCAGACACGCCAATCGGGCGAAAGACGAAATATCAGTAGCATGCCGTGGCCGCCCGTATGCACTTGACACGTGCGAGATGTCATTACTCACTCGGGATTTCGCGCTCTTCACGGTACTGCTCATCGGCGCCGTACCCGCATATTCACAGTTCCCACCGCTCAGTCCTCCGCAATTGGACCAGTTGGTCGCCAGGATTGCTCTCTATCCCGACCCGCTGCTCGCCCAGGTACTGACCGCTTCAACCTTTTGGAACGAGATCCCGGACGCAGCGGCGTGGGCCGATCGGCACAGTTATCTTAAGGGCGACGCGGTGGCCGACGCTATCAAGGAGGATAACCTCCAGTGGGATCCGAGCGTGCTGGCGCTGCTCCCCTTCCCCTCCGTGCTCGACATGATGGCTCACGACATGGTGTGGACGGAGCAACTCGGCAATGCCGTCCTCACGCAGCGCGCGGATGTGATGGACGCCGTGCAGCGCATGCGCCGCAAAGCGGAAAGCTATAAAGGCGGCAATTCCGTCAAAAAGTGCGTAGGCGCCGAAGAGAAATTCGGCCGGCCGTGCACAGGCGCGTTATTGCCAGGCCTTAAGGAGCGATCGTAAGGTGGTTCTCAACCCTCGTCGTACCGGGCGCCGACCACGCGGCCCGCTCGGCTTCCTCCTTTTCGGCCCACGAACGGACGCTCCCGTAGAGCCTCACAGTGCCACCGTCCAGGTCAACCGTGATGCGCCGTGCGTCCAGTTCGGCGCTCCGCTTCAGCGCGTCTTCTATCTTGCTCTTGATTTCAGTCGGAGTAACCGCGGGTTTCACCTCGATATTGTTGGTCACGCCGATAACGCCCCTGAGTTTCTTCACCGCGGATTCGGCGAGCGTCTTCTGATACTGCCAGTCCACCGTACCTTCGAGCTTCACCCACCCCTGCTGCACCGTCGCCTTGATCTTGTCGGCGGGCAGGCTGACGTGGCTCTGGATCTCCTGCACCACTTCTCTGGCGATCTCGGGATCCGTTCGCGTCCCGCTCGTCCTGACCTCGATATCGTTGGCTACTGCCTTGACGCCGTAGACCCGCTTAGCCGCTTTCTCCGCGGCGTCTTTTTCAAAGTAGCTGTGGACAAAACCGGAAAGCGTAACCACTCCTTCCTTAACCGCCACCGCAACGTCCGCGGATGTTGTGAGCTTCGGGTCCCACTTCAGCTCGGATATCACCGACTCGCGAATCATGGAGTCGGATCTTACTGGTGTCTGTACCATGGTTGCCATATTGAAACTATTCCTTTCCTCTGTGAACTTAACCGGATTGATCCGGTCGCGCAGGATTGGTGCAGATCTTAGTCCAGCGGCCTGGCTGCCAGAGCTGAGTGTTTCCCGCTATCGGACATTGGGAACGGCTCTTAGCCGTCGGTCCGTGGACAATGCAGATCTTTCCATAGACGCCGGCGTTAACGCCAATGCCCGCGATGCAGACGGATGTCGACAGCCGGCGCGACCCAGACTGCGTGCGGCCGCGGCGGCAGCGCCCATCCTCCTTCGACCCAAACCCACTGGCCTCCTACCCAGTCGTAATGTCCGGGAACCCAGACGTATCCCGGACCGGGCGCCGGGACCACGGGGGTCACGACGGCGGCAGGCGGAGGCGGTGGCGGCGTAGTACCGACGGCAATCCCCAGATCCACGCGTGCGGCGGCAACCAGAAATGGCGCGACAGCAAGGCAGGCGATCATCAATGTTTTTTTGGCTTTCATGAAAACTCCTCGTGGTCCCGGAGCGCACGCCTCGTGCCAGGGTCCGTGCTCTTTGCCAACGCTCCGAATATGATTTCGCGTTGGCCAGTCCGCATCTCCGTTCTAACGTTAGACAATGCGCTTCGATCAATCGACGCGAGTCCCCGTAGGAGCGTGTATCTCAAAAGAGCGAGAGAATCGGCAGTTCGCTGAAGTGCCCGCCACGCTCCCGCTAGACGTCGATCTGGGAAGTGGACGTCCCACTTCGGGCGAGTAGCCGGCTTTTCATCGCCCATCCGATGGTCGCAGCATGTCCTGACCGCCGAAATGAGCTCACGCGTCCGCGGAGAAGCGCGACCGGACGCCAATTAACTAATCTTTCCCAAATCTCCGCTGCCGCTCGGCAGGCGGCATCGCCAGCCCTCCCCAAGCAATCACAAAGCGTGCGGCATGTGAGCGTACCATGTGCAATCGCAACTTGATAGGATACGGGTGTGAGCACATCGGAACGACTCGAAAGGCTCGAAACAAGTCATGCGCGCCTGATGACGAAGCACGAGGTTCTGTTCCGCGAATACGAAGTGTTCATCGGCCAACACAAGGAATGGCTGCGCGAGTTCGACGCTAGCTGCGAAAGGGACCGCGAAGAACGCAGGGAAATGGGGAAGGATCTGGACAGGCGGATCCTGGAACTCGTCAGCGGAATCGGAGAATTCCTGCGCCAGGCAAAACGGTAGTGCCGCGACCCCATAGATCCGCCGCCGTCCACACGGGCCGGTCGAAACTTCTCCTGCGCTAAGTATTCGGCTTCTGAAGTTCGCACACGTATTCCGCAGCCGCGGCTCGGAAGTCCTTACTGAGCCGCGCGCGTGAGCAAGCGGTACGATACGGCAATTTTTGCACTTAGTACTTGCCGATTCCCGAGCGGTAATCTCCCGGATCGCCGTTTCGGAACCATAACCAGGCTTTCCCCCGCCGCGCGTTGTCCCTGCCGCAAGCGCCGTTTTTCCGCGCGGTATGCTGGATAAAAGGAAGGTCTAATGCCTGTCGTTCTCAGTGAATGGGCCACCAGCCAGGAAATTTCGCGCCGGATTGATCGCCTGCGAACACGCTATGCGGACAACCCGCTCGTGAAGAGAATCGATCATCATATCGGCGTAGACTGGAGCGACGATCCGGCAGTGTTCATCGACGTTATCCTTTCTGGTAATCAGATCCCGGGCGCGGAATTGGAGCGGCTGGCGGAAGGTATTCGAGTCGACCTCCTTCGTCTCGTTGGTACCGATGAGATCGGGCTGCATTCCTATCTGAACTTCGTGAATTAAGCGGCTCCGTGATTACCCAACTGCCGGAACAGCTTATCTCGCAGGCAGAGTTTCTTCTCCGCGAAGCAGCTTTCAACGAAGCGAACGTGCGCAGAGCAGTCTCGTCTGCTTACTATGCTCTCTTTCACCTCCTGATTCGCGATGCGGTCTTAACGGGCCGGCAACCTGCCCTGGCACAGGCCGTGCCCACTGGCGAGTAATCTCCTCGAACGCCGTTTCGGGGCCAGCATATGGGGACCAGCATTGTACGAGTGGCCGACTATCCGCTCGGCGCCGACCGTGAGGACCAAGCGCATATCGATTCTCCAGACCTCGAAGTTCCGATCTCAGTTTGCAGGAGATGCGATGCCCCTCATCCCGATCAGCCGTCCATTGGAAATGGCAAACGCGATGCGTGTATCGGGCGACGTGCTTGGGGCGGCGGCTGCCGAATCGGCCGCCTCATTTTCGTTGCGCCCCACCAAGCGTGAATACGAACCCGCGCGGCTTGAGCGTTCCCGCCGAAATATCCCAGGGATGCAGGAATATCTGTTTGCCTCCGGAGACCGCGGGTCTTTTGTCTCCCGTAACCTTTACTGAATGCATGATGAACAACGCGGAATTCTTGTGCTTGCGGGCATGCTCGACTTCTTTGGGTGTCAGAGAAATCGCACTTCCGTCATCCTGCATGCCCTTCACTTCGACGAATAGCTCCGATCCCGAAACTTCGCAGAGGAAGTCGTAAGACTCAGTTTTGTGCCGGTCGATGGGCTTATACCCTAATCCCTCAAGGTGCTCTTTCGCCTTGCCCATGGCGTAATCCTCGATCACCCGGCGTATCTCGGGATTGCTCTGAAATCCGGCGCCCCGCTCAATCGCGATGCTGACGGTTTGGTCGATTCCTTGATCTGCTTCGCTCTCGGGCTCTTGCGCGATATTTTCAAGCGCATAGGAATCAACGTAGTTCAGCGCCTCGTCAATCCATCCAGCCTTCTTGGGCCGTCCCTCGTCGTCGAGCGCGTAGCAGACATTGGCCTGGCCGAAAGCGCCCTTTCCGGACGGAATTTCAAATGACCGTCGCGATTCCGGGACGAGGGCGGCGTACTCTTCTCTCGTCTTGACAAAGTACGAGAACTGGTTTCGTTCCAGAGCCTCTGATGACTGATCGCGCCGATAGACCGTGGCGTCACGAAACCATCCGACGATACGCTGTCCTCCGCTCTCAGGGTTCGTCGCAACGAAGAGGACAAGAACGCCGTCCAGTTGGTCTCCGGTGAAGCCCGCCTGAATACGTTCCAGCGCGATCGTTGACTCGTGGCCTTTTCGTAGCCTCGGCTGGAAATAGCCGAGCATCTCGCCGTTCAGCGGAAGAAAGTTGAAGGCCTCGTGCCCGAGTTCAGCTTTGTTGTAACTGCCGCCGCCAATCGGCTTTTGATCGTCGGCGCGCGGGCCGCGATACCACCTCATCCACCCTATCCGTGCGAAGAGCACTGTGCGCATTAGCAGTTCCGACTCGTCCTCCCGTCAAACGCTACCATGATTTCCGGAGAAACTACCATTGCGAGAATCATTTCTTCCCGGCTTCGGGACTCGGACTTCATAGGATCAATGTTCTGCTGCACCGCCGAAACTCCGTACTAGTTGCTCGCGACAATCCAAACGGAGTCGACACGGTTGGCTCGTCTATTCTTGATCGCCGGGCGGTGGCGGGTGACTATATCTCTGTCTCGCGAACGCTGCCATTCGCAAAGCAAGCGCTCTGCTGCGATCCTCGGATAACCACCATTCCTGACCGGCCGCAAGGTTCAGTTGCGGTTCAAGACGAACCGTTTCCTCGGGTGAAAGGCCGACAACCTCAGCGGCTTCGCGAAGCTGATCTAAGCTACCCGCGAAGCCGCCCCAAGCGTAGACATCTTCTGGCCCGACATGCGCTACTTCCAGAATGACCTCGCGCTCTCTGGTCATCCAGGTTCGAATCGCAGGGAACACCCCTCTCTGGAGCGCCCGCTGAAAAGCGGCAGCGTTCAGGAGCGCAGAAAGATCGACCCAGACCTCAATGGGTGATGGAACGTGCCCGAAGATCACGCAGGTAGCGTCCCCTTGCACCCCTTCAAGGTGCGCCTTAGCCACGGATGGATCGGTAGTCCACGAGGAGACTGATTCGGCGAGTTTTCCCGTATGCAGCAGATCGAGAAGCGGCAGTGGAACGCGACGAGGGTTTTCATTCGGGTCCTTCGGAAAATCGATTCTCCGGTAGCATCGGACCGCACAGTGCTTGAACCGCGCATCTACATGCTCCAACTCCGCCCGCAACACTTCCGCTCGTGCGAGCCGCAACTCCGGTTTATGATTCAGCCAATCCTCAAGAGCTTGAACCAAGGTTGTAGGGTACTCGACCATGAACTTTACTATCGCTTCTTCATCGCGATGTGGGACTTCTTCGGACTGTCAGGCAAATGGAGATCATCTGCTCCGGCCGGTTGACGCGCGACTCATACAAAGCCAGGATCTGGGCGGCGCGCCCCCCAAACGGCGTTCGGGGAGATCACCTCGTCGGGTTCTCAGATCCTGGCCACCCGCGATGCGGCGGCGGACTGACAGCGTTACTCGCGCGACGAATCCTGCGCCGAAAGCACGGAAATCCCGCGGGATCAGGTCGCAACCTGCTGCGGATATAGCTCCTGCTACGCGCTTCGGTGTAGGTTGCCCTTCAAGGTGGGCTTCAGATTGGCTTCGGCGCTTTCGAAAAGTGACCCACTTGTGCTCGGTTAAAGTGACCCACCTGAAGAACATGATTTCGGTATGAGCGCGCATCATCATCCACGCCGCAGGCGTGTGCAGTCGTTTGATAAACGGGGGGCGATATCATCCGCGCCGCAGGCGCGTTCCGATCGTGGTGCGGTGATTGAAGCCGGAGCTATCTTGCGGGATTGGCTTGCTGGAGTTTGTTGCGGAGATGCCGGAAGTATTCCGGGCCTACATTGAGTTGCACAACCTCCTCGATCACCGGCGCGAAGTACGCCAGTGATCGAATCGTGCCGAGAGGCGCAGCATCGGCCGGTCTCGCCGAACGCCGCGCCGCGGCGAGTGTCAGCGCGTTCTCGACTGTGGCGAGCGGCACGCCGCGGTCATGCAACCGATCCGCGAAAATGCGGTCTGCACGTCGAGCCACGCCTGCTGTGCCGGGCGTCGCTCGATACGCTTCCAGAACCCGCCGCACATACTCGCGCCGCTCCATCGATGCGGACTCTCAGCCCTGCGGATCGCGCAGCGACGGACCGTTGATGGTCACCGTGTGACAGTAATGTCGAACGCGGCTCAGCAACGCCTCCACCATTGACTTGTTGCCGAGGAAGTTCTGCCACTCGTCATAGCCCAGATTGGTCGTAATGATCGTCGAGTGGCGATGATAACGTTCCTCCATCAGCTTGAAGAACGTGTTCGACTGCTCGGGCTTGAGATTTAAATACCCGAATTCATCGATCAGAAGGACGTCCAGACGCGCCAACCGGTTCAGCAACTGCCGCGTGGATCGGTCGGCCAGCGAAGCGTACATTTCGTCGAACAGGTCCTGCGCCCGAACGAACTGACAGCGATATCCGTTCTGCAGTGCCTTCAGCAGAATGCCGCAGGCGAGTCCCGTTTTACCCACGCCGGTCGGGCCCACCAGCACCAGGTTCTCGTGTTTGGCCACGAAGTCCAGGTCGCCGAACGTGCGCATCTGCTTGCGATTCGCGCCTGGCTGCCGCGACCACGGAAACGTTTCCAGAGACCATCGCTCCGGCAGGTTTGCTCTGTGAATGCGCCATTCCAGCGCACTCTCCTGCCGCTCATGCCACTGCGCCCGCAACAGTCCCGCCACGAACTCCGTGTAAGGGATCTGCGCTTTTTCGGCGGCCTGCAGGTGCTCGTCGTAAACCTTCAGCATGCGGCGCAGCTTGAGATTCTTCAGCAGTTGTTCCAGTTCTTCAGTCATTGCCTTCCGGCTCCTTGTCGCCGATCAGAAAGTAGTCGCGGGCCACGCGCCGCAGAATCATCCGTTCCAGCCGGTCGAGATCGTAAAGCCCATAGCGCGCGGCTTCGGCAACCGCGGCAAGGAAAGGCTCGCGCGGATACTCGCGCAGCAGCCGCAACAGTTGCCGCAGGGCAAGAGTGACTACTCTGCGGCCCTTCCGCTTCAGCTCCGACAGATAGCCGGCGATCTCAGGCGCCGCCTCGATGAGGGCTGTCTCTTCCGGATGCGAGTCGCGCTTCACGCCCTCGCCGCGCGGCGGCCGGTGTTCGGCCAGCATGATCCGCTGATTGGGCGGTGTCAGAACGCGATCGTGTACCACGATATGGCGCGGGTCGAGTTCGATCTCGATCCGGTCGCGCGTCTCGCGAACGTCCACGCTTCGTCCGATCCACGAGACCGGGACGGAGTAACGAACCGAGTTCACCGACACATAACCTTCCGTGTCGGCGGTGCGCCGGTGCAGCCGATACACTTCCGGGATCCATGCCGGCAAAGGTTTCAGGTGCAGTCGTTCAACCGCAAACAGCTCTCGCGGGACGGCGCGAAGATGCTTCTTATAAGTGGAGTTGACCTTGTCGCACCACTGGCGCGCCTGAAGGTTCAGATCCTGCCAGCTGACGAAGGTTCGACCCGCCAGAAAGTTGTTTTCGATGAATGAAAACGGCCTCTCCACGCGCGCCGAGCGGTTGGCGTCGCCTCGCTCATGCGCCACGAAGCGGAACCCGAGCCGATCGGCGAACGCCTCCATCTCGGGCACCGGGATCATTTCGCGTCCCGTGCCGCGCAGTACGACCACGTGCGTGTTGTCGATCATGACGCGCTCCGGGGCGCCGTTCATATAGCGCACCGCGTCGGTCAGGAACACTTTGCAGTCGAAACGCTGAAAGGTGGGCGCGATCTGAAAGAACAGCATGCGCGAATAACACAGCACCGCCGAGGCGGTCTGCGCTTTATACTTCCTGCCGCCCACTTCCACTTCATGCGGCGACGTGTCGTGCTGCATCTCCACGCCGGGCTCGAAATGATACTGGCCCGAGGGCGCAACCGGCGTTTGCCCGATGCCCTGCCTGCGGCAGAACGAGGTCAGCGCCTGATAAGACAGAGCCGCGCCGCTAACCTTAAGTTCCTCATGGACTCGCTGACCAGGAGTTCCCTTCGCGATCCCGCCTTATCCGGGTAAGGTGCGGTCTTGAAGTGCGCCTGTGGTCAATTGCCTTTGCATGAAGCCAGGAGATCCAGGATCTGTTGGCGGTAAGGCTCTGCCTTTTCCTTCCGCTGAATCTCCGGCACGCTGGAGGAGTTCAGGCGGAGGACTTTGCGTACGGTCGCACGCGACACCTGCAGCGTGCGGGAGATCTCGTGCCGGCTCACGCCCTTCGCGTGTAACTCCAGAATGGCCGTTCGCTGCGCCTGGCTCAGCATGTCTGTCTTCCCGCTCCTTCCCGATTCGTTCCGCCATCCGGTTCAGTTCCCGGCGGGCGCTCTCGATCTCACGTTGCGCCTGCTCCTGCTGTGCGGTATTCATCTCCGGCAGGGCTTCGTTGAGCCTGCGGCCGGCGCGACGCAGGATGGCCAGCGCCATCTCCAGATCGCGCTGGATCTGTTCGGCCTCGCCTGGTTTCGTTGTCCGCGGAGGGCGCTGCGTTTTCAGAAACAGTTCCGGCGCGGCGAGAATGCGCTCGCGAACCACCCGCGAGCCGTCGCGCCAGGCGGTGTAAA
>Ga0302319_10021250_pt1 | contig 11698 bp, 9 predicted proteins | sample Bog_T0_2_FD_203319 | JGI IMG/M metagenome (GOLD analysis project Ga0302319, IMG submission 203319) | Peat permafrost microbial communities from Stordalen Mire near Abisko, Sweden - Bog_T0_2 | ecosystem: Environmental > Terrestrial > Soil > Wetlands > Peat | place: Sweden: Abisko, Stordalen Mire...
CCTGCTGCGACTGGATGCGGCGGGATAAAACAACCGTGGGGATTTGAATTGTTTGCGAAATCTACGGATGCTATCCGTGTTCAACCCGCCGTGCTCGCGCCCCTTCGCGGCAGGTCCGTGGTTGAAAAACTATTCTGGACTTTACGAAATGGCAGAAGCAGAGGCTTAATTTGAAATTCTATTTCCTTAAGTCTCGCCAAATCAAGAAAGCCATGATGCTGCCGAAGCCACCACCGATGACAATAAATGGTATTGCGATAAATATCTTCAGCCACCATTGAGGAATTGTTGAAACCACTGAAAATCCCGTCCACAAAACAAAAATGTTTCTTCAAACGTCATAGTGGATAGAGATCGAGCTTTCCGCAGAAAAACAGAATGCGTATCCGGTAATTCTGGAAGTTGCGGAAGCCCCGGGCTGCCGACTTGATGCTTTGGATTTTCGAGTTCAACCCCTCCGTCACGGCGTTGGTGATGTGATGGCGCAGATAGGTCAGCAGGTTTTCCAGATGCCGCTTGAGCAGGCGGGCCACGTCGGCCATCGGTTTGAGTTGGCTGCGGCTTACCCAGCCAAACCAGTCCTTGAAAAATCGTCGCGCCCAGCCCGCCTCCTGATATTCCCAGAACTTGCTGAAGAGTTCCTTCATCGCCCACGCTCGCGCCACTTTCAGTTGCTGATCCTTCAACCCGGAAAACTCATCCCGCTGCTTCTGGCTGAAATGCTGCGGATTATACAACCACAGTTGCCGCGTCCCCTTGAGCGTTTCATCGCCTTCGGCCAGCAACTCCTTGTGTTCCTGCCGCCGCACCTTGTCCACCGACTCGTTCAAGTATTTGCTGACATGAAACCGGTCATGCACGATGTCCGCCGCCGGCACCTGCCTTTCAATCGTCTGGATGAACGGCTCCCACATGTCCACCGCCACCGCTTCCACCGCCGCTTTCTGTTCCGGGGTGAGGGTAGCCCACAACTGATCCGCCGCCTCGCAGGTGCGTTCCTCCACCACCTCCAGCACCCGCGACTGGTCCAGATCCGTCAACAGCGTGATATAGGAGTGCCCGCGCTTGAAACTCTTTTCATCCATCCCCAGATGTGCGAGTTGATCCAGCTGCCGCCGCTCCAATCCACGCGCCACGGCGCGCTTCATAATCTCATGCGCCGCGTCCCAGCCAATGCCCAACAGTTCACACGCCTGGCTCACGCTCGCGCAGGCCAGCAGCACGTCCACCGCAAATCGCTCAAAAAGCAGCGTGAACCGTCCCTGCGGCACCGCCCACGGCACCGTCATCGTCTTGACCCCATGCTCCGGGCACTCCGCCCGCGGGGTTCGCGCCCGAATCAACGTCGTGAATTGCATCGTGTCCAAATGCCGCCACGTCCGTTCCGGCGCGCTGTCGTGGATCGAACACTCACCCCCGCATTCCGGGCATTTGGCGGCACTACCCCATTGCCAACCCAGTTCAATCTCCACTTTCTTTTCCTGAAGCTTCAGCTCCACGGTTTTAACCTCCCACGGGCTGCCAATGCCCAAAAGCATCGCGTAATGTTTTTGCAGTTCGTTGTCCATGCTCATGCCAAAAGCCTGCCAACCACCGCCGCCCAGGCCAATCCAAAACGCCGGCCCGGCAGAGCGCAGCGGAGCGGAGCACTGACCGGCGCGAAGCGATTGGCACCAACTCCAACCCACCCGCCGACAACTTGAAACCACGTCGCTCATTTATGTTTTAACTAGATGCTCCGCTTTGGTAGCCATGAAATCCCCGGAATATGAGGCATATTCTTCTGAGGAATGCTCGTCCAGCCCTCCTGAAATATAAATATTAATTCCATTGCAATGCGATCCATCTGAATCGAAAATAAACTCCAGCCCCATCTGACTATAACAGATTGAACCACCTATCGTCTTAGACGGCCTGCCATATAAGTCCGTCACTTTGTCCACGGTAAGGTCTTTAATAGGAATTCCGTCAATAGTTAAGGCAATTAGGTCAATCCCTTGCGCCTTGATGCGCTTTGCTTCGACCTTTTCAACATTTTGTTGTTGTGCAATGGTAGCTTGTCGTGTCTGTTCCGCCTTTTTAGCATTGGGCGGTTGAACACCGAAATACCAACCGGCAATTCCCATCATCAGAATGGCGACGCAACCTCCCGCCACAATACGTTTATGCAGTTTCCCCAACGCACTGGCTTTATTAACCATGATTTTGATCCGCTTTATTACATCCAGCTTGGCACCCATGCTTTTAGGAAGAAACTCGGCAAATTCAGGTATAGCCGATATTCGTAGGTGCTCTTGACCGCCTTCACGGGTGACAATTATAGAGGAAGAAATAGCTTTTGAGATCAGCAGCTTGCTGATTTGCTCGGTGCTGCAAGGCCCGTATGGTTTTCCGCCAACGAAATATGTCCATCGATCCGGCCCATCGGCGGTGGAAGTCAGGATTATTTGACTTGCGCAGTGAGGACAGGCAGCCGCCCGCCCCATGTCTTCAACAGGAAACGCGATGTGACCGCCGCAGACCCCGCAACTGATGGTTATTTCGTTGCTCATTATCGGCTTAACGTGCGCCATAGCGAACCGCGAGCGCCCAAACATTGTTCCAGGTGTCACTCACTTGAAGCTCACAATCCTTAACTTTGCTTTCCCACGACTTCAAATCATCCATTGCCTCAACGGATCCGCCAGTGACATCTCCGTTTAATCCTCGCAACATACCTCCGAGGACTGCCTCGCCATAGCTGTCGGGGATGTGTGGATGTGCCTGGACTTGCATCGCTTCAGTTTCCCATGCGCCAAGGTGCCGATAATAGGCTTCTGCAAAGTCCTTTGGACAAGCGCTTATATCGGTTTGCTTGGCCTGTGAAACATATTCCAAAATATCTTGACCCCATTGATCAATATCCGAATTCTTCTGAAAACTGTTTTGCTTTCGCTTTTCTGTCAACGCATCGCCAAGACTTTTATCAGTTGCCAGCACGCGTTTGATGGAATCAACATCCACTTCAGTCTTGCTGCCGTCAGCGGCCGTGATAGTTGTGGAATGATGACCTACACACTTCCAGATCAGCAGCCCAATCAAAGCAGTGACGCACACAATCACAACCCTGACCGTTTTCATGGTGCCGTCATTCCGGGCCGGCTTCTGTGGAACGATGGGCGACACCCTGGCCGGTGAAGCGTCAAGCATGGGTGGCAGGGGTCGCAAGGAGAACTCCCCCTGACAGGTGGGGCAGGTCACGGCTTGCGTCTCTATCACTTCCCCGTCAATCCTGAGATGCTGTGAACAGTGCGGGCAGGTCGCGGTCATGGCGTCGCTCTTTTGGGATGTATGTTCGCTTGATGCTGCCCTTGTTTACTCCTCCTCCATGCTTCCGGCAAGCAAAATATCCCACTTGTGGGATTGTATCAGCCGCAACATCCGGGGCATGGCAGACCGGCTCGCACAACAACTGGCTAAATTTCTCCGCAAACGGCGGGGGGAACTGACTTTTAAGCAATTCGCCCGTAAAACCGGCCTTTCCGACTCGACCCTGCACCGGATGGAGATAGCGGAACAGAACGTGACCTTGAAATCGTTGGAACAGATCTGCACCCGGCTCAAATGCAAAGTCTCGGACATCTTCGAGGACTGAACCTGGCCACGCATCCCTTTTGTGGGATTTTTGTTTTGACGTTTTGGTGCGTTGGGCAGAGATTCGTGGGCATGAGATTTCTGGTTCCTGCCCTCACCCTTTTGCTGGCATTGACCGCTTCTGCCGCTCAATACATTAAGCCCTACGGTAAACTCAAGGAAGAGCAGAAGTTTAAGGATTACATGGTCAGGATTTACCGCAATGAACAGCCGCCTCCTGACACCGACAAAAATCCCGCTCATCAAGACGGGCTGGGCTGCTTCGAGATTCTAAAGGCAGGCAAGCAGGTGTATTTTAAGACCGGGGTTATTTTTGAGGTCGAAAATGATGCCGTCGAAACCAACAACAGCTTCGGTGTGAAAATGGGGCAAGGCATCATGGGAGACAAACAGCCAGACTTGGTGATTTACGAGGTCAATGGCGGGAGCAATCCAGGGTGTGATTATTACATCTTCCAGATCGGCGACACCTTCAGGTTCATTGACGCGCTCAAAAATACAGGAGGCGGCGATTTCAGGGATTTGCGGGGTGACGGAAACCTGGAACTGATGACCTGTGATGTCGTTACGTTTCAGGGCTGGAATTGCTGTGAAGTGGATTCACCCCACCCCACGGTCATTTATCGCTATCTAAACGGCAAATATCGGCCGGATTTGGAGATGATGAAAAAGCCCGCCCCTCCTGAAAAGGAATTGCAGAGAATGGCCAAAGAACTGAAGGCTAAATTTATTGGGATAAAAAATGAACTGCCATACGATAAATGGTGCGCTCCTACCGAAATGTGGCAGAAAATGCTCGACCTCATTTATTCAGGAAACATGGCCTCGGCTTGGAAACTCTGTGAATTGAGCTGGCCGGCAAAGCATCCGGGCAAAATGATATTCTTGAAGGAATTCACGGCTCAATTAATGACCAGCCCATATTACAACGACATAAACCAAGCCAGCTTTCAGGGCGTTACGGTTAAAAAAGGCTGACAGGATATTTAGCGCGTGAAAGGGGGCGTTTGGCTGTTCAGTCTGATGTAGCGAGCTTCGCTTCCTTGGGTCGCGTTCATAACCGAGAAGCCAGCCCGGCGTCTATAAATTCTTTGGTAGCACGGTTGCTATGGTTGGCGTGTCGAGTTCAATCTGTGCAACGTTGCCAGATGGTTCCAGCGTTATAAAATCTAGCCCACCGGGAACTGGATTCTTTGCAAACTGCGACATTCCCCAAGTAACGAACGATGGCATTGCACTCAAGGATTTGGCGTAATCATAAAATTGATGATCCACGGCTTCTCATCGTTGTATCCACGAAGAATTTGAAAACTGTAATTACGATTTCCACCCGCATATAAAGGCGCATCCAGCCAACGATTTCCAACCTTGTCGCACCAAGCCAAAAAGTCTTTTGAGTCGTAGTCTAACATATTACATAATTTTAAACCTAAGTCTCGCGTATCATCAATATTCATATTCGGAGTCTGCATTTCGACTTCCATAATATCACCTGTCTCGTTTTTTGCTTCGATGCTAATAAGAGCTGCCTTGTATTGAATCGTATTATTCCCCAAGCTCAAACCAATAGGAATTCCATTAGTGCGTCCGCGCTGCTCTACTAGCCAATGTTGCTGAAACTTAAAACCAGCTAATGGCTTTAGACCTTCTATTGCCGCCTTCCACTGTTCTAGATTCGTTGCTGCCAAAGCATTTATCAGCCCACTTGATTCAATCGTATTAGCTAATTCCGGCACAGTGTTAGCAGGAGAAGTATGGGGGGTGATTTCTACCTGACTGGCTTCCTGCTGTTGTGGCAATGGTTGGACAACTTCATTTGTTTGTTCAGTTGTCAGCGGCTTCTGCGGAGCTTGCTTTGACAGATAAAGCCAAGCAATCAAAACTATGCTCAATAACAACAGGATGGGCGGAGATTTTCTCATTTTAGTAATTAAATAAAATTGCCGGTAAAGTTGAGTAATTGACTGCCCTTGTGGTTAGCGGCGTGGAAACTTGTGTAGCCTTATCTGTCAGTGACATATTTGACCAAGTGTCCCAGATACCCGTAGTCGGAGTGGTTATCCAATTCCAACGGTCAGTAGTATCAGCAACATTATGGCTGCCTGAACCCATGACAGACAGAAAGTCTCGTCCAGACCAAGGCTCACTCGTGCTTGGATCCCATACTGGGCATTTAGCAAAGATAGTCATGAGCGTGGTGTCAAAACTACTTAACAGAGCATAGCTCGGCGGTAAGATTTGCTGCTGTTCTCTTTGTAGCAAAGCTTCATTGCCTTCCAAAATTAAAATTGGGCCGCTTGGGTCGGTTTGTTGAGAGAGTTTGATGCCTTGGTCAATTTGTCGCCAAGCAGTTATTGCGCCAATATCAAGCGCAGAATGAGTAAAATCAACTACATAAATTTCCTCCAGCGCATCAATTCCACCTTTGCGATAGGCTTCAAACTGCCACGCAATGTCGTTCAAAATATCTATGTTCATCTGAATCAGTGTTTGCTGAAAGCCGGTCAGCGCCACCGTGGCATTTTGGGCATCGCTTAAGCCCGCATACACGGGCGCGCCCGCCAGCTTGGCCAAGCCAGCCCACAAGAAGCCCGTCGGGTTTTCAAAATATATTTTCTGGTAGAACGCATACACGGCCTTCATGTCCGTGCGGTTCTGTAGGCTGAAGCCGTTGGCCGCCAAGTATTCGGTCATTATCGCCGTGTAGCCGCTGTCTTGGTTGATCTCCGTCCGCACTTCCTGCTGCCAGTCCTCCTTGGTCTTGACCGTCTGTGCGTTGAAGGTGTAGTTGCCCTTGGCCTTGGGTGTCACCTCCGGCATTGCGCCCGACGGCGCACTGAATGTCATGTAGCCCCAGACCGAGCTGTCGGAATTGGTCAATTCTGTCAGCGCCACGCCCCGGATTTGAACCGCTGACGACGTCAGTTGCACGTCACTTTCTTTGTCCCACGCCTGCGCGCGGACAATGTAATTCACCGTCGCCCCTGCCGTCAGCGGCTTGGCCGGCTCAATCATCACCCGCGTCTGGGTATTGTCCGACTCCGACCAGGTGAAGGTTGGGCGGGTTGTGGTCGGCCCGCCGTTCGTTGTCATATCCACATTTTCCCACATCCCCACATCGAAAAATGATTCCGCGTAATAATCCGGTTGAAAGCCGCCATCGCCGGCCATCAAATAGTCGTCCCACCCGTAATCATAGCTTGGTTCATACGGATAGGGTGAACCTGAATAATGGGCATACCCCATATCTTCACCGCCGCCCTGATAAGTCCAGTGCGCCGCGTCCTCCGCCTCCTCATCCCACGCCGAGATGTCAACATAGCTGCCACCGCCGGTTGAGGCTCCGGCAAAATACTGATGGCCATCGTAGCTCATCAGCCCCACCATCGGCGGCTGCGGCACGACCAACTGCTGGGAACCGCCCGTGGTGTCGGACGACAAATTATCCGTGCGGAACAGCCCGCCGCCGAAGGCGCGAAGACTCATGCCCCCGCTGCCGCCGCCAGAAACTTCCACGTCCAAAATGGCCGCCCCGCTCGGGCTTACCGGCACGCCGTCCGCCTCCCAGTCGCCTACATCATCCACATAATAGGCGTTCGTGCCGTTGACCGAGACATCATAGCTCGAATCGCTGATGGTTCCCGTCACCGTCACGGAAGCCTGGTTCAACTGGGTTAGCGGATCCACCGTTACCAGCACGCCGCTTTGATACACGGTCAGGCTGTTCGTGCTGGCATTGCCCGCCGCGTCCGTAGCGATGATGGTCAGCGTGTTCGTGCCCGTCGCCAATGGCAGGTTTTGCGCCAGCACGGTTCCATCACGCTGAACCGATGCCGTCACCGTGTTCGTGTCGCCGCTGCCATCCACGATGGCGGCGGTGATGGTGGCCGTCGCATCATCCACCGTCGCCTGCAAGGTGAAATTGGTGTCCACAATGGAAGTCCCGTCCTGCGGCCAGACCACGGACACGTTCGGAGCCGTGTGGTCGCCGGAATAATCCAAGGTAAGATTGATGTTGGTCGTGGCCGTGTTGCCCGCCAAGTCGGTGGCATGGACAGCAATCGTGTTCACGCCGTTCGTCAGGGGGATGTCGTAGCATTGAAAATTGTTCGTGGTGAATGACAGTTGGTTCGTGTCGTAAAACACCGGCTGCCAATAGCCCGGCTGGTTCGTGAAAATCCCGGTCGCGTTGCTCACGTCATACGTCAGGCTGGACAGCTCTTCATTGGCGAAGCCTTGCAGTTGAACCACCGGCACGGACACGGTTCCGCCGACGGGATTGGTGATGGTCAACTGCGGTGGCGTGTAATCCAGGTCGATCCGTTTCCATTGCCAGACGGCATTGGTGGGGTCGTCCGCATGGCCGCGCAGGCCAATCCGCACGTCATGCCAGCCCTGCGTAAAGCCGAGCGTCACGGCGACATTGGAACTGGTGTAGGTGTTCCAAACCGCGTCGTTGAAATTCGTGTCGTCCACCAAGACCGCGACATAATACGGCCAGCCCGTCACGTCCAGATGTGCCGTGGTGGAAATGGTGCTGATGTAATTGTTCGTCACCTCAATCCCTGAAAAACTGAAGGCGGCGGGAACCAGATTGTTCGTGTAATCGGACAGAAGCGTGTTGCCCTGACCGTCGAGATTCGTCGCGGTTTCCGAGAGGTTGCCGAAATACTTCCAAATCCACCAATCCGGGATGCCGTCGCTGTCGCTGTCAACGCCCGTCCAGTCCATCGCCTTCACAAATAAAATCTGCCGGCCAAGGTTCTGCACCGCGAAGGCCATCACGTTGTTTTGATCCAGTGTCGGGAACAACTCCGTTTCAATGTTCCATGTCCCGCCAGCCAAACTGGTCGTGGAAAGAATGGCATAAACGAAGTTTGTCCCGTTGTGCAAATTAAAATACGACCAGCCGTTTGATACATTGGTGATTTCCAGCCAGAGGGCGGTGGGGTCGGTAACCGCGAACATCGGCGCAAAACTGGACGACGAATCCATTTCCATGTCAAAGCCGAAGGCCAGCGCCAGGTCTTGATTGAACTGCGCGTCCTGCACTTGGTTGATGAGACCCGTCACCGAGTCCGCCTGTGCCGCCAAGGCGGATTCAATCGTGCTGTTTTCCTCGTTCGTCACTACCTGACCGACGGTTTCATCCACAAGATAAATGCCGTCGGCCATCAGATAGACGGGAAAATCCGAAAGATTGCCGGGCGGACACGGCGAGGGAGCCGCGATGCCGTTGCTAGTCACCAGCCAGAACGTGCCGCCGCTGGGCAAGTCTGCCGATGCCACCGGTTCCAGCCCTTGCGCCTCTGCCGTCACTTGGACGATGGAATCAGGCGGTGGAGATACGGTGGCAGTCTGCGCGTGAAGCAGAGTGCCCAGGACAATCAGCGCAGCGACCTTGGTTGACACTTTTCGAGACGATGGTATATCGGCGTTCAAAGGAAAACATTTTTCGAACGAATCCGCCCTTGGTGAATTTCTGCGACTTGTTGAAAATGGGAGTGTAAAGCAGGGTTCGGTTCTTGTAGTAGAAAACATGGATCGGTTAAGCCGGCAATCAATTTTGCCATGTCTCGCAAAATTCAGCGATATTATCAGCAAAGGTGTTTCAATCGGCGTTATGTCGCAAAATAGAATTTTCGACGTAAAATCCATCACAGAAAATCCAATGGAGTTGATATTGGTTTTGGTGGAATTTGCCAGGGCCAACAACGAATCGCAGACGAAATCCACGAGAAGCAAATCGGTAGTTCAAGGCAAGATTGAATGCGTAAAAAAAGGGGAAAAGGTATGGTTCGGCGCGCAGAAGCCGTCATGGGTAGTAAACTTGAAAAATGGTAAATTCGAATTGGATGAAAAAAGGGTGGCACTTGTGCGCAACATTTTTGCCCGTTATCTACGTGGTCAGAGTTGCAATAATATCGCAAACGAGCTCAATGCCGCAAAGATTTCCACCTTGAGGGAAATACCAAATGGCATTTGGACAAACTCGACAGTTGCTGAATTGCTGCGCAACAAAAATGTCATCGGCTGGTTTGGGATAATCGGCCAGGAATTTGAAAACTATTTCCCTGCAATTGTCTCTTCAACTGACTTTAAGAAGGTCCAGGCTCGCCTTGAAATTAACGTCAAGAATCGTGGCGGATCCAAGTATGGCTTAGTAAGAAATCTGTTTAAGGGATTGGCGTATTGCGGAGAATGTGGTCAGGTGTTGGAACTCAAACTTGGTTCATACCACAACGCAAAGGGTGGGTTGAACCACTATGCTCATTACATCTGTCGGGGCGTTAAACAGCATACAGGCTGCAAGAACAATGGCAGAGTAAGCGTGGCAAACGTTGAGCTCGCCGTATTTGAATCCGTCTTGTTTCAGCATCCGAGCGAACTGTCGAAAGCCGAAACCCATATAGATACTGCGGAATTAATAGACCTGGAGGACAAGTTGGCAAAAGTCCAAATCGTCATTTCTCGCCTATCTGAAATGGTGGCCGATGTGGAATTACAAAATGTGGCGGACCTCAAAGACCGTCTCAAAACGTCTGTAAAAGATCGGGATGCTTTGCTGAAAAAGATTAAGACTGAAAAGAACCGGGTAAACACGTTAATGCACAGATTGTAGCGACGAGCAGTTATACCATTATCGGCAAGAACGATCCAAAGACAAAGAAACCAAATCTATTTCGGTTGACTGCAGATGGAAAACGGTTGCCGGTTGAATAACCGTCTCAACACAGGGATGGATCAAAACCAGCGTCGGACCATCATGCGGCCACCTCGATCAATTTGCCGCCAAGCTACACTCCCAGCTCCAAACCAAGTCAGGAGTTGGGCAGTGGGGTCAGTTTCGGAGTTTGACAGCCCATGGTTTTAATCATTTTTATTCTCTGATCCTCAAACTACGAAATATACCCCACCACCCCACTCTAAAACGCAGCCCTGTCTTTCCCCAGCCCCTAAAACTTGGAAACATACCCCACCACCCCACTTTAGCTCAGGGTGGAAGGGTGGAACCAGTTTCCCAATCTATGCAGGTCCGAAAGCCATGTCCTTCCTCTCTACCAGCAACAATATTAAAATTTAGTTGATTGGAATAGAAAACAGGTTCCACTGTTCCACCCTAATCCTTTAAACTGGCCAAGAGTGAGGTCGAGCTGTCCTTTTTACCCAGCCAAACTCGAAAACTGGTTCCACCCTTCCACCCTAAACCAGTTCAAGATGCAAAAACAGGTCGAGACTTGGAAATTTTGAATCGTGTAAGTAGTTGTATTAACGCAATATACAGATACACGACCCCGCCATTTCGACCTAAGATTATCTCGCGCGCAGAACATCGAAAATCACAAAACCATTGATTCTATTGAGTATTTGTGTTTTGAGCCCAGTTTTTAGCCCTCAAATCAATGACGGGCAACCCCAGTGAGTTGTGGCTGATGATCCGGCCTTCCGTTTTATCTGCGTCTGGTGTGGCTAAAAAAATGTAAAAAAGCTTCAGTCATAGCCGGGTAGAAATTGAGGCCAAATTGAAAAGTTCTACCAAATCACCGAAATATATTTTTGGCAGTTCAATCCCTCGACCCAGAAATCTGCAAATATCTCAACGAATCCACGCCTTTAATCTCAGCGCACACCATCTTTTGCGATACGATTGTTTATGGAGGTGTAGACAGCTTTCCTGATTCTGGCCAAAAATCGTAGCCTATGAAAAAGGCATGGGCTGGGTTTTCTAAACAAGGCAAAGGCATCGGCTATGGGTTGTTGGGCTTCAGCCCGTGGCGTTTGCAAAACTCGAGCGCAGCGTTGTTTTGTCTGCGTGTTGAATCCCCCTTCTTTTGTCTGGTAGACGAAAATCGCTGATAGCTGTAGGCTGTTTTCATAATGGCACTAGTTCGCATTCTGGTCGACGGCTATAATCTGCTGGGTTACATCCAACGGCAAGTCAAATTTAGGGATTATCAAATGATTAGCCTGCTGCACACCTGGCCGGAGCTGGCAGAAGGCGCGCCGCGCCATTCCGAGCCGGCCCGCGACGCGCTGGTGGAAATCCTCACGCAATATCAGGACG
>Ga0302319_10021254_pt1 | contig 11697 bp, 10 predicted proteins | sample Bog_T0_2_FD_203319 | JGI IMG/M metagenome (GOLD analysis project Ga0302319, IMG submission 203319) | Peat permafrost microbial communities from Stordalen Mire near Abisko, Sweden - Bog_T0_2 | ecosystem: Environmental > Terrestrial > Soil > Wetlands > Peat | place: Sweden: Abisko, Stordalen Mire...
GAGCCTGCTAATAAAGAAGCGACGTTAGAGCCTGCTAATATACAAGCGAAGGTAGAGCCTGCTAATAAAGAAGCGACGTTAGAGCCTGCTAATAAAGAAGCGACGTTAGAGCCTGCTAATAAAGAAGCGAAGGTAGAGTCTGCTAATAAAGAAGCGAAGGTAGAGCCTGCTAATATACAAGCGAAGGTAGAGCCTGCTAATAAAGAAGCGACGTTAGAGCCTGCTAATAAACAATCAGCCGTGGAGCCTGCTACTAAAAGGGCAACTGTAGAGCCTGCTAATATACAAGCAGCTGTTGCGTCTGCTAATAAACAATCAGCTGTGGCGCCTGCTACTAAAAGAGCAACTGTAGAGTCTCACGATATACAAGCAGTTGGAAATTTTGATCTTATGAATGCACGAAATGATCATCACAGAAAAGCAACAACAGAAGCTTCTGTTGTTTTAGAGGGTGGAACAAAGATAAGTAATGTTGTGTTTGTTATGGTTTCTGGAAAATTAACTTGTTTATTTTTGCCGCAGAAAAAGTATAAAATACAATGTAGTAGTGATATTAGGTTCTTAGAACTTAAAAATGTTTTACGTTCAAGGTGGGTTCGGCGAGTTTCGGTCGCACGGGTAGATCTTGATACAATGAAAGAAATTATGTTTGCTGATTTGAGTTTTTTATTAGAATTAAAATCTATACCTGAAGAGTTTAAAGCGACAATAGACAATGTAGAGCGTTATCGTAGGCTGGTTATACTTACAAATGCTGCTGTTCGAGCTAAAGATTGTTGTAATCTAAAATATCTTGACAAGTTTACAGTGTTTTCTGCAAAGTTTTTTACTAATACAATGAATCTTTTACGTGAGATATTTTTGCGCGAGATTGTTATTCAGACTTTTAATGATAATCTTGTGAATCTTGCAAGAAATCAAGAAGCTTTTATTGAAGCGGGTACTTTTGAAAAAGAAGCTCACAGAATACATTTTTTAGGTGAAGAATTGGTGAAAGTTAAATTAAAATTTGATTGTAGAATATCTGTATTATGGGTAATTCATGATGATTTAGTGGAGTCCTATTCGGATTTTTGTACGGAAGTAAAGAAAAATGATGAAATTTTGAGGAAATTTATGGGTTAACTAAATTATGCTTATTGGACTTAAAATTTAATAAAATTTAGTAATACAATGAAATGTTTATAAGAACATTATGAATTATACAAAACAATAATACTATAAATAATTATGGGTGATAAAAAGCGTGATAAAGTTGAAAATTTTATTATATATATAATTGAAAAATGTACATGGAGTTATTTATTTATTAAGTTAAAATATTTGTTAAATCCTTTTAATATTGTAAAATTTTTTATAAATTTTATAAAAAGAAATGTATTGAGTTTGTTATATTTTTTTTTTGGTTTTAAAGAAAAAGATTATTTGTGGTTTTATGCTAAAAAACGTTTTTTTTTAACTAAAATTAAGCATTTTTTTATTTTAATGTTTAGTTCTTATCTGGGTTTAAGTTATTTGTATGATATGTATATTCGTAGAAATTGAGTGGCTATAGATAATTATAAAAGTGTAACTATATCTAAAAAAGAATTTGATATTAGAATTTTAAGAGAACTTGTTCCTGTGAAAGGGCGTCATCAACAAGAAGAGCCTTGACGTTATATATATTATTTTGAACGTTTTGAATTATCACATGCAGTAGATATGTGAATACATATTGTATTTTTTGTTTTGCTTATAAATTTGTTTTTTTTTATATCTTTTTTTTCGCGTACTATACATGAGGTTGTATATGATGAAGACATTAGACAAGTGTTTACTTTATTATCTTTTAGCTTTTGTTATAGTTTTGATTTACTTTTTGTAAATTATTGCTTGTTGTATTTGGGTATGTTTAGTTTTGTACCATATTATTTTATACATTTTTCTTTGTTTTGATTTTTTAATTTTCTTGCATGGATGTCTGAAGATCCTGAAGCTTATACGGATGGTTGATTAAATCAGCTTATATATCAAGCTTCTGATTTTGAAAATGATTTAGATGTGTTACCAGAAATAACACCGTATGATGGTACTTTGCATAAGTTACCAAATATATATACTGTGGATACTACTTTTGAAGTTGAGAAATTGATTGCGATTAGAAAAAAACGTTATGAAGATGTTACAGAAGGTGGAGATGTTTATGATTTGTATTATTCTAAATTTTGGAAATGAGATTGAGATAAAGAAATTGTGTATAATATTAATTATAATGTAATGAGAACAGTTAGATATGTTTGATATTCTGTTTTGAAAGTGGATTCCTCATATGTGGAAACTTTATATGAATTTTTAAATAGATATTATAAAAGTATAGCTTTTATAGCGGAAGTTGAATATGGTTTTCACGCTGATGATTATATAATTTCAAATGTTGTGAATGAAATAGAGATGTTGCCTTGGTATGATGAATCAAGATTTGGATATAAAGAATGTAATGGTATACCCTTATATAACCCTTGATTAATTGATTTTCCTTTATTATTACGTTGAAGTTATCTTTTGTATTGATTTTATATTGAATATAACTTGAATAAAATTATTGTAAAATCTAATTTATTCAGTAAAAAATCTATGTTGATATTTTTTTGACCTAGCTTTAAACGATTTTTTGGTTTTAAGATAGTTGAAAAACAGATTTATAAATATAAAGATGGTTATGTAAGATTTGATATTATTCCTCGTGTTTATTTAAAAACTGATATTAATTTTGATTGAGAATTATATAATAAGCCTGATGTTGAGTATGATTCTATTTTAATTCAGTTATATAAATTATTAATAAAAATAAATAATAATATTATTTATTTTATTTTAAATTTTTTTGGTTCTTTTAAATTTTGAATTGCAGTTTTATTATTTTGAAGAAAAGGTTCTTTTTTACGAGAATTTTTTTATTGATTGTTTGTTTGTGTTATTTTAAAATTTGTTATTGTATTGTTACAATTTATAAAATTTATCCCATATAGAATATATAGTATTGTTTGTTTTATTAATAAATGTATTTATAGTATTTTGTGAAGTATTTATTATGTAAAAATTTTTTATTGATCTTTTTTATTGAATTGTTTGTGTTGAATTAGATTTATGTTTAGAATTATTTTAAAAAAGAATCGACCTGTAGGACCTTTTAGTTATTATAATTCTTCTCCTTGAAAAAATTATAGAGTTAATATATTTTGAGGGGGGTTTTTTTTATTATTTAAAACTTTTGTATCTAAATTATTTAGATTCGGTGAAAAAGAATCTTTTTTAGTTTGATCTGAAAAATGACAAAAAAATTATAAAAAAAAGTAATTTTATGTTAAATTTAGAAAAAAGTTTTAATTATTTTATTATTTTTTTATTATTTTTTATAAAATTTTTAATTATTTTTTTTTTAGTTGAAATTTTTCTAAATTTATTTATTTATTTATTTAGTTTAAATTTTTTATTGGATATAATATTATTACTATTTTTTTTTATAATATTTTTATGTTTTATATCAAAAGAAGATATTATTAGAATTAAACAATATGCTTTAGTTTTTAGCATTATAATTTTTATATTGACCTTATTTTTATGAATATTTTACAATGGGGAATTGGGTGAATTTACTTTTGTATTACATTTATCTTGATTGAAAATGTTTAATGTATATTACAGTATTGGAATTGATGGCATTTCTATCTTTTTTATTATATTGACAGCATTTTTAATTCCAATTTGTATTTTAGCTAGTTGGGAAAGTATTCAATATAAGGTCAAAGAATTTATCCTTTTATTATTTATTACAGAATTTTTGTTAATAAATGTTTTTATAGTTTTGGATTTATTTTTTTTTTATATATTTTTTGAAGGCGTATTAATACCAATGTTTCTAATTATAGGTTTATGAGGTTCAAGGCAAAGAAAAATACATGCTGCATATCAATTTTTTTTTTTTACTTTATTGGGTTCAATAATAATGTTATTAGGTATAATAATAATATATATTGAAATGGGTACTAGTGATATTCAAGTTTTAATGCATACTACTTTTACGTATGAGAAACAATTATTTTTGTGATTCGCTTTTTTTTGTTCCTTTGCTGTTAAAGTTCCTATGATTCCTGTACATATTTGATTACCTGAAGCACATGTGGAGGCTCCGACTGCGGGTTCTGTTATTTTAGCGGGTATTTTATTAAAATTAGGTGTTTATGGTATTATTAGGATTCTAATTCCAATGTTTCCAGATGCTATGATATATTTTACACCTTTGGTGTTTACAATATCTATTGTTGGAGTTATTTATTCTGCAGCTACTACTATAAGGCAAATTGATTTAAAAAAAACGATAGCATATTCCTCTGTTGCACATATGAATTATGCTATGTTGGGATTGTTTACGAATAATGTTCAAGGTATTGAAGGTTGTTTATATTTTATGTTGGGACATGGTGTTGTTTCCAGTGCATTATTTTTGTGTATAGGTATGTTATATGATAGATATCATACTAGGAATATATTGTATTATGGTGGTTTAGTTCATGTTATGCCTATTTATAGTATTTTTTTTTTAATATTTGTTTTAGCAAATATAGGTTTGCCTGGTACTGTTAATTTTGTTGGTGAATTCTTAGTTATGGTTGGTGTTTGAAAGAGTAATAGTATTGTTATTTTTTTTGGTTCGGTTGGTATGATATTAGGTGCAGTTTATGCTATTTGATTGTATAATAGATTAGTTTTTGGTAATATAAGATTTTATTCTTTACAATATTTTATTGATGTTAACAGACGAGAATTTTTGGTTTTGTTGCCATTGGCATTTTTGGTTTTTTTTATGGGAATATATCCTATGTGTTTTTTGGAAATAATGAATATGTCTGTTAATAATTATATTTTGATTTATAATTAATTTTTTAAAGGTAAGATGGCTGAGTGGTTAAAGCGGCAGGCTGTAAACTTGTTGAATTTTGTTTCATCGAAGGTTCGAATCCTTCTCTTGCCATTTTTATTTTTTACACTTGGTGGAATTGGTAGACACGATAGACTTAAAATCTATTCTATTTAATTGTAGGTATCGGTTCAAGTCCGATAGTGCGGATTTAAAGTTATTCATATTTTAATTTGTTGAAAAAAATTATGCAAGATTTTTTTAAGTTATCTTTTAAACAATTAATGTTATCAAATGTATTTTTAGGATCTCGTAAAGATTCTTTTAATATGATTATGAAACCTTTTATTTTAGGTTATAGAGGTTCCTTTTGTATTTTAAATTTATCTTATACTTATATTCAATTTAAATTATTAATTCATGTATTATTTAACATTATTTTTTTGAGAAAGAAAGTTTTAATTGTGAAAGAAAATGATCTTTATAATTTTAAAATTAGTTTAGAGGCTAAAAATTTATATTTTTATAATAAGAAGTGAATAGGTGGTTGTTTGACAAATTTTAAAATAGTTAGTCGTCATCCTAAATTTTTAGAATTAAGTAAATCTTTTTCGAATTTGCGTCAATTAAAATATTTACCTTCTTTTATTTTTTTGTTTGATCCAAATATTTCTGAGGCAGCGTTATTTGAAGGGTATGTTTTAGGTGTACCGACCTCCGCGATAGCTAATTCTGATTGTTTATTTTTTGAATCAATAAATTATCCTGTTTTGGGAAATACGGAATGTTATGAATCTATGTATTTTTATATGTATGTTTTACGCGATGCAATAAAATTAGGTTCTATAAAAGAGTATGTTGAAATTTTGCGTATAAGAAGATTAAAAGCTAAATTGAAAATTAAATTAAGAATCAGAAGAAAGATAAAAAAATATAAGTTTGTATGTTAAGTACTATTAAACGAAGTCAACATAGTTGTAAAATAGCTAGACGTTTTCAAGAAGATATATGGGGTCGTTTTCCTTTAAATGTTAAATCTAAGCAAGTGTTAAAGTATTTATTTTATGTTCATCAAGATAATTTTTTATATAGAAAATTATTAAAAAGACGTTTTTGATTTTTGAAAAAGAAAATTACTGATAAGAAAATAATTAAAAGGTTAAAACGTGTATTATTAAAACGAAGGGAAAAATTTGTTTATAAGGTTGTTACAGATGAAGAAGAGATGAAAAGGTTGAAACATAGTTTACAATCAAAATATTATTTTGGTATGTTAAAATTACGTCGTTTTTATGGTAATTTAAGAAAAAGAAATTTTAAAAGAATTTTTAAAGAAAGAGGTTTGAATGATAAATTTTTAGTTGGTGCTTTTCCTTATTTTTTGGAAAGTCGTTTAGATGTTATTTTATATAGATCGAATTTTTTTAATTCTATATTTATGGCAAGACAATTTATCAATCATAAAAAAATATTTGTTAACGGCTTGTTGGAAACGAAACCTGGTTTAAAAGTTTTGTTAAATGATATGATTAGTCTTCCTAATTATCAAAATTTTTATTTATTATTAACAAAAAGATTAAAAAAGAAGAAAGTTCTTATTAATTATCCAAATTATTTACATATTAATTATAAGTTAGGTGTAATATTTATGTGAAAACTACCTGTTATAAAAAATATCCCGTATCCATTTTTTATGGATTTGGTCAAAGTGACAAATGGATTTTTAAAATAAATAAAATATATTATGATAAATAAATTATGTTAATTAAAAATAAGAAATTTATTAAGTTTTTATTTATTGCGTTATTAGTTATTTTGGATTTTAAATTAGTAATTATGGATGTTTCTGAATTTAATTATTATGTATTATGAAATTTTTTTTTTATTTATTTACCTGTTAAAATTCTTTATATTTTTTTTGCTTGTATAAATATAATTTTTATAATAATATTTTTAATTGAAATTTTGTTATTTACTATTTTTTTTGAATTTATATTAAATCTTATACAAATTTATGTTAATTTTGTGTCTAATAAATTAATTCAATTTTCAGATTATTTATCCCTTTGAATTATGTTAATATTTGTTATGATTAGGGATTTTTTTTTTATTTATGTAAATTTTGTTTTTGATTTATTAGTTGATTTATCAACTTTTTTACGACCATTAATTATAAAAAGTTTTTGAGAAATTGTAGATTTTTTTTTTTATTGAATAAATTTTATTTTGGATAGATTGTTTGAATTATCCAATTTTTTAAGAGCTAAATTAAAAATTATTAAAGATTTTTTTTTTAAGACTTAATTAAATAATTAATTTTTTATAAATTGTATAGAAAATTAGATATTGTGTCTTATATATATTATATTTTTTCTAATGTTTTTAAGTTAAAAATTATTATTTCTTTTTTAGTTATTGTTTGTTTTATTATTTTATATATTAAATTGTATATATATTTAAAATAGGGTATTTTTTTTAGTTTATATTATTTAATGTATATATAGATATATAATAAATATTATAAATTTGTATTTAAATTGTAATAAAAAATTTGGAGGTTTTTATAAAATAAGTGTAAATTATTTGAAAAATACTAACATGGCGTAATTGGTAACGTATCTGTTTTGGGAACAGGTGTTATGGGTTCAAGTCCCATTGTTCTGAAAAGTTTTTTAATTTTGTTTAATATATTTTTAAATTTTTAAGTATAGATGTTTGTTGTTTTTTTGAAAATTTTTGTTAGTAAAAATTTATAATATTTATTATTAATATTTTTAATTATTTTAGTAATCGTTTTGGACAATTATAAAATAAAGAATTATTAGTAAAAATGTGTTAATTGTTTAGTAAAAAAGTATTTATGTTAGTAATACTTATAATTAAATTTTTCTTAACTTAAGGTTATTAAATATTTTAAAATTTTTTAATAAAATATAAATTTTTTATAAAATAGTAAAAATTTATATTTTTATTTGATATTGATTTTAGGATTGTAATTTTTTTTTAATTATAATATTATTTTTTTATTAAAATGCGAGAAAATTTTTACTTTATAAGTGTAAAATTTCAACCTTTGGAACAATTTGAAATTTTTACTACTTTTTTTTTTTTTAATAATTTAATAATTACGAATATGTTTATTTATTTAAGTTTGGTTGTTTTTTTTATTTATGTTCATTTAAAATTGACATCTTTACAAATAAAAATATTGTCAAAAAATTCTCAAAATTTGTTTGAGCAGTTGTATAATTTTGTTTTTACTTTAGTAAAGCAGCAATTAAATGTTAAAGGGTATGCGTATTTTCCTTTAATTTTGTGCTTATTTTTATTTATATTAAGTGCTAATTTAATTGGTATGTGTTTATATAGTTTTACAGTAACTAGTCATGTTATTATATCTTTTATGTTAAGTTTTGGTATGTTTATAGGTATTGTGTCTGTTGGTATTACTATTCAAAAAATTCAATTTTTAAACACATTTATACCATCAGGTGCTCCTAAATTTTTGATACCTTTTTTAATAGGTATTGAAATTATATCATATTTTTCTAGACCTTTTAGTTTAGGCATTCGATTGTTTGCTAATTTAATGTCTGGACATACATTATTAGCAATTTTAGCTAATTTTGCTTTTTTGATATCTAAAAAATCTGTTATGATTTCTTTATTACCTATTATATTAATAATTGCAATCGTAGGGTTAGAAGTAATGATTGCTATTTTGCAAGCATATGTTTTTACTGTTTTAATTTGTATTTATTTAAATGATTCTATGGAAGGTTCTCATTAAATTTTTACTATGGCTGTACCTAAAAAAAAACGTTATAAACAAATTGTAAATACTCGACGTACTTTGTTTTTTAATATGTTATTGCGTAAAAAAAATTTAAATATTACAAAGTTTCGTAATTTTACAAACTTAAAGCATAATGTTGATCCAAATAATGAATTTAGTAATTCTTGTTCGCATTATTTTGTGGATTGTGGTAATTATTCCGGTAGTCTATCCAATAAAGTGTGTAATTTTTGTGGTAGTTTTAATTATATTTAAATTTTACGAAATTTTTATATTATTATTTTTGTTTAGAGTTTAATTTATAATATCTAATATATTCAATGTTAGATAAAATAAGCTATTAGTGTAATATGTTAAATAATCAACGTCATTTATTTCATTTAGTGGATCCTAGTCCTTGACCTTTTTTAATGGCTATCTCCGCTTTTATAATGATGAATGGTTCTGTGATGTATTTTCATTCTTTTAGTGGTGGTAATTTTCTTATGTTTTTTGGTTTGTTATTAGTTATTTTATTAATGATAATTTGATGAAGAGATGTTATTAGAGAATCTACTTTTGAAGGTCATCATACTTTGGTTGTTCAAAAGGGTCTGCGTTATGGTATGCTTTTATTTATAGTTTCCGAAATAATGTTTTTTTTTGCTTTTTTTTGGGCTTTTTTTCATTCAAGTTTGGCTCCTACTATTGAAATCGGTTCTGTATGACCACCAGAAGGAATATATCCTTTTAATCCTAAAGAAATACCTTTGTTAAATACTATAATTTTATTAACATCAGGTGCTACAGTTACATGGGCACATCATTCTATATTATTGGGTAAAAAATTGGAAGCTATTTATGGTTTAATAGTAACAATTTTATTTGCAATTTTGTTTACTTTTTTGCAAATTTTTGAATATAGTGAGGCCTCTTTTAATATTTCTGATGGTATTTATGGTTCTACCTTTTTTATGGCAACTGGTTTTCATGGTTTTCATGTTATTATTGGTACAATATTTTTAACAGTATGTTTATTTAGATTAATAAAGAATCATTTTACGATATTACATCATTTTGGTTTTGAAGCTGCTGCTTGGTACTGACATTTTGTTGATGTTGTGTGATTGTTTTTATTTGTTTCTATATATTGATGAGGTACTTTGTAATATAGTTAAATAAATGAAAATTTCTATATAGTTTAAATATAATTTACTATAGTGTAATAGTATGTTGTTTATTTATTGTATAAAATTAATTTAAAAATACTAAAAAATTTTTAATATAGTTTAACAAGTAATAATTTTTTATATAATTTAAATAAAAAAGTATTAAGTATAGTTATTGTCTTATGGTAATATTAATAAATTTTTTGTATAATAAAATTTAGTAGAAAAAAGCACGGAAGTTTAAATAATTTAATTAATGTGTGAATTTATTGAAAGTAGTTTTTGTTTTTGTTTTATTTTTTTTTTTAAATTTCATTATTTGATGAAATTAAATTTTACATGTAAATTTTTTTATTTCTTTCATGGGAAGAAATAAGAATATTTATCACCACATGTATGTTAATTTTTTGGATTCGGCTACGCCGATTTACGAAAGAATTATAGAAATACATCACCATGTTTTTTTTTTTTTAATAATTGTTTTATTTTTTGTTTCTTGAATGTTGTATAGAATATTGTTTTCTTTTTGATTTTTTTTAGGAGGGAATATTAAATTTAATAGAAATGATTTTTTTATATTGAATTTATTATCTCGTTTAAAATCTATACATAATACAAAATTGGAAATAATATGGACTTTAATACCTTCTGTAATTTTAATAGCTATTGCTTTACCTTCTTTTGGTTTATTATATGCTATGGATGATGTAATAGATCCCGATATGACTTTAAAAATAATGGGTCATCAATGATATTGATCTTATGAATGAAATTTTGTTTACTTGGATACTTATATTTTAGAATTTGATGAGGATAGTTATATGTTGCCTACTTCTGATTTAGTTTTAGGTGATTCAAGATTATTGGAAGTGGATAATGTAGTTTTGCTTCCAATTGGTACTTATATTAGAGCTAATATAACTTCTTCCGACGTACTACATTGTTGAGCTGTTCCTTCTTTGGGTATAAAAATAGATGCGGTACCACAGCGTATCAATAGTGGTATTATTTATTTACAAAGAACTGGAATATTTTTTGGTCAATGTAGTGAAATTTGTGGTGTAAATCATGGGTTTATGCCTATAAAATTAATAGGGTTATCTGTATTTGATTATTTAGACCTTTATCATTTGTTAATTATTAATGATTTTGAAGAAAATGTTTAATAATTTTTGTGTTTTAGGAAAATAGGTTTTAAAATTGTTTTATTTGAAAAATTTATATAAAATAAATATAATAATAAATTTAATTATGATTTTTGAAATTTTAAAATATTTTATAATATCTATGCTTCTTTTTGTTATTGCTATTTTTGGTATTTTTTTGGTTAAAAAAAGTATAATAATAATATTAATGTCTATTGAGTTGTTATTATTGGCTGTAAATTTAAATTTTATAATATTTTCTATATATTTGGATGATTTAATTGGACAAACATTTAGTTTATTTATTTTAACGGTAGCGGCTGCTGAATCTGCTATAGGCTTGGCTATTTTAGTTGTTTATTATCGTATAAAGGGTATTATTTCTATTAATTTTGTCAATTCAATAAAAGGTTAAGTTTTTTTCTTTTTGACGATAGAACCAATAGCTCAGCTGGTTAGAGCGTGTAGCTGTTAACTACGAGGTCATCGGTTCAAGTCCGATTTGGTTCTGTTGTCAAAAATCTATGTTATTTTTGTCTAAATATTTTGTTATAGTATTTTTTATGTTTATAAAATTAAGTTTTTTTATTATTTTTAACTCGTAGTAATGATTATTTAAGTTGGTTTAATTTTAGATAAGGTGATTAAGGGCCCACCGGTAACTATAGTTACAAATGTGTCCTCAAATAAAATTTAAGTTTGATAAAA
>Ga0302319_10021257_pt1 | contig 11696 bp, 6 predicted proteins | sample Bog_T0_2_FD_203319 | JGI IMG/M metagenome (GOLD analysis project Ga0302319, IMG submission 203319) | Peat permafrost microbial communities from Stordalen Mire near Abisko, Sweden - Bog_T0_2 | ecosystem: Environmental > Terrestrial > Soil > Wetlands > Peat | place: Sweden: Abisko, Stordalen Mire...
GTCGTTGAATCGCGCCACTTGTTCGGGTGAAAGCAGCGCCGGGAAGATCAGAAATCCCTGGTCATGAAGCTGCTGTTTCGAGGACGATGCGATCATCGCGCTATTGGCCCGCTGCTGACCGCCGCCGGCGTCCGCTGATCAGATAAACCGCCGCGCGCAGTTCCAGCAAGGGGTCGGCCGATGGGTCGATCCCGTCCACTCGCGGAATGGGATCGAAGATGATGTGTTGCTGTTCCGCCGCATTGTCCGCGACGGACTCTGTCAGCGAGATCCGGCCCAGTTCCAGCAACGTCCGTTCCTCCGGCCAGTGCACGGTCGCGTCGTCCACCGTATCCTCGTCGTTCGCCAACTGAACCAGAATGCGGAATCCGACCGGTGCCGCGGCTATTCTCTCCGCCAGTTCGTCGAACAGGAAAGTCGTGGTCTTGCCGGCGGCGTCGGCCTCGGACAGGTGATCGACGCCGGCTTCCGGCACGATCCGGTAGCGGCCGTAGCGGCTGACACCGTCCTTGTTCGTGAAACGAGCTGCGGTGACGCCGTAGTACGCCTCACGGGCAAAGCTGGAGGGCGCGGGCTTGGGCGTCTGCACGAATGCCAGCGCCTTCGGATGCGTTCCGAGGAACACCTCGATGGGAGTCGGTGACGGCTTCGACGGATCGCTCGACGCGACCGCGCGCAGGAACTCCAGGAATTCGTCGCCGGTCCTCGTCGGAAACCCGTCCGTCGAATGACTGACGATATCGGTGTGGACGCGTTCGGCGAGGTGGAAACGAATGGCCATCCCGCGCGGATTGGCGTTCGCGTCGTTGTCGGGTATGAGCGGAACGCCGGTGGAGTTGGAGAATCGCACCGAGACTGGCGTCGACTCCCGAACCATATGGGGCGCGCGCGTCAGGGAAGCCGCGTCCGGCGTCGGCGTGAAAGTTCCTTTCAGCAGAATGCCCTTAGCGTGGGCCGGCCGGAATCCGGGATGCAGGCCGAAGATCGTGTCGAATTGCTGAATCAATTCCTGGCTCAGGGCGATAATTCGTTCGTCGGAAGGTAGAGGCATGTGTCTACAATATTATCTATCTTGTCCGGGGCTCGACGTGCCTCCCCATCCGCGTGGGCGTTCGCGAGGTCCCGCCGTTCCTGTTCGAATCGATGCGCGTGCTGACGGCCGGACTTGTTCTCTGCGGCTGGATGGTGGCGCGGGATGAGCGGCCGCCGGAGCGGCGTCGGACTGTTTTTCGGGGCGGAACAGCGCGTGCCATCGGGCATTGCCGAGCCGACATCGAAAAAAGAATTGAAAAAAGAATTGGTGTGCTTCCGAACAGACCTGCGCTACTATAATAGCCAGCTACGGGATTCAGGATGACGCCCATCAGTCACCCCCGCCAAAGCAGTCGCCACCGGCCAGCACGGGGCGTGACTGCGCGGCAACCCGGATTGCATCCTTTGGTTAACTCCGCGGTGTTTCTGGCCTCTCAGATTCTTTGTGGAGCGCTTATTTTTTGCCCTGCGGCGGCCGCTCAGAACCTCATGCGGAACGCGGATGCCGTAAACCAGATCAATCTCCTCCCCGGCGATGAGGCCGTTCTCGAAATGGAAGAAGTGAAGAAAGACCTTCCCTGCGTGGTGACGCCCGTCAAACCTCTGATGGGCTTCGATCTGCGCTTCCATTCCGGATACGAAATTCTGATCCCTCTCAAGGATCTGGCAAGCAGCGGGCAGACGCTGACCGTGGTGTTCTCGGTGACGCCCGCGTCGTCCAAAGACAGCCCCCGCTATTTCTCACAGAAGTTCGCGGTGCCGGAGCTTCCCGAGGATGCCGGCGGCAAGACGCTGCTGGAGGGGGGGTTCGATGTCGGAGAAGGCAATTACCACATCCGATGGCTGATGCGCGATCATCTGGAACGGATTTGTTCCTCCACCTGGGATATCAACGCCACTTTGAATGGCCGCGACCAGGAGATGAAGATGACCATTACGCCGAACGCGGTGGAGGCTTCCGAAGCCGAGTTCTTCAAGCCCGAACCCCCGGTGGCCAGAAAATCCGAAGGCGAGCCGCTCAAGGTCAAAGTCCTGATCAATTACGCGCCGCAGGAGAGCGGGGCGGCAGCCATGGCGCCGGTCGATTCGAGCGCCCTGGTATCGATTCTGCGCACAATTGACCGCGAACCCCGCATCGTGAAGTTCAGCGTGGTGGCGTTCAACCTGAACGAGCAGCGCGTGGTCTATCGCGGCGACAACCTGGACGAGATCAACTTCCCGGATCTGGGAAGGCAACTCCGATCCCTGAAACTGGGTATGGTGGATTATAAACATCTGGCCGATCCCCATAGTCCGACCGACTTTCTGACGCATCTGGTGCAGGACGAACTGTCGGGGAATTCGGCCGATGCCGTCATCTTCGCGGGCCCCAAAGCCTTTCTGGATGAACCAGTTTCGCAGGATAGCTTAAAGGATATTGTGACTATTGGTTATCCGGTTTTTTACATGAACTATATGCTGGCGCCGCCCAGTGGCAACTGGAGCGACACAACGCCTTGGCGGGATGCCATCGGAACGGTTGTGAAGCGTCTGCGCGGCTTTGAGTACACCATCACAAGACCGCGGGATCTTTGGACGTCCTGGACCGATATCATGAATCACATCGCAAAGATGAAACTTGCGAGCACCGCCAGCGCGTCATCCCATTAGCCATGAAATTTCGCTTCCGTACGGTTTTGAAGAGCGCTTTTGGGGCGGGTATCCCGTTTTGCGCCTTTCTCCTGGCCGGAACGTCGCTGGCGCCGCCGGTATTTGCGCAGCGCTACACGGACCCCGATACTCTGGCGCCGTCCTATCCCACACCTCAGACGGTGGTGGAACGGATGCTGGCGATAGCCGACGTCAAGCCGGGCGAGATGGTCTACGATCTCGGGTGCGGCGATGGCCGGATCGTGATTACAGCCGCGACAAGGTTCTCGGCCCGCGCCGTGGGGGTTGAGATCCGGCGCGACATTTACGAGACGACGCTGGCGCGGGTCGCTTCTCTCGGATTGAGCGACCAGGTCCATATCGTGCACGGAGACGCGCTCAAGACGGATCTCACACCGGCGGACGTGGTCACGCTCTATCTGCTGACCAGTTCCAACGAGCGCCTTCGCCCGATACTGGAAGCCCAACTGAAACCGGGCGCGCGGGTCGTTTCCCACGATTTCGAGATTCGCGGCTGGAAGCCCGTGCAGACGGAAAAGGTGATGGTTCAGGGGCTTCCTCACATGATCTACGCCTATCGAATGGGGGCAACCCCGCCCGCCCGGCGGAAATAAAGGTCAGGGCGTCACCTCAAAAACCTTGACAACCGTGGTGCGGAGATCGCCGCTCGGCGGTCTTTCGTCCGACGCAAACACTCGTTTTACCCACGGCAGATCCTCCAGCTCGGCACAACTTGCGGTTGGATCGAGGCTGCCCAGGATCAGGTTCTCTCCCGTGTTCGCCCCCATGAATTCATAGGCTTGCTGCAGTGACGGGAACTTCCGCACGGCGATCAGCCCGTCTATCTCCCGCCCTCCGGGCAACGGCACGCGCCGCGTTGTGAATACGGACACTTCCCGGGGGGCCACCCTGCGTCCGTCAAATGCATACATGCGAACGGCCATGGACCGGTAATAGTTCGGCAGATAGACGACGAGGGGCACGGCCGTGCGCCCTTCCCCCCGCGCATAGACCGTCTTGCGATAGTCGGAAAGGTCGTGACGCGCCCAAGCGACGATCGTCGGCCAGGTTTCGGTCACGACCTCGGGATTCAGCACGACGTAGTGGGCCAGCGCCCGCGAAAGTTGTCCGCGGGCGGTGGTTTCTCCTGTCGCTGTCAGGAACCTGGCGACCAGATCGGCGCCCGCCTGGGTCCCGTTCGAGGTCGGCAGACGGTGAGCGATAGCATTGACCCAGTCGCCGAAGTCCCACCACGTCAGGACGCCGTAGGCAGTGGCCGGATACGCGAACTCCTCGCCGTGGCGGAGCTTGGGCCAGAGGCGCAGCCAGCCGTCGGGTGTACCCACGTCGGGCGTACCCATCGGATCGGGAGTATTCCGTCCCAGCCAGTCCAGCGCGGCAAGCCAGCCGGCATCGGGACCTCCATTGTGGCGGGACTGCGGGATGGCGGCGGGCAGACAGGTCGCGAGGAAGAATGCCGCGAAGGCAACCGAAAACGCCGGGCGGAACCGCCTCACTTGGCCGATCAGCCACGCCGAGCCCGCTCCCGCCGCCAGAGCGATGGCCGGTCCGGTATAGACGAGCATCCGCAACTGAAGGGTGCCCGCGACGGTCATCACCATAGCCCAGACAACAAACAGCGTCAGCGCGGGACGCCGCGCCCGCCATGCCGCGGGAATGAGTCCGATCAGGGAGGGCAGCGCCAGTATCCAGACCCCTCCGAGCATCGTGAACAGCCCGGGGATCCCGCGGGGTTCCACCTTCCACAGCGGGTACAATTCGCGCGTGTTCGTGGCCGTAACGTCCTGACCGCCGGGCAGATACCGGCGGATATTTGAGGCAAGGGAGAACATCGCCGCGGGTTTGAGGATCGCGACGATTCCGAGCGCCACCAGAACCCCCAGGCAGGCCGCGGGGAGCAGAAAGGCCCTTCGCGATTGTCTTTTGCGCCAAAGTCCGTCGGCCGCCCAGGCGCAAAGGCATACCGCGATGCTGCCTCCCAGCGATAGCCACGTGAATGCGGTCCATGCCCCCTCGGCTGATGCCAGGAATATGGCGCTGGTGAGACCCAGCGCGCCCGTCATCAGGGGTGCCAGTTCGGGCGCGATCAACGCCGCGAGGGCCAGAGTAGCCGGAACGAAGATTCCCGCGGGCCGGACACATAGATAAGCGCCGAGGATCAAACCGGCCAGCGCCGTCATCCGGATCCGCGCGCGCCCCCGGCTTTCCGCGGCACTGCACAGGAACAGAAGCGCCAGGAGCGCCAGCAGACATTCCGCCACATGGTGATCCGGTACCCCCAGATGCGTCTCCCACAGCAGCGTGCCGGGGATCACTGCGACGGCGACGGCGCTCAGTTGCCCCGCCAGTTCTCCGAATAAACGCCGGCCCAGCAGGAACACGGGGATGGGCAGGATCGCGCCCATAATTGCCGGCAGCCATGCGCCCACCCCATCCACCAGCCGAGCGCCGGGCCTGCCTGCCCCCAGCACCCATGCCAGCGAGGCCATTGCCAGATCCCAGGGCTCGTTCTGATGAGGCTGGCCTCCGGGGAACAAAGCGTACGGGTCAAAGCCGCTCTGCGTGGGGAAATGCGCCACCAGATTGTGGACGGAGCGCATGTGAAACCACGAATCGTTATCCTGGAAGTCGATGGTGGCAGAGCCGAAAACCGCCGTGCGCGCGGGCGCGACGCGGATTGCGAACGCCAGCACGACCGCGAATCCCACAACTGCCGCATTTCGCATTTCCTCATCATAGGCGAGATTCCCGGTGCCGGGTGAAGCACGGGATCGCTGCAACCTCATTTCCCACGGCCACGCCCTTTGCGCCCGCCGAATCCGGAGCGCTGCCAAGAGCCTGATCGGGGTTCGGACTGCCGCCCGGAACGATGGGCCTGCCTTCCCCTGCAGGTCGTGATTGCAGCCCTGAATCGCCCTCACCAAACCGTGCCCCCGACGTCGAACCTGCATGAACAAATCCAGGCATGCCACACCCAGGGCGCTGTGCATATCGGTCGCCTCCTTGCTGCCGCTCGCCCTGGCCCTCGGCCAGGCAACCCAGCCTCCCCTGCGCTTCGAAGTCTGCGATATCCAGGCGAGCAAGGTGCGGGACCGCAGCCTGATCAAGGCCGACTTCCTCCCCGGCGGGCGTGTCGACGTGCGCGGCGTGCCCCTGCTCAACATCATCGCGAAGGTCAACGGAATCTCCGAAGACCGCGTCATCGGCCCGCACTGGATGTCCTCCGACCAGTACGACGTGGTGGCGAAGGCGCCGCCGAATTCGACCGAAAGCCAGCTCTACGAAATGGCGAGGAACGAACTGGCGGAGCGCTTCAAAATGGTCGCGCACACCCGGAAAAAGGAGATGCAGGTCTACGCGCTGGTGCAGGGCTCCAAGGGCGCGAAACTGAAGCCTGCCAGCGATGCCGCCGCATCGCGCCCGCCCGTATTTCACGACATGGTCTGTCCGATCTATGCGCAGACAGCCGACGATCTGCCCGGCACGGCCCACCGAAAGTGCTTTGCCGTCTCGATGGCCGATCTCGCGAAGATGCTCCCGCAGATGGCGCCCGCTTATTTTCAGGACCAGCCCGTGGTGGACCTGACGGGCCTCACGGGCGTCTACGACTTCAGTCTCGACTGGCTTGCATTTCCCCAATACAAGACGGCCAGCGAAACGGGGTCCGCTAAAGCGATCTCGATCTTCGATGCCGTCGAGAGCCTGGGATTAAAGCTGGAAAGCCGCAAGTACTCCATGGACACGATCGTGATCGACAGCATCCAGCGCAAGCCCATTTAATTGCATGGAACCGGGGCTGAGATTCCCGCCCGAAGCAAGCGTCAGTTTGGTCCGCAGAATGGATGGCGTGCCCGTTCTGCGTAGTCTGCATAGGCCTCCGGCCGACTCTCTGCGAGCTCCATCGGCTCCAATCGGGACTATGCACTAAAATGTTTCTTACCGCGTCGAAGTGTCCCTTTTGATCGACACACGAACCCCGTCCATTCAACCGTCGCGGATCATTTCACAGGAGACACAGGTGCCCCTAACCAGGCAGGCGGCTCAGACCGCCAGCAACGACGAACTGTATCGCTATATCAATCTGAAACTGGCCGCGCTGGGACAGCCGACCAGCAGCGCCACCGCCGATCCGGAGTTCCTGGAACTGGCGCGGCCCCTGCTGCGCAACTATCACCAGAAGGACCAGTTGCTGGGCGGCCGGCTCTGTCCCGCGGATCTGCGTGTCCAGGAGTTCCTCGACTCGTATCTGGGAGCGCCCGCACCGCCGTTGCCGGCGTCCGCGTTTACGCTGGATCGGCCGGGACTGGCGCGCGCCATGTCTTTGCCGCCGGGCGCCGATTCGATGTCGTCGCCTTATTTGAAGTCGTACCGGCTGCCGCAGGGACTTCTGCATAATCCGAAGAGCGACCGCCGCACCACGCAGGGCATTTTTCACATCGTGGAAGGCGGATTTCCGGTGCCGGCGGACAAGATCGGGGTGCCGAAAGTGGCATTCGTCCGCTTGCTGGAAGCGGCGCTGCGTCCGCCGGAGGATGTGCTGGCGCTGCCTTTCACCGCCGATCAGCCGGAGAACGCGCATTTCTTTGTCACCCTGCTGTTGCGGCCGCTGGTTTCGCCCGCGGGCGGCAATTTGCCCGCGAAGAGCATGGAGACCCGGTTCTTCGCGCCCGCCAGCCTGGTCAGTAACCTGGATTTCGTCGAGAGCATCTTCGGCAACGCGGGCGATCCCTATCTTCCCGAGAACGATTCCGCGCTCGATGTCAACCACTGGTCCGGCCACACCGGTTGCGTGATTCTCGCGCCGCACATTATCGGGATGCGCAAGAAAGACCTGGGTCTGCCGCGTTTCGAAGACGCCACGCCGCTGCAGCGCCGCGACGGCATGTGCTGGAAGGATGAAAGCGAGGTCTACAACAACGGCTCCGCGTTTAAGCTGACCTGCCGCGACGCGCGCGGCGTCATCGTCACGATCATTGCCGATAACTATTACGGCTATTGCAAGAAAGAAGTCAAAACTCAGATCAGCTACGCCGCGAACCTCTTCGGGCTTTCCGAAGAGGAACACGCGGGCGGCGCGATCGCGTTTCCGGCGTACGTGATCGGCCAGGAGTTTTACGCCGGCCGCACCGTGCTCACGAAGCAGGTAGTCTACGAAGCCGCGATGAAATATCTCGGCGATCGGGTGGACATGAAACCGGAGCGCTACGCCGTGGATCGCAATTATCCGAACGTGTTCTACGTGCCGGAGAACGCCGATTTTCTCGTGAGCGAGGGCTGCGTCAAGTGGAATTTCGAGGGCGGTTCGCACAAGCTCGTCTTGCGGCCCGGCGAAGTATACGTATTGCCGTGGGGCACCAAGATTCGTCTCGAAAAGCAGCCGGGCGGTACCGCGTGGCGTCTCATCGCGTCCCGCGCGGACGGTGTTCTTTGCCACAAGCCGTGTACGGTTTCCGGCGGAGGAAAGTCGGAAATCTCGAAGTCGCTCGGCAGCATCATCCTTAAAGGCACGGTCTTCGTACGCGACTATAAGAACGACTTTGACGCGGTGGAAGAGATTCTCAAGAAGGATTTCTCGACTATTTATAAGAATCCGCCGCCGGGCGATCGCGCGTCGCGAGGCATTCTGAGCCCGCAGCGTTCGCTCGGGTCCGTGATCAAACTGCTGACGCCTTCGAAGGATTACACCGACGAGCACAACGACTGGGTGCGGCATTTGCCGCAGACCATCCGGCAGCTGATCGTCACCGTGAAGCGCTACTACCGGCCGGACTGGGGCGAGAACTGGCGCAAGTACTTCACCGTCGACCGCATCAACGGGCACGAGGGCCACGAACTGAAGTACCGCGACCAGAAGCTCGTGGGCAACTATCTGCGAATGGGCTACGACCCGAACGGTTCGTGGCGGATCTACAAGCTGCGGCCGGACTTCAATCCGGCGGATAAGGTTCAGGTGGAAGACGATATCACGGCGTCGATCGTGCTGCCCGCGGCGAGCCTGAGTAATCTCGATCCCGAATATACGAATCAGAGCGTGAAGCTGGTAGAGAATTGCGAGACCCTGCTGTTCCAGCGGCCCGACGACGCGATTCACCGCGGCTTCGACAAAGACGCCGAGGCCGATCTCGCCGCGCCGGGGAACTTTATTTCCAACTTCGAACCGCTGACCGTGGCACAGGCGCGCGAACTGGTGGATCACGTTGTCGAGTTCGATCAGTACACCGAGCCGATGAAGAAGCTGCTGGGGGACTTCGCAAACCAGAAACAGAGCCGCGACCGTGAGGGAGCGGTACTCAAATCCCCGCGTTACGCCTACGTGGTGTCGTCGGCGCATCCCAGAATGGTGGATGGAGCGCCTTCGAAGAATCCGCGCTATCTGCAGCGGCGTCCCGATCTGGTGAATCCACTCGGCACGTATCTGGCTGAAGTGGGCACGCGTCTGGCGCGCGAGATTCCGCCGGAAAACCGGGCCTATTTCCCGGTGAGCGCGGTGCTCGCCGGCAGGCGCAACAATCCGCCCGACCCGAAGGCCGGGATTCCGCCGCTGGCCGTTTACAACCCGATCCATTATCAGGAACTGCCCGAGCTGTTCATGGATTTCATCTGCAGCCTGACGGGGAAATCGCCTTCGACAACCGGCTTCGGCAGCGAAGGCGCGCTCACCAAGGGGCCGTTCAACGCTCTCTGGCCGATTGTCGACGTCAACAACGCGCTGGTCTCCGCGATTGTTACCGGCTACGGCGGATTCACCACGGCGGCGGGTCACATAGGGCCGCATTACCGCGTGGATCACGACAACAGCATGCTGGTGCCGGAGCTGTGGTGCCGCATGCGCGTCTACGAGCGCGAGCCGCAGTTTCTGATCGAGAAGGGTCTGCTGGAACGCGTGGAGGATTTCGAACACGAAGGCCGCCGCGTGCTGGCGAGCCGCCTGGGTTATCGCATCACTGCGTTGTTTGTGGACCGGTTCCTGGGGCGTATTTTCGAACTGCCGGGATCGGTGTTCCCGGAAGAGCTGTTGAAGCCGGAGAAGCAGGATCTGCCGAATTACGTGGCCGGTATCGAGGCGATCTGCGAGGCGCAGCGAACGGTGGCGCTGAATTATTTCGAAGACGGCAGCGTGGATGCCGCGTGTCCGCCCATCCGCGCGCTGCTGCACATCATGGCGCATGGCCACTATGAGAGCAAAGGTGTGGACGACCCGTCGATTCGCGCGCTGTTCACGCGTGAAGCGTTACTGGCCAGCGATTGGTACGCCGAGCGGCTGACGACGAAGCAGAAGCGGGATGTGGCTCTGTGGCGCAGACATGTGACATCGCTGGAAGCTTCAGGCTTGGATGCGACGGCGGCGCGCACCGAACTGGCCCGTGTCAGTTCGCCCGCGTACTTAGCCGAACTAAGCGGAACGATCGGCGCCGACCCGTTCAACAAGCAGATGGGGTAGCGCCTCGGGGATTATTTCGGGCCCAGCAGCCCATCCGGGACCTCCTTTAAACGCCGGAGGCGGCTGTATGCCGCTGAGCCGAGTCGTGGCGTTCAAAGTCGACGTTTCAAGCCCGATTCTCTTTACTTCGCGACGTACGATGGAACCATTCGCAGACAGGAAGGCGTCGGTCTCGACGTAATAGTACAGCTCTGCATAGTAGGTGAGGTCGGTCTCCGAGTACGACGTAACCGCGCTGGAACTAATCGAAAAGTCGGAGAACCCCACGAGTGACGGAGGTGACGGAGGAGCGCCACCGGGGTGACCCGTTCGTGATAAAGTAACCACAAGGCGAATAAACGACGAATGTCAGAGCCCTTATCTCTGCTGTTTCCCGAGTTACCCGTCCCGGTGAGAGCCGCTCATAAGGGCGAACTTGCGCCGGTTCTGAGCAGGTTCGAACGAATGGCCCTGGATACGGACAGTCCCATCCGGGCGATCCGGCGTACTCCGGCGCGCGCGGGCGAGTACGCGGCGTTTCCGGAGAACGTGAATCCGAAGCTGCGCGAAGTACTGGCCGCGCGCGGGATCGACAGGTTGTACACGCACCAGGCGCTGGCACTCGAACGCGTGGGCGCGGGTGAGAATGTCGTGATCGTCACGCCGACCGCGAGCGGCAAGACGCTTTGCTACAACCTACCGGTGCTGGATCGCCTCACCGCCGAACCTGGCGCGCGGGCCTTGTATCTGTTCCCGACGAAGGCGCTGGCGGAGGATCAGCTGGACGAACTGCACGGGCTGATCGAAGACATGGGTTCGGGGATTTGTGCGTTTACCTACGACGGCGACACGCCGCAGGATGCGCGGCGCGCGATCCGCCAGCGCGCCAACATCGTGCTGACGAATCCGGACATGTTGCACACCGGGATTCTGCCGCATCACACGAAGTGGGTGAAGCTGTTCGAGAGCCTGCGTTACATCGTCGTCGACGAACTGCATTACTACCGCGGCGTCTATGGAAGCCATCTCGCGAACATTATGCGGAGACTCAGGCGGCTGTGCGAATTCTACGGGTCGAAGCCGCAGTTCGTGGCATGTTCGGCGACGATCGCGAATCCGAAGGAACTGGCCGGGACGCTGATGGAAGCGCCGTTCGGGCTGATCGATCAAAACGGCGCGCCGGCCGGCGAGAAGGTTTTCATCTGCTATAACCCGCCGGTGGTGAACCGGCAGCTGGGCATCCGGCGGAGTTACATCAACGAGACCCGGCGCATTGCGCAGGAGCTACTCGACCATAACCAGCAAACGCTGGTATTCGCGAATAACAGGCTGGCGACGGAGATACTCGTCACTTACCTCAAAGACGCGTGCGACAAGGGGCGTATACCGACGGAATCGGTGCGGGGTTACCGGGGCGGCTATCTGCCGCGTGAACGGCGGGAGATCGAGCAAAGGCTGAGATCGGGCGACATACGGGCCGTGGTGGCGACGAACGCGCTGGAACTGGGTATCGACGTGGGGTCGCTCGATGCGGTGGTGATGGCCGGGTATCCGGGCACGATCGCGTCGACGT
>Ga0302319_10021258_pt1 | contig 11696 bp, 9 predicted proteins | sample Bog_T0_2_FD_203319 | JGI IMG/M metagenome (GOLD analysis project Ga0302319, IMG submission 203319) | Peat permafrost microbial communities from Stordalen Mire near Abisko, Sweden - Bog_T0_2 | ecosystem: Environmental > Terrestrial > Soil > Wetlands > Peat | place: Sweden: Abisko, Stordalen Mire...
ACAGGGGCATTGGGCGTTTCTGGCCGGTTGCGGGGGCACTTTGACCGTTTTACAATGCGAACCCGGGGAAGCTGTCAGCTATCAGCGGTCAGCCGTCAGCTTTTTGCTATGCGGCGCGCTGTTGGGGTGTTTCCCAGGTTAACCGTGCGCAGCAGCGTTTGTATTTTTGGCCGGAGCCACAGGGGCATTGGGCGTTTCTGGCCGGTTGCGGGGGCACTTTGACCGTTTTACAAGGCGAACCCAATTCGGCCGGGGCTGGCGCGGTTGTGACTGCGATTGGCTGCGCTATCGCGTTTTGTTTCATACGCTCGGACTGGAGTTTGCGGAGTTCGGCGGTGCTTTTGTGCAGCAGGCGATGGGCCTGGGATCGCGCGCGGTCGACGGAGTTCTGGATTCTGAGGGTACCGCCTTCATTGGTCTCCATGGGGTCCATGATGAAGATGGGGTTGTCGTTGAGACGGAGCAGGAGACCGGCTTCCACCTGGCCGCAGCGGCGGAGACGCCATGTGGCGCGGCGGATTTCTTCGACGAGAGTGTTTTCGAGGGTGCCGACCGGGGTGAGTTCGCGTTCGAGGTCGGCCTGGAGTTTGGCATAGTCGGATTCTTCGTTGGGGCGGATGAAGTCGCGCCGGGTGAAGAGGCCGAGGGTGATGCCGTTACAGGAGGAGGCTGCTTTGCCCTCTTCGGTGCGGGGGCCTGTGGAGGCTTGGGCGTTGCGGTGGTTGGCTGCGATTTGAGCTGCTGTGGCCATTTTGTTGCGTTTCCTTTCGGGGAGCTGATATGGCTCCCTGACTTCAGGAAAGCACGGGGTCAGGTGGGTTTTTGTTGAATTTCCCGGTAAAGTATTGAAAACAAGCGTAAGATATTTTGAAATTCGCTGTGACTCACTTTTGGCCCCCGGTTAATTCGGCATGACGGGGTGCGATTGACGAGGCTGGTCGCGAGGAACAGATCGACGGGGCGCGAAGGCCGCGTGAGATCCCAACGCGTGAAAGGAGTGTGCAACTGCCGGCAGTTTGGGCGGTCAGATGCTCTAACGTTTGGCGGGTTGTGCGGCTGAATCCAGCCTCCGAGTGCTCACGAAGTTGTAGGCGTCGTCGAGAACAACCTCCTGGTCCCACTGGTTTCTGAGGATAACCCTGAAGTTGCCGCCTACCCGCGAGACGCTTACAACTTCAGTGGTTTCCGGCATCATGCCGTTCTCATTGGGCGGATACCAGAACTGAAATGGAATGCGCGATTGCGGGAGGAGGACGTCAACCGTGCCCTGTCCCAGAAGCAGGTCGCTCCCCGCTTTGGCCGTTTGCGCACGGCGGCGGACTTCTGCCACCGCAGCGGTTTGGGCTTCATCCAGCGTCGATGCCGTAAGACCCCGCCTCTCGACGATGCCCAGATGTGCGCCCTGGGGCCAGAATACAACGAACCTATCAGCGGCAACAAACGCACCAGCGCGCGGCGCGAAATACTTCCCAACCGCGAAAACATCCTTTTGTCCCGCGTCACCGATCATCATCCACCAGAATTGATGGGACGCCGTGTCATGCGCGGTGAACAACACGGCGGTAACTTCGCCGCCCGCCCTTAGCGGTATCTTAAGATGGGCTTCCCGGAGCATAGTGGTCGTCCGGAGCTGATCAGTGGAAGCCATTACGAGGCGATCGACGGAGGTGCCTCGCTGGATCTCGATATCCTTCGACCCCGTCTGCCCTGAGAGTGGGAGCGAAAGAGCGATTGCGATGATTAGGAAAGAATGTTGAGCCATATTGATAGCCTCATTGACTGAAACTCATGCTGCAACTGCCGGACGAGGTGGTTCGCGCATGAAAAGAAGGCGGACTCTCGATGCTAAGTATGGACCTTGCGTATCCGGCCAGGGCCTTGTGTTCAAAGCCTTGCGCCGGATCGCACTCATTGAGGTAGGTCAATCCATATGAAGGATCGAAATACGGCCCGCCCACACCCGTGACCATCGTGTCCGTCAGTTTCACGATATAGTGACTGCTGAAGACCTTTTCGGCCGGCGTGGGGGAGTTCTGCCCGGGACTGCCGGTCTGGCTGACCATCTGTCCAAAGAGCGACCCTACGGGGAGGGGCACCATACCGATGCCTCCAGTGGTTTCGGTTTCCAGCACCAGGGGCGATATATACGGCGCGTATGCCGAATCGTTTCCGGCGAACAGCCAGGAATTGACCAAGAATCTATCGCCATTCAGGCTGGCAACCCCAGCCGTTACCGCGGCGATCCCGTTCGCCTGGAGGGCGTCGAGAAGCAGCGATGCAAAGGCGCCGCACTGGCCGTTGCCGTTGTAAACATTCAGCAGATAATTGGAGTTCAAAGCGCAGTTATTGTTGTAAGGCACGTTCGGCTTATAGTAGAACAGTTGCCGGTTGTCCCAGGTCAACACGTTTGCCGGCCCGGTCCCTGCATTCGTAAATTTGCCCCATGTATTCAGAAACGCCTGCGTCTTCGTCGGCGCGCCACCGGCGCCGACTGCAAGAAAGAGGGTAGTCAAAGGCAGAGGGATATTGGTATTGGGCGGTAGCGCCATGGTTACGTAAACGGGGCTTGCCGAATTCCCGGCCGATGTGCACGTGATCTGAGCGCAGGGCAAGTTGTTCGCCGCAAAAAGCCCGACGCTCCAGTTGATATTTAACGGGTTGTAGAGTTGGGTCCCAATCGGGAGCGCCGTGTCGGACGTTACAGTGAAGAATGCGCTCGTGGTACCTGCGGGGATTACATTGTTACCCGAGAGCGTTCCCAAGGAACCCATACTTCCCTCAAGCCTGACGTTGGTCAAATCATAAGCCGAGGCTGTGCTCAAAGTGACGGTTATCGTCGCTTGAATCGTCTGGCCTTGATAGAACGCCGCCTGGTTCGTGCAACTTGAACAGGAAGACTGCCATACCGTGGAGCTGACCAGAGGTGGAGGGTTGATTTGTCCGTTGTCCTTCGCCAAGGCGTAGGAATTCGTGAACTGAACCGCCGTCACTGTTATCTGCGGCGCGTGAGCGATCCGCCTCGGTTGAAAAGCCGTTAGTAGGCCGGCTGAGAGCAGAATCCCCGGGCTATATTGGCCGACCGTTGTGTACGTGATGGTGTAAGTAGTTTGCGGGGCGGTATCGTCAAACGCCAGCGTTCCCGTAATCAGGCTGTTGGGTCCGCCCTGAACCGTGAAACTCTGAACGGTCACGTCGCTGCCTGAGATCGTGAGTGTACCGCCTGGGGCCAGCCACTGGCCGGTAATCGTGAACGGGACGGTGGCACCGTTGTCCCATATTCCCGCCGGAGTGCTGATGGCAGTCAACGTCGGTTGCGGGGGATCGACTTGCAGGGTTATGCCAGGATCAAGGCTGACCCAGATTCCCCAAAACTCGCACGCAATAGGTACGTTTCCGCCGGGTTCCCCAATAGGAGGTGTAAACACTATGTTGAACGCGATGTGGTTGGCGGAAACCGCCAGAGCCAAACCACTGTAGCCTCCAGTGCATCCCTGAACCCCGATGGGATCGTAACAACCAAAAACCGGGTCGCAAAGTTGGTACGAGTACGAGACGCCGACGCCGGTAGCGTAAGCCGTATCGATTCCGGGCGAGGAGCGACTGGTCCGACGGACAACGAATGACGTTCCGTGCTGGACTGAGAGGGTGAGGGACACGGTTTGAGTCTGACCGCCGGAATCGCTCAACTGGGCGGTGATGGTTTGGGTTCCGTAGTCGGGTGGGCCGCGTGAGATCCCAACGCGTGAAAGGAGTGTGCAACTGCCGGCAGTTTGGGCGGTCAGATGCTCTAACGTTTGGCGGGTTGTGCGGCTGAATCCAGCCTCCGAGTGCTCACAAAGTTGTAGGCATCATCGAGAATAACCTCCTGGTCCCACTGGTTTCTGAGGATAACCCTGAAGTTGCCGCCTTTGTTCGCCGCCCCCGCCGACCAGGTGTAGGGAGCGACGCCTCCGACGGAAGCAAGGCGGAGTTGTTGCCGAGGACTATGGCAATGGGGCCGGTTGACGATGCAGAAACTTGTGACACCGTCGCTGGGTCCGTGGCGGTCCAGGTCACAAGGCAGGAGGGCGGGGCCGTGATCGCTCAAATGATTCCTGTGTGGCGGGCTGAGGCGTCGCCAGCCCTGGCCTGGCGCTGGGTTGTCAGAATTTGTTAGCCTCACCGCTTCTATTTTGGCTTATTCGTCGCGCCTGCCAGCCTTGTCCGCAGGGCGTCTGCATCTTCCTGAATCATTCTGCGCTCGTTGGGAGAGCCGCTTTCTTTCGAAGCGGCGACGTCTAGTTCCTGAAGGACCTGCGGGTCGGGGATTTGCGAAAGAATGTCGGCGGCCTGCCTGCGCAAATACCACTGTTCATCCGTTTTGAGCACTGTTACAAGCGTGTCGCGGCTGGCGACAGGGTCTATCATTCCGAGCATCTTGACGACAACAGAGCGCAGGTACTCATTGTCCTTACTTCTGACTTCAGGCAAGGCTAGTTTGAGCAGAATCGGAAGTGCGCGACGCTCTTTCAGGTTGCCCAGCACAATGATGCTGCCGCAGAGTTCCCCGTACTCAAGAGTACCGGGTGTGGCCAACTTGTTCCTTTGCAAGATTTCCAGGAGAACAGACATCACGGCGTCTGGGTCGCCTACGCCCATCACTCGCGCGGTCAGTTGGAGTTCGCTGTCTTCCCGCATGAGCGAGATAACCTGAGTCCGCACCTGAGATTCCAGATTCGGAGGCGCCTCCTGTTGAGACGCGCTTGAAGTTCGCACCAGCAAAGCGACTGTGATGATCGTTGCAAACGTTCGTGATCGTGGCATGAGAATTATGGCCCTCCCTATTAACGCGTCTCAGTGATAGCGGCCGTGTACACCCTGTTCGCCTCGGCAATACTGAGGTCGGCCTGAAGAGTACCGTTTGCGGAACCCGCCATCAAAGGTATGGAATTGGTAGTGTTGTCGGGCAGGCTTTGAGCGTGGCCGAGTTCGTGGGCCAGTGTCGACATAAGGGTGAGAGACGATGCGTTGTTGATGGCCTGGTCGGCCACGCAGATGACTATTCCGTGAGCACCGTTGGCGGCCGTCGTGTAGTCGGTGTCGCCCAGCAACCTTGTATTGAACTGACACCCGTGGGTGTAGTACACGTGGAACGTCCCGTCGGCGGGAAATTGCCTTTGCAGCGACGATTCCGACACTTGACTCGCCAAGTTCAGCAGGTTGCTGTTGTTGATCTGCTGGGGAGACTGTGCCAAAGTGAACTGGATGCCCGCCTGTTGCCAGATCAGATTCGCGTTGGCTATATCTGCCGCCACAGTCGAGGCGGGTACTGCGGCATTATTTCCGTTGTCGTCCGCCACGATCCAGGCGCTCATCTGAAAATTCTGTTGTTGAACGATGGGAACTGAGACCGTCTGGGATAAGCCGCCCGAGCCGGCCGTAATAAGCGCCGTGCCGTTGTTACTTCCCGAATTATTGCCGAGGACCGTCGCAATAGACCCGGTAGGGAATGCGGAAACCTGTGACACTGTCGCCGGACCTGTGGCGGTCCAGTTCACGAGGCAGGAGGGCGGGGTTGTGATCGCTTCAAATGATCCCTGTGTGGCGGGCTGGAGCGTCGCCGGATTATAGATCGGAAGCGATTGCGGGTCATCTGTTATCTCGTTGATAGCCAGCGACCAGCAGGGTCCGTGGGTGGGCTGGAAGGCATTCGGGAGGGTTGCGATGACGGTGACGCCCGCCGCGCTGACTGAATAGACGATGTTAAAGGGAGTGAGCGGGGCAGAGTCCGCAATGGACAACGATCCCGTTATTGTCCAGTCCTGCCCGTCGGGTAGCTGCTGGGCCGTGAAGCTCTGAATCGTCACGCCGCTGCCTGAAACGGTGAGCGTCCCGGGTGCCGACAGCCACTGGCCCCGGATCGTGAAGCTGGTAGTCGCACCGGTATACCAATTGCCGGATGTGGCCGCGATGCTGGTGAGGACAGGTGGAGGGGGAGGCCCGATCTGCAGGGTGTTGGGAAGTATCACCCAGATGCCCCACCAATCGCAGTCAATCAGGACGCTGCCCAGGGTTGCTGCGGGCGTCGCGGTATATGTGACCGAGAACGCGGTGCTGGTCGCCGACATGGCCATACTCAGGCCAGGCCATCCGGTGGTAGCCGGGGTCGCGCCGGGCTGTGTATTGGACGGAACCGCGTAGCAGGAGCCGGTGGTGTTCAAAGGGTCGTAGCAGCCCCAGATCGGGTCGCAAAGAGTATAGGTGTACATAAGGCCAACGGCGTTCGCGTAAGCAGTGTCCATTGTGCCCGGCGAGGGGCGGCTGGTTCGTTGAACGACCAGCGACGTTCCGTGCTGGACTGAGAGAGTGAGGGACACGGTTTGAGTCTGGCCGCCGGAGTCGGTCACCTGCCCGGTGATGGTTTGGGTTCCGTAACCCGGTGCTGTCGGAGTGCCGGTGAGCGTACCCGTGTTCGACAGACTTAAGCCGGGCGGAACGCTGGCCGCCGACCAGGTGTAGGGCGCAACGCCTCCGCTCGCCGCGAGGGTGGTGGTGTAGCTTTGGCCAACGGTGGCGGCAGAAAGTGAGGTTGTGGTTACCGTCAGCGGGGCGACAATGGTCGGATAGACTCGCGCGGTGCCGTACTCCGTGGTAACTGTTAAGGAGGTGGTACCCAACGGCGCGTTTGACGATATGTAGTAGGTTCCCGAGATTTGCGTAGGGGTCGCCGCGTAGCCGAAACTCTCAACGGCGGGATTGCCAAACAAGACGTTATACAGATTGTCCATGTTCTGCCCATTGATCACCAGACTCCCTTGTGAACCGGCCACGAGATTGTTATTCCCTGGCTGCCCGTTGATCAGGTACGAGGTGATGGTGACCGGGCCGTGGGTAACAATGAAAGCCCCATAAGCGGTCGGCGCCGCCAGCCAGTTTGCGTTTCCAGGTTGGTACGCGTAGATCAGGCAATCTCCGACTCCAATGAGGGTCACGGTATTCCCCGAAACAGTGCAAACGCTGCTGTTCGCCCAGAAATATACCGGCAAGCCAGACGTCGCAGTCGCGCTTATCGTGAACGGCGCAACGCCGTAGAGTCGATTGGGGAGTGGACCCCAGGTGATAACCTGCGGCGCTACGGAAACGTAGAAATTGTACGTAGTCGAGCCGTATTGAGTCGTCACGGTAACTACGTGGCCGCCGGGCCCAATGAAATAGTTGGCATTGAGCTGATCGCTACTGACGTAGCCGGTTGTGACGGCATTCCCGTCGATGGCAACGGAGGTATTGCCGGAGACATCTGCGAGACTGCTGCCCCAGATGACAACGGTGCCCGAGTAGTCCACGGCATCCACCGAAGTGATGGACGGAGGGCTGTTGGAGTAATATGCGGTATCCCAGGTGGTGCCGACCCAGAAAGAGCCGGCGTTTTCAGCGTTTCCCGATGGAGAGGCGCTGAAGGAACCCGCATAGTACGCGGGCTGGATATCGTAAAAACCGTCGGGATCGTAGTCGTTGGCGTAAACCCAGTGGTTGGTCTGAACCCAATAGTAGTTGCCGATGGAAGCGGACGTCGAGAGGGTCACGAGGCCGCCGGAGTATCCGGTCGCGACGTTGGACGCAAGCGAATCGGACAGATAGGCGTCGGTCCCCACGGAATAATAGTAGCTCGAAACGTAGTCGATTTCGGTGTAGGAATAGGAATAGGCGGTGGTGGAAGTGAGAGAGACTCGCGAATAGCCCCAGACGTAGGGCGCCTGGGCGTTGGCGGCGGCGGGCATCAGGGCCAGGGCCGAGAGCAGCAATACTGGCACGAAGAGGGCGCGGAGGATTCTCATTGCTGGGCTCCGTTGGGATTCGGCAGGGGCGGCGCTTTGGTGGGTTTCACGAGCGGTGGTGGCGCTACCCAGGTTCGGCCCGCCATGGAGGTTTTGACGTAGGCGTCGATATTGTTAAAGGTCTTTGCGCTCAAAGCGGATTGCAGCGACTGAATGCAGCCGTTGGAGATGGTGGTGCGGCCCTGTTCGAGTTGAGCGAGCTGAGCGACGACGGCGGGGGAGGCCGTCAGGTTTTTCTGATTGCTGCTATTACCGGGGGCGGCAGTGCTGGCGACGCTGGTTTTGGCCGTTGCGATAGTTTGCTGGGCGAGGGCGCCTTGCTGCGCCAGTTGCGAGTTGCAGGAGGCTGCGACCTGTTTGAGCTGGGTTGTTTCGGCGGCGGTGAGGTTGAGAGTTTTCTGATACCAATTCTGCAACTGGGCGCTTTCCGAGGCCTTTCCGGGGGCGGTTAGGCTGGCGGCAGTATTATCGAGCGCGGCGACGTGCGCGAAGAACATCCGGTACAGGGCGTAGACGGGAACTTTGGGTGAGGCGGAGGTTGTGCCGGTTGATGAGGTGGCTGACGTGGGAGAGGTCGCAGAGCCGCCGATTGCCTGGGCCGGCGCCGAGCGCCCCAATAAAGCGCAATATGCGCAGATTAGCGCAGCTATTTTTATATTACGTTTCGATGTCGGCATCATTCTCTCGACGTGCTGCAATATTACGAAAAAAAAAAACGATCGTGTCAAGAGCAATGTGCAGGAATTCGGGGTAAATATGAGGGGATGCTGCGGTGTTTTTTATTTTTGCCCTGGATGGGGGCCAACTGATACTTCGCGGCGGGTGCGCGAACTGCGGCTTCAGGAATTACTTCATGAAGCCGCTCATGCCGTTGCCGGTGGCCGAGAGCTCGTCGTTGCGTGCGTCGTCGAGCGCGAGGAGTTTTCTGCCGAGCGGACTGAGGCGCGCCTGCACTTCGGGGCGGACGAGGCGCTTCTGGTACTGCTGTTGGGGTTTATCGCCGCGCGTGTAATAAACATGCATGGCGCGGCGCTGGCGATCGGTAAAATTCTCGCTGCCGCCATGCCACATGTGGGCGTTCATGACAACAACATCGCCCGCCTTGCCCGTCACCAGCATTTCGCCTTCGGGCTTCGCCCCGGGTTCCGGGGCACGACCCCATTTGTGCGAACCGGGAACGATGCGCAACGCGCCGTTGTGTTCGGTGAAATCGTCCAGCATCCACACGGAATTGCAGACGGAGTTACCGTCCTCATCGGGCAGCGCCCCGCTATCCACGTGCAGCGGCTGAGCGTGGCCGTTGTGGGGATTCGCCGAGCGGATGTTCAGGCTGCTGAGTTTGAAATCGGGACCGAGCACTACTTCGATCGCTTCCAGGACCTCGGGAGTTTCGATTACTTTTTCGAAGATCTCGCCTTTATCGACAGCGTTAGCGATTCGCCGCGCGCCGGGTTCGGTTTTGAATTCCGCGCCGGCGCTATCGCCCTCGGTCACAAACAACTCTTCGACTCGTTCGTTAAAACGGGCCACTTGTTCCGGCGAGAGAAGACCAGGGAACCTTAGGAATCCCTGGTCTTCGAGTTGCCGTTTCGATGCTTCCGTGAGCATGCGGCTTAGTTAAAGGTCGTATTGACCTGCGTTGCGACGTAGCCAACTTCCGTTGCATAATTGAGCCCCGTGGCCGTAAAGCCAGCGGTGCTCTGGATGTTGTTCTCCACGGTGACCGAACCCGTTCCCGCCGGCAGGGCCGTCAGGATGTAGCCCGGCACCGTAAATTGGCCTGCGCTGGAGGGGGCGATGCAGGTAAAGCTGCCGTAAAGCCCTCCGGACGAAAGAGAGGAGTTCCCGCCGATGAAAACGAAGGAACCCGAAGTGCTTCCGGTCCATGTAACCGTGAGGCCGGACGCTCGGGTGACCGTTGCGGCGGCCGACTGATTGGTCCATACGAGGAGGGAAGCGGGGAAGGTAAGGGCGGCGGTAAACGGACCGACGTTAGCTCCGCCGGAACCTTTGAAAGTAAACGTTCCACCCGACGACGGAATGAAGCCGCTCGCCAACTGCGCGAAAGATTCGCCCGGCAGGCTCGGTGTCGTCGTGAGCGTCACCGGACTTCCGGAAGGGCCGGTCAGCGTGATGGTGCCTGCGTCCAGGCCCGTCGCCGTAAGGCCGGCGGACGAAGACAGAGATTGATTCACGATGCAGCCGCCGACGGAAACCTGCGAGGCGTTGGCGCCGGTGGTGGCACCAGTGAGGGTTTGGAAGTTTGCGAGCGCGAAGTCGGTCACCGTGGTGCCGCCGCCGCTGGTGGCGGGCGCGGTGGACTGGAAAAGAATCAAAGTGCCCGTGCTGACCGTGCTCAGCCCGCTCTCGGCACTGAGCTGGCTGCCGGTGACTCCGAGAGCGGGATCAGAGCACGCGCCGGTGCCGATGGGCAGGGTGATGATGTTGGTGGGCACGCCGGCCGCGTTCACGCCGACCAACGAGACGTTGCAACCGGTAGTTGCGTTCGTCGGGATCGTGAAGTTGACCTGGTTAAGGCCGGGATAACCCGAAGCGCCCTGGTACCCCGGCGCGCCGCCATCCACACCGCCCACATAAATGTGGGTCAAGGCGTTGATCGAGTCCGCAGCTATCGAGGTCACGGGAACGTAAGTCGTGTCGCGCGTCGGCTTGGGATCGGCGCCTAACCCCGAGCCCCACAATACGACGGTGGTTCCGGGGGGAATCGCGTTCGCGTAGTTGTACAGGACTCCGGTGACCGCGTTGGTTGCGACGCCCAGGCCGCTGCCGGTGCCGTAATAGGCGTCGAAGCCCATAGCGTTCGAGACTACCTGAATCGTGTACGCATTGCTGGCCTGGCCGCCAACCGAGACCGTCACCTGCGCGGAGCCGGTCGGGGTGCCGGAGGGCAACACGAGGCCGAGCGCCGTCGGTTGCGCGTAGTAGAAGGCTGGCTGTACCGACTTATTTCCCACCGTTACCACGACGCTCGCGCCGTTCAGTGTGGTGGGCAGCGTTGCGCCTGAGGCATTCTGGAGAACCGCTACCGTTCCGGGAGTCGCAAGGCCTGTGCCCACGATGAAGAAGAGCGCGCCCTGGGCGATGCCGGAGTTTGAGAAGCCGGCGGGAATTTCACCGTAGTTGTTTTCGATTCCGGTGATGGTGGGTCCGGTGCTCACTCCGTAGGTCACAAACTGAAGGGAAATCGACGTGCCACTGACAGCGGTCACGAGCACGGCGGCGTAGTTACCGCCATTGGTGTGAACAGCAAAAACTTCGCCTACGGCCAGCGTACTCGCGGTGATCGGCGAGTTCGAATACAACGCGCTGAAACCCGAAAGCGTGGATTGAGACAAAGCAGTGAACGCCGAAGCGCCCAGATTTCCGATCGCGTACGCCGTCGCTTTGCTCTGAGGCGTCATCGTAGTGCCGCTCCAGAGGATATCGCCGCCGGATGCCGATGTTGTGCCGGTATCGAGGCTCAGGGCCGTATTGGCGGTAAGGGTGGGAGTGCCGGTGATATTGGCGAGGGCGGCAATCGGGAAGGCCGCCAGCGCAAGGGCGAGGGCCGTTAAAGTCGGTTGAATTTTCATATGTTCCTCCTGACTCGCTTCGGCTGGCCGGGGCAACGTGCAGAGGCTTCCGAGCTTGCCAAAAGTATACTACCCCAGCCTGAAAAACAGAACCGGGGAAAGTGCGGGGGATCACGAGCCCGGGAGCGGCGGGCTCTTGACTGCTCGATGGACCGTAAAATCGGAGGGGAGAATCCCGGCTGATTCCCCATGGGAGAGTTGCCAGCGGCGCTTTCCCCTCAAAACACGGTAGTGCCGATGCGGAGCCGAGGGTGCGCATCAGAAACGGCGCGCGACCTGACCGCCGGGA